>OASQ01000021.1_pt1 | contig 149281 bp, 118 predicted proteins | sample 1475771 | NCBI WGS metagenome assembly OASQ01 (sample SAMEA2579910, study PRJEB22360) | human gut metagenome | reverse complement strand
GAAAGAAGCAGCACCCCCCATCAGCGGGGGCGGCGACTCTGCAGCCGCTGTAAACCAGCTGGGCTTTGCTGACAAGATGAGCCACATTTCCACCGGCGGCGGCGCTTCTCTGGAATTCCTTGAAGGCAAGGTGCTTCCAGGCGTAGCAGCAGCTGACGACAAATAAAACAGATACTTAGATGAATCTGCCGCCCGGACCGGAGACAAGCCTGCGGTCCGGGCGGTCCATTTACAGACCCTATGTGTATAAAGGAGAAACGATTATGGCAAGAAAGAAGATCATTGCAGGCAACTGGAAGATGAATATGACGCCATCCGAGGCAGTGGCCCTGGTAAACGAGTTAAAGCCATTAGTAGCAAATGATGAAGTGGATGTAGTATTCTGCGTACCCGCCATTGACATCATCCCTGCGATGGAGGCTGCAGAGGGAACCAACATCCAGATTGGCGCTGAAAATATGTACTATGAGGAAAAGGGTGCCTATACCGGCGAGATCTCCCCGAATATGCTTACCGATGCAGGGGTAAAATATGTGATTATAGGCCACTCTGAGAGAAGAGAGTATTTTGCTGAGACAGATGAGACTGTAAATAAGAAGGTATTAAAGGCGTTTGAGCACGGAATCACCCCCATCATCTGCTGCGGCGAGTCACTGACTCAAAGAGAGCAGGGCATCACCATTGACTGGATCCGCCAGCAGATCAAGATTGCTTTCTTAAATGTAACTGCAGACCAGGCAAAGACTGCTGTGATCGCATATGAACCCATCTGGGCTATCGGAACCGGAAAGGTAGCTACCACAGAGCAGGCGGAAGAGGTATGCGCAGCAATCCGCGCCTGCATCGGCGAAATCTATGACCAGGCAACCGCAGAAGCAATCCGCATCCAGTACGGCGGTTCCGTATCCGCTGCATCGGCGCCTGAACTGTTTGCACAGGCAAACATCGACGGCGGCCTCGTAGGCGGCGCTTCCTTAAAGCCTGATTTCGGAAAGATCGTAAATTACAAGCAGGCATAAGCGGCTGATCTGCAGTATGTCCCAGGAGGTTGGGGCAAACCACTGTAAATAAGGAGATAAAACGATTATGAGCAAGAAACCAGTAGTTCTTATGATCCTGGACGGGTACGGCCTCAATAAAAACTGCGACCACAACGCGGTATGCGAGGCAAAGACCCCGGTTATGGATCAGTTAATGAGCCAGTGCCCCTTTGTACAGGGACAGGCAAGCGGTCTGTTCGTAGGACTTCCTGACGGACAGATGGGCAACTCCGAGGTAGGCCACTTAAACATGGGTGCAGGCCGGGTGGTATATCAGGAGCTGACCCGTATAACAAAGTCCATCGAGGACGGAGATTTCTTCCAGGTGCCTGAGTTTTTACAGGCAGTGGAAAACTGCAAAAAGAAGGATTCAGCCCTTCACCTGTTCGGCCTGGTATCTACCGGCGGCGTACACAGCCATCTGACCCATATCTACGGTCTTTTAGAACTGGCAAAGAGAAACGGCCTTGAGAAGGTATATGTACACTGTTTCCTGGACGGCCGCGACACACCTCCAGAGTCTGGTAAGGACTTTGTGGCTCAGTTAGAGGAAAAGATGGCCGAGATCGGCGTTGGCAAGGTGGCTTCCGTTATGGGACGTTACTATGCCATGGACCGTGATAAGAGATGGGATCGCGTGGAACTGGCTTACAGGGCTCTCACAAAGGGCGAAGGAAAGACTGCCGAGAGCGCTGCGGCCGGTATTCAGGCGTCCTATGACGAGGGCAAGGCAGATGAGTTTGTAGTGCCCTTCGTGGTTACAGAGAACGGTGCTCCCAGAGCCGCCATTGAGGACGGCGATTCCGTTGTATTCTTCAACTTCCGTCCTGATCGGGCAAGAGAGATTACCCATGCTTTCTGCGATGATACCTTTGACGGATTTGAAAGAGAGAAGAAACTGGATCTGGTATATGTCTGCTTTACAGACTATGATGAGACCATTACCAATAAGCTGGTGGCCTTTAAGAAAGAGCAGATCACCAATACGTTTGGAGAATTTCTGGCCGCTCACGGCAAGAAGCAGGTTCGCATTGCTGAGACAGAGAAGTACGCCCATGTTACCTTCTTCTTTAACGGCGGCGTAGAGGAGCCGAATGAGGGCGAGGACCGTATCCTGGTTCCTTCTCCCAAGGAAGTAGCCACCTACGACTTAAAGCCGGAGATGAGTGCAGACGGCGTGTGCGACAAGCTTACAGAGGCCATTCGCTCAGGCAAATATGATGTAGTGATCATCAACTTTGCCAACCCGGATATGGTAGGCCATACTGGCGTAGAGCCGGCGGCGATCAAGGCCATCGAGACGGTAGACGCCTGCGTAGGAAGAGCGGTAGACGCGATCAGGGAAGTGGACGGCGTGATGTTTATCTGCGCAGACCATGGAAATGCAGAGCAGTTAGTAGATTATGAGACAGGAGAGCCATTCACCGCTCATACCACTAACCCTGTGCCATTTATTCTTGTAAATGCAGACCCATCCTATCGTCTACGTGAGGGCGGTGCTCTCTGCGACATCGCTCCCACCCTTATCGAACTGATGGGACTGGAGCAGCCGAAGGAGATGACAGGTAAGTCCCTGCTGGTGAAATAATAAAAAATTGCTCTGCCATATCGGACCTTAATCCGCATTTGGCAGTCTGAAGTGCGGAAATGCTGTCTTTATAGACGCTTTCCGCATTTTGGTTTTATGATTCCGCTGGATCATCTGAATTTTGCCAATACAGATTGGTCGGCATTATGCGAGGAATTTTCAGTTATCGGGCAGGAGATAGAACTTACGGATTATTGTATTGCTTAAGCTGACAAATTAAAACAGCGTTATAAGAAATCGTGTATGGGAATTGCCGCGCAATTTAATCAAGGGGAGTTTCAACATGAATAAAGTTTTGATAATAGATGATGATAAAGAACTTTGCACTCTGATTAAACGCAGTATACAGTCAGAACGTATAGATGCTGATTTTTGTAATACAGGGAAAGAGGGGCTGCGAAAATTAAAGGGAACGGAATATCAGCTTGTTATACTGGACGTTATGATGCCTGGTATGGATGGATTTGAAACACTGGAAGAAATCAGAAAAGAAAGCAGTCTTCCGATTTTAATGTTTACATCAAAAAATGACAGCGTCTCTAAAGTACGCGGCTTGCGGATGGGAGCGGATGATTATCTGACAAAACCCTTTGACATGGACGAATTGATAGCCCGTATTGTTTCACTTATACGCCGTTATACCCGCTTCAATCAGCAGGATAAAGCATTGCAGCAGCTTGCATTTGACGGTCTGATCATTGACCTTGAAAATCGTTCTGCTGCTACGGAAAACGGTACGTTTGAACTGCCTCCAAAGGAATTTGATCTGCTCCTGTTTTGTGCGAAAAATCAAGGAAAAATCCTGACAAAGCAGCAGATTTATGAAGAAGTATGGGGAAAAGAATATTTCTATGATGACAGCAATATTATGGCTATTATCAGCCGGCTTCGCAGGAAATTGGAAATAAATCCCACAAGTCCGAAGTATATTCAAACAATTAAAGGAATTGGCTATCGCTTCAACAGGGAGGTATAAGCTTTATGGAAATGGTCGCATTTTTATCAATGATGGTTGCACTTTTATCTATTCTTACCTCCTGCTTTATGGTTTGTCGTTTGAAAAAGCAGATAGCAGAAATAACGGATGCTTTGTCTGATGTAAAAAATGGAAATGGAAACAGGCGAATTTTATCAGCAGCAAATGAAATGACAGCCCCTCTTGCCTATGAGATCAATGATATTGTTGTGTCCTATGAAAACAGGCTTTCTACTGTCCGGCAGACAGATGCAACAAACCGACAGCTTATGACAAGCCTTTCTCATGATGTTCGGACACCCCTCACAACACTTATAGGGTATCTTGACGCCGCGCATAAAGGAATTGTTACAGGGAAAGACAGGGACGATTATATCGAAACGGCCCGGAGGAAAGCTCATGAGCTGAAAGAATATATTGATGTTCTTTTTGATTGGTTCAAACTAAATTCTAATGAGTTTGCTATGGAGATAAACACGGTTGAAGCTACGGAACTGACAAGAAAGATCCTGATTGACTGGATCCCCATACTTGAAGATAAGCAGATCGATTACAATATTGATATTCCTGAACAGCCTGTTCAGGTAAGACTTGATGGGGATGGCTATATGCGGATATTGAACAATCTTATTGAAAATGTAATTGCACACAGTCACGGGGACAAAATAGAAATAAGCCTGTCAAAGCAGGAAAAAAATATGCAGATTCAGTTAGCCGATAATGGAATAGGAATTAAAAAAGAGGATTTGAAGCATATTTTTGAACGGCTCTATAAGTGCGATAGGGAATGGACTGAAAAAGGCAGCGGTCTGGGTCTTTCTATCGTACATCAGCTTGTAGAGAAAATGAGTGGCACAATAACGGCAGAAAGCGTACATGGAAAAGGAACGAAATTTACTTTGATTTTTCCATTGGTTGATTAAGGGTCTCCTTCCTTATGGAGGGAGGCTTAATTATGTTTGGCAGCCATATTTCAAATTGCAAGGTTAATGCAAGACTGCGGCAAGGTTAATGCAAGGTTGGTGTGATAGAATAAAGCATATGAGGAACATGATATGTGCTGCCTCCTGACAGGCAAAGGGTTCTGGAGGGGGACATAAGTAACAGGAGGTTTGAATATGGACAGAAATTACATCATTGAAACCAAACATCTTACCAAGCAATACGGTTTACAGAAGAGTGTCGCAGACTTAAATATCCATGTGCAGAGAGGAAAAATTTATGGTCTGCTTGGAAGAAACGGGGCCGGAAAAACCACTGCCATGAAAATGCTGCTTGGATTGACAAAGCCAACTTCCGGCGAAATCAGAATATGGGGAGAGCCTTTACAGGGAAATGAAAAGAAACTGCTGCCCCGCATTGGCAGTCTGATTGAGTCGCCCGGTTTTTACCCAAATCTGACTGCTACGGAAAATCTGCGCATCTTTGCAGCCCTGCGTGGAGTGCCAAACCGTCATGCCATCAAAGATGCTTTAGATTTAGTGGGACTGCCTTATAAAGACAAAAAGCTGTTTTCAAAATATTCTCTTGGTATGAAGCAGCGGCTTGCGATTGCGCTTGCGGTTATGCACGATCCGGAACTTTTGATTCTGGACGAACCAATCAATGGGCTAGACCCTATCGGAATTGCAGAAGTACGTTCTTTTATTCGTGAGCTTTGCGACGTGAAGACAAAAACTATTCTGATTTCCAGCCACATTCTTTCGGAAATTTCCCTGCTGGCTGATGATATCGGCATTATCGACCATGGCGTATTGCTGGAAGAGGAAAGCCTTGCAGAACTGGAAAAGAAAAGCAGCAGACATATCTGTTTTACTCTTTCCGATACTGCACAGGCAGCAAGAATTTTAGAACGCAATTTCCGCGAAAATCATTTTTCCATACAGGACGATCATCATTTACGTTTGCATAATCTCGACTTGCCGGCAGGAAAAGTTGTGACGGCTTTTGTGAAAAATGGATTGGAGGTATCAGAGGCCCATACCTGCGAAGAAAGCCTTGAAGATTATTTCAAGCGTGTGACAGGAGGTGAGGGAATTGCTTAAACTGGTTATGTGTGAGTTTGCAAAATTAAAGCGAAAACCTTTTGTGTTTCTTTCTCTGCTGCTTTCTGTTTTAATGCCGCTGGCTTACGCGTTTTTCCTGGCGGATGCAAAAACCAGCGTAGATGCTGTAAATGGTATCATGTCCAGTCTGTTCCAACTCAGCGCCTACCTGCTTTTAATGCCTTTTCTCGTTATACTGGCTTCTAACCTGCTGTTTGAGGAACTGGACTGTGATATTCTGAAAAATCTTTTGACTGTACCAGTTAACAGAACGAAGTTAGTGCTTTCTAAAATGTTGGTTTTACTGCTTTTTTCCATTGGGTTTATGGCGGTTGGAGGATTGGTAAATTTTGCAGTTTTACTGTTTCAAGGCTGGAAACCTGTGGGGTTCTGGACATTGTTTTTGGTAGGACTTGAAGAAGGACTTATCATGTGGGTTGGTGCATTGCCATGTGTTCTGCTGGTAATCCTCCTCAATAAAAATTACATTGTGTCAGTTGTGATTACGTTTTTTTATACCATTATCAACTACATTCTTTCCATGAATGACATTTTTCTGACACAATCGTTTGGTCTGAACGCAGGAACACTGCTGCCAGGACCGCTGGCTTTCCGATGGACGTACCAGTTTTATGACCAAAGCCGGATCAGTGCAGAATTAGCGGATTTGCTGGGACGTATCAGCCCTTATTTTCTGAATACTGCTCAGGTATTCAGTGTCATTCTTGTGGAAGCTGCTGTATTTCTTACTATGATTTCTCTGGTTTACCGGCGTCAGGAAATTTAAGGGGGTGTGGTTATGTGGAATTTAATGAAAGCAGAATTGCTGAAACTGCGTCGCTGTCAGATCTTTCTGGTGGGATTTACAGCACTCGCTCTTTGCCCGTTTGTTCAATATGGAAGCCAGTTGATTATTTCAGCAAAATACCGAGACCCAAACTTTGATTTTACAGCCCTTTTTGAGAATGTTGTCTGGGGCAATACCCAGATATTTCTCCCAGTTTCTCTGGTCATGATTGGCGGCTGGTTCATTGACCGGGAATCTGCCCATGACACGCTGAAAAACATCATGACAATCCCTGTTTCCATGCCAAAACTGTTAGGTGTCAAACTGCTTCTGATCGGTATTATGACGGTCCTGTTGGGAATATACAGTACAGGTGTTACCCTGATAACGGGGGTGGCTGTTGGTTTGCCTGGGTTGACTGCGCAGGTGCTTTTTTGCTGTGGCATACAGATTGTGATGGCAGCTTTGACAACTTATCTGGTCTGTATGCCCCTTATTTTGATTTTTGGGCAGATTCGGGGAGCGTATCTGGGTGGTTCGATTCTGACATTTTTCCTTGGGTACAGCATGATGTTTTTCAAAGGAGGTGCTCTGTCCAGCACATACCCGTTTTCAGCTGCACTGATTCTGGTGGGCTTTGATATGGGAAAATATGCCGGAACAACCACAGATCCTAACCTGTTACTGGCCGCCGCCGGGGTTGGCATCATGGTTTGGTGGGCTATGCTGCTGCTGGCGATTTCCGGCAGGAGAAAAGAAATGGAATCCATCAGGCACGCAAACGCAAAGAAAAAAGTAAAAAGAGCTGTACGCAGGAGAGGACAGTATCATCCTTAGATAAGTGCCGCCCACCTTAAATGGGACATATAGCGATACGCTTACACTTTATAATTCCTTTTTTAATATAAGTTTTCTTTATGATTATTCTGCGCTATAATAAAGAAAACAAAAGGAGGAATGCGCATGAATGTGAAGGAACAGCAGTATGTCTGTGAATTGGCCCGCTGTCGGAATCTGACGAAGGCGGCCCAGAACCTCTTTATCTCCCAGCCTGCGCTCAGTATTTACATAAGCAATCTGGAAAACAGTCTGGGTGTAAAGCTGTTTGAACGGATTGGAAAGAGTTTTATCCTGACGTATGCAGGCGAGCGCTATGTGGAAACGGCAAAGAAAATGCTGGATCTAAATGAGGGCTTTGAGCAGGAACTTCAGGAGATCGTCGGAGAGTACAAGGGCTGTGTGCGTCTTGGAATGCAGACCAGGCGTTCCGCCTATTTTCTGCCGCCGCTGATCGCTGCCTATGAGAAGGAATTTGAGCATATTACGGTGGATATCCGGACGGGGAATTATGAATATCTGTGCAGGCAGCTAAAGGAGCACCAGCTGGATCTTATTATCTGCAACCGTTCCGATGCCGATATGTCTGCAATGAAGGTCTATCCCATTTTTGAGGAGATGCTTTTAATCGCGGTTCCGGTCTGCCATCCTCTGAATGAGAAGGCGGTTTATGTGCCCGGACGCCGATACCGCTATCTGGATATTGCCTGTCTCCAGGGAGAAACGCTGATCCTGCAGCGGCCCATGCAGAGCATACGGCGGGATGTAGACCGGCTTTTAAGGGAAAGGCAGGTAGTTCCCGGACGGATCCGCGAGCTTGAAAGTATTGAGACGGCCATGCAGTTTGTGGCGGAAAATCTTGGAGTGGGCTTTAACCGGGAGGGCTACAGCTATGAGATGAGCTATAATAAGAGGGTGAATTATTATGGAATTCTGAACCAGAACGATACGGTTACGCTGATGCTGGCCCATCGAAAGAACCTTGCGCTTACAAAGCCCATCTGCCGTATGATCGATATGCTGCTGGAACGGGCGGGAGAATATTATCAGCAGAATTGATTGTTTTGTTTAGAAATAATAGACAAATTTAAGGAATCTGAAAAAATAATAAAATTTTTATAATTCCGCAATTTCTGTTTTTTATGTAATATATGTGTATATTTATTCACAGTTATATTCATGATGAAGGAGGAGTTGCGTATGCCAAAAGAAAAAAAGCCCTTTAAGATGCCGCACACATTTGTGATCATTATTTCGATCATCCTGTTTGTTACGGCAATGACCTGGCTGATTCCGGCGGGGGAGTATGTCCGTTATAAGAACGCTGCCGGGATCGAGGTGATCGACCCTACGCAGTTTTCATTTGTGGAGCGTACACCGGTAAATCCCCTGCGTATTCCGCTCTATATTGTGGAGGCCATCTGCAAACGTATCAGCCTTATGCTTGTGATTTTGTTTTCCGGCGGCGCATTTGCCCTGATCAGCAAATCCGGTGCGCTTCACGCAGCGGTTGCCAAGGTAGCAAAGCTGTTTAAGGACCGTCTCTATGTGTTCATCCCCATCATGACAACGGTGTTTGCCCTGATCTGCACTACACAGGGGGTCAACCAGTTTATTGCCTTTGCCCCGATTGTAGTAATGATTACAATGGCCATGGGTCTTGATTCTATCGTTGGAGCCGCGATCATCCTGCTGGGCGGCTGCGTGGGCTTTTCAACAGGAACCCTAAATCCCAGCACGACCCTTGTAGCTCAGGAGATAGCGGAGCTGCCGCCGTATTCAGGCATCGGCTACCGAATCGTCTGTTTTGCGGTATTTCTGATTGTGACCAATATCTATCTGATCCGCTACGCAACGAAAATCCGCCGGGATCCCACGTTAAGTCCCATGTATGAGCTGGATAAGGATAATGAGATGAAGCATCTGGATATGGATTCTTTTGGCGCGCTGACCCTTCGCAAGGGCCTGATTGTAGCCGCTCTGGCCGCTGCGCTGGCGCTTATGGTGTATGGAGGAATAAAGTTCTCCTGGGATATGGAGGAACTGGCCGCAGTCTTTATCGGTCTTGCCGTTGTGGTAGGCTTTCTTGCGGGGGAGACGCCGTCCTCCATGTCAGTTATCTTTATCGACGGCTGTAAAAAGATGCTGACGGCTGCTCTGATCATCGGCCTTGCGACTGCAATCGCAAATGTAATGACAGCCGGACACATCGTAGATACGGTAATTTACGGACTGAGTTCTGTGATGTCCTATGCGCCCAAGTTCTTAGTTGCGCCAGTGATGTATCTGGTAAATACCCTGATCAGCTTTGTCATTGTTTCCGGCAGCGGAATGGCCTCCGCGGTTATGCCGATCACGGCGCCTCTGGGAGATCTGCTGGGACTGACAAGACAGACAACGGTTTTAATTTTTAACTTCAGCGACGGATTTACCAACTACATCCTTCCGCATTCCACAGCCCTTATGGGGATTATCAGCGCAGTCAACATTCCATATGACCGCTGGATGAAATTTATGTGGAAATTGTTTGTGATCTGGATGGTGATCTGCTGTATTATGGTATACGGCGCACAGATGATGCATTACGCATAGACGCAGGAGGAAAAAAATGAAGGAACAACTGTTTCGGGCGATTGACAATAAGAAAGAAACACTCTGGGAGATGGCAGATTTTATCTTTGATCACCCGGAGTATGATGGTAAAGAGTACCAGGCCTCAAAATGCCTGACAGATTATCTGCGTGACAACGGCTTTTCGGTGGAAATGGGAGTAGGCGGGTATGAGACCGCATTCCGGGCGGTCTACGAAAACGGAACTGGCGGCCCGTCTATTGGTATTCTCTGTGAATACGACGCGCTGGTAGGGCTGGGGCATGGCTGCGGCCATCATATGCAGGGACCAGGCTGCCTTGGGGCAGCAGCAGCTTTGAAGGAAACCCTTGCGGATAAGCCTTACCGCCTTGTAGTGTATGGAACGCCGGCAGAGGAAACCAGGGGGGCAAAGGCGTCGATGATAAAGAACGGGTGCTTTCATGATATTGACGCTGCGTTTATGATGCATGGTTCGCCTACAACTTGTACGGATGTAAAGTGCCTGGCGGATCAGAGTTTTCGCGTGAAGTTTTACGGAAAGCGCGCCCACGCGGCTCTTGCTCCTGAAAAGGGACGCAGCGCCTTTGATGCTCTTTTGGTTGCCTTTAACGGTATTGAATTTTTGCGGGAGCATGTGCCGGATGACACAAGAATGCACTATACTGTAAGCGAGCTTCCCGGCCCTTCAAATGTTGTACCTGCAGAGGCGGTGGGAACCTTTTCCCTTCGTTCCTTCTCAAAGAAGAACCTTGAGGGAGTGGTAGCCCGTTTTTACGATATCATAAAGGGGGCGGCGCTGATCGCCGGGGTCAGCTATGAGGTAGAGTTAATTCATGATTTTTACAACAAGATTCCGGTGCTGACTCTCAACCGCCTTTTGATGGACAACGCTGAACTGGCAGGTGCACCCCGGCTGTCTGAGCCCCGTGAGAAAACAGGGTCCACAGATTTTGGGAATGTCATGTATGAAGTGCCGGGATCCTGCATCCGCGTGGCCTTTGTGCCGGAGGGAACTTCTTCTCATACACAGGAGTTTGTGGATGCCGGAAAATCCCAGGACGCTCACAACTGCATTATCTATGGAGCCAAAGCCATCGCCGGCGCGGCGTTTGATCTGATCCGGGAGCCAGGGCTTATGGCAGAAGTGAAGGCGGAGTTTGAGGAAAACAGGAAACGGTTCGCGTAAAAGATTCCATGGGAGAAACAGAGCCATCCCTCATGCTGTGAGCCAGAAGCTTAAGATTGACAGCCAGTCAGAGAGCTTCTTCACCTTTTGAGAGAAGGGCCGGTGATGCTGGCCTCGGCGATCCCGTACGTTATGAGCTATGTGTGGTTTCGGCAGCTTGACCGGGGAAAAGGGCGACAGGAAGAACATAAGTGAGAATAAGATAGTCCATGGAACAGGGTGATCCATAGAATAGGGCAGGGGAAGAAATGCTGCGGTTAAAAAATTCTTCCCCTGCCTCTTCCATTTTCCCGTTATATCAGTTACAATAAAAAGATAACTGCCGCGGTCAGAGGGATTGAGGCAGAAAATGGAATGTACGAGGGAGAACGGAAAATGAATACGAAAAAGGGAATGAAAGCAGGGAAGCTGTTAAAGGGCTTTCTTCCATATTATGGAAAATACAAAAAGATCCTCATACTGGATCTCTTCTGCGCGGCTCTGACCACACTGGGAGAACTGGTGCTGCCGCTGATCCTGCGCTTTATCACCAACCAGGGAATGCAGGATCTGGCATCCCTTACCACGGGACTGGTGGTAAAGATTGGTATGCTGTACCTGGCCCTTCGAGTGATCGATTCCCTGGCCGCCTACTATATGGCCTATACCGGCCATGTGATGGGCGTGTATATTGAGACGGATATGCGCCAGGATGCGTTTGAACATCTTCAGATGCTGTCTGACAGCTATTACAGCAATACCAAGGTGGGACAGATCATGTCCCGTATTACCAGCGATCTGTTCGATGTGACGGAGTTTGCGCATCATTGCCCGGAGGAATTTTTTATTGCTGTCTTAAAGGGAATTGTTTCCTTTGTGATCCTGTCGGGAATCAATCTGGAACTGACCCTTTTAATTTTCGTGATGATCCCCATTATGATCGTCTCCTGCACCTGGTTTAACTTAAAAGTAAAGGCGGCTTTCCGGCTTCAGAGAAACCAGATCGGCGAGCTGAACGCCCAGATCGAGGACACGCTGCTGGGAAATCGGGTAGTCCGCGCCTTTGCCAATGAGCCGGTGGAGATCGAGAAGTTCGGCAGGGGCAATCAGGACTTTATGAAGATTAAGAAGCATACGTACCGGTACATGGCGGCGTTTCAGATTACCACCCGTTCCTTTGACGGGCTTATGTATGTGCTGGTGATCGTAGCCGGGGGACTTTTCATGATTCAGGGGAAAATTGAACCGGGAGATCTGGTGGCCTATACCCTGTATGTAACAACGCTTCTGACGACCATCCGCAGGATCATAGAATTTGCAGAGCAGTTCCAGAGGGGTATGACGGGTATCGAGCGTTTCCAGGAGATCATGGATGTGACGCCTGATATCAGAGACAGCAAAAAGGCAAAGCCATTAACGGAAGTAAAGGGCGGCATTGAATTCGACCATGTAAGCTTTGAGTATGCCGACGATCATACCCAGGTGTTAAACGATATCTGCCTGAAGGTTCGTCCCGGCGAGCGGATCGCGTTGGTAGGCCCCTCCGGCGGAGGAAAGACCACGCTGTGCAACCTTCTGCCCAGGTTTTATGATACTACAGAAGGAGCGATCCGCATTGACGGAAAGGACATTAAGGATATCACCCTGCGCAGCCTTCGCTCCAATATCGGAGTTGTGCAGCAGGATGTATATCTGTTTTCGGGAACGGTATATGAAAATATCCTCTACGGACGCACCGGCGCTTCCAGGGAGGAAGTGATTCGGGCTGCAAAACTGGCGGGAGCCCATGAATTTATTACAGAACTGACGGATGGCTATGACACCTATGTAGGCGAGCGGGGCGTGAAGCTTTCCGGAGGACAGAAACAGCGTATCAGCATTGCCAGGGTATTCCTTAAAAATCCGGCAATCCTGATCCTGGATGAGGCTACGTCGGCCCTTGATAACGAAAGCGAGTATCTTGTATCTCAGTCTCTGGAAAAGCTGGCTGCAGGGCGGACTACCCTGACTATTGCCCACCGTCTGACTACGATCCAGGGAGCTGACCGGATTCTGGTACTGTCAGGAAATCAGATCGTGGAGGAAGGAAACCACAGGGAACTTCTGGAAAAGAAAGGGATGTACTACCAGCTTTATATGACGGCTAACCGCTTAAATCAGGGGATAAACTGAGACGGAATGAAAGGTCTGCCATCCGCAGGCAAAAAGCAGGGGCTTTCTGCCTGCGGATGGCGTGTAAAATAAAAAGGAGAATTACGATATGAGAATCGCAGCAGCTACGGACAGCAACAGCGGAATTACCCAGGAGGATGCAAAGAAACTGGGAGTCCATGTGCTTCCCATGCCATTTATGATCGACGGCCAGATGTATTATGAGGGCGTTAATTTAACCAATGAGGAGTTTTTTAACCGCATGGAGGCGGGAGCGGATATTACTACCTCTCAGCCTTCTCCCGGAGAGGTAACAGATTTCTGGGACAGGCTGTTAGAAGAGTATGATGAAATTGTTTATATTCCCATGTCCAGCGGCCTGAGCGGTTCCTGCCAGACTGCCATGCTGCTGGCAGAGGACTACCAGGGAAAGGTTCATGTGGTGAATAACCAGCGCATTTCCGTAACCCAGATGCAGTCCGTACTGGATGCCAGGGATCTGGTAAAAAAAGGATATGCAGGGGCAAAGATCAAGGAAATCTTAGAGGCATCAAAGTTTGAAAGCTCCATCTACATCACTCTTACCACGTTGAAATATCTGAAAAAAGGCGGAAGGATCACACCTGCGGCTGCGATGCTCGGAACGCTGCTTCAGATCAAACCGGTGTTAACCATCCAGGGGGAGAAGCTGGACGCATTTTCAAAGGCACGAACTCAAAAGCAGGCAAAAACCATTATGCTGACGGCGCTTAAAAAGGATCTGGAGACCCGTTTTCATGATCCTGAGGCCCGCAGCACATGGCTGGAGATTGCATACACCTGCAGTGAGGAGGGAGCGCTGGAGCTGAAGAGGGCGTTAGAGGAATCCTATCCGGGAGCGGAGATCTGCATGGCGCCTCTTTCTCTGAGCGTTGCCTGCCATATCGGACCGGGAAGTCTGGCTGTGGCCTGCAGCGGCCGGTTAAAGGAGCTGGAATAATTGAAAAAGAAGAAATGGCTGGAACGGCTGAAGATAAGGGGCAGAAGCGTTATGGTTCCAATGACGCTTCTGATGATCCTGACAGCGCTGATCCCTCTGATGCTTCAGGCCATGATCGCCAGAGGGGCATTCAACCAGACCCAGTTAGATGCAAAAGGAATTGAGATACAGAATCAGTGCGTGATCTTAAGCAACCGTCTCATGCGGTCAGGCTATATGACCTCAGATAAGGGAAATACCATGGAGCTGGACGCCCAGATGCAGACCATCGGGGATATTTACAACGGGCGGATTGTAATTGTAAACAGCAGCTACAAGATCATAAAGGATACGTTTAACCTGTCTGTGGGGAAATACTACATTTCCGAGGAGGTGATCCGCTGCCTGAATGGAGAGACCAGCAGCCGTATGAACCGGGAAATGGGGTATTTGGCTCAGACAATCCCCATCCACGATGCCGCAGATGAAAAAAAGGTGACAGGAGCCATTGTGGTTACGGCTTCCACGGAAAATATTTCCTCCCTGATGGACCGGGTCTATGGAAGCACGCAGCTGTTTCTTTTGTGTATGGCGGTGGTGATCATCGTTTTTTCCATGGCGGCGGTACATTTTGTAGTAAGGCCCTTTAAACGGCTGTTAGCCTCTTTGGAGCGGGTTTCCTACGGAGATCTGGATGCGGATATTACAGAGGATGCTTACAGTGAAACCAGTCAGCTGTCTCTGGCTGTGCAGAAATCCCTGCGCAGGTTAAAGGCGGTAGACCAGTCGCGTCAGGAATTTGTTTCCAATGTATCCCATGAACTGAAAACGCCTATTACCTCGATCCGGGTGCTGGCCGACTCTCTTATGAGCATGGAGGAGGTGCCGGTGGAACTGTACCGGGAATTTATGGCCGATATTTCAGATGAGGTAGATCGGGAAAATCAGATTATCAGCGACCTTCTGACTCTTGTGAAAATGGATAAGTCGGCTCAGAGTCAGATGAATATCATGCAGGTAAATATCAATGAGGAACTGGAGCTGATTTTAAAACGACTGCGCCCTATTGCAAAGAGAAGCAATGTGGAGCTGATTTTTGAGAGTATCCGCGAGGTAACGGCGGATGTGGATCGGGTAAAATTTTCTCTGGCAGTGACAAATCTGGTGGAAAATGCAGTGAAATACAATGTGGATTCCGGATGGGTGCGGGTTACGCTGGATGCTGATCACAAATATTTTTATATTCGGGTGGCAGATTCCGGGATCGGGATTCCCCAGGATTGTATCGATCATATTTTTGAGCGATTCTTCCGGGTGGATAAAGCCCGGTCCAGAGAAGTGGGAGGTACGGGCCTTGGCCTTGCTATCACAAAAAATGTGATCCAGATGCACCATGGTATCATTGACGCGGAAAGTGCGCCGGGAGAGGGAACGACCTTCAGCGTGCGTATCCCATTAAATTATGTGCCGAGACAGGAGGAAAAGTCATGAGGACCAGGGAAACGATGAAAAAAGCCCGTTCTTGGAGCTTTGGGGTCCTGTTCTGTCTGGTCTGCGCCATGCTCCTGTCGGGCTGCAAAGAGCGTGAAACGCCTTCTTCTGCGCCGGAGGAAGGCAGGTATCTGGTTTATTATCTGAATTCTTCCGGCGTCACCTTATCGCCTCAGGAGTATGAGGCAGTGGAGACCAGGCCTGAGGCTCTTGCGGATGAACTGATGGGACAGCTGATCCATGTGCCCAAGGATCTGGACTGCCAGACACCTTTGAGTGAAAAGGTAGCTTACAGGGAATGCCGGCTGGACGGGCAGATGCTGTATCTGTATTTTGATGTGAATTATGTGAGCATGAAACCGGAGCAGGAGATCCTGTGCCGGGCAGCGCTTGCCAGGACGCTGACACAGATTCAGGGGGTGGATTATATCAGTATTTACTGCGGAGACCAGCCGCTTATGGACCGTCAGGGAAACCCGGTGGGAGCCGTGGCGGCTTCTGATTTTATCCTGAATACCAGCAATGTAAATGCCTATGAAAAAACAGAGCTAAAGCTGTACTTTGCCGATAAAACGGGCACAAAGCTGGTAGCTGAGACGAGAGAAGTAGTGCATAACATCAATACATCCATGGAACAGCTGGTTGTGGAACAGCTCCTGGCGGGGCCAAAGGAGGAGGGGCATCTTGCGGTGCTGCCTTCAGAGTGCAAGGTGTTAAGTCTGTCAGTGACAGATAATGTATGCTATATCAATTTTGATTCTGCTTTTCTGAAAATGGAGCATCCGGTAAATGAGTATCTGCCGATCTACGCCATCGTGGATTCCCTGGCGGAAATGACGAATATTACCCGGGTACAGATCATGGTCAATGGCTCTCAGAATGTTATGTTTCGGGATGTGGTGTCCTTAAACAATACCTTTGAGGTAAACCGGGACTATATTGGAGAAGAAAAATGAGGTAAAAAAATGAAAAGGCCCCTTGTGGTAATTGCAGCAGGATTCGTACTTGGAGAGGTGCTGGCCCTGCAACAGCAGGAGGCTTTCAGACAATGGCTGATGGGGAGCGGTATCCTTTTGGCTCTTTTGGGAATAGTCTGGATATTTTTATCCGGTTCGTTGAGAAAGAGAGGGAGGAAACGCCGGGAAAGCAGGAGTGTCGATCGAAGGGCGCTCCTGCTTGTTTTTTTGTGTTTGTCTGTCAGTATGGCCGCGGGAGGCATAAGGGCAGGTCTGGAGAAGGTGCGTTTGGATCGGGAGGAGACGGCGGCAAATGCCTTTGAAGGCGGCCAGACCATGGTTATGGGAAGAGTGGCCGGGCGCAGTTTGAAGGAGGAGCGTCTGACACTGGAGCTTTGCGGCGTTCAGATACAAAAAGCAGATAAAACGGACGTTTTTGGGAAAGTCGTTTTATATATCAGCCAGAAGGATGCGCCGCGCTGGGAGGAGGAGCTGGCAGTGGGGAAGAAGGCGCGTTTTCTTGGGCGGGCCCAAGCGATAAAGGGGGCTCTGAATCCGGGAGAATTTGATTTTAAGAATTATTACCGATCTAAAGGAATCACGGTGAAAATATATGGGGAGAAATGGTTTGGATCGGAAGGAGAGGCATACCCCTATCCGGCGCTGATTGAAAGAGTGAGAGAGCATTGCCGCCGTGTGCTTAAACAGTGCTGCGGGCCGGAGGATCAGGCTGTTTTTGAAGCCATGCTTCTGGGGGATACGAAGGAAATGGAGAAGGAGCAGAGAAAGCTGTACCAAAACAGCGGGATCGCTCATCTGCTGGCCGTCAGCGGACAGCACCTGGCCATTATCGGCGGAGGGATCTATCTGATCCTTCGGCGGCTGGGCTTTGGCTTTGCCGGCGCAGGCGCTGCGGGAGCAGGGCTGGTGATAAGCTACGGACTTCTCACCGGAGGATCCGGCTCTGCCATGCGGGCGGTAATCATGATCCTGTGCCTTTGGCTGGCCATGGGAGCAGGACGTACCTATGACACCCTTTCGGCTCTGGGACTGGCGGCAGTGGTTCTTCTGCTGAGAGAACCCTATCTGATCTTTCAGAGCGGATTTCAGCTGTCTTTTGGAGCCGTATGGGCCATCGCAGGGCCGGGGAAATGGCTGGAGGAGCAGCTGGAGCTTACGGCTGGCTGGCAGAAAGGGGCGGCCGTCAGTCTGTGCGTTCAGATTGTGCTTACCCCTGTGATGCTGTGGCATTATTTTCAGTATCCCCTGTACGGGATGGCGCTCAATGTTCTGATTCTTCCGTTTGTTCCTCTGCTCATGTATTCGGGACTGCTGGCAATCGGTACAGGAAGCGTAAATGTGTTTCTCGGAAAGGCGGCAGCCGGGGCAGGACATTATATCCTGATGTACTATGACTGGCTGTGCCGCAGAGCGGAAGGACTTCCGGGATATTGCCTGGTTCTTGGAAAGCCGTCATGGGGGCAGATTGCGGTTTATGGAGGCGTTATGGCGGGAGCGCTGTGGTGTCTGGCGCGGGGAAGGCAGAAAAATGTGTTCAGAGGTGGGAAACAACTGCCAGGGAAGCGATACGCCTTCTTGGCTCTGGCGGTTTTGCTGGCAGTATTTTTCTGGAGTCTTTCTCTGCTTGGGCCTCAGCCTGCAGGAGGGATTCAGGCCCTGTGCCTGGATGTTGGACAGGGGGACGGAATTTTACTGAGAACAGGCTGTCACAGCATACTGATCGACGGCGGGAGCAGCAGTGAGAAGAAACTGGGAGAGATGACCCTGGAGCCCTGCCTGAAACGTTTTGGGATCACAACTTTGGATATGGCGATTGTCAGCCATGGAGATAATGACCATATCAGCGGCCTTATGTGTCTGCTGGAGGAAAAGCGTGTGCGGATCGGCACTCTGGCGCTTCCCATTGGGGGAAGGGGGCAGGAAATTTATGAAAAGCTGGAAGGCTTGCAGAAAGGGGCAGGAGGGAAAACCATTTATGTAAAGACGGGGGATATCCTTCGCGCGGGCGGACTGGAGCTTACCTGTATCTTCAGCGGGGAAGGCAAAAACATGACAGACAGAAACGCCCACTCCCTGGTGATCTGTGCAGACTTTGAGGGTTTCCATATGCTGTTTACCGGAGATATGGGCATAGAAGAGGAGAAAAGGCTGCTTAAACGGGCCGGGGAAGAAGGCGGTGAACTTCAAAAGACACATTTAGCTCACGCAGCCATATTAAAGGTTGCTCATCATGGCTCTGGCGGCTCTTCCTGCGATTCCTTTCTTAAGGCCCTTCCTCAGGTAAAAACGGCAGTGATTTCCTATGGGGCAGGAAACTCCTACGGCCATCCGGCTGCAGAGGTGGTGAAGAGGCTTAAAACACGGGGGATTCGGGTAATGGAGACGGGAGGAAAAGGCTGCATCCTCATAGAGTCGCCATAAGGCTGCGGACAGGATTTTAGCTGACGAAGGAATCCCCTGGCAGCTGTGGGCGGTTGACTTTAAGGGCAGGCTGCTGTATAGTGGCGGAAGAATAAAAAGGGAGAATATGATATGGCGGATATCAGGAAAATAACAGATTTTGGAGCATCACAGCTGGACATATATGCGCGGATTCCGGAGGTGCAGCTTCTGCATTTCCATGAGCCCGGGCCGGGTATCTTTATCGCAGAAAGCCCCAATGTAGTAAAACGGGCCCTGACTGCAGGATATGAACCCATCTCGCTGTTGGTGGAAACGAAGCATATCAAGGGAGAGGCAAAAGAGGTAATCGCTATGTGCGGGGATGTTCCTGTATACACGGCAGAGTTTGACATATTGACAAAACTGACAGGATTTAAGCTGACCAGAGGTGTTTTGTGCGCCATGGGGCGCAGAAAGCTTCCGTCAATCCGGGAAGTCTGTGCCGGGGCCAGACGGATCGCTGTGCTGGAAAATGTTGTAAATCCAACAAATATAGGCGCTGTATTCCGTTCAGCAGCCGCTTTGAATATGGATGCGGTGCTTCTGACGCCGGGCTGCAGCGATCCCCTGTACCGGCGCGCCAGCCGTGTCAGTATGGGAACCGTATTTCAGGTGCCGTGGACCTTTTTTGATGAAAAGAAGGAGTGCTGGCCTGAGGAGGGAAGGAAAATCCTGCGTGAACTTGGCTTTAAGACAGCTGCCATGGCCTTAAAAGAGGATTCTGTTTCCTTGGACGATCCCGTGCTGAAAGAAGAGGAAAAGCTGGCGGTCGTACTGGGAACCGAGGGCGATGGCCTGGCCCCGCAGACCATTGCAGGCTGCGACTATACAGTGATGATTCCCATGAGCCATGGGGTGGACTCACTGAATGTGGCTTCTGCGTCGGCGGTGGCGTTTTGGGAGTTGGGGAGGAAGGAAACGATTCTACATTGACACAGTAAAAATAATCTGCTATAGTAATTCACTGTACGAAGCGAGAGGGTGAAAAGCCGAGCGTGGCTGCAGCCTCTCGTTTTGTTTCGGAGACATAAAACCGTTAAAGTCAGAATGAAAGAGGAAAATAACAGTTCATGGATATTGTGAAATTTGAAGAGTTACAGTTAGATGACCGGATCATCCGTGCTATTACGGAGATGGGCTTTGAAGAGGCATCTCCCATCCAGGCCCAGGCGATCCCAGTTGTATTAGAAGGCAGAGATATCATTGGCCAGGCTCAGACCGGTACGGGAAAGACAGCTGCGTTCGGGCTCCCGCTGCTTCAGAGGGTAGATCCGAAGGTTAAGAAGCTGCAGGCTATTGTGCTGCTGCCGACCAGAGAGCTTGCGATCCAGGTGGCGGAGGAGCTGCGCCGATTTGCCAAGTTTATGCATGGTATAAAGGTTCTTCCCATCTACGGCGGTCAGGATATTGTCCGCCAGATCCGGGCCTTAAAGGATGGCACACAGATTGTGGTGGGCACTCCGGGCCGCGTGATGGATCATATGCGCCGCAAGACGGTGAAAACCGATCATGTTCATACCGTTGTTCTGGATGAAGCGGACGAGATGCTAAATATGGGCTTTTTAGAGGATATGGAGACTATCCTGAGCCAGCTTCCTGCCGAGCGTCAGACGCTTATGTTTTCCGCTACCATGCCTCCGGCCATTGCGGAAATTGCAAGGAAATTCCAGACGGATCCCGTTACAGTCCGGGTGATCAAAAAGGAACTGACTGTTCCCAAGGTGACACAGTATTATTATGAAGTAAAGCCCAAAAACAAGGTGGAGGTAATGTGCCGTCTTTTAGATCTCTATGATCCCAAGCTTTCCATTGCATTCTGCAATACCAAGCGTCAGGTGGATGAACTGGTTCAGGCTCTTCAGGGAAGAGGCTATTTTGCTGACGGCCTTCACGGCGATTTAAAGCAGGTTCAGAGAGACCGGGTGATGGAAAGTTTCCGCAATGGACGCACGGATATTCTTATCGCTACCGATGTGGCCGCCAGAGGTATTGACGTGGGAAATGTAGAGGCGGTATTTAACTACGATATTCCTCAGGATGACGAGTATTATGTCCACCGCATCGGCCGTACCGGAAGAGCGGGCAGAGAGGGAAAGGCCTTCAGTCTGGTAGTAGGCAGAGAGGTTTATAAGCTCCGTGATATTCAGCGTTACTGCAAGACAAAGATCATCCCTCAGGCGATCCCTTCCTTGAATGACATTACAGAGATCAAGGCAGAGAAGATCTTAGACCAGGTACAGGAGACCTTAAATGACAGCGACCTGACAAAGATGGTAAATATTCTGGAAAAGAAGCTGATCGAGGAGGACTACACTTCCTTAGATCTGGCGGCGGCACTCCTTAAAATGGCCATGGGCGATGACAACGAGGATATCATCGATAGCTATATGCCGGCCAGATCCTTAGACGATCTTGACAGCTACGGCAGAGGACGCGGACGGGACAGAGGACGCGGCGGCAGAGGCGGACGCAAGGGCGCAACGGACCGGGCGGCCATTGATTATGTGACCGGCGGCGGGGAGCATATGGCGCGTCTGTTTATCAATATCGGGAAATCCCAGCGGGTGACTCCGGGAGATATCCTGGGCGCTGTGGCGGGAGAGTCCGGCATTCCCGGCCGTCTGGTAGGCAGCATTGATATGTATGACGGCTACACCTTTGTAGACGTACCTGCCCAGTATGCCGAGGACGTATTAAAGGCCATGAGCCATGCAAAGATCCGGGGCAAAAATGTCCATGTGGAAAAAGCCAATTCCAGACGGTAATGGAACGAACATCCGCGGTTTCAGACAGGGCTGCGGCTAAAAGAGAGAAGGGATCATCCATGAAGGGAAAAAAGACTGAGGAGACAGTTAAGACAAATGTGATGCGTCTTTTGGAGGCGGCAGGTATTCATTTTGAAACAGGAACCTATGAGGTAGATGAAAACGACCTTTCCGGCAGCCATGCCGCAGATCTGATGGGTGTGGATCATGACCAGATGTACAAGACGCTCGTCTTAAAGGGCGAGAAAAAGGGATATCTGGTATGCTGTCTCCCTGTGGATGAGGAACTGGATCTGAAAAAAGTTGCCAGGGCCGCCGGGGAAAAGAAGGTGGAAATGATTCACGTAAAGGATATGCTTTCCATCACCGGATATATCCGGGGCGGCTGTTCTCCCATTGGAATGAAAAAGAAATTCCCTACCTACATTGAGGAGACGGCCCAGCTCTTTGAGACGGTCACAGTAAGCGCCGGACAGAGAGGCGTTCAGGTTACCCTGTCGCCGGAGGATCTGAGGGCATATACAGAGGGAGTCTTTGCGCCGTTGATCTGAGATTTGGAAATATTCTCCAAAGTACCCTCTTCTTTCCAGGTCAAAATGTGTGATCCTGGCGCAAAGTTGAAAAAATCAGCTTGAAAAACACGGCGCTTTGGGTTATAATAGGGCCATAATAAATGAGACATATTTGTGATTCCTGGGGTGTTCGATTTCTTACCAATTTTGAACCTACATTTGACAAAAGGGATTCCAATATTTTTAAGCGGATGTCACGCCTCCGTACGAGTGGAAGGCAGAAGTTTAAGTGAGGTTGCCCACCTAGCATTGCTAGGCGTCAATATGTAAGAGCCGGCACCTTGGGGTCACAGATGATAAAAGCAGCGGGGGATTTCTCGCTGCTTTCTTTCATATCTGGATCCTGCCGTCTTGTGGATAAGACAGATAGGAAGCTTTTTTATCTTAAGATGGCGCAACATGAGTATGACGGGAGAATCACGGAATGAATGGTAAAAATAAAATGATTGCCTGGATAGCCGGAACGATCACGGTCATTATTCTTCTGGCTGTTCTGATCGTTTGGATGGAGCCTGCAAAAGAAGGCATTTCCAGAGCGGAGGCTTATAAAGCGCTGGCATTGGTATTTGCCGACCGCCAGGAGTGTGAGAGCGCAGAGGAACAGCGGCAGAAATCCTGGTTTTCGGACCAGGAAAAGGATAACTGGTTCGTAAAATATATGGATCTGCTGTATGAGAAGGGGTATCTGGATCCATCCCTTACGCCGGCTGATTTGGAGAGCGCTCAGAAAAAGCTGACCTATGGGGAGGCTGCGTTTGCGGCGGAGCAGATTTCCGGCCGGCTGAAACGCCAGGTAGGAATGAATAAGGGAAACCGGGAAAAACCATTTCCGGCAGATCAATGGTGGGATCTTTACCGGGCTATTTTAAAAGAGGCGGATCCGCAGGGAAACGTAAAAGAGGTGGAGGCTATTTTATATGGAACGCCTTCCAATATCAAGGATGCGCCCAGCTGGACCGCATATACTACGGAAGGAGAGTACGGCTTTCAGGGACTGGCTCTGGATGCCTGGCTGGATCATGAGATCCGCTTTATGGTTCGGGGAAATGAGATAGCTGCTGTGACTGCAGTGGAAAGCAGCGATGTGGTGTACCGTAATATCTGGCTGTCTCAGGTAAAGGATGGCGTATTTCAGGCTTATATGGGCGCAGCCTCCAGGGAATTTACGGCAGAGGGAAAGCTGGCGGAAGAGGCCAAAAAGACAGAGGCCAAGCTGGCCCCCAATCTGGCGGATCTCCACATGAAGGATGGACGTCTGACCAAGGTGACGGTAAAGAAGGAGCGGATTCATGGGAAAATTCTTTCCGTTACAGACGATACGGTTGAGATCGAAGGCTATGGAAAGATTCCTCTGGATGAAAATTTCCATGTATATAAGCTTTACGGTGATTTCAGCGTGCTTGGCGCTGCAGATATCCTGGTTGGCTATGATCTTCAGGAGTTTGTGGCAGCGGATGGGAAACTCTGTGCGGCTCTTTTAGAGAGGCCGTTTGATGCCAAGACCATCCGGGTTCTCTTGATGGATACGGGGTTTAAGAGTCTGTTCCACCAGAGCGCGGAGATTAAGCTTAACTCCGGTGCGGAAATTACCTATAAAAATGAAAATGGCGATGATGAGGTCAGCCGCTTAAACCAGGGCGATGTGCTGAAACTGACCCTGGAGGATGAACGGCTGCAAAATGGCCGCATGACTATAAAACCGGATGGGGAAGAGGGAATTACAATCTGCTCCATAGAGCGCAGTCAGGGCCAGCCGGTTTACAGCGGTTCTCTGGAGATAAAAAAAGAGTCAGACGGCCTTGTACTCATCAACGAGCTGTATCTGGAGGATTACTTAAAAAAAGTGGTTCCCAGCGAAATGCCGGCCTCTTATGAAAAAGAGGCATTAAAGGCGCAGGCTGTCTGTGCCAGAACCTATGCTTACCGGCAGATCCAGGGCAATACATACGGCCAGTACGGCGCTCATGTGGACGACAGCACCAGCTTTCAGGTTTACAATAATATCACTACCAGCGAGCGTACCGATCAGGCGGTGGATGAGACCTACGGACAGATGCTCTTTTATAACGACACCCCCATTGAGGCATTTTATTACTCTACTTCCTGCGGCCATGGAGCGGATGGCAGTGTGTGGGGAAGCGGGGGAGAAGCCCTTCCTTACCTGAAGTCTAAGCAGATTAAAAATGGAGGAAGAGAACTGACCGAGGAGGACAATGAAACCTTTGACGCTTATATCCGCTCCCGCAAAGTCACGTCTTATGATGCAAAATACCCGATGTTTCGCTGGCAGACCGAACTGACGGCGGCTCAGATCGGCTTAAAGGCTTCTGCGGTGGGAAATGTTCAGGATGTGACCGTGACCTCGAGGGGGCTGGGCGGGATTGCTGCTGAGCTTACTGTGAAAGGAGACCAGGGCACAACCCGTATCAAGGGGCAGAGCGCCATTCGCACTTTTCTGGGAAATGAAGAAGCGCCGATTCGTAAACAGGACGGTTCTAAGATGACCACAGCTTCTCTTCCAAGTGCGTTTATTTCCATTGAGAAAATAACCGATGAGGCTGGAAGTATTTCCTTCCGTATCTACGGCGGAGGCTTTGGCCATGGCGTAGGAATGAGCCAGAACGGAGCCCAGTCTATGGCAAAATCGGGAAAGACCTATAAAGATATCCTGGATTTCTTTTACCAGGGAGCGGAACTGAAAGAAAATTAAAGGATTTAAAAACTGTTAAAAATGCGCCTTGTTACAAATCCCCCGTAACAAGGCGCATTTTTGATACTGCGCGGCTGCGCATTTAAAAAGAGGAGGATGGGATCCTATGCCCGGACAAGAAATACCTCTGTATTCTGTACGCCATGGTGTTTGGACTCCGCGTGGGTATCATAAAAGATGTCGATATGGCGTCCACGTACGCCGCCGCCTTTATCCTCCGCAGTGTAGACAGTGCCGTTGATCATGATCTTGGAACCGTAGGGAACCACCGACGGGTCTACCGCGATGGTGTGGCGGGCAGTGGCTACGGCGCCGGTGCTGGTGTGGCGTCCCCAACTTCCGGAGCAGCTTTTACAGGGGCAATAGCCGGTGGTCTTGAATATGCCCAGAGACTGAAGCTGGGGGACCGTGCTGGAAGCTGCGTCTGGTTCCATAACCGCCTCAGGAGTTCCATTGGTATAGGTCCGGGTGTTGGAAAAGGCGCGTCCGTCTACAGAACCCTCGATCACATAGACACCGTCTCCAAACGACGCCCAGTCTACATTTAGGGTAAAGCCATGATTTCCGTTCCCTTTGCGGTCATCTAAGAGATTCTTGCGGAATTCGCCGGCAGACAGGCGTTCGTTTAAAACCTCTTCTCCCGTTGTTTCCTTTTTGATTACGATATGTACATTTAATGCCTGATCGGGTTCATCACTGTCATAAGCCCAGCCGCTAATGGTTTGACTGGTTACTTCCTCAAAACGTCCTTTTGCAGGGGCTGCAAAAACAGTAAGGGCAGAAGAAACGGTAAATGCGGCTGCCATGATGATCCCTGTCAGTAAGTGTTTTAGTTTCATAAACTTAACCTCCATTTGCGGTATTTCCGGAACCCGGAGATTCGGCATATACCGTTATTCATAATTGTTACTTAAAATTAACACAATACTAATATATGTAATATTTTTGTAACATATGAGCAATAAAGGACATTTTACCATATTTTTTTATTATGTCAAGTGAAAGATGAAACCAATTGATGGGGATGCTTTTAAAGGGAGTGTCTGCAAATAAAAAACTGAACCATCTTTTAAAAGACGATTCAGCTTCTTAAATGATCTGAGGAAATATATGGAAGAGGTTATTAACCCTGGTATTATACAGATTACTGTACAAGAAAAACCTCTGCGTAGTAGACGCCGTTTGCAAGCGCCTCGTCATGGCTGTCATAATAAATATCGAGAGTGTTTCCTTTTACGGATGACCCCTTATCTTCAACCGTATAGATAGTATCGCCGATACGCAGCTGAGTCCCGATTGGAAAGCGGGTGAGATCGGCGGAAATCGTGTGATGGGCTTTTGGAACTGTACCGGAATAGGTTAGTTTGTGTTCTCCGCTGCAACGTTCACAGCCGCAATAACCGGTGATTTTAAAGGTACCAAGAGAAACCTCGGCGGGAACTGGCTCTGCAGGCGGTTCTGATTCAACTGGCTCTTGGACTGCCTGTACGCCGGGGCCGGCGTTTACAAAGGAATTGTCATTTTCCTGAGCAAAGGCGGGAAAAGAACAAAGCAGTCCTAAGACCGCAGTTATTGTCAGAAAAGATATCTTCCACTTATACATATAGCTGCCTCCTGATGTTATGTTGCGGTAAATATAGTCTGGGTAGTTATGTGTGTGTTAGACTGTTTTTATTATATTACAAAAATATTAAAAGTCAAGCTGAAATGGTGAATAAAGTGTTACATATGTTACAGGCCTGCCTGTGGGGGGAAAGCGATGAATGGATTGTCTGAAAAGAAGAAGTTTATAAAAGGAATCTGAATTGCGAAAATCCGGGAAAATAATAAAAAATCCCTTGACAAAATCCGCGGAAAGGAATATATTATGGAATGTAGATGTTAGCACTCCACATTAACGAGTGCTAATAATCGAAAGAAAGGAAGGTGACAGGAACTGATGGATACGCAGCTGGATGACCGGAAGGTCACCATATTAAAGGCGATCATCAAAACCTACCTGGAAACAGGCGAGCCGGTTGGCTCCAGAACTATTTCCAAGTATTCAGAGTTAAAATTAAGTTCCGCCACCATCCGCAATGAGATGTCAGATCTGGAAGAGATGGGCTATATTATACAGCCGCATACTTCCGCGGGACGTATCCCTTCCGATAAGGGGTACCGGTTCTATGTAGACCAGATCATGCAGGAAAAGGACAATGAGGTCACAGAGCTTAAGGATATGATGGTTCAGAAGGTTGATAAGCTGGAACTGGTCCTTAAGAAGATGGCCCAGGTTCTGGCAGCCAACACCAAGTATGCGGCTATGATCAGCGGGCCCAGCTACCATAAGACGAAGCTGAAGTTCATTCAGCTCTCCAAAGTAGAGGAGCATAAGCTTTTGGTCGTTGTGGTGGTGGAAGGCAATATCGTTAAAAATACCATGATCGATATTGAAGAGGAACTGGGGGAGCAGGAACTGCTGAATCTGAACATCCTGTTAAACAGCAGCTTAAACGGGCTGACCATTGAAGAGATCAATCTGGATATCATCAGCCGGCTGAAAGGGGATGCAGGCATCCACAGCCAGGTGGTGGAACTGGTTTTAAATGAGGTGGCAGAGGCTATCAAGGCCGGTGGGGAAGATCTTCAGATCTATACCAGCGGGGCTACGAATATTTTCCGGTACCCGGAGCTCTCTGAGGGCGATAAGGCCAGCAAGCTGATTGGTACTTTGGAACATAAGGAAGTGCTTCAGGAGTTTGTCTCTGAGATCAATGGAGAAAGCAGTGACGACACGGGGATTCAGGTCTATATCGGCGATGAGACCCCGGTACAGTCCATGAAGGACTGCAGTGTTGTAACTGCCAACTATGATCTGGGAGGGGGCCTTCGGGGAACAGTGGGCATCATCGGCCCCAAGCGAATGGATTATGAAAAGGTTCTTGGGACGTTAAGAAATCTGATGAGCCAGCTGGATGCAGCATTTAAAAAGGATGAAAGGTGATAAGCAGTGAGTGAAGATATCAAGAAGGAAGATGTAAAGGACATTCCTGAGACAGAGGAAATGAAAGCCGGGGAAACAGAGGAAACGGCGGCTGAGACCGATACTCAGGAGACAGAAGCAGAGGAAACGTCTCAAAAGGAGTTAAAAGGAGGCTTCTTTAAGAAAAAGAAGGATCCCAAAGATGAGAAGATCGAGGAACTGACCGACCGCGTGAAACGCCAGATGGCTGAATTTGAGAATTTCCGCAAGAGAACGGAAAAAGAAAAATCCACCATGTATGAGATGGGCGCAAGGGATATCATCGAGCGTATGCTTCCGGTGATGGACAATTTTGAGAGAGGCCTGGCGGTAATTCCTGAGGACAAGAAGGAGGATCCGATTGCTGAGGGAATGGAAAAGATCTACAGGCAGCTTCAAAAGGTCTTTGAGGAGGCCGGAGTAAAGCCGATCGAGGCGGCCGGCAATGCGTTTGATCCCAATTTTCACAATGCGGTAATGCACATTGAGGATGAAAGTCTGGGAGAGAACATTGTGGCTGAGGAGCTTCAGAAGGGATATATGTACCGTGACAGTGTAGTAAGGCACAGTATGGTCAAGGTAGCAAACTGATATTTGGCTTTGGTTAGGAGAATAATCATTCTATATAGATCAAATTAGGAGGAAATCACTATGGGCAAGATTATTGGTATCGACTTAGGTACAACAAATAGCTGTGTGGCCGTTATGGAAGGCGGAAAGCCAACCGTTATCGCCAACGCAGAAGGAGTAAGAACAACTCCATCCATCGTGGCATTTACAAAGACAGGAGAGAGACTGGTAGGCGAGCCTGCAAAGCGTCAGGCTGTTACAAATGCAGACCGCACCATTTCTTCCATTAAACGCCATATGGGTACAGATTACAAGGTAGACATTGACGGAAAGAAGTATACACCTCAGGAGATCTCCGCAATGATCCTTCAGAAACTGAAGGCAGACGCAGAGAGCTATCTGGGTGAGACGGTTTCTGAGGCAGTTATCACAGTTCCCGCTTACTTTAATGACGCACAGCGTCAGGCAACCAAGGATGCAGGAAAGATTGCCGGTCTGGACGTAAAGCGTATTATCAACGAGCCGACTGCTGCTGCACTGGCTTACGGCCTTGACAATGAGAAAGAGCAGAAAATCATGGTATACGACCTTGGCGGCGGTACCTTCGATGTTTCCATCATCGAAATTGGTGACGGCGTAATCGAAGTTCTCTCTACCAACGGCGATACACGCCTTGGCGGCGATGATTTTGACAACGCCATTACAAACTGGATGATCGATGAGTTTAAGAAGGCAGAGGGCGTAGATCTTTCCGCTGACAAGATGGCTCTTCAGAGACTGAAGGAGGCAGCGGAAAAGGCAAAGAAGGAACTGTCTACCGCCACCACCACAAACATCAACCTTCCGTTCATCACAGCGACTGCAGAGGGACCAAAGCATCTGGATATGAACCTGACCAGAGCGAAGTTTGACGAGCTGACTCATGACCTCATCGAGCGCACCGCAATTCCGGTACAGAATGCGTTAAAGGATGCAGGCATCACTGCTTCAGAGCTTGGCAAGGTACTGTTAGTAGGCGGTTCTACCCGTATGATCTCCGCACAGGATAAGGTAAAGCAGATTACAGGAAAGGAACCAAGCAAATCTCTGAATCCAGATGAGTGCGTAGCCATCGGCGCAGCTATCCAGGGCGGCAAGCTGGCAGGCGATGCAGGGGCAGGAGATATCCTTCTTCTGGACGTAACTCCGCTGTCTCTGTCTATTGAGACTATGGGCGGCGTAGCAACCAGACTGATCGAGAGAAATACAACGATCCCGACTAAGAAGAGCCAGATCTTCTCTACAGCAGCTGACAATCAGACGGCAGTTGATATCCATGTGGTACAGGGCGAGCGTCAGTTTGCAAGAGACAACAAGACACTTGGTCAGTTCCGTCTGGATGGAATTCCGCCGGCAAGAAGAGGTATCCCTCAGATCGAAGTTACATTTGATATTGATGCCAACGGCATTGTAAATGTATCTGCAAAGGATCTGGGAACCGGAAAAGAGCAGCATATCACTATCACTTCCGGCTCCAATATGTCTGACGCTGATATTGATAAAGCAGTGAAGGAAGCGGCTGAGTATGAGGCTCAGGATAAGAAACGCAAGGAAGCCATTGATGCGAGAAATGATGCGGATTCTATGGTATTCCAGACAGAAAAGGCTCTGGAAGAGGTTGGCGATAAGATCGATGCTAATGACAAGTCCGAGGTAGAGGCTGACTTAAATGCACTCAAGGAAGCGATTAACCGGGCTCCGGTAGACCAGATGACTGATGCTCAGGTGGAAGATATCAAGGCTGGCAAGGAGAAACTGATGAACAGCGCTCAGAAGCTGTTTGCAAAGGTTTATGAGCAGACACAGCAGGCAGGAGCAGGTGCAGGCCCTGATATGGGCGGTGCGGCAGGCGGTTCAAGACCGGATGATGACGTAGTAGACGCTGATTTTAAGGAAGTTTAAAGAAATATGGATTCCCGCCTGTAACAGGGCGGGAACCCTTTATTTACAAAAACAACGAGCGGGGCGGGGGAATACGCCGGGGCTCGTTTAAACCTGTAAGGCCAGAGGTTCGGTCCATTGGGAAAGATGTCCCCTGGCCGGACCTAAAGGTCTGTTTGGGAATTGCTGAAAGTAAAGAAAAACGTGCTGATATAGTAAGAGGTAAACAACATGGCAGAAAGTAAGAGAGATTACTATGAAGTTCTGGGCGTTTCAAAGGACGCAGATGATGATGCCCTGAAAAAGGCGTACAGAAAGCTTGCCAAAAAGTATCATCCCGATGCGAATCCGGGCGATAAAGAGGCAGAGGCTAAATTTAAGGAGGCCTCTGAGGCATACAGTGTGCTCAGCGATCCCCAGAAGCGCCAGCAGTACGACCAGTTCGGCCATGCTGCCTTTGAACAGGGAGGCGGAGGAGCCGGAGGTTTTGGCGGATTTGGCGGGTTTGATTTTGGCGGCCAGGATATGGGAGATATTTTCGGAGACATTTTCGGAGATATTTTTGGCGGCGGCCGGTCGGCAAGAGGAAGGAGCGGCCCTCAGAGAGGCGCAAATGTCCGTACAGCAGTGAGGATTACCTTTGAGGAAGCGGTGTTTGGCTGCGAGAAGGAGATTGAGATCAACTTTAAGGAGACCTGTACAAGCTGCAACGGTTCCGGGGCAAAGGCGGGAACCTCTCCTCAGACCTGTACGAAATGTAATGGCAAGGGCAAGATTATGTATACCCAGCAGTCGTTCTTTGGTCAGGTACAGAATGTGCAGACCTGTCCTGAGTGCGGCGGTACTGGAAAGGTGATCAAGGAGAAGTGTCCGGATTGTTATGGCACGGGATATAAGACGGTGCGTAAGAAGTTTAAGGTGTCGATTCCGGCCGGCATTGACAATGGACAGTGCGTTCGTATGGCCGGAGGCGGAGAGCCGGGAACGAATGGCGGTGAGAGGGGCGACCTTCTGGTGGAGGCTGTAGTTTCCCAGCATCCGATCTTTAAGCGTCAGGATACCAGTATTTATTCCACAGTGCCGATTTCCTTTGCAAGAGCGGCTCTGGGCGGAACGATCCGTATCAAGACAGTGGACGGGGAAGTAGAGTATGAAGTTCGTCCCGGTACGCAGACGGATACGAAGGTAAGACTGAAAGGCAAGGGAGTGCCTTCTCTTAGAAACCGCAGCATGAGAGGCGACCATTATGTAACTTTAGTGGTTCAGGTGCCGGAACGGATGAATCAGGCGCAGAAGGAGGCTCTCAGAAGGTTTGATGAGGCTATGAACGGAACAGCGCCGGAGGAGGCAAAGCCCAAGAAGAAGGGGCTTAAGGATTTTTTTGAGAAATGAAGATAAGGCGGATGAGCGTGCCGGGATGAAGGCCTGCCTGTTAGACAGGTCAGCAGATTAGCGTGTAAATCCGCAGGGAAATAAGAGGGAGACTGCCTTGGCCGAACCTGATATGTGAAAGAGGGGAGGGAAGGGCGGTCTTTTTTTGATTTTTATAAGTCTCATCCGAAAGGTGTCTGCCTCTGTTTTTGAGCTGTCCTGAATTTTAGCCAAAAATTAAGAAAATCGCAAAGATTATGAGTGGGAGAGAGGGTATAATGATATCATTGTATAGGCATATTCCGGGAGGAGTATGCGGTAGAAAGGCTGTAGAAACACCATGAAAAAGCGAATTCTGATCACGGGCTCAGGAGGATTTCTGGGATCTAGACTTGCGGAATATTTTGAGGGGAAGGCCGGCTTTGAGACGGTGTCTGTTACCCACGAGGAACTGGATATTACAGATGCGTTGGCGGTATCTGCATTTTTTAGGGCAATCGGGCCGGAAACAGTGTTTCATTGCGCCGGGCTTTCCAATACATGGCAGTGTGAGCAGGATCCGAGAGCTTCAGGCCGGATCAACGTTCAGGGAACGGAAAATATAGCGAGGGCCTGCCGGGAGAACGCAAGCCGGCTGATCTTTATGAGTTCGGACCAGGTCTATACGGGGACGGATTCTATGGAGCCGAATAAGGAGTCAGACCGTGTAAAGCCGGTAAATGTATATGGAAAGGACAAACGCCGGGCGGAGGAGGCAGCCTTACTCCTGGCAAAGGAGGCCGTATGTCTCCGGCTGACCTGGATGTATGATCATCCGGCGCAGGGAAGAACGCCGGGAACCGGTCTGTTGGGCCAGCTGTTTGAGGCGGCAGACAGGGGAACGCCCGTTTTAAGCCCGGTGAACGACTATCGGGGAATCACCTATGTGTGGGATGTGATTCGGTCTATGGAGCGTGTAATGGAGCTTCCGGGAGGCATTTATAATTTCGGAAGCACGAACCGGAGAAACGCATACGAGACCGCAGGGATTTTTGCTCAGGCGGCAGCTGCGGAAACAGGGATTCTGGCGGAGGTAAAGGCAGACAGAAACCGCTTTGGGGCTCTTCCCAGAAACCTGACCATTGACACAGAGAAGATGACCTCCTGTGGACTACAGCTGGGAGATACGCTGGAGGGTCTGAAACGCTGCATGAATGACTACGGGGTTCGCTGGAGATACCAGGGAGACCGGGCTGCCGGACAAACGTAGGGATATCATCAGCAGACAGGGGGGTGCTTATTTGTTTGCTCCAAGGACGTTTCTTTCGTAATGGAAGATATATTGCTGCATTACTCCGGCGTAGCCCTCATAGCTGCCGAAACCATCCTGGATTATATGGTCGAAGAGCTGGCTTTTTGGGATGGTCAGGTATTTTTCTTTGTCAAAATAGTGCTCCATGAGGATTTTCTGGATCCAGGTATCCACAGGAAATGCCTCAATATGGTGAAGGCCGAAAAGGCAGATGCAGTTTGCGACCTTCTTTCCGATGCCGTAGAATCCGGTGAGATATTCCATGGCCTCCCGGTAGTCCAGAACATTCAGATGATCCAGATCCAGATTACCGCTGGCGGCATCTCTACAGAGCCGGTGGATATATTTGGCGCGGTAGCCCAGCTTTAAGGCCAGCAGGTCGTCTAAGGAGGCGCGGCACAGCTGTTCGGGAGTTGGAAAAGCAAAGGGGAGTGGGCCGCTTTCAGTCAGGGAAGGCGAAAACTCTGAAACGGCGGAGAGGGGCGTTCCATAGCCGCGGCACAGGGCTTCTACAAGGGAACGAATCGCAGGGATGGTCTTTTGCTGGGAGATCACAAAGGTAATGATCATTTCCCAGGGATCCTGGCGCAGGATGCGGATCCCCTTTCCGGCCTGGGCGGCCGCGGCAAGATATGTATCCTCCGGGTCAATGGAATCGATCATGGCCTGATAGTCCGCGGACAGGTCAAAATAGGAATGCCAGCCGCTTAGAGTATCCTCGCTGCATTCAAAGGTGAAAGATGTATTTTCCTGGCGGACAGAAAGAAACTTTCCGCGGCTGATCACGTTCCAGAGTCCCGGTTCATTTCCGGGCATCATTCGGAAACACTGGCCGGAAAGGGCAGTCTGTTCCAGATCAAAGCAGGGGATGGTGCAGGTGTATTTCATAGGTTGTGAATCCTTTCTCTGGTGCGGGATTTGAATCCGTTTTGGATAAAGGCATCCTCCGGCAGTGATGATTTTGCAGGATGCAGGTGCGCCGGGGGATAGTTCTATGATAGCGGGAAAACGTAAGAAGGTCAATGAGGAAATGGCGGAATCCAAAATAGGGGTTGACTTTTCCTGCTGAAACGGCTAGAATTTACAATAGATTCTATATCTAAAAGCGATGAGAGTGTACAGTAGGCTCTTATGTTCCGACAGAGAGGGAAGGCCATCGGCTGGAAGCGTTCCCGGGTTCACATAGGAAGCTGAATTTCCCACCGGAGCTGCATGGGTGAATGAAACCTGCCGGTTTTATAGCCTGTGACGTAAGCGCGCGTTAAGCGTTTTGAGCGCCTGTCAGGCCTTTAAAAAGGATGTGCCGTATATACGGACGGACAGGAACCAGGGTGGTACCGCGGAAATATTGATCCGTCCCTTCAGTTCACTGAAGGGGCGTTTTTTATTGTGCGGACAGCAGGCGGGACTGTGTTCCTGCTGTACATTTTTGAACGAGAACATGAAAAGGAGAAGCCATGAAAGAGCAGTTAGAGAAGATCAAAGAAGAGGCGTTGAAGCAGATTGGTGTTTCCGAAGGCCTCGAAAAACTGAATGACATCCGTGTCGCTTATCTGGGAAAGAAGGGAGAACTGACCACCCTCTTAAAGAGCATGAAGGATGTGGCTCCTGAGGATCGTCCTAAGGTAGGGCAGCTGGTAAATGAGGCCAGGGCCGTGATCGAAAGCCGCCTGGAGGAGGCTAAGACAGCACTGGCAAAGAAGGCCAGAGAAGAGCAGTTAAAGCGCGAGGTGATCGACGTAACCCTTCCGGCAAAGAAGAACAGCGTAGGCCACAGTCATCCCAATACCATTGCCCTGGAAGCTGTAGAGCGTATTTTCGTCGGTATGGGATATGAGGTAGTGGAGGGGCCTGAGGTAGAGTATGACGAGTATAATTTTACCAAATTAAACATTCCTCCAAACCATCCGGCAAAGGATGAACAGGATACCTTCTATATCAATAAGGATATCGTGCTCCGCACCCAGACCTCCCCGGTACAGGCCAGAATCATGGAGACAGGCAGACTGCCCATCCGCATGATTTCTCCAGGACGTGTATTCCGCTCCGATGAAGTGGATGCAACTCACTCCCCATCCTTCCATCAGGTGGAGGGCCTGGTAATCGACAAAAATATCACATTCTCTGATCTGAAGGGAACCTTGGCAGAGTTTGCAAAAGAAATGTTCGGGGCTGAAACAAAGGTTAAATTCCGTCCCCATCATTTTCCATTCACCGAGCCCAGCGCCGAGATGGATGTAAGCTGCTTTAAGTGCGGCGGAAAGGGCTGCCGTTTCTGTAAGGGCTCCGGCTGGATCGAGATCTTAGGCTGCGGTATGGTGCATCCACACGTATTTGAAATGTGCGGCATTGATCCCCAGGAATATACGGGCTTTGCCTTCGGCGTAGGCTTAGAGCGCATCGCCCTGTTAAAATATGAGATCGACGATATGCGTCTGCTCTATGAGAATGACATTCGCTTCCTTAAGCAGTTTTAACCGGCTAAGCATCGGAGAATGCGCTTAAACGGGGGAGTCCCTGTCTTTCAGAAGGTGCGGCGGGGCAGGCCCCTGCGCCCAATATTTTTCGACAAAAAAACATAAAGGAGAACCAACATGAACACAGCATTATCATGGATCAAAGCATATGTTCCTGACCTGGATGTGACTGCACAGCAGTATACAGACGCCATGACACTGACAGGCACCAAGGTCGAAGGATATACCTGTTTAGATAAAAACCTGGAAAAGATTGTGGTAGGAGAGATCCTTTCCGTAGAACGCCATCCTGACGCAGACAAGCTGGTGGTCTGCCAGGTAAATGTGGGCCAGACAGAACCGGTTCAGATCGTTACAGGTGCTCCAAATATCACAAAGGAGTCTGTGGGAGCCAGGGTTCCGGTGGTACTGGACGGCGGACGTGTAGCCGGAGGCCATGACGGCGGCCCTCTTCCTGAGGAAGGCATTAAAATCAAAAAAGGCAAACTAAGAGGCGTAGAGTCCTTTGGTATGATGTGCTCCGTCGAGGAACTGGGAGCTGACCGGAATATGTATCCCGACGCTCCGGAAAGCGGTATTTATCTGCTGCCGCAGGACAGCGTTCCTGGTGATGACGCAGTCCGTATTCTTGGGTTAAGGGATGTTGTATTTGAGTATGAGATTACATCCAACCGGGTGGACTGCTACAGCGTAGTGGGGATCGCAAGAGAGGCGGCCGCGACCTTCGGCAAGTCCTTCCACCCTCCGGTAATTACGGCGACAGGCAATGGAGAGGATGTTCACGATTATTTAAAGGTACGCGTAGAGAATACTGATCTGTGCAGACGCTACTGCGCAAGAATGGTAAAGAACATTAAGCTGGCCCCTTCACCCGAATGGATGCAGCGCCGCCTGGCTGCCAGCGGCATCCGCCCCATCAACAACATTGTGGATATTACCAATTATGTGATGGAAGAGTACGGACAGCCGATGCACGCTTTTGATTATGACCAGCTGGCCGGTCATGAAATTGTGGTAAAATGCGCTGGGGACAAAGATGTATTCCAGACCTTAGACGGGCAGGAAAGAAAGCTGGATTCCACAGTTTTAATGATCAATGACGCTGAAAAGCAGGTAGGAATCGCCGGTATTATGGGCGGTGAAAACTCCAAAATCACGGACAATGTTTCCGCCATGGTGTTTGAGTGCGCCTGCTTTGACGGCACCAATATCCGTCTTTCTGCCAAGAAGCTGGGACTGCGCACGGACGCTTCCGGCAAGTATGAAAAGGGTCTGGATCCCAATACGGCAGAGGAGGCTGTAAACCGAGCCTGCCAGCTGATTAAGGAGCTGGGAGCCGGTGAGGTTGTTGGCGGCATGATCGATGTTTACCCCGTTAAGAGAGGGGAGACAAGAGTAAAGTTTGAGCCAGAGAAGATCAATAAACTGCTTGGCACAGACGTTTTGGCAGAAGATATGCTTGCATACTTTAAGAAAATCGATCTCGGCTATGATGAGGATACGCAGGAGGTCGTAGTTCCCAGCTGGCGTCAGGACGTGCTGTGCATGGCAGATCTGGCAGAGGAAGTGGCAAGATTTTATGGTTATGACAAGATCCCGACCACCCTTCCTTCCGGAGAAGCTACAACAGGAAAGCTTTCCTATAAGCTGATGATCGAGGAACTGGCAAGAGAGACGGCAGAGTTTTGCGGTTTCTCTCAGGGGATGACATATTCCTTTGAAAGTCCCAGGGTATTTGATAAGCTGCTGATTCCTCAGGAGAGCGGCTTAAGAAAGGTCATTACCATTTCCAATCCTCTTGGAGAGGACTTCAGCATCATGCGCACACTGCCGTTAAACGGTATGCTGGCATCGCTGTCTACCAACTATAATCGCCGCAATAAAGAGGTTCGCCTCTATGAGCTTGCAAATGTATACCGTCCCAAGGCGCTTCCTTTAACAGAGCTGCCGGATGAGCGTATGCAGTTTACTCTTGGTATGTACGGAAACGGAGATTTCTTTGACATGAAGGGAGTAGTAGAGGAATTCTTCGATAAGGTGGGAATGAACAAAAAGGTTCATTATGATCCGAACGGGGATCACCCATACCTGCATCCCGGCAGAAAAGCAGATATTGTTTATGAGGGACATATAGTAGGATTCTTAGGTGAGGTACACCCTGAAGTGGCCCAAAACTATAAGATCGGCGACAGGGCTTATGTGGCTGTGATCGATATGCCTGCCATAACAGAATTTACCACCTTTGATCGGAAATACACGGGCATTGCCAAATTCCCGGCTGTTACCAGGGATATCAGTATGGTAGTTCCAAAGAAGATCCTGGTAGGACAGATTGAGGATGTGATCAGTCAGAGAGGCGGAAAGATCTTAGAAAGCTGCCATCTGTTTGATATTTATGAAGGTGCTCAGGTACTGGCAGGCCACAAGTCTGTTGCCTACTCCATTACCTTCCGCGCCAAGGATCATACCCTGGAGGAGAAGGAAGTAACGGCTGTGATGAACAAGATTTTAAGTGGTTTAAAGGAACTTGGGATTGAGCTGAGAGCGTAAGCAGGCTGCAGGGAAAAAGATAAAAAATCATGAACCTCCCGGAAAACCGGCCGTGCTGGTTTTTCGGGGGGTTTTTGCGAAAACAGCAGATTTTCCTGGCTTATTTGCAGTAATTACAGTATACTTTTTGTCAGAGAGGTAAATAAAATCTCATGTATTTACACAAAACAGGAGGAAGGGGGCAGATGAGAAAAAGGTTACAGGTTCACAGGCTGGCAATATGTACCGCTTTGGCAGTGGCGCTGGCTGCGGCGGGCTGTGTCAGGAAAGAGAAAGCAGCGTCTTTCGATGAAACGGCGGTGCAGGAACTGGCGGCAGAAAGCGCAGTGACAGAGGATGATTCTGCAGCTGCAGATACAATGTCCTTTGGAGAACTTAAAAATATTGTATTCATATTTTCCTCCGGCGCAGGAGCGTGGCAAACGAAATTTACAATCCAGCCGGACGGCGGCTTTTGGGGAGAATATCAGGACAGCAATATGGGAGAAACAGGCCAGTCCTATCCAAAGGGTGTTATATATCAGTCTGTGTTTACCGGTCAGCTTGCAGAGTTTCGCCCTGTCAGTGAGTATACATACAGTGCAAAGATTTTATCCCTGGAATATGAGAACCCGGTGGGAACAGAGGCAGTACAGGATGGGGTTCTTTATAAGTATACAGATGCCTATGGACTGGAGGATACAGAAACGGTTACACTCTACGTGCCCGGAACGCCGGCGCAGGAGCGGTCAGAAGAACTGAATCGCTGGCTTGTGTGCGGGGAGACAAAACTTTCTTTTTATGCCATTGGCAATGATGCACATCAGTACGGTTTTGTGGGAACAGATCTGGCAGAGAATATACGGGAAACGGTAGCTTCTGCGGAAGAAAAAATGGAAGAACTGGATCAGAAGCTGCAGGCAGCCAATACACAGTTAGAATTAAATGATATATCCAGAGAGCAGTACAGTCTGTGGGATTCGGTTCTAAATGGGCTTTGGGGCGCGTTAGGTCAGCTGAAGGCCCCGCAGGATATGAAGGCACTTACTCTTCAGGAGCGATCCTGGATTAAAGAAAAAGAAGCTGCTTCAAAGGCTGCGGGAGAAGAATTTGAAGGCGGAAGTATGCAGGATATGGCGTTCAGTCAGAAGGCCATGGAACTAACCAGAAAAAGAGTGTATGAACTGCTAAAGGAACTGGATTAGAGGGTACGTCCCAATCTGTTAAGGCAGGATGATTTCTGAAAGTGGAACGGGTGTAAAAAAGTTAAAAAAACCGTTGACAAAATTCTCCATGTCCGTTATAATAATCTACGTTGCTGAGACAGACCGATGAGTCTGGATCACAATCAAATATAATAGATGCAGAAGTGGCGGAATTGGCAGACGCGCACGGTTCAGGTCCGTGTGGTAGTAATACCTTGAGGGTTCGACTCCCTTCTTCTGCACGAATCAGACAGGAGATCAGATAGTTGGTCTCCTGTTTTTGTTGTCTGTATCCAGGGGCCGTTTGGGTGCAGAAGGGAAAGTCTGTCTGAGAGACCCGCGCTGGCCGGCGGTCAAGAGGATAGGTTTGGCCTTAAAAACACCGGTAAATGCAGTATCAAAGCAATATGCCCCCTTTCGGACTCAAAGGCAGATGAAAGCCCTGTCTGGTCTGAAAAGGGGCATATTGATGTGGCATAAAGGAGTTTGTGTATTTCTGAATCGTTACTATTTTTCTGCGGTCTTATCCTTGGGAAGGGTTACATTTAAGAAAACAGCAACTAAGGTAGCGATTACAACGGGAGACTTGCCGAAAATAGTAGTCACCCAGTCGGGGAAAGCGGCCAGTGAAGCGGAGGCCTGTGATACACCCATTCCCAAAGCGGCCGCAAGCCCAACGATAGAGGTGTTGCGGTAGTTCATGTTTTCTGTCATGACAAGTTTCATGCCGGTCATGGCAATGGAGGCAAATACAGATACGGTAGCTCCGCCAAGAACCGCATAAGGAATGGTGGTAAGGAGTGCAGAAAACTTGGGGAACAGTCCTGCGGTCAGGATGATCAGGGCGGAAAGTCCCAGGGTCACGCGGTTTACCACCTTTGTGGTAGCTACGATTCCTACGTTCTGGCTGTAGGTAGCGGTGGGGAGACACCCTAAAAAGGCGCCGAATATATTGGATACGCCGTATCCCAGGATCGCTCCGTGAAGTTCGCCTGTAGTTGGCTCACGATCCAGGCCGCCTGCTGTAGTGGCAGAAAAATCGCCGATGGCCTGAACGGAGTTGATTACAAAGAGCAGGCCGATGGCTACGCAGGCGGATGGTTCAAATGTAATGCCAAAGTGCATGATTTGAGGCAGCTGAAAGACTCCGGCTTCCGCAACGTTTGTAAAGCTTACCATTCCGAAGAAACTGGAGAAGATATAGCCTGCGATCATACCGATCAGTATGGAGGCAAGCTTTAAGAATCCTTTTGCGAAATGGTTCAGCGCGGTCACAACGACCAGTGTGAAGATAGCCACGGTCCAGTTTTGCCAGGAGCCGTAGCCGGGCTGTCCGGTGCCGCCCGCCATATAGTTGATAGCGGTTGGATAAAGAGAAAGCCCGATGGTAAATACAACGGTTCCTGCGATCAGAGGCGGGAAAAATCTGCGGATTTTTTTGATTGAAAGCCCTACCACAACCGCGCAGATACCGCCTGCGATCTGCGCCCCTAAAATGGCGGCGATCCCGCTTGTTTCGGCAATGGCCTGCATACTGGGTACATAGGCAAAGCTTACGCCCAGAATAACGGGCAGGGCGGAACCCAGATGAAAGCCGTTCTTTCTTCCAATGGGGAACAGCTGTAAAAGTGTAGACAGAGCAGATACCACCAGAGATGCCTGGATCAAAAGCACCCGATCTGCCGTATCGATCCCGGCTGCGCCGGAAATGATGATCGCAGGAGTAACGCAGCCTACGATCATTGCAACTACGTGCTGTAAAGCCAGAGGGATGGCCTGACTCATTTTGGGAGCGCCGTCCAGTTCAAACAGGGACGCGCATTGTTTGCGTGCAGTCATATGTTTCTTCTCCTTTACCTGAGAATAGATATACCTTGGATCCCATGTCCGGAACGTATATACCGTATGGATGGGGGGTGGCTGACCCGGCGGACATTTCGTATTCATATATACCTGTGCACCGCTGCAGGGCCGGGCGCGCAGGTATGCGCATATGTAAATATTTAGTTGATCTGTCCCAAATGGATGTGTGTGCCGGTTTTCCCTGTGATTCCGTCTTTTGCCTTTTCAAGCAGGGTAATGAGAGCAGTGCGTCCCGGCTTGGATTCTGCGAACTTAACGGCAGCCTGTACTTTAGGGAGCATGGATCCGGGAGCAAAATGTCCCTCTTTAATATATTTTCTCGCTTCCTCCGTGTCAAGCTCATCCAGCCATTTTTCTTCCGGCTTTCCGAAGTGAATGGCAACCTTTTCCACGGCGGTGAGTATAATGAGGAAATCGGCATCCAGATTTTCCGCCAGCAGTTCGCTTGCAAAGTCCTTATCGATTACGGCGCTGGCTCCTCTTAAATGGTTTCCCTGACGGGTTACGGGGATACCGCCTCCGCCGCAGGCGATTACCAGCTGGCCGGAATTCACCAGAGAGCGGATGGCACCGATTTCAACGATCTCGGCAGGTTTGGGAGAGGCAACCACACGACGGTAGCCGCGGCCTGCATCCTCCTTCATGATATAGCCGTATTTTTCCTCTGCAGCCTGGGCCTGTTCTTTTGTCATAAAGTGGCCGATTGGCTTGGAAGGCGTTTCAAATGCAGGGTCATCGGCGTCGACTCTGACCTGAGTGATCATGGTAGCTACCGGGATATCGTAGATATCGCGGTTATAAAGTTCTTCTCTTAAAGCGTTCTGCAGATCATAGCCAATGTAAGCCTGGCTCATGGCAACACAGACGGAGAGAGGCGTGTTGGGCTGGTTGGCATCTTCACGGCTTAACGCGGCCATGGCGTTGTTGATCATGCCAACCTGAGGCCCGTTTCCATGGGCTACGATGACCTCGCAGCCTTCCTGGATCAGATCCACGATCGCTTTGGCCGTGATCTTAACAGCCTTCATCTGTTCTGGGAGTGTGTTTCCAAGGGCATTTCCGCCCAGGGCGATGACAATCCGTTTTTTCTTTTTATTTTCCATAGTGATCTTACCCCTTTTGCGCCGGTTTCTCTGCTGCCGGCTGTTTTTGCTGACAATCCGTATCAATTTTGAGAAAAAAAGAGCGCCGGACACGGAGTTCATCTGAAATTGCGTCTGACAGAAAGCAATATTAAGACGCGCTCCGGCCCGGCGGCTCAGTCATAGTTGGAAGTGTTTATTTGAATACCCTTGGAGTTCCTCTGTCCTCCAGCTTCTTTAAGATATCTGCAGGATCAGCGAACTTGGCAAGCATGATCATAGCTGCGATCACATAAGGCTTGTAGCTTGCCTCCTTGTACAGAGGATCACGGTAGCGGTCAAATACGCTTGCCTCAACCTCTCCGTCCTTGCAGCTTACATCGTTGATGTCAGCGGGCAGACAGTGCAGGTACAGAGCCTTTCCGTCCTTTGTGGTTTTCATAAGCTCTTCGGTGCAGCACCAGTCTTTGTGCTCTGCATTCTGAGCTAAGAGTTCCTTCTCCAGAGCCTTGATTCCCTCGGAATCGCCCTCTGCGTACAGATTGGTTCTCTTTTCCATGGCTGCAAATGGAGCCCAGCTCTTTGGATAAACGATATCGGCATCCTTAAATGCATCAGCCATATCATGGGATACACGGAAGGAACCGCCTGATTTCTCGGCGTTCTTTCTTGCGACCTCCTCTACCTCAGGCATAACCTCGTAGCCTTCGGGATGAGCCAGAACGACTTCCATACCCATGCGTGTCATCAGGCCGATCACGCCCTGAGGAACGGATAAGGGCTTTCCGTAGGAAGGAGAGTAAGCCCAGGTCATGGCTAATTTCTTGCCCTTTAAGTTCTCTGCGCCGCCAAACTCATGGATGATATGCAGCATATCAGCCATACACTGAGTCGGATGGTCAATATCGCACTGTAAGTTTACCAGAGTTGGCTTCTGCTCAAGGATGCCGTCTTTGTGACCCTGGGTAACAGCGTCAACTACTTCGTGCATATATGCGTTTCCCTTACCGATGTACATATCATCGCGGATACCGATTACGTCGGCCATGAAGGAGATCATGTTGGCTGTCTCGCGTACAGTCTCGCCGTGGGCAATCTGAGATTTGCCCTCGTCCAGATCCTGAACCTCCAAGCCCAGCAGATTGCAGGCGGAAGCAAAGGAGAAACGGGTACGGGTAGAGTTGTCGCGGAATAAAGAGATGCCCAGGCCGCTCTCAAATACCTTTGTGGAGATGTTGTTTTCTCTCATGAAACGCAGAGCGTCGGCCAGCGTCCACACAGCCTCTAACTCATCGTCTGTCTTTTCCCAGGTCAGGAAGAAGTCGTTCTCATACATCTCCTTGAAATTTAAGGAATTCAGCTTATCAATGTAATCCTGTAATGTTTTCATGTGTTTTGTTCTCCTTTATTTTTAGATAGAATGGGTGTGAAGTGAATGCCTCCGCAGATCCGGGCTGCCGGACTGCGGATGACAAAAATCCTTATATTGTGCGGCAACGGGAGAAGTCTGTTTCGCACATTGCATATGGATTACTTGCAGTAAATGGTTGGAAGAGCAGCGTACACGGCGGCACAGGTAACCAGATCCTGCTTCCAGGTTTTCTCATTGGGTGCGTGTGCCTGAGCCTCGGCGCCCGGGCCAAAGCCGATGCATGGGATGCCGTTGCGTCCCATGATGGATACGCCGTTGGTAGAGAAGGTCCATTTGTCAGTCAGAGGGCGGGCGGTTCTCATTTCCAGAGTTTCTTTGGCACCGATACGGTTCTCACCAAACAGGTTGGTATAAGCCTCCTCCAGAGACTGTGTTACCCTGTGATCTTTCGGGATGACCCAGGTTGGGAAGTAACATTCGATGGGATATACCAGTCCCTTGTAGGAAGGACGGGAATACTCATACATGGAAACCGTTACGTCGTCGCCGTATTTCTTAACGGATGGGAGAGCGCGGATCTCATCCAGACAGCTTTCCCAGGTCTCGCCGGCTGTCATACGGCGATCCAGGGATACGGCGCAGGAGTCAGCAACGGCACAGCGGCTGGGGGAGGTAAAGAAAATCTCGGAAACGGTTACGGTTCCGCGGCCAAGGAAGTTAGCCTCCTCCCACTCAGGGTTGTATTTTTTATCCAGCATCTTTACAAGGCCCTTTACTTCCTTGTCATCAGCTGCATCATTTTCGTTTAATGCGCGGACATCCTGAAGGATATCGGCCATCTTGTAGATTGCGTTGTCTCCCCGCTCAGGAGCGGAGCCATGGCAGGAAACGCCCTTAACATCTACGCGGATCTCCATGCGTCCCCTCTGACCGCGATAGATACCGCCGTCGGTAGGCTCAGTGGAAACGACGAATTCAGGACGAATCTTGTCCTCATTGATGATGTACTGCCAGCAAAGGCCGTCGCAGTCCTCCTCCTGAACGGTACCCGTTACAAGAACCGTGTACTTATCAGAGAGAAGGCCCAGATCTTTCATGATCTTTGCGCCGTATACTGCGGAGACGATTCCTCCGCACTGATCGGAAACGCCGCGGCCGCCGATCTCGGTCTCAGTTTCATAGCCCTCGTATGGATCGAAGGTCCAGTTGCCGCGGTTGCCGATTCCTACGGTATCGATGTGGGCGTCAAAGCCAATGATGGTTTCGCCTGTGCCCATAAAGCCAAGCACGTTGCCCATAGGATCAATCTCTACCTTATCAAAGCCAAGATCTCTCATTTCCTGCGCGATGCGCTCGATATGGGCCTTCTCATCACAGCTTTCGCCGGGATTCTTTACGATTTCGCGTAAGAACCTGGTCATGTCCTTCTGATAATTCTGTGCAGCTTCTTTGATCTTTCCGTAATCCAGCTTCATTTGATATATCCTCCATGATTGATTTGTAAGTGTTCAGAGCGCCTGTTTTTGCAATTGGTTTGATAAATTTTATTTATCCAGGCCTTTCCATACGATATTTTTATAACGGTCGGGATCGGTGTCGCCTTCGGTAGAGAAGAGCAGGACTCTGGAGGTTTCATCCAGGCCGACCTCCTTCTTTAGCTGCCCGTATTCATCCAGCGTAGTCATGGCAGCCAGCGCGCCGAAGGGAGCGGCGCCGGATTCGCCGGAGGTGACAGGAGCGTCCCCCTTTATCGGGGCGGCCAGCATACGCATACCGTTTGCAGCTACCCAGTCAGGAGCGGCGATGAATACCTTTACATGGTTCTTTAAGATATCCCAGGAAATGGTATTTGGCTCGCCGCAGGCAAGGCCCGCCATAATGGTAGGCATATCGCCGTCTACAATGCGGATGTTGCCGTCACCGGCAGCAGCGCCCTTGTAGAGGCAGGCAGCAGCCTCGGCTTCTACGACTACGAAGGTGGGCGGGTTATCTGCATAAAGGTTTGCAAAGTAGCCTACCACAGCGCCGGCCAGAGAACCAACGCCTGCCTGTACGAAGATGTGAGTAGGACGCTCGCAGCCCTGAGCCTTTAACTGCTCACCTGCCTCCATTGCCATTGTGCCGTAGCCCTGCATGATCCATGCAGGAATCTCTTCGTAACCGTCCCATGCGGTATCCTGTACAATCACGCCTCTTGGCGTCTCGTCGGCTTCCTTTGCAGCCAGACGGACACAATCGTCGTAGTTCATTTCCTGAATATCCACCTGAGCCCCCTCTTTGGCGATGTTTTCCAGACGGGTCTGCGTGGTTCCCTTGGGCATATGTACTACGGCTTTCTGTCCCAGACGGTTAGCCGCCCATGCAACGCCGCGGCCGTGGTTGCCGTCGGTTGCGGTAAAGAAGGTAGCCTGACCGAATTCTTCTCTTAACTTCCTGGAAGTAAGGACGGAGTAGGGGAGCTCGGATACATCTTTTCCGGTCTCTTTTGCGATATAACGGGCCATTGCGAAGGAGCCGCCTAATACCTTGAAAGCGTTCAGGCCGAAACGGTAGGATTCATCCTTTATATACACTTCCTTCACTCCCAGATAGGAAGCCATGTGGGGAAGTTTTGTAAGAGGAGTCTCGCTGTACTGCGGGAAGCTTTCGTGGAAGGTTCGGGCTTTCCTGATCTCCTCTAATCCCATGATGGGAAGATTTTTGTCTTCTGTTTTCGGCATATGGTTGACCGCCCACAGAATTTTCTGATCCATAATACTTTATCCTCCTTAATTTGTGCGGCACATTCTGGAAAGAATGCGGGGTTAAGATGATTTGCGGCTGTTTACATCAATGTAGCTGTACAGGGTAAATTTGGAGATTCCAAAATATTTTGAGACTTTATCCCCTGACTTTGTAATAAGAAAAGCACCGGCATCGTTTAAAAACTGAATGGCTGTCACTTTTTCCTCTTTGTTCATCAGGGCGGCAGGCTTTCCTACCAGCGCTACGGACTGCTCAATCAGCGAGTCTAACAAATCATTTACATTGTGGACGATCTGTTCCGGCTGCTGTCTGGTTCCGCTCTCCGGCTCTGTATCAATGAGAGCATGGATGGAGCGGTCAATGGTCATCAGTCCTGTGATATCGTAGTTAATAGAGAAGATGTAGTCTACAGCCGTACCTTCCTCATTCCTTATAAAGAATGTGCTGGATTTTAAAATCTTCCCATTGGATGTACGGGTCAGATAGCCTACATGGTCTTTCAGCAAAGCAGGATCCTTATGGAGGGTCTCAAAGACAACCTTAGAAGGGCCGTCGCCCTCCTTGCGGTTTGTCACATGACCGTTGTTGATATGAACGACGGAGTGATCCAAATCGTGCCGTTTTAAGTCGTGAATTACGATCTCACAGTCAGGCCCGAACTGCTTTGCAAGGCCATTGGCCATCTGCTCCAGCAGATTTAATGTGTAAGCCATAGCCTTACCTCCTTTATTGTTTTGATAGGGTGCAAACATGGCTACTTTGTACAATAAAAAAATTTTAAAGTGCAGCCACATTGTTTATGATTCCATCATAGCACAAAAAAATGTAAATGCAAGAGGTTTTTACAAAAAAATTTTGAACAACTAAAAAAAATTGTATTTTACTCTTGCAAATGGTTATTTATAGTGTTACTATAAGGGTATCAAACCAACAGAAAAAGGAGAGAGTACGATATGCTGATGATCGGAAACGGACGTCTCGTTACAAGAGATGCCGGGCAGCCATTTTTTGAAAATGGGGCAGTAGTGATCGACAAAACTGCCATTAAGAAGGTGGGGGAACTGGAAACCTTGAAAAAGGAGTTCCCGAAAGCAGAGTTTGTTGACGCGAAGGGGGGCGTCATCATGCCGGCTTTCATCAATACTCATGAGCACATCTACAGCGCCATGGCAAGGGGCCTTAGTATCAAAGGATATGATCCCAGGGGTTTTTTGGATATCTTAGATGGTATGTGGTGGACCATTGACCGTCATCTGACCAACGAGCAGACCCGCCAGAGTGCCAGAGTAACCTATATGGACTGCATCAAAAACGGCGTTACTACCGTATTTGATCACCATGCAAGCTTTGGAGAGATAAAGGACAGCCTTTTTGCCATCGAGGATGCGGCCAGGGAGTTCGGTCTGCGCACCTGTCTGTGTTATGAGATCTCAGATCGGGACGGCATGGACAAGGCAAGAGAATCTGTGATGGAAAATGCCAGATGGATCCGCCATGCCCTTGCAGATGATACGGATATGATCGCAGGCATGATGGGTATGCACGCGCAGTTTACCATTTCCGATGAGACCATGGAGCTTGCCGCAGCCAACAAGCCTGATGGGGTTGGCTACCACATTCATGTAGCGGAGGGAATCGAGGATCTTCACCACTGCTTAAGAAAATACGGAAAGCGCATTGTGGACCGGCTGATGGACTGCAATATCCTGGGAAACAGGACGCTTTTGGGCCACTGCATCTATGTAAATCCCCATGAGATGGATTTAATTAAGGAAACGGATACAATGGTAGTCCACAATCCGGAGTCCAATATGGGCAATGCCTGCGGCTGTCCTCCCACCATGGAGATCATTCACAGAGGCATCCTCACAGGTCTTGGAACCGACGGATATACCCAGGATGTATTAGAGTCCTACAAGGCAGCCAATGTTCTTCACAAGCATCATCTCTGTGATGCAAATGCGGCCTGGAGCGAGGTTCCTCAGATGCTCTTTGAGGGAAATGCAAAGATCGCCAACCGCTACTTTAAAAAGCAGCTGGGCGTTTTAAAGGAAGGTGCAGCCGCAGATGTGATCGTAACGGATTACATTCCCAGAACGCCGATGAACGCATCCAATGTAAACAGCCATATCCTCTTTGGCATGACCGGCCGCAGCGTGGTTACCACCGTCTGCAACGGAAAGGTGCTGATGAAGGACAGAGAGCTGCTTGGCATTGATGAAGAGAAGGTGCTCTATGAGGTAAGAGAATCGGCCGCAGAGCTGGCACAATCCATCAACGGCTGAGAAAAACAGCGTGGAATGCGGATGCTCCTCATTCGCGGATAAACGTATGGATGAAAAATTAAGACAGATGCCGATTACAGGGCGGCGGGAAAGCAGCACCCCGGTCTTTTTGAGGCCGGGCGGCTGAGCCGGACGAGAGAAGGAAAATGGATGTTTCCGGTGCTGGGACCTGGTCGTGTACCGTGTACGGCTGCAATACAGGCACCAGGAGGGTGCGGGACGTACACTTTATAGAAGGAGGAAAAATATGAGCGACATTATGACACCCATTCCTTTTGGAAAATTGATGGACTGGATCATCAAGGAGCATAAGACAGGTTCCGTTTTCGGAGTCAAAAGACCTTTTATTGCAGATAAGAAGAATACAGCCACGATTTTCGGACGGAGTCTTGAAACTCCCTTCGGCCCTGCGGCAGGTCCCCATACACAGCTGACACAGAATATTGTGGCTTCCTATGTGGCCGGCAGCCGTTTCTTTGAGTTAAAGACCGTACAGAAGTTAGACGGTGAGGATCTTCCTGTATCCAAGCCCTGTATCAGGGCAGAGGATGAGTGCTATAACTGCGAGTGGTCCACAGAGCTTTATGTGCCTCAGGCATATGACGAGTATGTAAAGGCCTGGTTTGCCTGCAAGGTTCTGGCAAAGGAATACGGCCTTGGTTCTATGGATGGTTTCCAGTTTAATATGTCTGTCGGTTACGATCTTGAGGGGATTCAGACAGAAAAGATCGACCGCTTTATCGAGGGGATGAAGGATGCCTCCGGCGCTCCCATTTTCACAGAATGCCGTCAGTGGCTGTTAGATAATCTGGATCGTTTTGAAAATCTGACAAGGGATGATGTGGAGGGGATCTCTCCTGAAGTCTGCAACTGCATTACTCTTTCCACCCTTCACGGATGTCCTCCCCAGGAGATTGAGCGGATCGCAAAATATCTCATTGAGAAAAAGCAGGTACATACCTTTATTAAATGCAATCCTACGCTTCTTGGCTATGACTATGCAAGACGGTTGATGGACGAGATGGGCTATGATTATGTGGCATTTGGAGATTTCCATTTTAAAGATGATCTTCAGTATGAGGATGCAGTACCCATGTTAAAGAGACTGCAGGCTCTGGCAGATGAAAAGGGGCTGGAATTCGGCGTGAAGATCACCAATACCTTCCCGGTGGATGTAAAGCAGAACGAGCTGCCCAGTGAAGAGATGTATATGTCCGGAAAGTCTCTCTATGCCCTGTCTCTGTCCGTTGCCTTAAAGCTGGCAGATGATTTTGATGGAAAGCTTCGGATCTCCTATTCCGGAGGCGCGGATTATTTCAACATTGAAAAGATCGTGGATGCAGGCATCTGGCCGGTTACCATGGCTACAACCATGTTAAAGCCTGGCGGTTACCAGAGGCTGGAGCAGATCGGAAGGCTGTTTGCGGCAAAGAAAGCCCCTGTCTTTGAGAGCGTGGACGCCGCAAAGGTGAGAACTCTGGTAGAGGGGGCAAAGACAGACAGGCATCATGTAAAGGCGGTAAAGCCCCTTCCTTCCAGAAAGATAAACCGTCCCGTGCCCCTGGCAGACTGTTTTATCGCTCCCTGCCAGGAAGGCTGTCCCATCCATCAGGATATTACCCAGTATCTGCAGCTGGCAGGCGAGGGAAAATATGAGGAGGCGCTGAAGGTTATTTTAAATAAGAATCCGCTGCCGTTTATTACAGGAACTATCTGCGCTCACAACTGTATGAGCAAGTGTACCAGAAATTTCTATGAAACACCGGTCAATATCCGCAGAACCAAGCTGGAGTCCGCAGAAGGCGGTTACGAGGCAGTGATGGAGGATTTTAAGGCCCCAGCGGTTTCCTCTGACAAGAAGGCTGCCGTAGTAGGAGGCGGCCCGGCAGGTCTGGCAGCGGCATTTTTCCTGGCCAGGGGAGGCATGAAGGTAACTGTATTTGAGAAGGAAGCCAAGATGGGCGGCGTGGTACGCAATGTGATACCGGCTTTCCGCATCCCTGACAGCGCCATTGACAGGGATGTCAAGATCATAGAGGCCATGGGAGCAGAGCTGGTAAACGGAAAAGAGATTCAGTCCATAGAAACGCTTAAGAAGGAATATGATTATGTGGTTCTGGCCCTGGGCGCTTCTCAACCCGGCGAGCTTAGGCTTGAGGCAGGCGAGCCGGTTAACGCTCTGGAATTTCTGGCAGAGTTTAAGGCAACAGACGGAAAGGCAAAGCTGGGCAAAAATGTAGCCGTCATCGGCGGAGGAAATACGGCTATGGATACAGCAAGAGCTGCAAAGCGCAATGCAGGGGTAGAGAAGGTTTCTCTGGTATACAGAAGAACGAGGCGCTATATGCCGGCGGATGAGGAGGAACTGGCAATGGCCCTTGAGGACGGCGTCGAGTTTGCAGAACTCCTTTCTCCGGTACGTCAGGAAAATGGCGTGCTTTACTGTAAAAAAATGGTTCTGGGCGATTTGGATGCAAGCGGCCGCCGGGGCGTTGCAGAGACGGATAAGATCATAGAGGTTCCCGCAGACACGGTGATCGCGGCCGTAGGTGAGAAGGTTCCATCCGGTTTCTATGAGGCAAACGGCATTGCCCTGGATTCCAGAAAACGTCCTCAGGTGAACCCGGATACGCTGGAAACTTCCATCAGGGGTGTGTACGCAGCAGGCGACGGCCTCTTTGGGCCAGCTACAGTAGTAGAAGGTATCCGGGACGGCCGGAAAGCGGCGGAGGCAATCCTTGGAAAAGGACTTGCTGAGGATCTGTTTAAGCTGTCGGATGAGAAAACCATTGCGGACCGCAAGGGGAATCTGGCAGAGGAGGATGTGACGGAGACGGACAGCAGCAGATGTCTCTCCTGCAGCAGCTATTGTGAAAACTGTATGGAGGTCTGCCCCAACCGCGCCAATATTGCTCTTGCAGTTTACGGTATGGAGAAGCATCAGATTATCCATGTGGACTATATGTGCAACGAATGCGGAAACTGCCGCAGTTTCTGCCCATGGGACAGCGCACCCTACATGGACAAGTTCACACTGTTTGCCAATGAGGCAGATATGGCAGACAGCGCCAACCAGGGCTTTACGGTTCTGAATGTACACAGCGGCGCCTGCCGCGTGCGCCTTCTGGGAAATGAATTTGCTTATCAGTCAGGAACCGCCGATGAGCGGGTGCCGGAGAAAATTGCAAAGATCATCGAGACCGTGATCTGCGATTACAGCTATCTGATTCTGTAATTACAGGGGCTGTCCGGGGGAATTTTAGAAAGAGACGGCAGCCAGGGCAGAGGATGAGATCAAAACAGGCCCGGAGGGGAAGGAAGGTTCCCGCCGGGCCTGATACACAGAATAGATGTTAAAGAAATAACGCAATTTTTGAAAACAGGACGGATAAAAGAAAGGAGAAGCCCATGGCAAGGGTAAAGACGTTAAAGGCAGTGTATACGTTTCGCGCCACAACAGAAGCCATGAAGATGGAGCAGTGTGCAAGAGAACATGAGATTCCCGGCCGGCTGATCCCTGTTCCAAGGCAGATCAGCGCAGGCTGCGGGATGGCCTGGGCGGCTCCGGCAGAGGCAAAAACAAGAACTGATGAACAGATCCGTTTGTGGGGTGTAGAAGTGGAGGGGTTTTATGAGCTCTTATTGTAAAGTTTGGATCAACGGCCAGGAGGTGGAAGCTGATGAAGAGCGGAAACTGATGGACGTGCTGAGAAATGATCTGCGTCTGAAATCTGTAAAGGACGGCTGCTCTGAGGGTGCCTGCGGCACCTGTACGGTTCTGATCGATGGAAAGGCGACGAAGTCCTGTGTACAGAAGATGGGGCGTCTGGCCGGAAAGCACATTTTGACCGTAGAAGGCCTAAGCCAGAGGGAAAAGGACGTGTATGTATATGCGTTTGGCGAGGCGGGAGCGGTGCAGTGCGGCTTCTGTATTCCGGGTATGGTGATCTGTGCCAAGGGACTTTTGGATACGAATCCCGATCCCAGCCGTCCGGAAATTGCATACGCTATCCGCAATAACTACTGCCGGTGCACCGGCTATAAAAAGATCATTGATGCCATTTGGCTGGCAGCCAGGATGCTGCGGGAGAATATGGCTCCGGATAAGCAGGAGAAGATGATTAAGGTAGGCAGCAGGGTTCATCGTGTAGATGTGGAAGGAAAGGTACTGGGCACAGGAAAATATGTGGATGATCTGGATCAGGTGGATTTTCCGGGTCTGATCTATGGAAGCGCCGTGCGTTCCCGGTATCCCAGAGCCATTGTGAAGGCGATCCGCACAGAGAAAGCAAAGGCGCTTCCTGGTGTAGTGTGTGTACTGACGGCAGAGGATATTCCCGGAAAGAACAAGGTGGGACATTTAAAACAGGACTGGGATACCATGATTGCAGTGGGAGACACAACCCGGTATCTGGGAGACGCGATCTGTATCGTAGCCGCGGAGACACCGGAAATTTTAGAGCAGGCCAAAGCTCTGGTAGAGGTGGAGTACGAGGAATTAAAGCCGGTGACCTGTCCTGCGGAGGCCCTGGCAGAGGGGGCCCCTCTTATACATTCCTCCGGCAACGTCTTAAGTCATGAGCATCTGGTAAGAGGCAATGCGGATGAGGTAATCGCTGCTTCTAGGTATAAAGTAACACGCCGCTATGAGACGCCCTGGACTGAGCACGCCTTTTTAGAGCCGGAGTGCGCCATTTCCATGCCCCTTGATGATGGCGTGCTGATCTATTCCACAGATCAGGGTACATATGATACCCGTCACGAAACCTCCATCCTTCTTGGGCTTCCGCCGGAGAAAGTGATCGTGGAAAATATGCTTGTAGGCGGCGGCTTTGGCGGGAAGGAGGATGTGACAGTTCAGCATCAGGCCGCTCTGATTGCCTATATTACCAGGCGGGCTGTTAAGGTAAAACTGACCCGGAAAGAAAGCCTGCTGATTCATCCCAAACGCCATCCTATGAGCATTGAAATGACTACAGCCTGCGATGAAAACGGCCGTCTGACCGCGATGAAAGCAACGGTGATCTCCGATACAGGCGCATATGCCTCTCTGGGCGGCCCTGTGCTTCAGAGGGCCTGTACCCATGCGGCAGGGCCGTATAATTACCAGGTGATCGATATTGACGGAAAGGCAGTGTATACCAATAATCCGCCCGCAGGAGCCTTCCGCGGCTTCGGAGTGACACAGACTTGCTTTGCCACAGAGATGAATTTAAATCTGCTGGCTGAAATGTGCGGTATGGATCCGTGGCAGTTTCGCTATTTAAATGCCATCCGTCCCGGCCAGATCCTTCCAAACGGCCAGATCGCCGATCCGTCAACGGGTCTTGCAGAGACCTTGGAGGCGGTAAAGGATATTTACTACAGCCATCCTTATGTTGGGATCGGCTGTGCCATGAAGAATGCGGGCGTAGGTGTGGGAATCCCGGATACGGGCCGTGTGCGTCTCATCGTAGAGGGCGGAAAGGTTCATATCCATTCAGGCGCTTCCTGTATTGGCCAGGGCGTGGGAACGGTGCTGGTACAGATGCTGGCAGAGAGCGCAGGCATCAGCATGGATGAGATCGAATACCACCGGCCCAATACTTCCATGGCGCCTGATTCAGGAACTACCTCCGGCTCCAGGCAGACCCTGGTAACGGGAGAAGCCTGCAGGAGGGCGGCCAAGGAGTTAAGAAAAGCCCTCTTTGAGGCCACCGGCCGCAGATACGAGGCCAGAGAAATGCCAAGCGCCTGCCTGTCCAACGTAATGGTTGCAAAGGAAAGCCCGGAGACGGCAGCTGTGACCTTTACGTCAGAGGAGGTAGCGCTGTTAAATGGAAAGGAGTTCTACGGGGAGTATCTGGCAAAAACAGATAAGATGGGGTCTGATGTGGAATATCCCGTTTCCCATGTGGCGTACGGCTACGCGACCCAGCTGTGTATTTTAAAAGAGGACGGAACCATTGAAAAAATGGTAGGCGCCCATGATGTGGGAAAGGTAGTAAATCCCATGAGCGCCCAGGGCCAGGTAGAAGGCGGTATTGTCATGGGCTGCGGCTATGCTCTGACAGAGCAGTATCCATTAAAGGATTGTGTGCCCACGGCGAAATATGGAACTCTGGGGCTGTTCCGCGCAGACAAGGCTCCTGAGGTGGAGACGGTGATTATAGAGAAACAGGGTGTTGACGTGGCTTTTGGTGCCATCGGTATCGGCGAGATTACCTCGATTCCCACAGCGCCCGCAGTGGCCGGCGCCTATTATAAACAGAATCATATCTTTGAAACAGAGCTGCCTCTTAAGAATACGCCTTACGCCAGAAAAAAATAGAAGGGAAGCTACAGCAAAGTAAGGAGTATCATCAAAAAGACCGTTTCGGTTTCACGGATGGATGTGAAGGATCCATCCGTGACCGGGACGGTCTTTTTGACGGCTGCAAATCATTATTTTTTTTTCACAGGAGGCTCGTCCCTGCGCAGCTGATCGGCAATCCGCTCAATGAGCCTCATTTTCAGATATACGTCAAAGGACAGTTCACATACAAAGGAAAAGAGACGCAGATACTCCTGATCTTCGGATTCTGCGGGGGTATCTGAAAAAGTTTTCATGGCCCGCTCAAACTTGGCGGAAACGTCTGCTTTCAGGCGTTCCATCTCCTCGCTTTCAAGGGAAAAAACCTCATGGTAAATGTCCTCCAGGGACAGATCAGAGACTCCCTGTGCAGAAAAATGCTTTGCTGTAATGGGCTTAAAAAAGGTTTCGATATCGTGAAAGGACAGCAAACTCTTAAAATAGTAAATAAAGATCAGCATCAGCATATGATCTCTGGAATACTTTTTCTTGACCGGAGGGGGGAGGAGGTTATTTTTGGCATAGTTGTTAATCATGGTTTTCGTAAGAACCTTATCCTCCTCGTATCGCTTGGAGTCCTTTAAATGCTCCTCCATAAAGGTGGTAACCTGATCCATGTACAGGTCAATATTGGGAATCTCCTCCGGCTTTACATGGGTCTGGGCTTCTAAAAAGGAAAGGAGGCCGGCCAGCTGTTCATCATTTGATCGCATCTATATTCACCTCGGTTTAACACATGATGTTATATTGCTGTATATATTATATAGTATTGAAAACCAGATAGCAAGAAGAAAATGAGAGCTGCGAAAGGTCTTTCCCAGGAATAGGACATATGCTATAATGGATATCTGTCCATAAGGGCAGTGATGAAAAGAAAAAGGCGGTATACAGTATGAGCATTTATGATACATTAAATCCCATGCAGAAGGAGGCGGTGCTTCACACAGAAGGGCCGCTTTTGATCTTGGCGGGAGCCGGTTCGGGAAAGACAAGGGTTTTAACGCACAGAATAGCCTATCTAATTGATGAAAAAGAGGTCAATCCCTGGAATATCCTGGCGATTACATTTACAAATAAGGCGGCCGGTGAGATGAGAGAAAGGGTGGACGCCCTGGTAGGCTTTGGGGCAGAAAGCATCTGGGTCAGCACCTTTCATTCCACCTGTGTTCGGATCCTGCGCCGTTATATTGAAAATCTGGGATATACCACCAGCTTTTCCATTTACGACAGTGATGACCAGAAAACACTGATGAAACAGGTATTTAAAACGCTGGATATTGATACGAAGCAGTATAAGGAGCGGTCGGTACTGTCCATTATATCTTCTGCCAAGGACAAGCTGATCTCGCCAGAGGAATTTCTTTTAAACGCAGGGCAGGATTTCCGTCAGAAGAAGGTAGGGGAGATCTATAAGGAGTATCAGAATCAGCTTAAGAAGAACAATGCGCTGGATTTTGATGATCTCATTGTAAAGACGGTAGAACTATTTCAGAATAACCATCTGGTTCTGGAGCATTATCAGGAACGGTTCCGCTACATCATGGTGGATGAGTATCAGGACACCAATACGGCTCAGTTTAAGTTAATCAGCCTTCTGGCCTCTAAATACGGCAATCTCTGTGTGGTAGGCGATGATGATCAGTCGATCTACCGTTTCAGAGGAGCGGATATTGAAAATATTTTAAGCTTTGAGCAGACATTTCCGGGAGCGAAGGTAATTAAGCTGGAGCAGAATTACCGTTCTACCCAGAATATTCTGGACGCAGCCAACGGTGTGATACGCCACAATCAGGGAAGAAAGGAGAAGTCTCTGTGGACGGCTAATGGTACAGGAGATAAGATTCTCTTTAAACAGTTTGAGGCTGCAAGGGATGAGGCGGATTACATTGCAAGACAGATTCGGGACAGCAGCTGCCCCTGTCAGGATCAGGCGGTACTTTACCGCACCAATGCCCAGTCACGTCTTTTGGAGGAGCGGTGTATTTTTTACAATGTGCCTTACCGGCTGGTAGGGGGAGTAAATTTCTACCAGAGAAAGGAAATTAAGGATATTCTTGCCTATTTAAAGACCATTGCCAACGGAGTCGACGATCTGTCGGTTCTTCGGATTATCAATGTGCCAAAGCGGGGAATCGGCGCTGCCTCTATGGGAAAAGTGACGGTGTTTGCCTCGGAGCATGGCATGAGCCTTTACGGCGCTCTTGGGAACGCCAGGATGGTGCCGGGGCTTGGAAAGGCGGTGGAGAAGATCGGCCGTTTTACGGCACAGATTGAGGGATTTCGCTCCATGGCACAGTCGGAGGAGTATTCCATTAAGGAGCTGATAGAGGCTATCTTGGAGGAAACCGGGTATGAGGAGGAACTTCAGTCCGAGGGCGAGATCGAGGCAGAGACCCGTATGGAAAATATTGAGGAGCTGATCAGCAAGGCGGCGGCCTATGAGGAGGACGCCCAGTATCCCTCATTAGATGAATTTTTAGAACAGGTGGCGCTGGTGGCTGATATCGACAATGTGGATTCCTCCGAGGACAGAGTTACTTTAATGACGCTTCACAGCGCCAAGGGACTGGAATTTCCCAAAGTATATCTGGCAGGGATGGAAGACGGCCTGTTTCCAGGAATGATGGCGATTTCTTCAGATGATCGGACGGATATGGAGGAGGAGCGCCGACTGTGCTATGTGGGAATCACTCGGGCGAAAAAAGAACTTGTGATTACGGCGGCAAGAAAGCGCATGATCCATGGAGAGACCAGATACTGCAAGGTCAGTCGTTTTGTGGAAGAGATTCCGGCAGGCCTTCTGCGGGAAGAACGGCTGGAACCGGCTCTGGGAAATGAAACAGGCGGCACCTTTGGAAATACATATTTTACCGGCGGTTATAGCGTTTCAGGCATGAAGCCTGGCTCTGATGAGGAAGGGCTGCCATGGAATCAGCCTGGAAGCGGGACGGTGAGTACCTTTGGAAAGGGGTATAATGCTTATGCCTCAAAGACGGCAAATTTTGGGAGCGGGAGCAAAGGTGCCGGCGGCAGCGGCTTAAGGGGAGAAAGTACTGGAGGCGGACTGGAAAAGGGAACGAAAGCTGGATTTGGAAAGAATCCAGGATTTGGAAAGACATTCACCGTCCAGAAGGCGGAAACTTTAGAGTATAAGGAAGGAGACCGGGTTCGTCATGACCGTTTTGGTGACGGCACAGTAAAGAAGATCACAGACGGAGCCAGAGATTATGAAGTGACAGTGGAGTTTGACACCAGCGGTCAGAGAAAAATGATGGCCTGCTTTGCAAAACTGAAAAAAATTTAAATTGGAGCAACTGAAAAGAAATGGGATAGTAAAAAGCTGTATTTCATGATATAATATAAATAGCCAGACGCCGGGCAGCCAGGCGGCTTTGCATAAGGACAGCAAACCAGACAGAGCCGCAGGGTTTCCCGTTACTGCAAGAAAGGACGGATATGCCATGAATCGTTTTGACAGAGAAAGACTGGATGCCATGGGAAAAGAAGCATTAAGCCGTATGGAGGAACTTATGAACACCAGTCGGATCAATGAACTGATCCACAAGAGAGAAGAGGATGAAAAGAAGAGAAACTGCATCCTCTGGATACTGGCCATTATCGGCGCTGTAGCGGCTGTGGCCGGCATCGCCTATGCCGTATACCGTTTCTTTACACCGGATTATCTGGAAGATTTCGAGGATGACTTTGATGATGATTTCGACGATGACTTCTTCGAGGATGAAGAGCCGGTAAAGAAGGCAGAGGATAAGAAAGAAGATACCGAGGACACGGAAGTATAGACTTATCCCGGTGAGAGAGGGCGACAGCCGGAAACAAAAGGCGCAATGGCCGAAAGGGTTTCCGGCTGTTTCTTTGAAAAGGAGACCGTGGGATTCGGCAAAAAGGGGTGTTTGTGCGGCCCTTCGCCGTTTTCGGCGGCAAATTTAGGATAAGGAGTAACAGCATTGAAAAAAGGTGATATCTGCGAGGCAGTTGTAGAAAGGATTGATTTTCCAAACAAAGGAATCCTTCATGTGGAGGGAGAGAGGATCATTGTAAAAAATGCGATTCCCGGTCAGAAGGTGCGCTTTGTTATCAATAAGAGGAGGAAGGGGAAGAGTGAGGGCCGTCTTCTGGAGGTGCTGGAACCGTCTCCGTTAGAATATAAAGAAGAGGCCTGTCCGCACGCCGGAGTCTGCGGCGGCTGTCTGTATCAGGGCCTGCCTTACGAGGAGCAGCTGAGAATCAAGGCAGAACAGGTCAAAGGGCTGATTGATGAGGTCTGCGACTCCTATGAATTTGAAGGGATCAAGGGAAGCCCCGAGCCTCAGGGCTATCGGAATAAAATGGAATTTTCCTTTGGCGATGCATATAAGGACGGCCCGCTGGCCCTGGGAATGCACCGCAGAGGCAGCTTTTATGATATTGTCACCACTCCAGGCTGTCAGATTGTTCATTCGGACTTCTGCCGTATCCTGGAAGCCACACTGGAGTATTTTTCCGCCCGTGGGATCGGATATTACAGAAAGCTTAAGCATACAGGATACCTTCGCCATCTGCTGGTGCGCCGGGCGGTAAAAACAGGGGAGATCCTGACTGCGCTGGTTACATCAGGGCAGACGGAGGGATTTGCTAAGGATGGTCAGGGAGACGGCCGGGCAGAGGAACAGGAGGTATTAAAGGGCTGGATGGAAATGCTCAAACTGCTTCCTCTGGAGGGATCGTTTGCCGGTATTCTGCATATCCGTAATGACAGCCTGGCAGATGTGGTTCAGAGCGATGAAACCACAGTGCTCTGGGGCCAGGAATATTTTTATGAAGAGCTTCTGGGACTTACCTTCCGGATCAGTCCCTTCTCCTTCTTCCAGACCAATTCCCTGGGGGCAGAGGTATTGTACGAGACTGCCAGAGGGTACATAGGTGAAACAAAAGACAAGGTAGTATTTGACCTTTACAGCGGTACCGGAACTATCGCTCAGATCACCTCCCCGGTGGCAAAAAAGGTGGTGGGTGTGGAAATTGTAGAAGAAGCTGTGGAGGCTGCGCGAACGAATGCCGCTGCCAATGGACTGGATAACTGCGAGTTTATCGCCGGGGACGTGTTAAAGGTTATTGATGCGCTGACGGACCGTCCCGACCTGATTATCCTGGATCCGCCAAGAGATGGGATACATCCGAAGGCGATTGGAAAAATCCTTGAGTTCGCTGTAGACCGGATCGTCTATATCAGCTGTAAGCCTACCAGTCTGGCCAGAGATCTGGTTCTGATTCAGGAGAGCGGGTATCGGGTGGAGAAGGTGTGTTGTGTGGATATGTTTCCTTGTACGGCGAATATTGAAACCATCTGCCTCTTAACTCGTAAATAATAAGCAGTTGCGTTTGTTTAGCCAACATTAGAATCAGATTTGCCTACTGTTTACCTACCTGATGAACCAGCGGATTAGTTATTTTTTGCAACGGGGCTGCGCTCTCTGTTTTCAGACGGTGTGTAGAGAATCGGCAAGTCCAGCCGTTGCAACGCCTGGGCGAAGGCTGGACTGTTGCAATCTATATGTCAACTGACTGGTATGCGCAGTATAGATGGGATTAGAAGAAGTCGACATAAGCGCAGACCTGCGTGTTCATTTTGTGATTGGCCATGGGAGCAGAATACTAAAATAAGCCATAAAGAGAGAGTATAGCACAGTAGTGCGATTGCTCTCTCTTTAAATTTATAAAGAGATTCAGAGATTTACTAGGGATGATGCAGCAGCCCAGTTCTCTGTATTTTAAGAGCAGAACGATAAATTGTATTTAAAACATAAATGAATAATATTCATTCATTGACATTTAACAAAACACTGCTATACTGATGATAGGAAAAGGAGGCCAGAATATGGATGATAGAAAGAAAACTTCAAAGGCTGCATTTAACCAACAAGCTCCCACCTATGATAACGATATGAGGGGACAACACGCCCGGTCTCTTTATCTGGTTCTGTTGAAACGGCTGTCACAGATTCCATTTTATTCTGCACTGGATCTGGGATGCGGGACAGGGGAAATGATGAAACGGATTCTGGAGGAGGATAGCTCCAAACAACTGTATGGCATTGATTTGTCAGATGAAATGCTTGCGGTCGCCAGGAAAAAATTGCCAGAGCAGGCTAAACTCCTGTTAGGAGACAGTGAATCGCTGCCCTTTTTGGAGCGTTCGTTTGACGTGGTATACTGTAATGATTCGTTTCACCATTACCCGGCTCCTGAGAATGTACTGGGAGAGATACACCGGGTTTTGAAACCAGGCGGCGTTTTTCTGATGGGAGATTGCTGGCTTCCCTTTGCGGGACGTGTGGTTATGAATTTCTATATGCGCCACAGCAAAGAAGGAGATGTGAAGATATACTCCAAAGAAGAAATTATTACCATGCTTTTAAAATATTTTCACGATGTATCCTGGGAACGGATTGGCAGTACCTCATGTATTGCTTCCGGGGTGAAATAATGGGCTGTATGGATGTTTTTTTCCATGGGGACAGATGCTGTGAAAGGAGATTCGGATATGAGGATTACAAAGGAACCGGAAGTACGCAGGCAAGAGATATTAGACACTGCTCTCAGATTATTTGGGGAGCAGGGATATGAAAAGACCTCGATCACTGATATTGCAAGGGCGATCGGTGTGGCACAGGGCTTATGCTATCGTTACTTTCCATCAAAAGAAACACTGTTTGACAGTGCCGTTGAGCAGTATGCAGATCAGCTGGTGGAATCGTTTGCAGGTATACAGATAAGCCGTGATCAAACATTGCGGCAGATGATTGAAACTATGCCAATTGTGGCGGAAGACCGGAATTCCTCTTATTATTCCGTTTTTCATGGTGCAAAAAATAAGAAATTTCACGATCAGCTTTCTATTAAAGTATGCGAAAAACTGGTGCCGATTGTAGAAAAACGGCTTCAAAAGGCGCAGCAAAAGGGCGAGATCCAGATGAAGGATCTGCAGACGGCTGCAATGTTCTGTGTGTATGGACAGCTTGGCATCCTGCTGGCCGATCATCTGGAGAAGGAGGAAAAAGTAAAGCGGATTCGAGAGTTTCTTATATTTGCATTGCATCTTTGACAGGTGTACCGCCTGATTATTCCGATACACTGTCCAGACGCTATGATTTTCTTCTCCAGGGTGTTTCATAGGAAAACCATTTGTTTGCCTGGTGGTCTGCAAGCCTTGAAAAAGGGTACATTTCTATTCCTCGCTCCTTTAGCTTGTCCTCCAAATAATCCCGGACTTTCCAGACATTCGAGGGTCAGGGCGATTCATGGTAAGAACCCGGTTCAATTCTTCTCCTGAAATTTGAAGGTCAGACAGCGCAGAGTCTAAGTTTATATTTAATCTGCGGAAATTTTCCTGTAACTCTCTGGCAGTGTTTCTGGTTTGCATGGGTGTAAGCATACGATTCCTCCAATGATTGAAAACTGAAAGATTAAGGCCTTGGCGGATATACATGACCGGAAAATCCCAATAAACGTACCATATGGCTGCGCAGGTGCAATTCCTATGGGCCGTTTCATTTGGTCTGCTATAAGCAGGAGGCGTGTGTATCCTCTTATTGTTTATGATAGCATATACATAGATACTCTACAAGATATATCATCTTTGAAAATCACCGGCGGTTCTGTTTTGAGAGTGGTGCTTTTTTAGCGTATCGGCAGTACAGACCTTTTTTGTTTTATTTCCATATGTTATGATACCATATAACGATAGGACGTGTCACTTTTTTATGTATAGATAATAAACATGACATATAGGTGGCGTGTTTTATGTGTTAGGATATGGTTAGGGGGTGTGAAATGAAGATAGACAGACTTATAGGAATTCTTTCTGTTCTGCTGCGGCAGGAGGTCACAACAGCCCCGAAACTGGCTGAAATATTTGAGGTTTCCAGAAGGACTATTAACAGAGATATAGAAGATCTTTGCAGAGCAGGGATTCCCATACAGACAATCCAGGGGACTGGCGGCGGGATCCGCATCATGGAAGGCTATGCTATGGACAGGACGCTCCTTACCTCAAAGGATATGCAGATGATCATGGCCGGGCTGCGAAGCCTGGACAGTGTAAGCGGCAGTCAGTATTATGGGCAGCTTATGGAAAAAATAAAGCCAGGTTCCTCCGACCTGATCAGCGGGAGGGATTTTATATTGATCGATCTGTCCTCATGGTACAGAGAAGCCATAGAGCCGAAGCTGTCTCTTATCCAGACTGCCATTGAACAGCGCCATGAACTCTCCTTTGATTATTATGCGCCTGACAAAGAAAGCCACAGAACCATAGAACCTTATTTCCTGATATTTAAGTGGTCAAGCTGGTATGTGTATGGGTGGTGTAAAACGAGGGAGGATTTCAGGCTGTTTAAGCTTAACCGTATGGCGGAAATGAGCTGCGGGCAGGCGGTGTATGAGGTTCGAAAGGTGCCTGCTCCAGATCTGTCTGTGAAGAAACGGTTTCCCGGAGGCATATATGTGGAGGCAGTTTTTACGCCGGATGTAAAATGGCGTGTGGTGGAGGAGTACGGTCCGTATTGTTTTACAGAGGATAAAGCCGGAAATATCTGCTTTAAGGGGGAGTATACGGATTTTGAGAGTCTGGTGTCATGGATGCTTACCTTTGGAGACAAAGTGACAGTGACAGAACCAAAGAAACTGAGAGACGAGCTTTTTAAAAGAGCGGGAAATATCGTAAAGAAATATGGAGGATAAAAAAATTGAAGACTCTGTGAGATGGCTGTGTCTGTTTCAGTATGACAGCCAACAGACAGGAAAAGAAAAATTCCACAAGGGAAAGAATACAGGAGGACAGCGGCAAATGAATATGGTCTTAATGGTATTAAAAAACTGCTACGCGGACTGGGAAGCTGCATATCTGGCAGCGGGGATACAGGAGCTGGGAGGCGAAGGATTCCAGCTAAAAACAGTTTCATGGTCATCGGATCCGGTAGTATCAATGGGGGGATTTCATGTGTGTGCGGATTATTCCATTGACAGCTGTCCGAAGGATTTTGCAGGAATCATTCTGATCGGAGGAACAGGATGGAGAGAGGAGGATGCGGGAAAAATAAAACCGATATTACAGGAAGCGGAAAATGACGCCAAAGTGATCGGCGGTATTTGTGACGCAGCTGCATTTCTGGGGACGGCAGGTATTCTGAATACAGTGTTCCACACCTGCAACGATCGTGAGGATATGAAAGCCTGGGCGGGAGCTGTCTATTCGGCAGAGGAGAAATTTATTCCCCGGCAATGTGTGAGAGACAGAGGAATCGTTACAGCCAATGGCACGGCAGCATTGGAATTTGCCAGGGATGTTATGCTGGAACTGCAGATTTCAGATGAGAGTACCATTCTGAAATGGTATCAGTTCCATAAAAAGGGATTTTATGCCCAGGAGGGGGAGAACAGTGGCAACGACAAAGAAATTTCATGATTATGTATTAGAGCAACTTCAAAAAGCCGGCCATGTTGCAACAAGGAAAATGATGGGGGAATACTGTGTTTATTTTAATGGAAAGCTGGCAGGAGATATTTGTGACAATACCCTGTTTTTAAAGCCGACAGAATCTGTCTTGCGATTGCTGCCTGATGCGGAGCGGGGATATCCCTATGAAGGTTCAAAATGTTTAATGGTAATTGTGGACGAAGTGGAAAATACAGAGCTGATGGAGCAGGTTATGAATGGTATGTATGATGAATTGCCTGCGCCGAAAAAACAGCGTCATTCATAGATAAAGAGCCAGATCTCCTTAGCTGTGGATGACAGGAAAAGCAGAAAACCGGCCCTGTGCGAAGAGTCGGTTTTCTGCCCCTTATTCTTATTCCCCGAAAAATATGGCGATATCCTCATTCACTGACCGGATTTGGGCGATTCCGAAATTCTCCGTCAGTACCTTTGCCACATTGGGGCTTAAAAAGGCCGGAAGTGTGGGGCCAAGATGGATGTTTTTCACTCCAAGGTGCAGCAGCGCCAGTAAAACGATCACTGCCTTCTGCTCATACCAGGCGATATTATAGATGATAGGAAGTTTATTGATATCATCTAAACCGAATACCTCCTTCAGCTTCAGCGCAATGACAGCCAGAGAATAGGAGTCATTACACTGTCCTGCATCCAGAACACGGGGAATACCATTTATATCGCCAAGATTTAGTTTGTTGTATTTGTATTTGGCGCAGCCGGCTGTCAGGATCACAGCGTCTTTTGGAAGGGCCTTTGCAAAGTCGGTATAGTAGCTGCGGCTCTTTGCCCTGCCATCGCAGCCGGCCATGACAACAAATTTTTTAATGGCCCCAGACTGAACGGCGGAAACGATCTGATCGGCCAGGGCCAGCACCTGGGCGTGAGCAAAGCCGCCGATGATCTGGCCGCGTTCGATTTCTGCGGGGGGAGGACACTGCTTTGCCTGAGTGATCAGGTCAGAAAAGTCTTTTATTTCCCCGATTTCTCCTCCGATATGGGTGCAGCCAGGAAAGCCTGCTGCGCCGGTGGTATAAAGCCGATGTTTATAGCTGTCCTTTGGAGGGACAATACAGTTGGTGGTCATAAGGATGGGGCCGTTGAAGGATTCAAATTCCTCCTTCTGCTTCCACCAGGCATTGCCGTAGTTGCCTTTAAAATGTGCATATTTCTTGAAGGCAGGGTAGTAGTGGGCCGGAAGCATTTCAGAGTGGGTATACACATCCACCCCGGTGCCTTCTGTCTGCTCCAGAAGCATTTCCAGATCCCTCAGGTCATGGCCGGAAACCAGAATACCGGGGTTTGTTCCAACGCCGATATCAACGGCTGTGATTTCCGGATTTCCGTACGCTTTCGTATTGGCCTCATCTAACAGCGCCATACCGGAAACACCATATTTACCAGTTTCCAGAACAAGCTGGATCAGATCCTGTACTGTAAGGGAATCATCCAGCGTCGCAGCCAGTGCTTTCTGGAGAAATGCATCTGTTTCAGGATCATTTTTTAAGAGTACATTTGCGTGCTTAGAGTAGGCGGATAAGCCTTTTAAGCCATAGGTAATCAGCTCCCGCAGGGAACGGATATCCTCATCTTTTGTAGAGAGAACACCGATCACGGCTGCCTTTGCGGCAAACTGAGAGCGGTCTTGTGACCAGAGGGCTGCCTCAGGGAGAGCAGCAGGAGCGCTTACCTGAGAAAGAAGGGCTGTCTTTACCGTAAGGGTATGCTCAATCTTGGAAATGATTGCCTCTTTGTCGAAATTTGCATTGGTGATGGTGGTAAAGAGGTTCAGTGTTATAAGATGGTCGATCGTTTCCTCTACGGCAACATTTTCCTGACGCAGCTGTGTGGTAACAGCAGCTAAACCTTTCGTCACCCAGACCAGAAGATCCTGCATGGCGGCAACATCGGGCTGCTTTCCACAGACGCCCACCCGTGTACAGCCTGTGCAGCCGGCAGTTTCCTGACATTGGTAACAAAACATATTAGATTCCATTATTATTTCCTCCTGTTGTATCCTTCGGCCGGACCGCCTTGCCTGCGGCCCGGTAAAGGATGCGCGTGATAGATTTATAGATATGATTGATACGCTGATTATAGGAGAGAAGAAGAAAAAAATATGTTGTTACAACAACAAAATTTCATTTTTTTTGTAACGGTTCCTCCTCTGCTCCATGGCACAGGCAGCAGAGTTCTATCACATCTTCTGGAGGATTCAGGGAATAAAGCAGTCCATAGGGAAGGGGAAAGTCCCAGTCCACGGGAAGCGTTACCAGTCCGGGATGGACTTCCTGCCAGCATTCGAGAGTCACCATGGCGTTTTGGGTCTGGGCGCAGCGGTTAAAAACCTCCATATCATAAAACTGCGGCGTATCTTCAATCTCTATCTGTGGGTGACAGGAAATCTCAGCCCGAATCCTGTCTACCACAGAAGAATCCCCCTGTTTGACCATCATCAGGGTCTCGCCATAAAGATCCTGTATGGTCAGCCGCGCTTTTTTAGCCAGTCGGTACTCCCTGGAAAGAGCGATACAGTGCTGATAAACGCCCAATGGCTGAAAATTGCAGTGATCCAGCCAGATAGCAGAATCGCAGGCTCCGATCAGAAAGTCAAATTTTTTACCCAGGGAAGAGATTTCCGACACAATCCCCTGGTGATTGTCCTCAAAAGGCACAATATGGAGCTTATATCCGGGAAAATGGTCTTTGATCTGATACCACAGATCCATAAAGGGCCTGCAGGGATTTAAAAGAGAGGTGCCGATACAGAACGTAGCGTCTGCCGTGCCGGCAGCCTGTTTTGCTTCTTCTATGGCCTTGTCTGAATAATCAAACAGGAAACGGGCATGGCGATAGATTACCTTTCCGGCAGCCGTCAGACGGATTCCCTGGCTGGTGCGGTCAAACAGCTTCATATCCAGATGCTTTTCCAGGGCATTGATCTTTTTCATGACAGCAGGCGGGGAAATATATAATTGTTCTGCAGCCTTATTAAAGCTGCCGCAGTCTGCCACGCAGACAAAAACCGTAAGCTGGCTGTTGAACATGGGAAATAACCTCCTTTTAAACAGGCGCAGCCATTAGCGGCCGCATGAGTATTAAGGTTTGGTTAATGCGATATTATCATTTTGGTTCTTCCATGTCAAGAAAGAGAAAGATACAATAATTAAAAGAAATGGCAACAGATCAGAATGCAGATACGAAAGGAGATCAGCAGTGAAAACAACGGATAAAATTTATAATCAGGCAGATTTTGAAACGGCAAATGTATTTGGGATAGGAAATCCAAACACAGCATTCGCAGCCTATTTTACAGGAAATTCCTATTTAAATCCTCTGATTGAAATGGGAAAGGCGCCGGTATTTCTGGCAAATGTGAGCTTTGAGCCGGGATGCCGCAATAACTGGCACATCCATCGGGCGGCAGAAGGAGGCGGCCAGATCCTGATCTGCACCGCAGGAGAAGGCTGGTATCAGGAGGAAGGAAAAGCGCCGGTCAGTCTGCGGCCGGGAATGGTGGTTGTCATTCCTCCCAACGTCCGTCACTGGCACGGCGCAAAAGCGGATTCCTGGTTCAGCCACATTGCCTTTGAGGCTCCAGGCCGGGAACTTAGCAATGAATGGTGTGAGCCGGTGACAGATGAGGAATACGGCTGTCTGGCAGCGCAAGAGGGCTCACAGAAATAAAGAAGAAATGAAGCAAAGCCGGTAGAAGCGGGGACTCTTTTTACATTGTCTCCAGTACGCCAGGCAGTTCCTTTAAGGTTTTGATCATACAGTCAGGACGGACTGCCCCGGTGTTTGGGGATTTTATGAGTTCCTGGTTAAACCAGACCGTTTTGATTCCGGCATTGATTCCGCCCAATATATCCGAGCTCAGACTGTCCCCGACCATAACCGCCTCTTCTGTTTTAAAATCCGGTATGTTCTGAAAGCAGTGCTCAAAAAAATCTTTGGAAGGCTTATTACAGTCCAGCTCCTCTGAAATAAATACATATTCAAAATATCTTCGGATCCCGGCGCTTTTTAGCCGGCTGTTCTGCACTGCGGCTGTGCCGTTGGTAGCCAGATACAGCTTATATCTTCCGTAAAGGGAATCTAAAAGCCATTCCGCCCCGTCTATAAAATAATGTCCCACAGCAAGCAGTTCCTCATAGATACGGGCTGCTTCCTGTGGGGAAGCATCTGTTCCAAGCTCATTAAAAAGCAGCTGGTACCGCCGTATTTTTACCTGCTCCCTGGTAAGCGTTCCAAGCTCCAAAAGCTTCCACTGCGCCAGATTCAGCTGGCTGTAGCGTCGGATTACTGCTTCCGGGCATTCAATCCCCAGAGTTTTCAGCGTCTTTTTTACTGCAATCGCTTCCGCTTTGCTGAAATCCAGAAGGGTATTGTCAAGGTCCATGAAAACGTGTCTGATCATTTTTTAGCTCCTTATGTGTAAATTCTGCCGCCTGCGGCTGACCTGTTTATATACAGCTACTTTAACACAGATCGGCGGCTGCGTAAATACAGATTGGCCGTCTGATGGGGGATGTAAAAAATTTTTGCTGACAAATTCCCTTCTTTTCAGTATAATGTAGCTTATACATATTAACCGTTCCCGGACACAGATTCGGGACGCCGCAAAAAAGGAGGAATTTTTCACTATGGAATCCGATCCACAATCGGCCAGTATCATCACACAGCTGCTCATCCTGCTGGTCTTAACTCTGATCAACGCATTTTTCTCAGGATCTGAGATGGCTGTGGTATCTGTCAACAAAAACAAGATCCACCGTCTGGCGGAGCAGGGCAATAAAAATGCCGCCCTGATCGAGCGCCTGATGGAGGATTCAACGGTCTTTCTCTCTACCATCCAGGTGGCCATCACCCTGGCGGGCTTCTTCTCCAGCGCATCGGCGGCGACAGGTATCGCCCAGGAGCTGGCAGTAAAGATGAACCAGTGGAACGTGCCCTACAGCCAGACGGTAGCGGGAATCGTTGTAACGGTGATCCTGGCCTATTTTAATCTGGTCTTTGGTGAACTTGTGCCAAAGCGGATCGCTCTTCAGAAGGCAGAGGGCTTCAGTCTTTTCTGCGTAGGCCCGGTTTATTTTATCTCGCGGGTCATGAACCCGTTTATCCGTCTGCTCACCCTGTCTACCAGCGGCATTTTGAAGCTTCTGGGGATGCACAGTGAGACTCTGGAGACGGATGTTTCCGAGGAGGAGATTAAGTCTCTTTTAGAGACAGGAAGCGAAAATGGCGTGTTTAATGAGATCGAAAAGGAGATGATCACATCCATTTTCTCCTTTGACGATAAGAAAGCCAGAGAGGTTATGGTTTCCAGACAAGATATGGTGGCCATCGACATTGAAGAGCCGATGGAGTCGTATCTGGATGAGATTTTGCAGTCCATGCACTCCAAGATCCCAGTTTATGAAGGGGATATGGACAACATCATTGGTATTCTGTCAACCAAGCTTCTGGTACTCCAGGCCAGGGAAACGTCCTTTGAGGAATTGGATATCCGCTCCCTTCTGCTCCCGCCTTATTTTGTGCCGGAAAATCTCCGCACGGACGCCTTATTTGAACAGATGCAGGCCAAAAAGGAGAAAATGGCCATTCTGGTAGACGAGTACGGAGGCGTATCCGGTATGGTTACGCTGGAGGATCTGATCGAGGAGATCGTGGGAGATATCCATGAGAAATACGAGGAAGAAGAGCCCGAGCTCATGGAGATCGAGCCCAACCGGGTCTACCGTGTATCAGGAAGCATTTCCCTTTTTGATCTGAAAGAAGAACTGCACCTGCACATGGACAGCGCCTGCGATACGCTTTCGGGGTATCTGATGGAACTTCTGGGCCATATTCCTGAGGAGGAGGAACTTCCTCTGACGGTTCAGACGGAGGAAGCAGATTATGAGATCCAGTCTGTGGAGGACAGGGTTATTGACAGGATAAAGCTTACATTAAAAGAGCTGCCTGGAACAGAGGAAGAGGAGGAAAAGTGAAGATTTTAGCATTATTTTAACAAATCTTAATGGATTGTAAGAATAAACACTGATTCCTTTAAGAAACGCCAGATATAATACAAGCTATCAAATGTGCGTATGCCCGGCAGTCCGGGAATGGCGCATCCCGGACGAAAGGGTGCGTTAACGTGCAAAAGGAGGGTTTTGTATGTATCTGGCGTTACTTGGTTTTGGCATGATCATCGTATTTATGGCACTGATCATGGCAAAGAAGCTCAGCCCATTTACCTCTCTGATCCTGGTTCCTATCCTTTTTGGCCTTTTAGCCGGTTATGGCTGGGATACCTTCGGCTATGCCATGGACGGGATCAAGAGCGTGGCTTCCACTTTCGCAATGATGACTTTTGCGATCCTGTATTTCGGCGTTATGCTGCTTACGGGAATGTTTGACCCTATGGTAGACAGGGTGGTAGCCTGGTGTAAGGGCGATCCGTTAAAGGTTTTAGTTGGAACAGCGGTTCTGGCAGCCTTTGTGTCTCTGGACGGAGACGGAACCACAACCGTTATGATCTGCTGTACGGCTCTGATCCCTATTTACAACCGTCTGGGGATTAAAAAGATCTACCTGGCAAATCTGATCATCTTACAGAACTGTATCATGAATCTGATTCCATGGGGCGGCCCTACAGCCCGCGTTATGTCCGTTATGCATCTGGATGCAGGTGAGATTCTGGCGCCTCTGGTGCCTGGAATGGCTCTTTCTGCTATTTATGTCATCGGCGTTGCCTACTACCTGGGCATCAAGGAGAGGAAGCGTCTGGGCGTGCGCAAGGATGTGGTTAATGAGGTTCACACCGTGGAGACTTCCGAGGAAGAACAGGAATGGAAGCGTCCAAACCGTCTCTGGATCAATCTGATTCTTACAGCTGCTATCATCGTTTCCCTGATCATGGGTCTTGCTTCTTCCGCAATTCTCTTTGGTGTGGGAACTGCGCTGGCACTGGTAATCAATTATCCAAATCAGAAGGTTCAGAGAAAGGTAATCAGCTCTCTGGCTCCTGATATGATCAATGTAGTTATGATGGTTCTTGGCGCAGGCGTACTTATGGGCGTATTAAACGGCCCGGAAAATGCCGGTATGTCAAATGCCATTGCAGAACTTCTGGTATCTGTAATTCCTGAGTCTCTGGGACGCTATTTTGCAGTGATTATTGCAGTAATCAGCGCGCCGGGTACATACTTGTTAAACAACGACGCTTTCTACTACGGCGTTCTGCCTCCGCTGGCTGCTACTGCTCAGGCTTATGGCTTTACAGACCTGCAGATCGGCTTTGCAGCCCTTATGGGACAGGCGTTCCATTTCTTAAGCCCGCTGGTTCCGTTCATCTACCTTCTGATGGACCAGACCGAAATCACCCTGGCTCAGTATCAGGGATATATTTTCCGCTGGTGCGTAGGTATTTTCGCTATCTTTATGGTGGTGGGACTTGCACTGGGATATCTGCCGATTTTGTAAATGCAGCAGCGGTTCAGGAAGAAATGCTGTCCTGAATAGTTATAAGAAATAAATGGAATATTGCAAAAAATTAGCAGACAAACAGTAAAAAATCAGTTATAATATGAGTGTTATGCGGAAGTGGGACGACCTGCCGTAGGGATTTTGAACGGCGGCCGTCCCCAATCTGCGCAAAAAATACTGCAAATGTGTACAAAGATGGAGAGTTTTCCCTGTACACTGCATAACAAGGAGGAGAAACAATGAGTTTTCTATTGGAAGGAATCCTGGCAGTCACCTGGCAGCAGCTGGTCATGTATATTGTAGGTATCGTACTGATCTGGCTGGCTGTAAAGAAGGAATATGAGCCTTCCCTGCTGCTTCCCCTGGGATTTGGAGCCATTCTGGTAAATCTGCCCTATTCTGGAGTGATTGATCAGATGGTTCAGGGAAAAGTACCTGCTGCAGGTATCATCCAGTGGCTGTTTGAGTCCGGCATTGAGGCTTCTGAGGCCATGCCCATCCTGCTGTTTATCGGTATCGGAGCCATGATCGACTTCGGTCCTTTATTAAGCCAGCCAGTGCTGTTCTTATTCGGTGCTGCGGCACAGTTTGGTATCTTTGCGGCTATCCTGATTGCCTGCCTGCTGGGCTTTGATTTAAAGGACGCGGCTTCCATCGGTATCATCGGCGCGGCAGACGGCCCTACATCCATCCTGGTATCCCAGGTGCTGGGCTCCAACTACATGGGCCCCATTGCGGTGGCCGCTTATTCCTATATGGCTCTGGTGCCGATCATTCAGCCCTTTGCTATTAAGCTTGTAACTACCCATAAAGAACGCTGCATCCATATGGAATACAATCCAAAGAGTGTAAATAAGACCCTGAGGATCGCTTTCCCGATCGCAGTTACCATTATCGTAGGCTTTATTTCTCCTCAGTCCGTAGCACTGGTAGGTTTCCTTATGTTCGGCAATCTGCTGCGTGAGTGTGGCGTACTTAACAGCTTAAGCCAGGCGGCTCAGAACGAACTGGCAAATATAATTACCCTGCTTCTTGGTATTACCATTTCCTTCAGCATGAAGGCGGAGCAGTTCGTAAATCCGGCAACCCTGATGATCATGGGCTTAGGTCTGGTGGCCTTTGTATTCGACACCATCGGCGGTGTGCTCTTTGCAAAGTTAGTCAATGTATTCCTGAAGATGGCAGGCAAGAACCCTGTTAATCCTATGATCGGCGGCTGCGGTATCTCTGCATTCCCCATGTCTTCCCGCGTAGTACAGAAGATGGCGGCAGAAGCAGAGCCGGGCAACATCATCCTGATGCAGGCAGCCGGTACCAACGTATCCGGTCAGGTAGCCTCTGTAATCGCAGGCGGCCTGGTGATCAGCATTGTCACACAGTATCTGTAAGGAGGAAATACGCATGAATAACGTAGAGATTGCTCTGGAGATCATGGCAAAAGGAATGGGCGGTATTTTCGTAGCCATCTTTGTGATCATGGTGGCAGTGATTGTTCTTGGAAAACTGACTTCCGGAAAGAAAGAGCAGTAGGAAATAAAATGTAATAATAAAAACTCCCGGTTTCCAGGATGGTTAGAAGTCATCCTGGAAACCGGGAGTTTTTTGCTGTAAACGCATCAGAAGAGGATGCAGACTGGATTATACGTTGAAGCGGAAGAGTACCACATCGCCGTCCTTCATCACATATTCTTTGCCTTCGGAACGAACCAGCCCCTTTTCTTTGGCTGCGTTCATGCTGCCGCAGGACATGAGATCATCGTAATTTACCACTTCGGCACGGATAAAGCCTCTCTCAAAATCGCTGTGGATCTTGCCCGCAGCCTGAGGTGCTTTCGTTCCTACCTTGATGGTCCAGGCTCTGGATTCCTGAGGGCCGGCAGTCAGATAGCTCATAAGGCCCAGGATCCGGTAACTGGCGGCAATCAGCTTTTCAAGGCCGGATTCCTTCAAACCCAGATCATCCAGAAACATCTTCTTTTCGTCGTCCTCAAGTTCTGCGATTTCCTGTTCAATCTCCGCGCAGATCACGAATACCTCACAGTCATTCTCACCGGCAAACTGACGGACTTCAGAAACATATGGGTTGGAAACGCCGTCATCAGCCAGATCATCCTCAGAAACATTGGCGGCAAAAATTACCGGTTTCCAGGTAAGAAGATCCAGGGAATTGATAAATGCGCGGTCGTCCTCATCATCCGCCTCAAAGCTGCGGGCTAATTTGCCCTCCTCCAGATGAGCCTTGATAGCCTTTAAAAGCTCCACTTCCTTAGCCAGTTCCTTGTTGTTGAAAGCGCCCTTGGACTGCTTGGCAATGCGGCGCTCTAGGATCTCAATATCAGAGAATACCAGCTCCAGGTTAATGGTTTCAATGTCACGAACAGGATCTACGCTTCCGTCTACATGGATCACGTTTGGATCGTCAAAGCAGCGGACTACATGGACGATAGCATCGACCTCGCGGATATTGGACAGGAACTGATTTCCCAGTCCCTCGCCCTTGGAAGCCCCTTTTACCAGACCGGCGATATCTACAAACTCGATTACTGCATGAGTGGTTTTTTCTGAATGATACATTGAGGTCAGCTTGTCCAAACGCTCATCCGGCACTGGTACAACGCCTACATTAGGGTCAATGGTGCAGAAGGGATAGTTGGCCGACTCTGCCCCTGCCTTGGTCAGGGAATTAAAAAGAGTGCTCTTGCCTACATTGGGGAGTCCTACAATACCTAATTTCATTTTTATCTTTACCTGTTCAGAAACCCTTGTAATTTTGCGGGTTTTTGCCTTTCTCTATATTTTTATTACACCTTTTTACGCCTTTTTTCAAATCATGGGTGCAGCTGATTCAGATTGCTGAGCAGCTTTTATAAGGGATTCGTCCGTGACATAGACATATAGGTCTATTGTTGTTATGAGGCTTGCCCGATAATTTCATAATTGTATTCGGTACGGGGGAATAAATTATATTAGCAGTCCAATAATTAAACCATTCCCGGCAGTGTCAAAAAATATTTTTCTTTGCCTTTACCGCACGCCTTACCTTTTAAAGTTTTTTACTATATCGGACTCCTTTCAGCAAAAAAAGGACTTAACGCAAGTATAAAGTATAGCATAAAGCCTCCTTTTTTTCAATCTTATGGGACTAATATTCTGTTGTTTAGGGGGCGTATAATCAGTTTCTGGCGAATATATTCTTCAAGCTCATGTTTGTTCATATACAATCATACACCTCTTTTTCTAAAATTACAGCATGAACCGTAAAAATATAGATAGTTCATCTAAAGAGCAAAGTACAGAATTTTTGGCAGTTCTCCAACAAGAAACCCGGCATCTGCACTCCCTTAGCCATTCTTTCAGAGAAGAAGCTGGGGATGCGGTGCAAATGCTGCAGACATTTTTTGCCGTGAGTGGTAAATTATAATAGTAATTTAGCTGTAAATAGTATATACTGTAGGTTGTGCGGCCTTTTGGCCCCCAAGGGAAAACATAAAAGTATACATTCTGAGCGCCAAACGGCTTTGAACGTATACAGAAGAAAAAGAGAGGTAGGAGTGTCATTATGCTTAGATTGGAAAATCTCTCCTTTGAAGTAAATGATGAAAAGGGAGAAAAGGGCATTATCAAGGATATAAGCCTGACCGTAGATGACGGGAAATTCGTGGTGATCACAGGTCCAAATGGCGGAGGTAAGTCTACCACAGCAAAACTGATCATGGGAATTGAGCATCCCACGGGAGGAAAAATCTGGTTTGACGGAGAGGATATTACAGAAAAGAGTATTACAGACCGGGCAAAGATGGGAATCAGCTTTGCATTCCAGCAGCCGGTGCGTTTTAAGGGAGTTCAGGTTATTGACCTTTTACGTCTGGCTTCCGGCAAGAAACTGACCGTATCTGAGGCCTGTCAGTATCTGTCTGAAGTGGGACTCTGTGCCAAGGATTACATTAACCGCGAGGTCAACAGCAGCTTATCCGGCGGAGAGTTAAAGAGAATTGAGATTGCTACCATTCTTGCCAGAGGGGCCAAGCTTTCTGTATTTGACGAGCCGGAGGCCGGCATTGACTTATGGAGCTTCCAGAACCTGATTCAGGTGTTTGAGAGGATGCGTCAGAATACAAAGGGCTCCATCCTGATCATTTCCCATCAGGAGCGTATTTTAAATATTGCAGATGAAATTATTGTGATCGCAGATGGAAAAATCGTAAATCAGGGTACAAGGGATGAGATCATGCCAAAGATCATGGGAACAGCTTCTGCAGTGGATGCCTGTTTTGGTTTCCTTGATTCCGTGCAGTAAGGGAGGACAAGAGGATGGATCAGATCGAAGAGAGATTATTAGAGGAAGTGGCTGACCTTCACGGTGTACCGGAGGGAGCCTACAATATCCGCGCCAACGGACAGATGGCCGGAAGAAATACAACGGCAAATATTGATATTGTCACCAAGACCGACAAGCCTGGGATTGATATCCGCATCAAGCCGGGAACAAAGCATGAGAGCGTTCATATCCCGGTAGTTTTAAGCGCCAGCGGTTTAAAAGAGGTGGTATATAATGATTTCTACATCGGAGATGACGCGGATGTGGTAATTGTTGCAGGCTGCGGCATCCACAACTGCGGCGTTCAGGATTCTGAGCATGACGGTATTCACCGTTTCTTTGTAGGCAGAAATGCAAAGGTAAAATATGTTGAGAAGCATTACGGTGAAGGTGAGGGCACAGGAAAGCGCATTTTAAATCCGGGAACAGAGGTATATATGGAAGAAAACAGCCTCATGGAGATGGAAATGGTTCAGATTAGGGGCGTAGATTCTACCATCCGCACCAACAAGGCTCAGCTGGCCGCAGGCGCCAAGCTGCTGGTTCGGGAGCGCCTTCTGACCCACGGCGATCAGACAGCGGAAAGCGTGTATGATGTGGAACTTAACGGCGATGATTCCAGTGCGGATGTGGTATCCCGTTCTGTTGCAAAGGACCGCTCACGGCAGGTATTTAAGTCCAATATCATTGGAAATGCAAAGTGCAGCGGCCATACGGAGTGTGACGCCATTATCATGGACGATGCAAAGATCGTGGCAGTCCCTGGTCTGGTGGCGGACAATATTGATGCGGCATTGATCCATGAGGCTGCCATCGGAAAGATCGCAGGAGAGCAGATTATCAAGCTGATGACGCTGGGACTGACAGAGGAAGAGGCTGAGGCGCAGATCGTAAACGGATTCCTGAAATAATAAGGGAACGAAATGTATTTTAAATAAAAAGCAGGAGGTTTTTACCTTTCCTCCTGCTCCATGCGGCTGGATACCCGGTACTGTCTGGGGGTCAGCCCGGTATATTGTTTAAAGATGCGATGGAAATAACTGAAATTTTCATATCCCACGGCCATACTCACATCCAGTATGGACAGAGCGGTTGAACGCAGGAGCGAACAGGCCTGGTTCAGCCGTTTTTTTTGTACCAGTTCCGTATAGGTACAGCCTGAGAGCCGCCGGACTGTCCGGGACAGCCAGGTCAGGTCGCAGCAGAGCCGCCCGGCTAACTGGGTCAGTTCACCGTCCTTATAATGCTCCTCCACATACTGAAAGACCTGCATCAGAATCTCCTGCTCAAAGGAGGTATGTCCTGCTTCGATCCGGTCAGTGTAGTTTAAAAGCTGGAGAAAAAGCAGTCCCATGGTGATCTGGTTCATCAGCCGTTTGTTCTGGATCTCATGAAAAATGGTCCATACCAGGTTCTCCAGCAGATTCTGGACAGGCAGGACATCCGACACATTAAAATGCAGATAGGACAGCGGCGAATCTGCGGTCTGCAGGCATCCTACCACAAAATCCCGAAGCATACTCTGCTCCGATCCCAGCATAGCCAGTGTCTGGTCAAAAAACTCCGGCAGGATAATAAAATTGACAGCCACATCCTCTCTGCCTGCAGGAAGGATCTCCTGGGTGGCGTGCTGATTTAAAATAAGAAGTTCTCCCGTCTGCAGCACCAGACGGGTTTTGTTAATAATGTGGGTGGTCTGGCCGGAGCACATATAGATCATCTCCACATAATTGTGGGTGTGCCTGGGGAAATGGACGAACCGGGTGTGAGGACGCACCCGGATCAGACGCCCTTCCTTTAACATCTTCCCGCTGGTGATGACGAAATCAGATCCTTCGGAATAGAGGGTCTGGTCTACGCCGGATCTTCCTTCCAGGATACGCTGTTCCTCTTCGGTGATCCTGCTTAATTCAGCTAACAAAAGCTTGTTCATGGGAGCCCTCCTTTTGGTTTCAGCGCATATGCTTATTGTATCACAGATGTGCAAATAAAGACAGTTTTTTAGCCAAAAAGCGTTCTTTTTTTCTCTTTCTTTTTCCAATACAATAAAATTATAAAAGAGATTGTACGGCAGGGGATGCAGTGCAGAGGAGGAGGACGATGGAAAAGTATTATCTGGCGGTGGATATCGGCGCATCCAGCGGCCGCCATATGCTGGGACATATAGAAAACGGGAAAATGGAACTGGAGGAGATATGGCGCTTTGAAAATGGCATGAAGGATCATGACGGTTCCCTATGCTGGGATCTGGAGGCGCTGTTTCGGGAAATCAAGACAGGAATCCGCCGGTGTAAGCAACTGGGAAAAGTACCGGTATCCATGGGAATCGATACCTGGGCTGTGGACTATGTGCTTTTGGATGAAAAGGATCGGGTGCTGGGAAAAACCTATGGATACCGTGACAGCCGAACAGAGGGGATGGATAAAGAGGTATATAAAATCATTCCCGAAGATCAGCTGTATGGCCGCACGGGTATCCAGAAACAGAGTTTCAACACCATTTATCAGCTGATGGCAGTAAAGAAAAACAACCCAGAGCATCTAAAGAGAGCAAGGACATTCCTAATGCTCCCCGATTACTTTCATTTCCTGCTGACAGGGGAGAAACGATCAGAGTACACCAATGCCACCTCTACCCAGCTGGTAAATGCGGCAGCCAATGACTGGGACAGAGAACTGATCCGGCGTTTAGGATATCCGGAAGATATCTTTCTTCCCTTAAGCCAGCCGGGGACGGCAGTGGGAAACTTTAAAGAGGAGATTGAAAAAGAGGTGGGATTTTCCTGCCAGATTGTCCTTCCTGCCACACATGATACGGGGTCTGCCGTTATGGCAGTTCCATATGGAGGCGATCACAGCCTGTATATCAGCTCAGGCACCTGGTCTTTAATGGGGATTGAGAGCAGAAACGCCATCTGCACAGAGGAAAGCCGACAGAGGAATTTCACCAATGAAGGCGGATATGAATACAGATATCGTTATTTAAAGAATATTATGGGTCTGTGGATGATTCAGTCGGTGAGACGGGAACTGGAGCATACATATTCATTTGCAGAGCTTTGTTCCATGGCGGCAAAGAGCAGCGGTTTTCCGTCCAGAGTAGATGTAAATGACCATGCCTTCTTAGCGCCGCCTTCCATGATACGCGCCATTCGGAAAATGTGTGCCCAGACGAGGCAGCCGGTGCCGGAGACGCCGGGAGAGCTGGCAGCAGTGGTATATGAGAGCTTAAGCGACAGCTACCGGGAGACGGTAAGAGAGATTGAAGGGCTAACAGGCCGGGTTTATGATACCATCTGTATCGTAGGAGGAGGCTCCAATGCAGATTATTTAAACCGCCTGACGGCAGAAAAATCCCATAAAAAGGTGCTGGCAGGGCCAGCAGAGGCAACCGCTATTGGAAATCTCGTGGCACAGATGATCAAAAACGGGGAATTTGACAGCTTAGAGGCAGCGAGAAGGTGCGTAGGACAGTCATTTTCCATCCGTGAATATAAGCCGGAATGAACGGGTCAGAAGAGAGGAGAATCAGATATGAATCAGACAGAACGCTATGAATCTGCAAAAGAGCTTTACAGGGGCCTTGGTATTGATACAGACCAGGTGATCAGGAGATTAAAGGAGATTCCGGTGTCCCTTCACTGCTGGCAGGGGGACGATGTAAAAGGGTTTGACCAGGACGGCCCTCTGACTGGGGGTATCCAGGCAACGGGAAATTATCCGGGAAGAGCCAGAACGCCAGAGGAACTGATGGAGGATATGGAGATGGCCATGAGCCTGATGCCGGGGAAGAAGAAGCTGAACCTTCACGCAAGCTATGCAGTCTTTGAGAACGGAGAGTATGCGGACAGAGATCAGTTAGAGCCGAAGCATTTTGCAAAATGGGTGGAATTTGCAAAGAAGCATCATATGGGAATTGATTTTAATCCTACCTTTTTCTCCCATGCAAAGGTAAAGGACGGACTGACCTTAACAAGCCCTGACAAGGAGACGAGAGAGTTCTGGATCCGTCACGGAAAGGCCTGTATCCGTATTTCCGAGTATTTTGCAAAGGAGACGGGAATCCCCTGTGTGATGAATATCTGGATCGGCGACGGTTTTAAGGATGTTCCCGCAGACCGCTTAGGCCCCAGGCTGCGCTACAGGGAGTCGATTGAAGCGATTCTGGCAGAGCCCTATGATCCCAAGCTTGTGAAGCCCTGCGTGGAATCCAAGGTATTTGGAATCGGCGTAGAGTCCTATACCGCAGGCTCCGCGGAGTTTGCCCTTTCCTTTGCTGCTACCCACCAGGGGGTTCTTCCGCTGATGGATAATGGCCATTATCACCCCACAGAGATGGTATCCGACAAGATTCCGGCCCTGTTGTGCTTCTTCCCTGAGATTGCCCTCCATGTGACCCGCCCTGTGCGCTGGGACAGCGATCATGTAGTGCTTTTTGATGATGAGACAAGGGAGATTGCAAAGGAAATCGTCAGAAATAATGCCCTGAACCGGGTATACATTGCCCTGGATTATTTTGACGCCAGCATCAATCGTATTTCGGCATGGACGGTAGGCTTTAGAAGCTTCCAGAAGGCCCTGCTGTCTGCCCTCTTAACGCCGGCGGAGCTGTTAAAGGGACTTCAGGATGAAAACCGTATGTCCGAGCTTATGATGCTGCAGGAAGAGATAAAGCTGTATCCATTAGGAGACGTGTGGAACGAATACTGCCGTCAGTGCGGCGTGGAAGGCGGCCAGGGCTGGTTTGAGAAAGTCAAGGCATATGAGCAGGACGTATTATCAAAGAGAAAGTAAAGGGGAAAGGAACATGAAATTTTTAGATGCAGAATTTGTACAGGGATTTATCCGTATGGCCAATGACGGCTGGGAGCAGGGATGGCATGAGAGAAATGGCGGCAACTTATCCTACCGTGTAAAGCCTCAGGAGGCAGAAAGCGTAAAAGAGGAGTTTTACCCAGGAGAGTGGCGGCCCATCGGAACCACCGTTCCGGCCCTGGGCGGGGAATATTTCCTTGTAACAGGCAGCGGAAAGTATTTCAGAAATGTGATTATCAAACCAGAGGATTCCATCTGCATGATTGAACTGGATGAGTCGGGAGAAAACTACCGCATCGTCTGGGGGCTTGTAAACGGCGGAAAACCTACCAGCGAGCTGCCGTCCCATCTGATGAATCATGAGGTAAAGATGCTGGCTACCGGCGGCGCATACCGCGTGATCTACCATGCCCACACTGCGAATGTGATCGCTCTGACGTTTGTTCTGCCTCTCACAGACGAGGTATTCACAAGAGAACTGTGGGAGATGGCAACCGAATGCCCGGTAGTATTCCCTTCCGGTATCGGCGTGGTGCCGTGGATGGTTCCAGGCGGCCGCGATATTGCAGTTGCTACCAGCGAGCTGATGAAGGAGTATGATGTGGCAATCTGGGCGCATCATGGAATGTTTGCAGCAGGAGAGGATTTTGATCTGACCTTCGGCCTGATGCATACGGTAGAGAAGTCAGCAGAGATTCTGGTAAAGATGCTGTCTATGCGTCCTGATAAGCTTCAGACTATCAGTCCCCAGGATTTCAGGGATCTGGCAAGGGACTTTAAGGTAACTTTGCCGGAAAAATTTCTGTACGAGAAGTAAAGCGAAGGGGGAGAGAAATGATATGATCAGAAAAGCATTTAAGATGTTTTTATATCCGGGCATGGAGGAGGAGTATGAGAAACGCCACAATATGCTGTGGCCGGAAATGAAAGAAATGATCCATGCCCATGGCGGACATAATTATTCCATCTATCTGGACCGCGAAACCCATGTGCTCTACGGCTATATTGAGATTGAGGACGAGACGCTCTAGGCCGCCTCCGCCGATACGCCTGTGAACCGCAGATGGTGGGACTTCATGGCAGATATAATGGAAACCAATGAGGATAACAGCCCTGTATGTGTGGATCTGACGCCGGTGTTTCAGTTGGATTAGACGGAAAATTCAGATATAAAAAACAGGACAGCCAGCTGACAGGGTAAATGAAAAGAGCCAGGGATTTCTCTGACTCTTTTCATTTACCCCATCAGATAGTCACAGTATCCATACAGGTATAAATATCAGAATGTGAAAAAACAACCGGTTAGAAGGAGTCCGTTCCTTCACGTGGCAGAGGAATGGAAAACCATATTGCGGTGAATCTCCCTTCCTTGCTGGAGATCTGAAGCCGGGAAGCAGGGCCATAGGAGAGGATTAGCCTTGCGTTGGTATTAGCCAGACCGATATGCTGGCTGATTTTATTTTCCTGTTCCTTTAAACGCTCTTTTAACAGAGACAACTGTTTTTTGGACATTCCCTTTCCAGTATCGTAAATATTAAAATACATCCGGTCCCTTTTTGTGTGGACAGTAATCTGGATCCGGCCGCAGCCAGCCTTTTCGCGGAAACCATGGTAGATAGAATTTTCTACCAGAGGCTGCAGGAGCATTTTCTTTACAGATGCGTCTGCGCATTCGGGGGAGATGAAGAAAATAGTTTCAAAAAGTCCGGGATAGCGCAGCTTCATAATACTTACATATTTTTCCAGATAACTTATCTCATCCTCTACCAGTACATCCTCTTGGGCGTCACTTAGAGAATAGCGCATCATAGAGGAAAGGTTGGAGATCATCTGGCTGCACAAATTTTCACCGCCGGTAAGGCGGATGGATTCCCAATAGATGATATTTAAGGTGTTGTGGAGAAAATGAGGGTTGATCTGGTGCTGGAGAGCTTGGATCTTCCATAGCTGGAGGCGGGCCTCCTTTTCCGAATCTTGGATACGAAGGTAATTCTGCTCGATAAAAAGGTTGATTACGTTCATCAGTATAAATTCAAAGGGGCCTGACTGAAAGCTTCTGGGAACGGGAGCCTGACGTACCGCTGATTCCGGTTCTGTAAATACGGAGATGATCCGGTTCAGATATTTGTAGTCATGGCGTGTCTTAAACCAGGCCAGAATACCTGCTACTGCCATAGCCAGGCAGGTAATCAGTACATACATACTGGTCAGATGGATGGTTGTGGAGTAAATTTCCGTCCGTGGTGTCATAAGAAGACAGGAAAAGCCGTAGGAACGGGGGGAATGAAGACAGTCTGCGTGCCAAATGCCGTCACTGCCCTCAGCCATAAGGGCATTTTCTGCTAGTGGACGATCTTCCGGCGGGGATACCAGCGTCAACAGTTCTTCCTCTGAAAACAGTTTGGAGGAAGGCCAGATGGTTTGGGATCTGGGATCTGCCAGGAAAAGCTGCTGATTTTTATAGCTGAGCAGTTCATTCAGTTCCTTTTTCAGCCGGTCGGCCCGAAAGCTGTAGATCACGACGCCGTTCTGGATGCCGGTTGCCCGCTTGGAAAGTTTGCGGCAGATCAGCAGATTTTCAGAATGATATTCTGTAGATAAAAAGGGTTTGCTGGAAAATTCCATCCATGCATCTGTTTCACCTGTCCGTTCAAACAGAGACAGGATCCGGGCTTCATTTTCCTCGGAAAAAGAGAGAAGCTTGGAGGTCAAGGGAGCGAAGATCCGGCCGTAGCTGTTGGTATAATAAATGTAAATAGAATTCAGTGAGTCATTAGTATAGATCTGGTTTTGAAAACTCAGGGAAATATTTTCAATGGCCCGCAGGGATTCCAGTGAAAGAGAAGGCTCTTTAAAAGCCTGCTGCAGCTGTCGTGACACCTTTGGATTAGATGAGAGAAACAGACAGGCATTGTCTACATGGGTGTAATAATTGTCTAAAATAGATCCTGCTCTCTGTAAGGAGGCGTATGCTTTTTCTCTGGCCTCCGCCGTACTTTCCCTGGCAGTGCGGAAGATACTGTAAGCGCTTACCAGCAGAAGGGGAATCAAAAGAAGAAGCCCGTTTGCAAGCAGACTTCTGGTAAAAAAATGGATGGTAGTAGAATGAGATTTTTTTCGCAGCTTAGCTGTTCTTTGGTTTGCCATGGTTTCTGTATTCGGTGGGAGTCTGTCCCCAGTAGGCCTTAAAGGCACGTGCAAAGTTGTTGGGATTTACATAGCCGATCTGGGTACTGATATGGTAGATCCGGGCTTTAGGATCCTGAAGCAGCAGGGCTGCCTGCTTCATCCTGGCATCGTTTAACAGATCGGAAAATGTTTTTGAGGTTTTCTGGCGGATCAGCTGACTCAGATAGGAAGCATTCAGATACAGGAGGTTGGCCAGTTCAGAGAGAGTTCCGTTTTGATAGTTCTGGATACAGTAGACCATCACCTTTTGTATGATTTCATCGGAAGAAACGGTCAGTTCATCCTGAGAGGACAGATCGAATTTGGCATCCAGTTCCTGACGGATGGTACAGAACACATCTTTTAATTCCGCAAAGTCTGCAGGCTTTAAAATGTAGTAGCGAACACCATAACGGATGGCTTCCTGAGCATATTTGAAATTATCATAAGCGCTTAAAAATATGATAATGGGACGGGGGACATTTTTTAAGGAGAGTTCTTTTGCCAGCCCTATGCCGTCCATCACAGGCATACTGATATCGCTTAAAATGGCATGAACGGTATGCTCCTTTATATACTCCAGGGCTTCCAGCCCATTGTTTACCTGGCCGCATATGTGAAAGCCCTGTTCTTCCCAGGGAAAGCAGGAGGCCAGGATCGAGCGGGAACTGCTCTCATCATCGGCAATCAAAAGCTCATACATGATATCGGATCCTCCTTAATAACTGCAAAACGACCGTTTCATGTACGGTCCTGTCAGACTGCTACAAGTATACCATGTCCCAGTTTTTTAGTCAAAACAATACCCTTATTTAAAAGGAAAACCAAAAATAATGATAGACTGCCAAAATAATGATAGATAAAAATGATAGCAGAATACAACCTGAGCAGAGGCTTGCAATTCCCTCCATATGGTATACTTAATTCAGTTAAAACAAGAACATCCAAGAAAGAGGAGGTAATACCGATGAAGGTACCGCAAAAAGGGGGAGCAGCCGTTCGCAGATATCCTAAGAACTGGCGTTGGGGGATGCTTTTTATCCTCCCATGGCTGCTGGGATTTCTGATCCTGCAGGCTTACCCGCTGATCATGTCCTTATATTATTCATTCACAGACTTTTCCATTTTGTCAGATGGGAGATGGGTGGGATTGAAAAATTATATGGATCTGTTCAACAAAGACAAATACTTTGTAAAATCATTTATACTGACCTTTAAATATGCCCTCATGTCTGTGCCGATGAAGCTAATTATGGCTTTGATTGTGGCAATGATTTTAAATATGAAGCTGAAAGGCATTAATTTTTTCCGTACTGTGTACTACCTGCCTTCCATTATGGGCGGCAGCGTGGCAATCTCTATCCTGTGGCGTTTTATGTTTATGAAGGATGGAATGGTCAACAAGATTCTTGGGGTAATCCATATTCCGGCAGTGAACTGGCTGGGAGATCCGGATATTGCCCTTGTGACGATCAGCCTGTTGGTGGTCTGGCAGTTTGGCTCATCCATGGTACTTTTTCTGGCAGGTCTTAAAAATATTCCCACAGAACTTTACGAAGCAGCTTCCGTAGACGGAGCCAACAGATGGGTTCAGTTCTGGAATGTGACATTTCCGCTTTTAACACCAGTGGTATTTTTTAACCTGATTATGCAGATCATCCATGCACTTCAGGAGTTTACATCCGCATTCATTATCACAAACGGCGGACCGAATCACGGTACCTATCTGATGGGGGTAAAGATTTACGAGGATGCTTTCCAGAACCTGAAAATGGGCTATGCATCTGCCGCATCCTGGGTAATGTTCCTGACGATTCTGCTGATTACTCTGCTGGTATTCAAATCATCCAGCGCATGGGTATTTTACAATGACGGAGGAGCAGACTGATGAAACAAAAACAATCTAAACTTATTGCTTATGTGGTTCTAATTGCCATGGGAACAGCTATGCTTTATCCGTTGGTCTGGCTGTTCTTTGCCACATTTAAAGATAATAAAGAACTGTTTGGCAAGATAGCTCTTTTGCCGGAGCATATTTCCTTTTCCGCTTATAAAGAGGGATGGAAGGGAAGCGGGCAGTTTACATACTTTACATTTTATATGAATACTCTTAAGCTGGTAGTTCCTACCGTTATTTTTACTACATTTTCTACGGGAATTGTGGCATACGGATTTGCCCGGTTTAAATTTCCTTTTAAGAAGGTGCTGTTTATGCTGATGATATCTACCCTGATGCTTCCGGATGCAGTCATCATGATCCCGCGATATGTGGCATTTAACATCTTTGGATGGATTGACACCTATATGCCGTTCTGGGCTCCGGCTGTGCTGGCCTGCTATCCTTTCCTGATTTTTCAGCAGATCCAGTTCATGAGAAGTATTCCGAGAGAATTGGATGAGTCTGCTTATATGGACGGCTGCAATCCGTTTATTGTATATGTAAAGATCCTGGCGCCTCTTATGAAACCAGCCATGTTTTCTGTTGTTATTTTCCAGACGCTCTGGAGATGGAATGATTATTTCAACAACCTGATCTATATCAGCAGCGTAAAGAATTACACCCTGTCCTTGGCGCTTAAAATGTCTATCGACAGTCAGGGGGCATCCACTCCCTGGAATCAGATTCTGGCCATGTCCTTTGTATCACTGATCCCGCCGATTCTTCTTTATTTCTTTGCTCAAAAGTATTTTGTAGAAGGAATCACAGCGGGAGGTGTGAAGGGTTAAGCAGTTATAAACTATATAATGTATGTTCCGAGATATTCAGGAGCAAGCAGAACAGATGCAGAAGATACGCTGTTTTGCACAAATAAAAATAGGAGGAAAAACAAGATGAGAAAATGCATGAAAAAAGGTATGGCAGCAATCACAGCAGCTATGATGGCGGCAGCAGCACTGACAGGATGTTCCGTGGGCAGCAAAGAAACAGAAAAGGCATCAGAGTCTGTTAAGGAAGAGGCAAAGACAGAGACAGGTGCCAAAAGCGAAGATGAAAATGTGACTTTGCGTTTTTCGTGGTGGGGCAGCGACAGCAGACATCAGGCTCTTCTTTCTGTAATCGAAGCATATGAGAGGAAGAATCCAAATGTTAAGATTGAGGCAGAGTATCAGGGGTATGACGGTTACTATGAGAAGATCATGACTACGCTTTCCAGTAACACAGCTCCTGACATCATTCAGTTAAGCAAGGAATGGCTGCCTGATATCCAGGGTGCGAAGCACTATCTGGCAGATTTGTCCACTCTTCCCATTGATTTAACTACGTTAAAGGATCGCCTGTTAGAAATCGCCGGTACCTATAACGGGGAGCCTAACCTGTTCCCCTGCACTGTAGGAGGCGCAGTTGTTTACGTAAACACAGACTTTGCGGAAAAATACGGTGTAGATATCACAAAGGAATATACCTGGGATGAGATCAAGCAATTGGGAGCTTCCATTCATGCTCAGGACGAGGATGTGTATCTGATGACTGCAGATGCAGATATGTTAAGCCGTCTGGTGATTCAGCCATACCTGACTCAGAAAACAGGAACTCCTCTGATTAATGAGGAAACCTATGCTCCTTATTTTACGGAGCAGGATGTCACGGAAGCCTTCCAGAATGTCATGGAATTATATGAAACAAACACAATAGAGCCCTTTGGTGATGCAGCTGCTTTTGCGGGCCAGATTGACCAGAACAACAAGTGGATTAACGGTCAGATTGGTATGATCATCGACTATACGGGAAGTGCCCCAAAGTACATGAGTTCTATGGAGACTCTGGATGTAATGGCGATTCCTGTAACAGCAGATGCCAAGTGCAGCGGTGTTCCCTACAGCGGTGACCGCGGATTTGCTATCAATGATAATTCTGCACACAAGGAAGAGGCTGCTAAGTTTGTTGACTTCCTGATGAATGATCCCGAAGCCATCGCTCTGTGTAAAACGGATGTAGGCTACTGTCCGACAAAGCCGTCTGATGACATTCTGATTGAAATGGGTGTTGTAAGCGAGATCCAGAAAAAGGGCGTTGATATTTCTGAAAAGGATTCCTATACAAACAACATGATCAGCGGAAACACCGACCTGGAAGTGATCCGCAGAGATATTGTACAGGAAGTAATCTATGGAGATATTACTCCTGAGGAAGCAGGAAAGTCCTTAATGGAGCAGTACCAGGAGATTTTGAATGAACTGAAGGGGGAATAAACAAATACGTCCAGCACATTCAGGCTTATGACTTAAAAAGAGGAGGCAGATATGAAGAATAAATCGGATTATCAGGAAATGCTCCTTAAAATGGTAAGACCTCTGACCCGTCATTATACTGATGACGGGTCTGGGCTTTATCTGGGAGCTGCATCAGCAGGATACGGAAACAGAATTGCGGAAATGGAAGGATTTTCCAGAGTTCTGTGGGGATTGGTCTCTTACTGGGCCGGAGGTGGAGAGGATGAGACCCTTCTTGCCACCTATCAGAGGGGGCTGGCGGCAGGTACAGATCCAACATCCCCTTTCTACTGGGGGGATCTTCACAGTAAGGATCAGAGGATGGTGGAAATGGCAGCTATCAGCTATGGGATTATGATGGTGCCTAAGAAGCTGTGGGAGCCTCTGACAGAAGAAACGAAGGAGCATCTGGCAGACTGGCTGTACCAGATCAATCTCTATTCGCAGGCAGACAATAACTGGCATTATTTTAAGGTGATTGTCAACCTGGCTTTAAAGAGTGTGGGAAAACGGTGGAATCCGCGGGAAGTAGAAAAAGCCATGGACAGTTATGAATCGTTTTATCTGGGAAACGGCTGGTATTCTGATGGAAAACGGCCCCAGAAGGATTACTATGTGTCCTTTGGAATCCATTTTTATTGTCTGCTGTATGCTCGTTTTATGGAAAAGGAAGACCCGGAGCATACCCTTCTTTTTAAAGAACGGGCAAAAACATTTTCGAAAAGCTTTATCTACTGGTTTGATGATGAGGGAAAAGCTCTGCCATTTGGTCGTTCTCTGACCTATCGCTTTGCACAGGCTGCGTTCTTTTCCGCCTGTGCGCTGGCGGGAGTTGAATGCTTTTCCTGGGGGGTGATGAAGGGAATCTTGTCCCGTCATCTGGATTACTGGATGAAACAGCCTATCTTCGACAACGGAGGAGTGCTGACAGTGGGGTATACCTACCCCAATCTTTTGATGTCGGAAACATATAACGCGCCGGGATCTCCCTACTGGGCCCTAAAGACTTTTATATTCCTGTCCTTGCCCGATGATCATCCATTCTGGAAGGTCGGGGAAGAACCTCTGCCGGTGCTGAAGCCGGTATGGGCGATAAAGGAGTGCGATATGCTGATCTGTCACAGACCGCATGAGGCAGTAGCGCTTACGGCAGGACAGTACCCAACTATGGAGCACCCTATGGCGGCAGAAAAATATGCCAAATTTGCTTATTCCACTGTGTTTGGATACTGCATTTCCCGGTCCTTTCATTGTCTGGAGCAGGCAGGAACAGATAGTATGCTTACCTTTCATGTCCACGGGATGTATTATGTGCGCCGCAGGTGTCTGGAATATGCCGTAATGAACCGGGAGGTTTATGCAAAATGGAGTCCTGCTGAGGGAATTGAGGTGGAAACCTGGCTGACTCCTACAGAGGGGGGACACAGGCGCAGGCACAGGATCGTAAGCCGGCTGGCCTGTGAAGCATACGACTGTGGTTTTTCCTATCCCGACTGTATGGAACAGACCCATCAGAAAGAGAAAAAGGGGGAGGCGGCAGTGTGGGATGAAAATGGAGAAAGCCGCCTTGAGGCTTCTCTTGGAACAGGAGTGGTCATCCATCCGTTTTCCAATATGAATCTGATTTTCCCCAATGTGCGGATTCCGGCTGTGAAGTTTCATATCTGTCCGGGAATAACAGAGATTGAAAGTCTTGTGACAGCTTCCTTTACGGAAAAGGAAATCATTATTGGAGGAGGAAACTGCTATGACTTACGAAATAGATATGCAGACAAAACTCTGGCTTAGGGAGCTGGAGAAAAAGCTGGGCAGGAAACTGGAGGCAGAGTGCCTCCGTCTTGGAAGCATCATGCCCTATGTGCCGGAAAACGGTGTTTACTATGATATGGGAGCCAGGGAGTTAAGTGCCTGGACCAATGGATTTTATGCAGGAATGCTGTGGCAGATGTACCATGCTGCCGGAAAGGAGTGCTGCCGGAAGGTGGCAGAGGGAATCGAAAAACGGCTGGACGGAGCCTTTGAGGAGTTTGTAAAGCTGGATCACGATGTAGGCTTTTTGTGGCTTCACACAGCAGTGGCAAATTGGAGGCTGACGGGAAATGAAACCTCTCGGAAGCGGGGGCTTCACGCTGCAGGGATTCTGGCAGGCCGTTATAATCCGGCAGGTCACTATATCAGGGCTTGGAACGGGGAACGTCAGGGAATTGCCATTGTGGACTGTCTGATGAATCTGCCCCTTTTGTATTGGGCGGCAGAGCAGACCGGATCAGCAGCCTGGAAAAGAATTGCCGTGGAACATACGGAGACCGCGTTAAAATATATTCTCCGCCCAGATGGCTCCTGTAATCATATGGTGGATTTTGACCCGGAGACAGGAGAATACCGGGGGAATCCTGGTGGTCAGGGCTATGAGAGCGGATCATCCTGGAGCCGGGGGCAGTCCTGGGCTATCTATGGTATGGCTCTGGCTTATCGTTATACAAAAAAACAGGAGTATCTTAACGCTTCCAAGAGGTCTGCCCATTATTTTATGGCCAATACAGCATTAAGCGGTTATGTGCCTCTACTTGACTTCAGAGCGCCCAGGGAGCCGGCTTACTATGATACGACTGCCGGGGTCTGTGCAGCCTGCGGCCTGCTGGAACTTTCAGAGCACGTAGGAGAGCTTGAAAAGGAACTTTACGTACAGTCGGCTTTAAGGTGTCTTAAGGGTATAGAGAGCTTTTGCTGCTGGGAGCCCAGGAGGGATTCCATTCTGGATGGAGGTTCTGCCCGATATGACAGGGCCTCTGACCGACAGGTTCCTATTATTTATGGGGACTATTTTTTGACAGAGGCAATATTGCGGCTGAGAGGAAAAGCATTTTTAATCTGGTAAAGGTGAAGCGGGGAGAATATCACTAAGCCAGACAGGAATTTTCTGAATCATCCTCATTGTGAAACTTGTGTGAAAACGTGGAAATGATGCGTTTTTTCTGTTAAAATAAATACAGCTTCACAGACATATGAGGTCTGCGAATGATGAAGAACAGCATACAGGAGGAAAATACCCATGGATGGTTTAAAGATATTAGTGGTGGATGATGAAGCCAGAATGAGAAAGCTGGTGAAGGATTTTCTTGTCAATAAAGGCTTTTCGGTAGAAGAGGCAGGAGACGGAGAGGAAGCTATTGACAAGTTTTTCGCTCAGAAGGATATTGCGCTGGTGCTCCTTGATGTGATGATGCCGAAGATGGATGGCTGGGAGGTTTTAAAGACCATCCGAAAATATTCCCAGGTGCCGGTGATTATGCTTACGGCCAGAGGTGAGGAACGGGATGAACTGCAGGGATTTTCTCTGGGGGTGGACGAGTATATTTCAAAGCCATTCAGTCCTAAAATTCTGGTAGCCAGAGTAGAGGCGATCCTGCGCAGATCCAACGCGGCTTCCGGAGGCGCGCTTAACGTAGGAGGAATTTCCATCGATAAGACGGCCCACCAGGTTACGATTGACGGCAGAGAGATAGAACTGAGCTTCAAAGAATTTGAGCTTCTTTCCTATTTTGCGGAAAATCAGGGAATTGCCCTGTCCAGGGAAAAAATATTAAATAATGTGTGGAACTACGATTATTTTGGGGATGCCAGAACCATTGATACCCATGTAAAGAAACTGCGCAGCAAGCTGGGAGAAAAGGGGGACTATATCAAGACCATCTGGGGAATGGGATATAAATTCGAGGTGACGGCAGAATGAAACGTTCCATCCGACTTAAGTTTACGGCCCTGTTTATCGGTCTGCTGGCAGCTGTGCTCCTTGCTATCTGGGCGGTAAACAGTTTTTTTCTGGAACAGTATTATATAAAAGAAAAAGTGAAGATCCTCCAGAATGCCTATGAGCAGCTGAACCAGTATGCCGTGGAGCAGGCGGCTAAGGGAGGCTGCGTTACGGATCAGCTTCAGAGCTTTTATTCTACAGACGGCGAGCAGACAGAGGTGAGCCGGATGCTGCGGGTAATGAATGAACAGTACAATACCACCGTAGTCGTGATCGACAGTCTGAATGACCGGACGTTTCCGGCGTTCTGGGACGGACGGCTTTTGGCAGACCTGGTGCACCAGTATATCCTTGGGAAAAAGGCTCCTGATACAGAAACCATTATTTCCGAGGAAAATTATAAGATTGAAAAAAGTTACGACAAACACAGCAAAAGCTATTACCTGCAAAACTGGGGATTTTTGGAAGATAACAGAACCATTTTTATCATGTCTATGCCTATTGCTTCGATTCATGAGAGCGTAGCTTTGTCAAACCGATTTATGGTCTATGTGGGTATGGCAGCCCTTGTGATCGGCGCGGTACTGATGTATTTTGCAGGGAAAAAGATTACCTCTCCGATCCTGTCTCTGGCCGCTCTTTCGGAACGTATGTCGGAGCTGGATTTTGATGCCAGATATACGGCTGATTCCCAGGATGAGATTGGCGTCCTGGGGCACAGCATGAACACCCTTTCAGAGAAACTAAAGGATACCATTGGCGCTTTAAAGACGGCTAATAATGAACTCCAGCAGGATATTGAGGAGAAAATCCGCATTGATGAGGCCCGAAAGGACTTTATTGCAAATGTGTCTCATGAGCTTAAGACTCCCATTGCTTTGATCCAGGGCTATGCAGAGGGCCTTACGGAGGGGATGGCAGAGGATGCGGAAAGCAGGGATTATTACTGTGAGGTCATTATGGATGAGGCCGGCAAGATGAATAAAATGGTAAAGCAGCTTTTGACGCTGACCGCCCTCGAGTTTGGAAATGACAGGCCTATGATGGAGCAGTTTGATCTGACCGCCCTGATCCAGGGCGTCCTGTCATCCGCAGCTATTTTACTTCAGCAGAAAGAGGCAGTGGTGAACTTTACTGCGAAGGAACCTGTGATGGTCTGGGCGGATGAATTTAAAATCGAGGAGGTAGTGACCAACTATCTGAATAACGCGATGAATCATCTGGATGGAAGGCGGGAGATCAGGATTCGTATTCAGCAGCAGGAAAATGAAGTGACCGTTTTTGTATTCAACACCGGAAATCACATTCCAGAGGAGGATTTAGAAAAGCTGTGGACCAAGTTTTATAAGGTAGATAAGGCTCGTACCAGAGAATACGGGGGAAGCGGGATCGGCCTGTCCATCGTGAAAGCTATTATGGACTCCCATAAGAAGGCCTGCGGGGTAAGGAACGTGGAAGATGGCGTGGAATTCTGGTTTACCCTGGACTGCAGTATGTAAGGACAGTGCTTTGTCTGAAAGAGGCGCCTTCCATTGGCTGAATCAGCCGGGAAAGCGCCTCTTTTAGCTTGCCATGCACCTAAAAAGAAGGCTTACCTTACCACAACTCCACGATCGGTCATTTCCACGCTTTTTGTGCCGGTCAGACCAATGGTTTTAACAGAAGCAAAGGTTCCGTTGAGCTGTGAGGCGGTTATTATGGCTGTGCCGGAAGGTGGCTGGGGATAGTCTGTAAAATCAAGGATGAGATTACCATCAGCATTTATGGCTCCGCCTACCTTTAAGACATCCCCGCTGCTGTTGATGTCAAGGGTCAGACTGGCATCCCTGGTCTGCGTAAGGTCGCCGGAGATATTTACAGCACCATCCACCGTCTCACGGATGGATGCATTATTGTCTACAGAACTGTATCCGAAAGCATAGGGAGAAGCTGCCGTCAGGACTCCGCCGTTTACATGAACGCCGCCGGTGTAGCTGTTGCTGCCGCTGAGTTCCAGTGTGCCGGAACCGTTTTTTGTCAGACTGCCTTCGCCATCAATGTCATTTTTCCACTGATCGAAAGCATAAAATCCGCCCTTGGAAGCGTCCATATTTACCGTTACATCTACGTCAAAGGAGCCATATCCATTCCCGGCTTCGTAGAGGTTTAAACGTCCCCATCCTTCGGCATCATCCAGGAAAACATAGCCAGAGGGAAGACCGGTGGAATACAGCACCCATCTGCGCTGGGTGTCATCCAGATAGGGAAAACGAGTCTCTAAGAGAACTTCAGCGCCCTTTGGAACGGTCATTGGCCGGGTGGCATCGCCTGTCTGAGGCATATTGTAGGTCATGCGTTCGTTGTAGCGGATGGCGTTTAACTGCTCATTGTCGTAGTAGGTTACTTCAGAAGCAGAGGGATTTTTGAGAAGAAGATCCTGTGCCTCTTTGCGTGCAGCCGCCTTCAACTGGTCATTAGCCGGATCGTTTAAGGCCGCAGCGGCCAGGGCCATAGCCATGGTGCGTCCGCCCATGACATCCATAGGGGAGTGCATACCTGCAATGATACGGTAGTTTCCGATTTCAGAGGCATTGGTCAGGCATTCCTGAAACCGTTCCGGAATGGCATAGGCCAAAGCCAGGGAGGCAAGATATCCGGCATTGGTGTGTCCGCTGGGGAAACCGCCGTCAGTCATGGGATCACCGGCTACACAGGGCTTTAAAGCCGGAAGAATGGAAACGTCACTGCTCCAGCGGAAGGGGCGCATATACTGATAATACACTTTGGCCGGATTACCGCTGGCATGAGGGCCGCGGACGGTATTGACAAGCTTAACCATACTTCCAAGGGCGGAGGTTTCATCAGCCCAGACGCCGTTTTCATTGCCCTTATCACTGTACTTTTTGTTTTGTGCATCTGCCGGAATCTCGTCAGGGAGGGAAGTAGCGGCATTTGACAGACCCTTAAAGCCGGTTTCATAGGGGCCAAGCCCGTCCAGGGCAGACCAGTTTTGGTTTTGCCTGTCTGTGAGATAAGCCTGAAGCGCCTGTTCGGGCGTCCGGTTCTGGGTCATGGTAATACAGGTAAAAATATTTTGATCCAGGAGCAGCTGGCCGTCCGAACCCAGCCTGGCACCGTTATCCCAGCTGGAACCAGGCTGCCAGATCTGTAAAAATGGAGAGAGTACACCAATGACTGCATTGGACTGGGGGGACTGCTGATCCATGGTGTTTGTCTTATAGGTATCCACGAAATAACCATGGGGGCCGGGAACCGGGTCAATGGCTGTGGAATCGGCCGTGGCCGCCATGACGGGTGTTGCAGTCATAACCAGAACTGCCCCAAGAGCACTGGCCTGTTTAAAAAATTTTGCATATCTCATAATGGAAACTCCTCCTCATTATGGTACAGCGATGCTGTCCCTTTGTCTATTGTGTATCATAGCAAAGAAAAACAGGCAAAAACTACTCATATTTTGCCTGTTTAAGAATCTGAATTGTGCATTTTGTGCTGTTTTGCAGACGCCTTATTGTTTGGCGTCCGGGGCCACGGGATGGTAGGAGGTCTGATGGGAACTCAGCTTGTAGTCTGAGGGGGACATTCCGCAGAATTTTCGGAATACACGGTTGAACTGTGAAAAACTGGAAAAACCAGTGGATTCCGCCACCTGTGTGATCCGCATGGGAGAATTGAGCAGAAGGTACTGGGCATTCTTAATGCGGGTTAGCTGGATGTACTGAACCACCGTATACCCGGTGACATTTTTAAACTGATGGGACAGATAATAGGGGCTGATGTAGAAGGTATCAGCCAGGGAAGCCAGAGAGATGTCCTCAGTATAGTGGGTGTGAATATAGTTGGTGATGGTGTAGATCTTCTCTTTTACTCCGTTTTCCACATTGGGAACATAGTGATTCAGTTCCTGCATCTCATAGAGCAGAAAGAGAAATTCGGTAAATTTAGAGTGGATCAACAGGTTTCGTACATTCACATTTGGCACAGTTCTGGCAATATCAACGATCTCATTGAGTTTCTGGTACAGACGGTTCTGCTCTTCCCGATGAAAACGGAATACAGGCACAGGGCTGTTAAAGACAGAGAGGATCTCTTTGTAGCCGGAGGCGCAGAAACTGATCTGCTTTGGAAGCATAAAGCCGATGATAATTCGGTCGCTGGGCGGCCCTGGCAGATATTCGGACTGGTGGAGGACGGAGGGCTGCAGAACTACCAGGTCATTGGCGATCAGATCATACCGTTTTCCTTCCACAAAATGATAAGCCTTGGGACTTAGCAGGATCATCAGCTCATAAAAGCTGTGAAAATGGGGGAAATCCATGTTCACGGAGTGGCTCCGTTTATCGTAATCAAAGTAGTAAAAGGTAGAATTTTCAATGGGTGTGGATACCTCGTTGATGATAATGGAAAAGCCCTCTTCATAGAGAAGGGGAGAGTTATGATATGGTTTCATGATATATATCCCCCTGGTATTGATATGCCGTGAGGTGATTGCCCCCACAGAATGACAGATGGTTTCAGTAAAACACAAAAAAACAAAAAATGCAATACTAAAATATCATAAAGGCAAAATTAAAATAGTTATTGCGGTAAAAAGCAGGTATACTGTAGGTGATAAAATGAATCATCACAGGAGATAAAAGATGCAGATACCCCATTATTTTGAAGACCTTGACCATTTGCACATCAATACAGAGCCTGACCGCGCTTACTATATTCCTGCTTCCAGAGCGGGAAATTATTTTCTGGATCGTGAAAAATCAGACCGTTTTTTTCTCTTAAGCGGAATCTGGAGGTTCAGATATTTTCAAAGCGTGTATGATCTGCCAGAGGATTTCTGGAAGCAGGGGGTACAGGAAAAAGAATGGAAGAACGTGACAGTACCGGCCGTATGGCAAAGCTATGGCGCAGACTGCAATCAGTATATCAATACAAGGTATCCATTCCCTGTAGATCCCCCCTTTGTTCCCAGGGAAAATCCGTGCGGACTTTATGAGAGAACCTTTGAATATTACAGAGAGGAGAGTGCACCGGAGGTATTTATCAATTTTGAAGGAGTGGATTCCTGTTTTTATCTGTGGCTGAACGGGAACTTTGCAGGTTATTCCCAGGTATCTCATTCTACCAGTGAATTTTGCGTGACAGATCTGCTGCGGGAAGGGAACAACCGCTTAACAGTACTGGTATTAAAGTGGTGTGATGGAAGTTACTTAGAGGATCAGGATAAATTCCGCATGAGTGGTATTTTCCGAGATGTATACCTGCTGCGCCGACCACAAAAAGCCATTCGGGATTATTTTATCCGTATCGTGCAGATGGGGGAGAGCGTGGAAGTATCGGTGGAGCTGTCCTTTTACAGAGATATAAAGCTGCCTGTTTCTTATCGGATTCTGGATCCTTATGGAAATGAGGTTTGTTATGGAGAGAGCGGATCTGATGGGAATGTGGAGGAGCCGGTTTCTGAAAGCGCAAATAAGGAACGGATAAAGCTGCAGTTGTCTTCCTGCTTACGCTGGACAGCTGAAACACCTCTGCTTTATACTATGGAATTGTGTACCGGTCATGAGTATATCACTGACCGTTTTGGGATCCGTGAGATCTGTGTACAAAAAGGCGTGATCCATATCAACGGGACACCGGTTAAATTTCACGGTGTAAATCGTCATGACAGTGATCCCGATACAGGTTTTGCTATAAGCAGGACACAGATGGAACAAGATCTGCGCCTGATGAAGGAGCACAATGTAAATGCCATCCGCACCAGTCATTATCCGAACAGTCCGCAGTATTACCATCTGTTTGATGAGATGGGGTTTTATGTGATGGATGAGGCGGATAATGAGAGCCATGGAACGGATAAGATCTTTAAAAAAACAGATGACTGGAATACTCATGTGAAGCAGTGGAACCGGCTGCTTGCAGATAATCCGGCATATACAGAGGCGGTTCTGGACCGTGTAAAACGCTGTGTAGAGAGGGATAAGAACCGAGCCTGCGTGGTGATCTGGTCCATGGGAAATGAAAGCGCCTATGGCTGTGCGTTTGAATCTGCCATGGCATGGACGAAGAAGCGGGACGATACAAGGCTCTGCCATTATGAGGGCGCACGCTATGTACCGGATGTGAAGAAGTATGATTTCAGTCATATGGATATTTACAGCCGTATGTATCCGGAGTTTGAGGAAATTCGGCAGTATTTTGAAGAACCTCAGAGGCGCATTTTTACGGAGGATCTTCCCTTTATGATGTGCGAATACTGCCATGCCATGGGAAATGGCCCCGGCGATCTGGAGGACTATTTTGAGTGGATTCACCGCTATGACGGGATGTGCGGCGGCTTTGTATGGGAGTGGTGTGACCATGCAGTTCGGGGAGAAAAAGGCTTTTTGTATGGAGGAGATAATGGTGAGGAGCTCCATGATGGAAACTTCTGTGTTGATGGACTGGTATCGCCGGACCGTGTTCCGCATCCGGGGTTAAGGGAGTTTAAAAATGTGTACCGTCCGGCCCGTATCCGGGAAATCAACTGGGATGCAGGAGAAGTAACATTCAAAAATTATATGGATTTTACGGATCTTGCAGACTATGTGTATCTGAAATGGGAAGCAGTGCAGGATGGAGAAACAGTTATGGAAAGGATTCAGAGAGAACTGCCGTCGATCCCTCCCCACGGTACAGTCCGCATAAAGTTTCCGGTACAGTTTGCAGCAGAGGGAAGACGTTTTCTGCGGGTGAGATATTACCTGAAACAGAAAACACCGGGATTGAAGGAAGGCCATGAGCTGGGCTTTGACGAGGCAGAAGTGCCTGAGACGAAAACGCAGGATTCTCTTCCAAAACTGGCGTTGGGACATTCCGAAAAATCGCTTCAAATTGATCTGAAAGAAACGGAACGTTTTGTGGAAATTCTGGGAGAGAACTTTACATACAAATATGATAAATTTCTGGGGACCTTTTCAGGACTGAAAAAAATGGGGCAGGAATATCTGGTTCATCCCATGGAATATAACATCTGGCGCGCTCCGACGGATAATGACCGCAAGATCCGTCTGGAGTGGCAGCGTGCCGGATATGACAGAACAAGGGTACGCACTTATTTGACGAAGGTAAGCCAAAGAGAGGACAAAACGGTGGAACTGATGACAGACTTATCCATATCAGCGGTTCACATTCAAAGGATTTTAAATATCAGGGCACGATGGATCGTGGATGAGAAAGGGAAGATCACAGTGAAACTTGACGTAAATAAAAACATGGAATTTCCATGTCTGCCCCGATTTGGCCTGCGCCTTTTTCTGAATCCGGCCCTTACGCAAGCGGCTTATTATGGAATGGGACCGGACGAGAGTTATGTGGATAAGCACAGGGCATCCTGGCATGGTATATTTAAGGGGAATATAAGGACTATGCATAAGCCCTATCTCAGACCTCAGGAGTATGGGGCTCATTGGGACTGCGGCTGGTGCAGTCTTGCAGGCGGGGGACGGTTCATACAGGCAGCCTCCAGTCAGGCATTTATGTTTCAGGTATGCCCGTATACGCAGGAGGAACTTGAAAAGAAGAGGCATGATTTTGAGTTGGAGGAAACGGACAGTACCGTTCTCTGTCTGGATCACTGTCAGAGCGGGATCGGTTCAGGAAGCTGCGGTCCTAAACTGTCAGAGAAATACCAGTTTAATGAGGAACTGTTTTCACGAACCTGGACCATAGAGCTGGGAGCGAAGGAACCATAAAGTGAGGAGAAGGAAGATGAAACAAAGAAAGTGGGCCGCATTTTTAGGTTTTGCCCTTTTGATGGCTGGATTGGGGGCAAATGATGCTCTGCGGGGAATCTTTGCCCCTGTCTTTCAGGAACGGTATGGACTGAATGGAAGCCAGCTCTCCCTGATTGTTACCATTAGCTATGTGGGAAATCTGTTGTTTTTGAGTGCAGGGGGAAAGCTTTTAGATCTTTTTCCGAGAAAACGGGTGGCGATGGCAGTAACAGCTGTCTGGGCGGCGGCCATTGTGATGAACCTGCTGTCGGATGGCTATACCTGGATTCTGGTTTCCATGTTTTTTGCCCTGGGAGCGTCCACCCTTTTAAATACAACGGTCAATATTCTGACTCCTGCCGTATTTGCAGGCTATGCGGGGCTGATGGTAAACCTGTTTTTCTTTATTCAGGGCATAGGTACCAGCATGAGCCAGCTGCTTTTAGGCAGATATGCTTTTCACTATGGAGGGTGGAAATGGATTAATGCGGTTTTATTGATTATAGCCGGCCTGGTGATCCTTTTATTTTTCTTTTTAAAGGTTCCGGAACAGGAAAAAGAGAAAGAAAGTCAGACGGAATCAGAGAAAAAAGAGCCGGATCGTGTGGTCTTGTGGATCTTTACAGCAATGATGGGCTGCTATTTTATTGGCGAGCATGGAATTATGAACTGGCTGCTGTCTTACTGTATCTCAGCTTTCTCAATGGAGGCAGGGGAAGCATCCTTAAGCCTGTCTTTATTCTGGGGCGGAATGACCGCAGGGAGGCTTTTGTTTGCGCCTGCAGTTCAGAAAATGGGGACAGTAAAGAGCATGAAACTGTTTGGGGGAATCGGAACTGCCATGTTCTGCATCGGCTGCGTTGTGGGGGAAAAGGGGGTGCTGATATTAGGGGCCTCCGGCTTTGCGCTTGCTGTTTTATATCCGACCATGGTACTCCTGATCCAGCAGATCTATCCAGCCCGGACAGCAGCTACCAGAACCGGTATGATCATCAGCACAGCCACGGTGGCCGATATTGCCTTTAATATGCTTTTTGGAGCTGCCTCTTCTGCCTGGGGCTACAGGGCGAGCTTCATGATTCTTCCGGCAGCCATGGCTGTATTTTACAGTCTTTATATAAAACTGACCGAAATGTTAAAAGAAAGTGAGCGATAGTGCATGGATATCATAAGGAACAGGATTCTTCCGATATTGGAAAGCCTTGGGGGCTGGCGTTATCAGGAGAAAGAGATCCTGACAGAGGTGGAAATTTGTGAGGGTGATTACAATTTTACAGAGCGTCTGAACGGGAGAATATTGCAGGAAGGGTGGAAACCGTTTGGTTCTTATGAAACCTGGGGAGGAAGAGACCGCCATTTCTGGTTTCGCACCAGAGCGCAGGTAAGGGAAAAATGGAAGGGAAAAGAGGTTCGCATTACGTTAAATACGGGGGCAGATGATATCTGGAACACAGATAACCCTCAGGTTATGGTTTACAAAAATGGAGTCCTTTCAGGGACGATGGATATGAACCATCAGGATCTGATCCTTACGGAGGCGGCTCAAGGGGGAGAGATGTATGAGCTGGTGTTCTATGCTTATTCCAACAGTGAAGCGCCAACCAATTTTTTTCATCTCATTCTTTCAGTTTATAATGAGGATGTGGCAGGACTGTACTACGATCTGAAGGTTCCTTTTGAAGCGGCGGAGCTTCTTTCAGAGGAGGATCTGAACCGAATAGAGATCATGAAGTGCTTAAATGGCTGTATTTCCAGACTGGATCTGAGAAAAACAGAGTCAGAGGAATTTGAACAGTCTATAAAAGAGGCACGGATGTATCTGAGGGAAAATCGGGAAAAGCTGTATCGGTATACGCCGGTCACGGTTCATTCCATTGGACATACCCATATTGATGTGGCATGGAAATGGCCTTTAAGACAGACCAGACAGAAGGCAGTGCGCAGCTTTCGGACAGTATTGAACCTGATGGAGCGGTTTCCGGAGTACAAATTTATGTCCAGCCAACCTCAGCTCTATGAATTTGTTAAAGAAGAGGCACCAGAACTTTTTGAAGAGATACAAAAAAAGATCGATCAGGGGCGCTGGGAAGCTGAAGGAGGAATGTGGCTGGAACCAGACTGCAATCTGGTTTCGGGAGAATCTCTCATTCGTCATATCCTCTATGGAAGACGGTTTTTTGAAAAGGAACTGGGAGCAAAAAAGCAGGAGGTGCTTTGGCTGCCGGATGTATTCGGCTACAGCGCTGCAATGCCTCAGATCATGAAAAAAGCAGGGCTGTCTTATTTTATGACTACGAAATTGGGGTGGAACGAGTATAATATTTTTCCGTATGATACCTTTATGTGGAAGGGAATTGACGGAAGTCAGGTGCTGACTCATCTGATCACTACCAGGAATTACCTTCCCGGAAAGGGGATCAGGGATCTGCCCAACGGAAGTACCACCTACAATGGCCTCCAGAATGCCAGCCAGATCAAAGGAACCTGGCAGAGGTATCAGAATAAGGATGTGAGTACGGATGTACTGACCTGTTATGGCTATGGGGACGGAGGGGGAGGGCCAACGGAAGAAATGCTGGAGCAGAGCCGCCGCCTGGAGCCGGGAGTGGCCAGCGTTCCGCAGGTGCGTCAGACCTTTGTAAAGGATTTCTTTCATATTCTGGAAAACAACATGGATAAAAAACACCTTCCATCCTGGAGCGGAGAGTTATATCTGGAATTTCACCGGGGAACCTACACCTCACAGGCAAAAAATAAATGGTATAACCGGAAATGCGAATTTCTAATGGGGGATGCAGAGTTTTATTCCGTTTTTGCAAATGCTTTGGGAGCCAATCTTGCTTACCCAGTCGGGGAACTGGAAAAAAACTGGAAACTCCTGCTTTTGAATCAGTTTCACGATATTCTGCCAGGTTCAGCCATCCGGGATGTATATTCAGATTCACAGAACCAGTATGAGGAGATCCTTTCATCAGGCCGCAGTTTGGCAAAGAAGGCAAGAACGGCAGCTCTGGCAGCGTTGGAGAAGAAGTCGGATGGAGAAAGCCTGGCGGTATTCAATCCGCTGGGGTTTGAAAGAACCGGGATCGGAATCCTTTCCGGGAGAGAAGCAGAGAAGATAGGATGGATCGAAGACGGACTGAAGACGGAGCGTCTTTTGTTCCAGAAAATGCAGGGGGGAGATTATCTCTGCCTGGCTAAGGGCATACCATCCAAAGGGCTTTGTGTCTATGAAAAAGGGGATGTGGATCAGCGTTTTTTTGCTCCAGTCATACAGAATCTGCTCACGGACGAGAGAGGATGGCCTGTAAGTCTGGATACGCCATTTTTCCACATAGAGTTTGATCGGGAAGGAGAGATGAGCCGGATTCTGGATCGAACAGAGGGCAGGGAGCTTCTGAAGAAGGGGGAAGTGGGGAACCGCCTGACAATATATGAGGATCGGCCGCGGGAATTTGACGCATGGAATATCGATCCCTCCTATGAAGAAAAACAGTGGGCTTTTGGCCCGGCAGAAGCCTTTTGCCTGGAGGAAAACGGCCCTGTTCAGGGAACTCTTTACATCCGCAGAAGATTCTTAGACTCGGTTCTGGAACAGAGGATCTGTTTTTACGGACATACTTCCCGGATTGACTTTAAGACCACCGCAGACTGGAGAGAGCACCAGTTACTGCTGAGAACTGCATTTCCCCTGGATATCCAGAGCAGTGAGGCGGACTTTGAGATTCAGTTTGGAAATGTAAAGAGACCTGTCCACAAAAATACCACGTGGGATCAGGCCCGATTTGAGGTATGCGCTCATAAGTGGATGGATCTGTCAGAGTACGGATACGGAGTTGCTCTTTTAAATGACTGCAAATACGGCTGCGATATCCACGATTCTGTTTTGAACCTGACGCTTATAAAATCAGGTATCTTTCCAGATCCAGAAGCGGATCAGGGAATCCATCATTTTACATATTCTCTTTATCCTCATCAGGGGGATTTCCGCCGGGGAAGGGTGATACAGGAGGCATATGATCTGAACTGTCCACTGTTTATGGAAAATGGAGCAAAGACAGAGGCGGGAAGCTGGTCTTTCCTTCAGATAGATGAGGAAAATATTCTGGCAGATACGGTTAAAAAGGCAGAGGATGGAGACGATCTGATCCTGCGTTTCTATGAAGCGTATGGTATGCGCACGAAGGTTCACCTTACACTGCCGCTGCTTGCTTCCGGCTTTGGTGCAGCTATCTGTGATCTGATGGAAGAGACAGAGCCGGGAAAAATTGCGGCGGATCAGGAGAAAACGCTGATTCAAAAAGGCAGTAGTCTGGAGTTTGAAATGAAGCCGTATGAGATTACCTCCATACGGCTGCAATGGAACCGCAAGATTTGAACGTTTAGATACATAAAAAAGCAAAAAACGCAATAATATACACACGAAAAGGCAAAAATCGTGTAGAAATTGACGTGTTAAAATGATACTATGGAGTCATCAGACAAACATCTTATTGGAATTGCAAAAACAGAAGTATTTTAAGGAGGAGATTATTATGAAAAAGAAAGCGGCAAGAACAATGGCAGGGATTCTTACCTTGTCTATGGCAGCAGCCTTAACTGCCTGCGGCGGTTCTGGATCTGAGACTGCAAAGAAGGATGGAGCAGCAGAGAATTCCGGCCCGATTACAGGGCAGACACTTTCCGTTATGCTCTCTGAGGAGCCGGGTGAGCAGGATCCGCTGGGAAATGCCTTAAATCACTGGGCAGAGGAAAGCGGAAATACGATTAAAAAGATTATCATTTCCCATGACGATATGAGGAGCAAGTTCCCGGCCATGGCTAAGAACAAGGATCTTCCTGATATTGTTTCCACTACCTTTCTGCACCAGATCTATCCTGATGAGTTTGTGAATATGGAGGATGTGGTGGATCTTTCCAAATTCAACCAGTCTGCACTGAATATTGTGGGAAAATCGTATTCTTCCGATGCCATTACAGGTATTATTGAGCAGTATACAACGACCTGTATGTTTTATAATAAGGATGCTTTTGCGGCAGCTGGAATTGAGGCTCCAACGGTAGAGAATCCATGGACCTGGGATCAGCTTTATGAAAATGCAGCGATTCTTCAGGAAAAGGCGGGTGTAAAATACGGGTTTGCAGCAGATGTGTCAAGAGCACGTTACGATATTATGATGTATGCCAACGGAGGCTCTCTGGTAGAGAAGGATGGGGACAGCTTTAAGGTAACAGTAAACAGCCCTGAGAACATAGCAACCCTGGAGCGTTTCGTTCAGGCGAATAATGAGGTGATGCCGAAAGCCATCTGGGCAGGCGGTACCACAGATAATCCGGTAGAGTATTTCAAGAACGGAGATGCAGCCATTCTGCTGTCTGGATCCTGGAACTACAATACTTTTACGAATGAGATTTCCAAGTTTGATTTTGGCGTAATGCCTTCTCCAAAGGGGACCCAGTGCCAGTCCGCGATTATAGGCGGAGCAGCCCTTGCTATTCCTAAAAATGGCAAGCATCCTGAGCTGGCAGAGCAGTTTGTTCAGTGGCTTTTTGAAGAGGATCACTATAAGGAGTATCTGCAGCTGCATAAAGGTTTGTCTGTTATGAATGATGTTGCGTATGAGCCGGAGACGGATAAGGCCAAAGAAGACTTCAAGCTGATGCAGAATGAAACCAACTATGTAACAGATACATTTATGACAGATGAGAGCTCATCCTGGAGAAACTATAAGGATAATGAATACAGAGATGCCTTAAAACGCGCTGTATCCGGGGAGATCACAGCAAAAGAGGCTCTGGATGGCTTTGCAAAGCAGCTGTCTGAAGCTTCTGACTGGAGTATGGCTTACTAAATTTATATCATACAGAAAACAGCCCATGCCTTTTTTGGAGGAAATGGGCTGTTTTGTTTGCGTTTTGGAGAAATGATTGTTAAAATAAAAAACGCAAAAACCTGTTGATAAAGCAAAAAATGCAATATAATTATTCCTAAAAGGCAAAATAAATGTAGAAATTGACTTTTTGAAGTGTTAAGATAAATCCAGAAAGCGATGGAAGAAGAGACTTCCAGTGAGAGGAGCGAGAGGATGAAATATACAACAGCGGATATTGACCGTTACATTGATCTGTATCTTAACAGCTTTGAAAAAGTTCTTTATGAAGAGGATTCCCAGTTTATGGAGGGAATGAAGACAAGGAGCCTGGCAGGAGACGATATCCGGCGGTATCAATTCTGGGAGTGGACCCAGGGTGTGGGACTTTACGGAGTATGGAAACTATATAAGGAAACGAGGGATGCCAGATATATGGAGATTCTCACCTCCTACTACGAACGGCAGCTTGTCATCGGTCTTCCTTCCAAGAACGTAAATACCGTTACTCCGCTACTGGCTATGTCTTTTGTAGCTGAGGAAACCGGCAATGAGCGCTACATGGATGTCTGCCGGGAATGGGCCAGATGGATCTATGAGGATTTCCCAAGGACGAAAGAGGGCGGACTTCAGCATATAACATCCGATACCTTAAATGAGGGAGAACTTTGGGATGACACCCTGTTTATGACGGTTTTATTCCTGGCAAATATGGGACGGATCCTGGGAGAAAAGAAGTATCTGGATGAAGCAGAATATCAGTTTCTTCTTCATATTAAATATCTCACAGACCGTAAGACAGGATTGTGGTATCACGGCTGGTCTTTTAAGGAGAAAAGCCATTTTGCAGCTGCCTTCTGGGGAAGAGGGAACTGCTGGATCACCGCGGCTATTCCGGAATTTTTAAATCTGTTTAATTGCAGCAGGAGTGTAAAAAAGTTTTTAGAGGAAACCTGGAAACGGCAGGCAGAGGCTCTGATCAAGTATCAGGAGCCGAATGGTATGTGGCACACTCTGATTGATGATAAAACTTCTTATGTGGAAGCCAGCGCAACCTGCGGTTTTGCCTATGGAATCTTAAAGGGAGCTGGTCTTGGGCTGGCAAAGGAGGACTGGATCCGTCAGGCGCTGGCTGCTCTTGAGCCTATTATGGGATACACAGATGAACTGGGTGTGGTAAATCAGGTGTCTTACGGAACTCCCATGGGACGGGAATCAAAGGATTTCTATAAAAAGATCGAACTGAAGCCGATGCCATACGGACAGGCTTTAGCGATGCTGTTCTTTATGGAATGCAGGAAGTATGCCAAGGATATTTAGAAGGATCAAGGAGGAGAACGATATGAAAAAAGGTAGAAAGCAGTCATTCTGCCACACGCACAGTTTCTGGATGTTTGTACTTCCGTCGCTGGCTCTGTTTACGATTTTTTTTCTGCTGCCGCTGGTACTGAGCATCTGGTTTTCATTTACTAACTATGACGGCTGGAAAACAATGGATGTGGTTGGCCTGAAAAACTATATGGATATCCTGAAGGATAAAGATTTTTATAAGACTGTGGGGCGGACGCTTTTATATACCGTCTGCAACCTTCCGTTTAAGATCGCGATCCCTTTGCTGTTGGCAGCGCTGGTTACTTCCAGGCTGGTAAAGGGAAAGACGCTGATGCGTACCCTGATCTATATTCCAGTTCTTTTATCGGCTTTGGTAGCAGGTATCACTATTAACTGGATGTTTGGGCAGGAATACGGTCTGATCAACTTTATTTTACAGAAAATGGGAATCGATCCCCTGCAGTGGTCATTAAATCCGATCCTGGCTACCGTTGTTATCAGTGTGGCATCTAACTGGATTTCAGCCGGATATTATATGCTTCTTTATGTAGGCGGAATCAACAATATTAACCGGGAACTTTATGAAGCAGCCAGTGTGGACGGCGCAAAGAAGATCCAGGCATTTACCAGGATTACACTTCCTCTTTTGATGCCTACCACCTTTATTGTACTTTTGCTTTCTACAGTATCCCTTTTAAAGGAATATGCACTGGTACAGGGTATTTCTCTGGGAGGCCCCGGTTCCTCTACCACTTATATTGTACAGTATATATTCGACCAGGGATTTAACCAGTATAAGTACGGATATGCGTCAGCGGCAGGCATTCTCATAAGCCTTCTGTTTATTGTGATTGCAGTCGTACAGTTTAAAGCAACGAAAGGCGGAGGTGAAGTATAATGGAAGGATCAGCAAAACGCAAAGCAGAAACCATATGTATGACAATTCTGGGACTGGTGGTGGCAGGTCTAATGGTATTTCCTATTATCTGGTTGGGATTCAGTTCATTTAAACCCTCTACAGAGTTGTTTTCTTACCCCCTTCACCTGTTTCCGCAGGAGCCAAGCGGAGCGTCGTATGTGAGTGTAGTGGCAGATGGATTTTTTAACTATGTAAAGAACAGCTTGTTCCTGGCTGTGGCAGGTACACTGATCACAGTTGTGATCAGCGCAATGTGCGGTTACGCTTTGGCTGTTTACCGCAAAGAGATTCCTTATGTAAACAAAGTGTTTGCAGTATTTCTTCTGGGAACCCTGATTCCTGGTGAGATCCTTACTATCACTCAGTTTACCGTAGTCAGCGAGATGGGGCTTTACAACAATATCTGGGGATGTATTCTTCCTGTTGTAACGACTACTACCGGTATTTTTATGTATCGGCAGCATTATATGTCCATTCCTCTGGAGCTGGTAGAGTCTGCAAGACTGGACGGAGCTTCCGAGTTTCGGATCTTTCGTTCCATCATGCTTCCTTTGGGGTCTTCCGTTACTATCACACTGACCATTTTCTCCTTCATGTGGCGGTGGAATGATTATATCCTGCCTCTGATGGTACTGTCTGATCAGGAAAATTTTACCATACAGATTGCAATCAAGAGCTATATCGGAACCATGGGTGTGGACTGGAATTCCATTTTGGCGGCATCCATTCTGTCGATTCTTCCAATTATTGTTATTTTCATTATCTTACAGCGTTATATCACCGGTGGATTGGCTGCCAGTGGTGTAAAGGGCTAAAAACGGAGGCTTACAATGGAACGTTATATAGCGCATCTGATAAAAGGCGCAGAATACAGAACACGGCAGTTTATGGGAGGCCAGGTCAAAGACCCTGCTTCTATGCAGTTTGGGGGGATACGTGGGGATATTTGGGAGGCAAAACCTACCATCTATGCCCTGGCCCCGGCTCTGGCTGTGTATTTTAATGAGAATAGCTGCTTTTATAAAAATGGGGAACTGTATGACGCAGTGAATCTTGCTCTGGACTTTGTAGCCAGAACCCAGAGAGAGGACGGAAGCTTTGACTATCCTTCCTGCAACTTTAAATCGGCAGCAGACACCTCCTTTTGTTTTAAGCGTCTGATCGCCGCTTACCGGCTTCTTGTAAAATACGGAATGGATACAGATGAGAAGATTACTGTATTAAAGGAAAAATACCTGACTGTGATGCACCGGGCGTTGGAAGCTGTCCTGGTTGGAGGTTTTCATACTCCCAATCACCGGTGGGGAATTGCTGCAGCCTTACTGCAGGGGGCAAATCTCTTTGCAGAGGAAGAGGGCTTTGCCGCAGGCCTTAGAAACCGGGCCGGGCAGTATCTGGCAGAAGGGATAGATGCAGATGAGGACGGCGAGTATGCGGAGCGATCCACCGGAAATTATAATGCGGTGGTGAATAATGCCATGATGGCAATGTATCAGGAAACCGGGGAAGAATCATTTCTGGGATATGTGGAGCGTAACCTGGCCATGATGCTGAACTATGTGGATCCGGATGATACCATTTTTACCCAGAATTCGACCAGGCAGGATCAGGGCAAGAAGGAATATGCGGATAAATATTTTTACCAGTATTTGTATATGTGCAGCAGGCAGGAATATCCGGCTTTTGACGCGGCAGCCCATAAGATCATAAAAGATAATATGGAACGGGGAGATCTGGCTCCGGACTGTCTTCATATCATTATGAACCATGATGAGATGATGGGATATCATTTTAAGGAATATGGTTTCCCGCAGCAGTACCGGAAGTTTTTCCGCCACGCAGGAGTGCTGCGGGTTAAAAAGAAGGAGTACGCTTATACGGTGTTAAACGGAAAGAGCGCTTTCTTGTACTTTAAAAGCAAAGGAACTGTGCTCTGTGTGAAGATTGGGGAAAGCTGCTGCGATATCCGCAGCTTTATTCCTGATAAAATTGAAGAACTGCCGGACGGCTGCCGGCTTGAGGCGGAGGCTGAGAGCTGGTACTATCTGCCTTTTGAGGAAAAACAGGATACTTCTGACTGGTGGAAAATGGATCAGTCTAAGAGGAAAAAACTCATCAGCAGCCGTTTAAAGACTACCCTTAATATTCATGAGACAGAAAATGGTCTGGAGCTGTCTTTAAAGGCAGAAGGGCTGGATCGTCTTCCGCTCAGACTGGAGATCTGCATTCCGGCAGGAGTAACCCTGGAACATCCGGCATTTGCCTTGGAGGCAGCTCCCGGAGAGGGAATGATCTTAAAAGAGGGATATCTGACGATTCGGGACGGACTGACGGAAGTGGAGATTGGTCCTGGTTTTGGAGAACATTCTTTTAAGGGACACTATTCAGGGGAGGAAATCAACCAGAACGGCTATACCGTTTATGCAAACGGATATACTCCTCTTGAAAAGAAGTTCAACCTTATGGTAAAATGACCATGTATAATACGCCATGAAACGGATCTGGCCGTGTTTCTCGGAAAATGTTCCGGGTGCACGGCCTGTATTTCGTTTTGTTTAAAAGACCGGATAAGAAAGGGGAAACAAAATGCTTCGTATTGGAATTGATCTTGGGGGAACAAAGATAGCCGCTGGGCTGGTGGATGAGGGCAGGAATCTGGGGGCATCGGTTCAGGAGCCTACAAGGCTGCCAAGACCGGCCAAAGAGCTGGCGGAAGCGGTGTTTCATCTGGCAGAGCGTCTGCTTAAGGAGCAGGGTATTGCCTGGGAGCAGGTGGAGTGCGTGGGGATCGGCATACCGGGTACGGTGAATCGGGAGACGGACTGCGTAGAATATGCCAATAATTTTGGATTTGAAAACGTACCCTTTGTAAAGATGGTAAAGGACTGGTTTCCCTGCCCTCTCTACGCTGAGAATGATGCCAAGGCGGCAGCCTGGGGCGAGTATCTGGCAGGAGCGGGACAGGGCAGCCGCTCTATGACGGCTGTGACCCTGGGAACCGGAGTCGGCGGCGGGATCATTTTAAACGGAACGATTCTGGAGGGGGAAAACGGGGCGGCCGGCGAGCTGGGCCATATGGTAATCCGCCAGAACGGCCGTTCCTGTACCTGCGGCCGGAAGGGATGCCTGGAGGCCTATGCTTCCGCTACCGCCCTTGTAAGCCAGGCTAAGGAGGCCATGGAAACTTCGCAGGAATCCCTTCTTTGGTCCCTTTGCGGAGGGAAGATGAGTGAGGTAAACGGCCGTCTGATTTTTGAGGCGGCGGCCCAAAAAGATGAGACAGCCTGCAGGGTACTGGAGCGCTTCACAGAGGATTTATCAGACGGGGCAGCCAATATTATCAATATCCTTCAGCCGGAGGTGCTCTGCATCGGAGGAGGTTTAAGCGGGGCCGGGGAAGCGCTGCTTGCGCCTTTAAAGAGGAAAACCGCACCAAAGGTCTACTCCCGTGCGTCAAAGAAGAATACAAGGATTCTCCTGGCACGTCTGGGAAACGGCGCGGGGATCATCGGCGCTGCCTGCCTGAATGAGCAGGTGGAGAAGGCTGCCGTAAAGAAATAAAAACAATTTGACATCCGGGTCAAATATTCATATAATGACCCTGAACCGTGTACGGCCCCATTTGCTTTTGCGCCATCCGGCGCGGCAGCAAACGGGGCCGTATGTGATCTGCGGCAGTGCCCATAAAGGGCCTGACAGGGAAGCTGAACCTGAAAAACGGCGGATGGGATGACCACGCAGACTCCGCATCTTCAGCAAAACAGCGCAGCCCCCGCTACTGTACTGGAGGACGATGTCTTTTAGGCGCCACTGGATCAATCATCCGGGAAGGCAAAGACAGAGAATGAATCCAAGCCAGGAGACCTGCTGCCGCAGAAGTGTAAACTATACTTTCGGAGGGAAAGAGAAATGAAACACAAACATCTGGTAAGAGCTGCGCTCCTTATGATGAGCGCGGCAGTGATCGGCGGCTGCAAAGCGGCAGGCACAGAAACAGCCGCATCCAGTGAGACGAATGCGCAGACAGAAACAGCAGACGTCTCAGACACCGCTTATACCCCTGTTACGATCCAGAATGGAGACCGTACCGTCACATTTACGAAAATGCCCGAAAAGGTTCTCTGCGCCAACCTTTATGCAGCGGAAAACATGGTCATGCTGGGCCTGGGAGACCGGGTAGCGGGCCGGATCGCTCCCGCCAACCCCGCGGAAAAGCCTCTTCCTGAGCTGCAGGCAGAATTTGACAAAATCCCACAGATTGAAAAATCTCATGAAAATGCAGTGGCTTTGGGGGCTGACCTTGTGATTGGTCAGGTAAGCGCCTTTAAGGAGACGGCCTGGGGAAGTTATGAACAGCTGGAGAGCAAGGGCATCAACTGCCTTACAATCACAGGAACCATTGTTCCAGATGAAACCATAGAGGACGTTTATACGGATATTGAAAATCTGGGAAAGATTTTTAAGGCAGAGGACAGGGCACAGGCGCTGATCGACGATATCCGTTCTCAGATCGGTGAAGTAACGGAAGCGGTAAGCTCTGTGCAGAAAGAGGAACGGCCCAGGGTATTTGTACTTGATACATTTAAGGGGAATGAGATTTACACCACCTCAAAGGGCCTTGAGAGCAATTTAATTGAACTGGCCGGAGGCATAAACTGTACCCGCAACATGGATGAGGCCAGATGGTTTAATACCAGTGTGGAGACATTGGTGGAGGCGGATCCTGACTGGATCATTATCAATGACTACGGTGCTCAGACTGTGGAAGAAAAGAAGGAATTTCTGGATTCCAATCCGGCCTTATCGGAAGTAACGGCCGTAAAAAACAAGAACTATCTTGTAATCCCGCTGGTGGAGGTTATGCAGGATGTAAGGGCAGCCAGCGCCTGCCGTACATTTGCAGAGACCTTCCACCCGGAGTGTTTCCGGTAGGCGGGCAGGGAAAGAGGGGGAGAAGCAGCCTCCTCTTTCTTCTGCTTTCAGCAGGGCTTTTATGTTCCGTCATCTGGACCGTCCGCATCGGTTCTGCCCAGATCCCGGCAGGAGAGGTCTTTGGCATCTTAACGGATCAGCTTTTTAACGGCGGAGCGGGACTTAAGGCGGGAAAATGGCCCATGCCTCATTTTCAGATCATATGGAACATCCGCCTCCCCAGGGCACTGTTTGGTCTTTTGTGCGGAGCGGGGCTGGCAGTCTGCGGAGCTGCCATGCAGGCGCTGGTGCTCAATCCCATCGCAGATCCCTATATTTTGGGGATTTCATCAGGAGCATCGGCGGGGGCTGCCTGGGCGCTGCTGATGCCGCTCCCCCTGTTTTCTGGCCCTTATCAGACCACGGCGGCTGCCTTTTTAGGAGCGCTGTTATCTGCCTGGGTGGTATATTTTATGGCTAAAATGGCAGGAGGAGGACAGCTTCGGCCGGTGACGCTGCTTTTATCGGGAACCGCGGTGAACGCGGTTATGAGCGCGGTAACCAGCTTTCTTATTTTCCTGGCAAAAAGCCCGGAAAGCATTGCGGCGGTATACAACTGGCAGATGGGGAGCATCGCGGCGGCTCAGTGGAAGAATCTGGCTCTGCCTGCGGCGGGGGTTCTGGGAGGGACGGCAGTATTTACCGCCTGCGGGGGATATTTTAACATGATGATGATGGGAGATGAGGATGCGGCGGCCATGGGACTTGCTGTAAGGCGTTTCCGTTTTCTCATGTTTGCTCTGTGTTCCCTGGTGGTAGCGTCTTTGGTGTCTGTTACCGGGATTATCGGTTTTGTGGGGCTGGTAGTGCCTCATATGGTACGTTTCCTTGCAGGAACCAGCAGCAATCGGCTGGTAATGCCATTAAGCGCCCTGGGAGGCGGAATATACCTTGTATGGGCTGACGCCCTGGCAAGGAGCGCCTTTGGAGCGGCGGAACTGCCCCTGGGCATTGTCACTGCCTTTGCGGGAGCCCCCTTCTTTTTGTTCCTGATGATACGAAATGGATATGGAGGAGGAAAAAAATGAGGCTTTTCTATGAAAATATCCATGTGCGCCTTGGGGGAAAGGAAATCCTGAAAGGAGTGGATCTTTGCACCGAGGAGGGAAAGGTGACGGGAATCATCGGTCCCAACGGCTGCGGAAAGTCTACCCTGATAAAGACCACCTTCGGGCTGGTAAAGCCGGTTCAGGGAAGGATCCTGGTGGGAAAACGGGAAGCCTATGCCATCCGCCCCAGGGAAATGGCTTCCCTCATCGGCTATGTGGGTCAGGATACAGGCTGCGTCTTTGACTTTTCTGTATGGGATGTGATATCCATGGCCATGTATGCCAGATCCTTTGAAAGATATACGGCCTTTGGCGCAAAGAAATGCATATCCCGGTCTTTGCAGTATTCTGAGAAAGAAATCGTTCGTCAGGCGTTAGAGGAGCTTGGGATTTACCATCTGAAGGACCGCAGTATCCTGTCGCTGTCCGGAGGGGAACGGAAACTGGTTTTTATTGCCAGAGCCATTGCTCAGGGTGCAGATACGCTGATCCTGGACGAGCCAACCAACCATCTGGATATATCCCGTCAGCTGTTTTTGATGGACTATCTGAGAACGTGCGGCCGGACGGTGCTGATTGTGCTCCACGACCTGCGTCTGGCAGCCCATTACTGTCACCGGGTTTATCTGATGAGGGAGGGAGAGGTTCTGGCATCCGGGGATCCCATTAAGGTGCTGGATGCCGAACGGACCCGGCAGGTCTTTGGCATCTGTGCAAAAGCCTGCGTGAACCAGGGAGGGCAGCGAGACTTTTCACTTTTTGACGGAATATCGCAGCAGGAAAACGGGGGTTAAAAAAACGTTAAAATTGCCACAAAAGCTGCCGGCGTCCTTTCGGAGCATTTGACGGTGATTTTCACAGCTGTTATAATAAAATCCATCATATTGTTTGCCGGGAGCGGCGCTGACAGGGAGAGGGGCAGCCGGCCTCGTCCAAGGATGGTATCCTGTGGTCAGCGAAGCCTTCCCGGCGGGACGGAAAGGATCAGCTGCTTATGAATGAATTTTTACTTCTTACCGGAACTGTGATTATAATCTGTATTCTCACAGGCCGGTTTACCGACAAATTGGGTGTACCGTCCCTTCTGGCATTTATTGCCCTTGGTATGTGCTTTGGAGTGGACGGTATTTTTAAGATCCCCTTTGATGATTACCAGACTTCGGAGATCATCTGCTCCACCAGCCTGATTTTTATTATGTTTTACGGCGGTTTTGGAACGAATATTAAGGAGGCCAGGCCAGTGATCGCCCGTGCGGTAGTGCTCTCCACCGCCGGAGTGGTGCTCACGGCTGCGATCGTTGGCATTTTCGTTCATGCCGTTTTGGGGCTTCCTCTGTTAGAAAGTCTTCTGGTAGCCTCCGTGGTGGGTTCCACAGACGCGGCCTCCGTGTTCAGTATCCTGCGCTCCAAAAATCTGAATCTGAAGGAAAATACGGCCTCCCTTCTGGAGATGGAATCCGGTTCCAATGACCCGATTTCCTATATGCTCACTGTGATTTTAACGGCCCTTCTTACAGGGGCCAGCATCAGTGTTCCCCTGATGCTGTTTCAGCAGCTGTTTTTCGGTCTGCTGTTTGGCGTGCTTTTTGGAAAGGGAGCAGTTCTGGCATTAAACCGCAGCCGTTTTGATATTGCCCAGGGAAAGACGATTTTTGTCTTTGCCGTAGCTATTTTAGCCTATGTGGTACCTGTACTTCTGGGAGGAAACGGATACCTGAGCGTCTATCTGTGCGGAATTATTCTGGGAAATTCGTTCATACCCCACAAACGGGAAATGGTGCTCTTTTTTGATGTGCTTACGGAAGTGGCTCAGATGATGATCTTCTTCCTCCTGGGCCTTCTTGTTACGCCTTCCCAGCTGGGGGAGGTGCTGTTCCCCTCGGCAGTGATCATGGTATTTCTCACCATAATCGGCCGCCCCTTAGCGGTGACGGCGCTCCTTGGCGGTTTTAAGGCGTCCTGGGGGCAGATCGGCACCGTGTCCTGGGCTGGGCTCAGGGGTGTTGCCTCTATTGTATTTGCTATTTATGCGGTGCTGCGGCAGGTGCCGATGAAATACAACCTCTTTAACCTGGTATTTTGTATTGTGCTGCTGTCCATTTCCATCCAGGGAACCCTTCTGCCGTGGATTTCCAGGCGGTTAAAGATGATCGATGAGAAAGCGGATGTGCGCAGGACGTTTACGGATTATCAGGAGGAAAGCAGTATCAGCTTTGTAAAATTCCACTTAAACAGCGGCCATCCCTTTGTGGGGAAGAATCTGAAGGAGCTTATTCTTCCGCCTCAGCTTTTAGTGGTTCTGATTATCCGCGGAAAAGACCTGATGGTGCCAAACGGCGATACAGAGTTGGAAAGCGGAGATCTGCTCATTGCTGCGGCAGAGGAATTTGAAGACCGCAGGAACATGACCCTTCACGAGATCACGGTGGATAAAAACTACAAATGGAGAGGGAAACATTTATACGAAATTACCGTACCAAAAGGCACGTTGATCGTTATGATCCACCGCGGCGCTGAGACCATCATCCCGGCAGGCAGCACGGAAGTGTGTGAGGGAGATGTACTGGTACTTGCAAAGTTTTAAAACAAAAGGATGAAACGTCCGGGAATGATCCGGGCGGTTCATCCTTTTTTCGTGGTGTCTGCCGCAGGAGAGTCTTTAGAAAATCTTTCATTTTCATTTAGAAAGAATTGGATGATATGCAATGGAAATATGAGAGCGGCTTTGCTATAATGATAGACAAAGAAAGGGGAATTGTTCAGGAAAGACGCAAGGAGGAGCTATGGCAAACAGGAACGAAGAAAAAGGGGAAGAACATATGAGGGAAGACGGGATGGAATATACAGGTGAAAATACGGGCACTGACGGATCGGAGCCTAAGAATGAACAGGGGGCGGAGCCGGAAGACCGGGAAAGCGCAGAGATCGACCGCCGGATGGAGCTGCTGATGACACAGACGGACGGACTAAAAAAGGGGAAGCCCAAAAAGAAGGGGTTCGTCCGCAGAAAATGGCTGATAGCGGCCGGGCTTATTGTCTGTGGGGCTGTTGTATTTAAAATTACCTCAGGGGGAAAAACGGCAGTACCTACGGTAGCGACGATCCCCTTAACAAAGCAGGATATCCAGGAAAAGCTTTCCTTAAGCGGGCCGGTTTCCGGCACAGACAGCGTGGATGTGGTGTCTAATATCCATGCCGAGATCCTTCAGATGAATGTAAAAGAGGGCGACCAGGTAACAAAGGGACAGGTGCTGGCAGTGCTTGACAGCACGGATTTGGAGAGAGAGGTAAATATTGCCCGCAATGCCTATGAACAGGCAGTGGCAAATAAAGAAACCCAGGATAAAGAAGCGGCTCTGGGGTATGAAAAAGCGGTCCAGGATTTTCAGAAAGCCAGCCTGGATCACAGCCGCAACAGCCAGCTGTTTGAGGCCGGAGACATTTCACAGGCAGATCTGGAGCAGAGTTCCAATGCCTTAAATGACGCCAGACGGGCAATGGAAAAGTATACCGTTGAAAATGGCCGGGGTGTGGCGGATCCGTCCTATGCCCTTCAGGTGCAAAATGCAGCTTTTGAGCTTGAGAAAAAGCAGGAAGAGCTGGAAAACACCCAGATCAGAAGCGAGATCGACGGTACGGTGGTGCGGGTCAATTCCAAGGTGGGCCAGTTTGCCGACAAGGTAGAAGACGACAAGCCCATGTTCAGCATTGAAAATCTGGAACAGCTGGAACTTGAGATACAGGTAAGCGAATTTTCCATTGGAAAGGTTCAGGTGGGGCAGAAGGCCAGAATCCGGGCCGATATCTTAAATGGAGCAGAGGAAGAGGGAGAGGTGGTGAAGATCTCACCTACCGGTGAAGAAAAGGGAGGCGGTTCCACAGAGCGAGTCATCCCTACCATTATCCGGGTGGTTACCCCGGACACGAAGCTGATGGCCGGGATCACTGCGCGGGCGGAGCTGATGGTGCAGGAGGCAAAGGATGCGTTTACCGTGCCGGTATCCGCTGTATTTGACAGTGCTGACCATTCTTACATAGAAGTTTTGCAGGATGGGAAGATCCGCTGGATTCCTGTAACCATTGGAGTAGACGGAGAGACAGTGGTAGAGGTGGTTCCTGCGGATGATACGGAGCTTCAGGAGGGAATGGCCGTGGTGGCTGTTCCGGATCCTGCTCTTACCGAGGGTATGGAAGCATTGCCCGCAGGCCAGTAGGGGGTGGGAGCATGAGATGGAAAAAGAAGGAAAAACAGCTTCCACCTTCCACAGGGCCTCTGATCCGCCTGGAAAATCTGGTGAAGATCTATGACACAGGCGCTCTTAAGGTTCTGGGACTGAAGAAGATCAATCTGACCATAGAGCGGGGGGAGTTTGTAGCGATCATGGGCCATTCCGGATCGGGAAAATCTACGCTGATGAATATTCTTGGCTGTCTGGATCGGCCTACACTGGGCCATTACTACCTGGATGGAGTGGATACAGCGGGCATGACGCCGGATCAGCTGTCAGATATCCGCAACCGGAAGATCGGTTTTGTATTTCAGTCCTTTAACCTGATTTCCCGCACATCGGCCCTTAAAAATGTGGAGCTTCCCATGACCTATGCCAGAATCTCAAGATCCAGGCGGACAGAGCGTGCAAAGGAGCTTCTTACCCGTGTGGGACTTGGGGGACGCATGAACCATCTGCCCAATGAGCTTTCGGGCGGCCAGCGCCAGCGGGTGGCGATCGCAAGGGCGCTTGCCAATGAACCTCCCCTTCTTTTGGCCGATGAGCCCACAGGAAACCTGGATACAGCTTCCTCCATTGAGATCATGGAGCTGTTTACGCAGCTTCACAGGGAAGGAACTACGGTGGTGCTGGTGACCCACGAGGAGGACATTGCGGCGTTTGCAAAGCGGATCATCCGGTTTGGAGACGGCCAGATCCAAAGCGACAGGATCCATCATCCCGTGTGGGATATGGAAGCGGGTTTCCAGGCAGAAAAAGGAGGGATCAGGCCGTGTTAGGGGAAAATATGATCATGGCGTTTAATGCTATCCGGGCCAATAAACTGCGGTCTTTGCTTACCATGCTGGGGATTATCATAGGGATCGGATCGGTAATTGCTATTGTGTCCATCGGCGACACCATGCGGGGGATGTTTGCCGATCTGTATAAGGACGTGGGAATCACACAGGCGTATGTGGGCATTGGATATTGGGTGGAAGATACAAGAGATGGCGATTATTTTAACCTGGATGAAATGGAACGGGCCAAGGAGGCATTTTCCGATGAGATCGCCTATATTGACAGCAACGCGTACACCACTGCGGATGCCGAGTATAAGCGCACCACCATCAAGTTTGAGTTTCAGGGCATTGACTATAATTATAAGGATGTGCAGCCGGTGAATATGGTTTACGGCCGCTATCTCAATGAGGGAGATGTGCTGGGAAGGAAGAAGAACGTGGTTATGGACACGAACAGCGCAAAGCTGCTGTTCGGCACGGAAAACGCAGTGGGAAAGACCTTCCGTACAACGATTTATGGAAATACCGACGACTATACGGTGGTTGGAGTGTACCATAAGGAAATGAATGCCTTTCAGGCGCTGATGATGGGCGGCTCAGGGGATAAGGGAGCGGCATTTATCCCGTACACCCTTCTTACCTGGCCAAATGACCGATTTTATATGCTTCATGTATTCGCAAAGGAGAATGTGGATCTGGATCTGTTTTTTCAGGAGTTTAAGGCCTATACGGCGGGGCTTCATGGAAGAGAGCCGGAGGATATGTATATCCAGACGGCTATGGATGAGATGAAAAGTGTGGACTCCGTTATGGGCGGACTGTCTGCGGCGGTTGGGGGAATCGCGGCAATTTCCCTGCTGGTAGGCGGAATCGGAATTATGAATATCATGCTGGTGTCTGTGACAGAGCGCACAAGAGAGATCGGGATCCGAAAGGCGCTGGGTGCCAGAACCAGAGATGTACTGATCCAGTTTCTCACGGAATCAGCGATTTTATCCGCCTGCGGCGGAATCGTGGGCGTTATTTTAGGAACCGGGATCGTGGCTCTTGGAGGCGCGGTTTTGGGTCTGCAGGTGGTGATTAAGCCTGCGGTGATCCTGGTGGCAGTGACGTTTTCGGCTGTGGTGGGAATCTTTTTCGGGCTGTATCCTGCCTCTAAGGCGGCTAAGGCGGATCCCATCGACGCTCTGCGGTATGAGTAAGGAGCAAAGAAACGGTATGCGCAGGCCAGAGCGAATGCTGTTGAAGAGCGGCGGAGGGAGAAGTCAAAAAGATAAGGAAAGGTGGAACCTGGGATGAATAAGGTATGGGGAAATGGAAAAAACAGGAGAAATATAAGGGCCTGGGAAACGGGATCCCGAAACGGCCGGGCTTTTTGGAGCGTCCGTGCAAAAAGGGCGGCGGCTCTGGCCTGCTGCGCGCTGGTTACAGCCGGGCTGTTTCCGGGAGAAACTGCCCTTGCCAGCCCGGAGTTCGCCTATTCATCAGAAAAATGGGCCTCTCTTAGGGATGATATTCTGGAATATACAGAACTGGCAGATCTGATCCATGAGTATAATTCCCAGGTAATTAATAACCGTCTGGAATATGATGATTACCGCGATAAGACAAATGACGATATGCGAAATACATATTCCGATATGGCGGATCGCCTGGAGGATTCCAGCGACCGGATGTTAGATGGGATCGATGAGGATCAGCCGGGCTACGGGGCGGCAGAGGCCGCGGCCATGAGCGCAAGGCTCCAGGCAGAGCAGGCCAGAGATCAGGCTGATATGGAAAATGAGGACGGACGTGTGAAGAAATATGAATATGACCGTCAGGAAGCGCTTCTTGTAAAGGAAGCACAGACTCATATGATTGATTACTGGAAGAAGGAAAAGGCCCTTCCCGCGCTGGAAGAAGCGTTAAGGCAGGCTGAGATTAGAGAACAGGCAGCCAGGGAACGGGCGTCTCTGGGGATGCTTTCACAGCCGGAGCTTTTAGAGGCGCAGGCAGCGTCAGGAACTGCCAGGGCAGCCATTGTTTCTGCCAGGAAGGAGAAAGAGGACCTGCGCCGTCAGCTGGTGGTCATGACAGGCTGGGATTATGATGCACTGCCGAAAATTCAGGAGATAAACCTGCCGGAGGAAAATGCGGGGGAGGAGATTGATCTAACAGCCGATAGGGAAAAAGCCATAGAAAGGAGCTACAGTCTGGCCGCTGACAGCCGCAGACTGGAAAATACAGATCCTGGCACAGCCAGAGATGTCCTGGAGCAAAAGGTGGAAGCGGGCAGAGAGCAGATCCGGGCAGATGTGGAGGCAAAATATAAGAGCCTGCTCCAGGCCAGGGCGGATTACCGTCAGGCAGAAGAGGAATACAGGCTGTCAGAGGAGAAAGCAGGATCCGATCGGCGCAGATATGAGCTGGGACTTCTGGCAGCGAATGCTCTGGGAGAGGCACAGGAGGAGCTGGCAGCAAAAAAGACGGCCTATGAAACGGCGGGACTGAATTGGAAACAGGCCTGCGAGGATTATCAGTGGGCGGTGAACGGGTTGGGGGCATATGGGGTGTAACGACAAAAAAGAGAGAAAGCGTCTGTTTATGGGGCAGACAGGAGATGGGGGATATAAGGATGAGAAGAAAAGAAGGATCCGGCAAAAGGAAAAACGGTTTCTGCCGCTTGGTATGCCAAAAGGCGGCAGCGGCCATGTGCACTGCTCTGCTTGGAGGGATCTTCGGCGCAGGAAATCATTTGGCCTATGGCGCAGAACCGCCTGCAGCAGCTGTTTTTAACTATGAGGAGCTGGGAACGCTTATAAAGGAGCACTGTCCTCAGGTAGAGATGGAGCGCCGGCAGTACGAGGAGCGGATGGATCGCCTGAAGGACGCCAGAGAAGAACTTTTAAAGACACGGCGGGCCCTTCGTGAAGAGGCATCTGACCGTGAGAAGGAGGGAGACATATCCGGGGCCGATCACTACCGGCAGCAGGCAGAGGCGCTTTTAGATGCCGCTGACAGCCTGGACCGCCAGATCCGACAGGCGGGCAATGCCTCAAGCCGCATGGCTCTGCGTCAGATGGAGGATACCATGACCTGGACGGCCCAGAACCTGATGGGGACGTATCACAGCCTGGAAGCAGAGAAGCTTGCGGCGAATGCAAGGGCAGAAGTTCAAAAGCGCCGTTTTGAAGAGGCTCAAAACAGCAAAAGTTTAGGGGATGGCACGGCGCAGGCCGCAGAAGAGGCCCGGCAGAAATGGCAGTTGGCGCTGAATGAAGGGGAACGAATGACAGCGGAGCAGGAGAGGGTTCGTCAGGAACTGCTGCGGCTGACCGGTTTTTCGGTGTCGGATCCGGCTCTTCCGGGGCCTATGCCTCAGCCGGATCCGTCCAGAGTGGCCTCTATGAATCCCAAGGAGGATCAGAAAGCGGCTCTGGGAAATAATTATCAGCTGCGAAGCAGCCGTGGCGGTGCTGCGAAAACCAACAGGGAGCTTCATAAAAAACAGCGTCAGACCCGGCAGGATGAGAATCAGATGTTTGCTTCTCTGGAAACCCTTCTTACTCAGGTACATTCATGCCGGACAGAATGGGAAGCAGCCGAGGCAGAGGAAGCTGCGGCCAGAGCTCGCTGGGAGGCGGCTTCCCGCAAGAAAGAACTGGGGCTGATGGCAGAGCCGGAATATCTGGAAAACTATAGCAATTATATGGAGGCCAATGGAAAGAAAATTCAGGCGGCGATCCGATTTGAACTGGCCATGGAGGCGTATGACTGGGCCAAAAAAGGACTGATGGATCAGTGATAGAGACGCAGCCGCTTCTGTACAGCGGCTGTGGCAGACAGCTGCAAAAAGTTATAACGCTTCTGCCACGCTGTCTGCCTGTTTTCAAAAAGCATGAAAGTTTGTAAAAACAGGACAGGAGAGTTGACTTGTCCTGTTTCTTATGTTATTCTATTAAAACCGACGCGGAGTTCTCCGCATCATTTATCTTTTCATTTTATTATCTGGCTGTTTCAGCCGGGATTTCAGATCAAAACTTTAAAAACGTATCCAAGGCAACGCGGGGCTGACAATGAACAGGCCGGCAGGGTTTTGCGCATCCAAAAGGGGGGATGTCTATATATGGCCTGATAAGAGGGAAAATAAAAAGCCATATGGTATGCGCCCGAAAGCTGTATTTAAAGCAGGGCAGACGGGCAAGCGCAGCGGATGTAGTTAAAAACCAAGGGGGAAATACAAGTGAATATAAAAAAATGGCGGCGTTTTTGCGCCCTTTTTCTGGCAGCCGTTTTGATCGTAACGGGGATTCCGTTTTCGGCAGCTGCAAAAGAGGATACGGTGGAAATGATTATTCGGGGAGATGCCTTTCAAAACCGCGAGATTAATATTTTCGGACACAGCCATCGATCCATCACCTGCTATTATGTAAATCCGGTGGAAGGCCATGTGCCGGCCTTCTGTCTGCAGCCGGGGAAGAAGCTGCCTAATCATACGGTATCGTCCTACACCAGGTATAATGCACAGCCTGGAACGGCGGTGCCGGTGATAGGAAGCTTTGAGCGGTATCTGCCCATGACGCTGGCTTATGAGTGGATGGTGTCAGGAAACTATTATGACAAAACCCGGTATGCCATGGTTCAGACCTATCTCTGGGGCTGTCTGGCCGGCTATGAGGAGGCCTGGGATGTGCAGGAGGAGATGATGAGAAAGCTGGAGGGGGTGATCCGGGATGGAAAGGTTATGCCGTTTTTCCGCGAGATGAGGGCCTATGTGGAGACAGGGCTGGAGGAATACGAGACACAGGGAAAATCCGGCCTTCCTGCATGGACCGGACGGCAGCAGACGATGACATTAAAGGATGGGAGGTATGAGCTGACGCTGGATATCAGCGGCTGTCCCCAGTTAAAGACAGCGGCCTGGCAGTTTCCAGACGCGGACTGGAGCTATAAGCTGGAACCGGACGGTGCAGCCATTACGTTTATCTACAGCGGGGAAACGCCTTCGGGAAGAATCTTGTCCGGGCCCATAAGCGGTATCAACACCAGGTATTATGCTTATATTTTCCAGCCGGAGGATAAATATCAGATGCAGATGGGATGGCTGGATATGGCTGGAACAGAGGCGGAGGTCTGGTTTGACGCAGGACTGACCCAGGCGCCTCAGGAGGGGCCTGGATTGGAATTGTATCGCCATCAGGAGGTATTTGAGTCCAATTATAGGATTGAATTGGAAAAATACTGTGCAGAGACAGGAAAGCCGTTGGATGGTGCGGATTTTAATGTGTGGGAGACGTTTGATCCTGGCCAGGTGAATGGAAACGGCTATGAGGAGGGAAAACCTGACGGAAAGACCGGAGAGGTGTATGCAAACTGTATGACGCCAGAGCCAAAGGAAAAGCTTCTCTGTGCGGTGATCACCACGGATGAGAATGGAAAAGCCGCTCACAGTGATATCCGCAATTATAATTACAGCAAAACCTACTGCATGGGACATCCTGCGCCGGAATGGATTGAATGTGATCATGAGGGCGGGGAAAGCGGAAAAGAGAGTGCCTCCGAAGACAGAGAAGAGGGGCAGGACTGCAGCTGTGAGGAAGAAAATGCGCGGCTTCGTGAGCAGTGGCTGGCAGAGCAGCAACTGTGCAGCCAGACCTGCGATTTCCATGTGGAAAACGGGGATGAGGACGATCACAAGCAGAATACATCAGCTATGGAGGCGATGCTGAAGGACCGGGATGAGACATATGAAAATTTTATCCGTCTGGAATATGGCTATACGGCAGAGGAAATCAGGGCCAGAAACGGGTATATCCTTCATGGAAACCATAGAGACGATCTAGGGATTGAAACCGTCGTCCTTATGGCGGCTCAGGCAGAAGGCGATGAAAAAGGAGGGGAGTTTGTGTCGGATGGGGATATGATGCTTCCCCAGGACAGAAACTACCGTGGCCGTCCGGAGAAGATCATGGAAGTAAGGGGATACCAGTATGAACTTCCGGGGAACGAACAGGGGGATGTGGATGAGAAGAGAAGTATCCTGGAGATAAAGACAGAACAGGAAAAGGAAACAAAGGAGATTGTAAAAGAAGATCATGGGCTGACAGAAGGGGGGATAGATGATCGTCCGGGGCAGGAAAATAATATGGAAGAAACGGAGGAAACAGCCGATGATAAGCCGGAGTCAGGGGAAAAGGGAGGAGAATCTGCGGATAAGGCGGAATCGGAGGAAAGCAGTGGATCACCTGAAGATAAGGCAGAATCAGGTGAGAGCGTCGGGGCGTCTGAGGATAAGCCGGAAAGCGGAGAGGCTGACAAAGCTTCTGAACCTGTGGAAAAAAAAGGCCAGCTAAGTGCGGAAAAAAGCGCTGTTTCCCCGAATCACCACCGTCTTGCCCGTCGTCTATTGAGCCGCCCGTTTAAGAGTCATGTGCTGTCCGGCGCTTCTGCCTCAAATGCTTTGAATAAGGCGGATTCCGAAGAAAATGGTGCGGAACATACAGAGGGGGAGTATACGGACGAAAGCATGAAAGACATCGGGTTTCCTGCCACCGAACAATTTATATATACAAGGCATCCCATAGCTTTGCCTGTGCTTGGAGACCGGGAATATACTTCTTGTGCCAGGGCGGATGCCTCAGAGTACACAGCCTCTGCCGCGTTTCGCCTGGACCGTCTCCTTTCCTTTTTCTCAGGGAATGAAAAAGGTGAAGAAGATGACGGCTATCTGTCGGTTTTGCTTCCTGACTTTCAGGAGGATGATCTGGATCCTATGGATCCATCGGGATATGGGGATCCCCTGCGGTGTCTCTATATTTTTAAGGTATGGGATCATCGGACAGAGGGGAGAATCCACATCAATAAACGGGATCTGGAACTGAGTCAGGAGAATCCGGAAGGAAGTTTTGGAAAGACACAGGGAAATGCTGCTCTGGAAGGAGCAGTTTATGGACTCTTTGCGGCTCAGGATATCATTCACCCGGATGGCGTGACCGGTGTGGTTTACGGGCAGGGTCAGCTTACGGCTATAGCCGCCACCGACCGGGAGGGAAATGCATCGTTTCTGGCCTACACGGAAATGCCGGGAACTGCCTGGAACGGAAGTGAAACGGTGAAGCCGGAACCTTCCTTTACAGAGCCAAAAAGTCTTTATGAGGGCGGTTCGATTACCTCATCCAGTCAGGGATTTGGAACCATTGCCTATCCAAATTACCGTCTGGAAAACGGTTCCGCCTGGATTGGACGCCCCCTGCTTATGGGAAGCTACTATATCATGGAATTAAGCCGTTCCGAGGGCTATGAGCTCTCTGTTATGGGCCTTGATAAGGCTGAGACAAACCGGGAGACAGAGGAGGATTTTACGGTGATTGCCTCCGGTTCTGCCCGCATTAAAAACGGCCTTTCTGACCACAACAGCATGGAGGCCGACGGTTCCTGGAACGATTTTACCATAGAGTCCTATGAGGCAAAAAACGGTTATGATATCACAATCACCGGCTATCCAGAGAATACGAAATTCTACCGGCTGACTACAGAGGAACGGCATGAAACGGTAAAGCAGATTGTAGAAATGGTATCACGCCAGGCAACGGATGCACACGGGAATCCCATATATAAAAAGGCGCAGGGAGGAGAATTAAAAACGGATGAGCATGGAAATCCCGTGTTAAAAGAAGATATACCAGAGGAAGAGAAAATCCCTGCAAAGGAAATCCTTCCCTACCGTTTTCGGACAGCTCCCTATCTGTCTGGAACGGCAGAGCCAAAAGACCTTTCTCTGTGGGATCAGCCCATAGAAGAGGATTATCTGAAGGAGCAGACGGAAATTATGCTGGAAAGCCTGGGATATCAGCTGACAGACGGTTCAGAGGGCGCTCCCTGGATCCACATTCCGCTGCATAAGGGGAAAATTCCTCCTGCAAACTCAGCTGCTGCCCAGGCTGTGCTGGACTGGTATACGGAACACGCCTTTTACAACTGTGCCGGTATTGGCGGCATATATGAAAAGGATGGAGTCTGGTATGCCCGTCTGTATTATGATCATATTGGTGAGATTCCTGTCATGAGCGGGATTTACGACCGGGCAGATCAATGTTTCTATGTAAAAAAGGAGACAGAGAAAGGGCACTACTGGCTGGAGTATTCCAAAGGCACATACAGTCTTGGCGGCCGGCGTGCGGTAGTGAAGGAAAAGAGGGAACTTGAGAGAGATGTTCTTGCGGAAGAAAGTACCTCAGACTATATTAAAACCATCTGGCAGCCAGTCTATGTGCGTTATGAGGAGGGAGAAGTGCTGTTAGATCTTACGGGAGCGCCCATACCTGTAATGGAGCAAGTTCCGGTATATGAAGAGAGAGAAACCGTATACGAGGATCTGGTAAAGACGCCGGTTGAGGCGGTCTGGGATTCGGATAAGGGTACATACCTTATCCATGCAGAGCCTTCCTGTACAGAGACCGGTCAGCTTTCGGAGGATGTATTTCGCGCAGTTACGGCTAAAAAAACCATAGAGGAAGGAGGCTCGCTCATTCCTTATAACCAGTATCTGATCCGGGAAAAAGGAGCCGCCGCGGATGTGGCTGTTTCCTTGAAAAATCATGATCCGGGCAGCTATATCCGATATGCCGTCCTTTCCTATCCAGGGCAGAACCAGCCCGTTCAGGACGGTGGAACCGGGAAAACTCCAATTCAGGTCTTAGAACGGGTGATTAAGCAGTCTATCCGGGTTACCAAGGACATTTCTCAGGAATCCTATGAAAATGTGAACACCTACGGTTCGGTACACAACGATCCTTTAACAGCGCTTTTGGGACTTTTCGGGTCTTTTCGCAAAGGCACAAAGCTGTTGGATCAGTTTAAATTCCGTCTGTATTTAAAGAGCGATATAGTCAGTCTCTATGCAGACGAACAGGGAAATATCCTTTCGGATGATATCAGCAGCAGTGATTTCACAGAAGCGGTTCAGCCTCATTTTCTTCCTCCAAAGGCCGGCGGGGGACGGCAGCTTTTAGAAAAAAAGGAGGATGGAAGCTGGAATTATAAAAAGTTTTCTGACGCCATGTATGCTGCAGAGAAAAAGAAGGGAGGTGCTTTTTGGGAGGAGGCGCTTACCGGATTTGCCCTGGCGTATTATGATATAAAAGCTTATAAAGAGGATATATTAAAAGATCAGCCGGAACTGAATGAGGACCGGGCCTACAATCAGGCACTCAACCGGGCAAAAGCAGAAGCGGCTGCTTATCTGAAGCCCTTTGCGGGACTGGAGGACAAGCTCTCCATCCCGTGGGATCGGGATCCCAAAGGAGGGCGCGACAAAGATATAAAGACTCTCCAGTGCGGTATCCGAAATGGAAATGACGATTACTATGACGATTCCATTATGCTTCCTTACGGTGAATATGTGATAGTGGAGCAGATGCCCTCTGCCCTGGAAGGGGAGCTGGCGAACCGTCATTACCGGATTCGGGAACCAAAGGAGATTGCTCTGCCTTTTGTACCTGAGATCGTTGGGGACGGGGCCGGCGGTGAAACGGTATTTGATGAGATTGGCAGCGCATATTTCCGCTATAACAGCAGTGACAGCCCCCAGGAACTGGTTCGTAAATACAGTATCCGTTTTAATGGGGAAAATCATGTGATCCGGGCAAATGGTCAGGATGGCGCCTTTGAGGTATATAAATACGGTCTGGATAAAGAAAATCGTCCGGGCCGCAGTCTTACTTCCTCTCAGCCCTATGAAGAGGAATATATGGATGGGGCAAATCCGCTGGTTCAGGCTTATTATAAAGGTTATACCAGCGAAAGTGAGAACCAAGGAACCAGAGATGGGGTTTTATACGATGGAAATGAGACCGAAAACGGTCAGATTCAGATTCGGGATCAGGTGCCTGTGATGGAGGGAGTGGGGACTGCTGTAGAAGGGAAATTTGCACCTATGCTGGTGCCGTGGACGGTTCTTGCGCCTGCCACAGACAGGGTCAATCCCGACACCGGCAGCATTGAGACATTGACACCTTCAGGAAAGGGGGCTGACTTTAACTATGTGGCCTTTGCACAGGAGGATTTTGAAAATACCTACTATAGTTCCAGGCTTCGGATTGAAAAGCTGGATCAGGAGACTGGGGAAACGATTTTTCATAATGGGGCTTTGTTCCGTATCTATGCGGCCAAAAGGGATGTGAAAAAGACAGGAACCGGTACCGCGGCAGGAAGCGGGCAGGTACTGTTCGGCCCGGCAATAGACGCAGAGGGAAAGACGGTGACGGATGCAGGCGGCAAGGAGATTCTCTATCCCAGAGTGGGGGAAGATAACAGTTCTGACGGAGACATCCCCATTCGTCTGGATGAAGATGGAATTCCGCTGTATGATGAGAGCCAACGGATCAGCCAGCTGGATGAAACGGGAACAAAAAGGGGGATTTTTAAGTCCTATTCAACTCTGCGCCAGCTGGTAATTGACGGCCAGATAAAAGAGATACCGGTGGGATACATTGAAACGGTTCGTCCTTTGGGAGCGGGAGCCTATGTTCTGGTAGAGGTTCAGGCACCGGAGGGGTATACAAAAAGCCGTCCCGTGGCATTTGAAATCTATGGAGATGAGGTTTTTTATTATGAAGAAGGACTGAACAAGGATGGCACCAGCGACGGATGGGAACGGAAGCCAGCCAAACAGTATGAATATGCCATACCGGTCACTGGTGAGGCAAACAGGGAGCAGACAGAGACGGTAAGTGCAATTCCCGTTCAGGATTGTCCGTCAGAGCTGTGGATCTATAAGACCGAGGATGGGGATTCTATGGTTGGAAATAGGAACGGACTCAGGCAAAGGGACAGTCAGGGCATTGTGGAGTCCAGCGGAGGCTTTGAAGAGGAAATATTTGTAAATGATAAAGGCGATCTTCTTCTCTACCAGGTCAGCGGACGGAAGGAAAAGCTGGAGGCCAGAGGAGATGTAAGGGACATTGCATTTGACCGGGAAAAGGGAGTATGGACCGGTTATGTGACAAAAGCAATGGATCAGTATTCGGAGCAGATCGTGGATGGGACGGAGAAAGCGTTAAAAGCCATGGAGCGTGTGAAACCTCTTTATACGCTGGATGGAGCATTTACAGGAAAGGGGATTCACTTTGGGGTATCTGTCTCAGGAGCAGAGCTGGTTCTCTATGAAGGAATGGAACTAAAACCCCTGGAAACCGGCGGCTATGAGGGGGTAAAGGCTATCTTCCAGGATCAAAAGACGGTGAAAGTGGAAAATACGCATACGGGAGAACACAGAGAACTGCTCCAAAACGGCACGGATTCCGGTCCCGCAGGACATCCGGTCTGGGAAGATCTGAAGATGCAAAATGATCCCGTAAACCTGTATTTTTATGATTTGGAGGAATTAGAGGCAGGAAAACGTTTAAAAGAGGATGAGCACACAGGGGAGCTTCATGTGCTGGATGAGCGTGGAAATAGTGTCTGTTTTGCGGATCCTGTTACGGGTATGGCCTATGTCAGAGACGCCTATGGAAGAATCATTGCCTATGTGGCGGATGAACAGAACCAAAAGTGTCCGGTGCGTTCCATCTGCGTTCAGGAAAATGGAGGAAGTCCTTCTATTTATAAGGAGAAGCAGAGTCAAGACGATGAAAAGGGTTTGCCCATCTATTACAAAACCGGGGAAACTGTATGGAAAGAAGAACGATGGGTTACGGGAAAAAGTACAGGGCCAGACGGAACGCAGGAATCCCCGGAGGGGCCCCATGTGATCGCGCGTCTGCCCTTTGGCGCCTACATTTTACAGGAAGAAATGGTTCCCTTTTCCCAGGGCTATGTGCAGGCTCCCTATCAGGGACTGATCTTAAAGGATGCCAATGAACCGCAGAAATATTTTCATCAGGATGAATTTACGAAAGCAGCCTTTGCCAAGATCGATACCCGTACCCAGAAGGAGATCCGCGGAGCGCAGATGACTCTTTATAAAGCAGAATTGGATGAAAATGGGAATCCGGTGAAGGATGAAGAGGGTCATTATGAGAAGGGGGAGGTATGGGCTTGCTGGATCAGCGGATATGAGTATGATGACAGGGGGAACTTAAAAAACGATGGAGAGGGAAAGCCAGTTCCAACAGATGAGCCCCATTGGATCGACCATATTCCCGTTGGGTTTTATGTGCTGGAGGAAACGGGCTGCCCATATGAACAGGGATATGTCATGTCAGAGCCTGTAAATGTTGAAATTCGGGAGACCGGTCATGTACAGAGTTTTGAAATGGAGGATGATTTTACCGCTGCTGAGGTAGAGAAAAAGGATGGAAAAAGGCAGGAAGTCCTCTGCGAAGACAGCGAAGCCTACATGACTCTTTATCAGGCGTTATTGGATTCAGAGGGAAAGCCGGTGACAGAGGATGGACTTCCGGCGGTTCGCAGGGAGCTGGAGGTGTTTACCTTCCGTGCGGCCAACTGGAAGGACGGACAGCGGGTAGCTGCCACAGGCCGTGTGGAGACAGATGCAGCCGGTCTGAATCCGATCATGAAATACGACTATCAGTATGAAGCCATTCCGGGAACCTTCCAGGGGAGATATTATTACACGGAAGATGCCTCCGTGCGCATGGAATATCTTCCAGTGGGCTTCTATGTTCTGGCAGAGTCTGATACGCCCGACGGCTATGCCACTGCTGATCCCATTTTCATAGAAATTCCTGATACAGGCCATAAGACAGAGACAGGGAAATGGAGCGTGACGGATGAACCTCTTCGCCTGTCAGTATCAAAAAATGTGATATCCGGCGAAAAAGAGGTGGACGGGGCGGAACTTGCCATCTATCCGGTGGGTGCAGATGGAACTGTGGCGGAGCAGGAGCTGCTTCTTCATATTCCGGAGGAAAACGGAAAGTGCCGGGAGGAAAAGGCCAGGTGGATCTCAGGGAGAGACGGGAGGTATACAAAAGAGGAGGCAGAGGCCGGAACCATCCCCCATGGCTTTGAGCAAGGAGATTTAAAGCCCCATCTGGTTGAATACATTCCGGAGGGAGACTATATTCTGAGGGAGGAAATGACGCCCTATGGTTTTCTGCAGTCTGCAGACCTGCCATTTTCCATAAAAGATTCTAAAATTATACAAAAAGTGGAAATGCAGGATGAAATTCCACTTGGAAACCTGAGGGTGATTAAACATGATGCAGATCAGCCGGAGCAGCTTCTGAAGGGAGCGGAATTTGAACTGGTGAACAAGACGCTGGGCCTGTCCTGCGGCAGGATCGTTACCGGGGAAGACGGCAGTGTGCTGTTTGAAAAGCTGCCCATCGGATATCTGGATCGGGATGGGAAATTTGCCCCATATACCTATGTGTGCCGGGAGACGAAGGCAGCGCCTGGGCATATGCTGACATCTGCGGCGTTTGAGTTCCAGTTTGAGTATAAGGATGAAACCACAAAAATCCTGGAAATGAGGTATGATCCTGTCAATGACAGCAACCGGGTGCTGATAGAAAAGAAACTGGCAGATACAGATGAAATGCTGGAGGGAGCTGTTCTTCGACTGGAAAAAAAGAGGACACAAGATAATACAGAGAAGAACGAACGTCAGGGAGAAAATGCGTGGGAAATAACCTGGGAATGGGTAAGAGAATGGACGACCGGAAGGCAGCCTCATCTGGAAAAGGGGCTGGAAACCGGGGAGTACCGTCTGGTGGAAATACAGGCGCCCCAAGGAGTCTCTGTTCTGGCAAACCCTGTTTATTTTTCTATCACAGACGGCATGACTGAGGTTCCCTGTCTTGTGATGAGAAACTACACAGTGATCGTAGAAATTGCAAAGGTGTCCCAGACACCGGAGCAGCTTCTGGCAGGAGCGAAGCTGCAGCTGCTCAAAAGAGATACCGGCGAAGTTGTGGAGGAATGGATCTCTGAGGAAAAGTCTCCTAAAAATTTTGTGGGATTGGAGCCGGGAGCATATATCATCCGGGAACTGGAGGCTCCGACAGGCTACAAAAAAGCGCCGGATAAGGAGATTGAAATTAAAAACGATACGGCTCAGGTACAGACATTCACTTTTGCCAATACAAAGATAACCTCTTCTGGAGGCGGAGGCGGCAGCCGGCCTGAAAAGGAGTATATTTCTTTTAAAAAGACAGATACGGGTCATAAGCCGGTAGCGGGAGCAGAATTTACATTTTTCGATCAGATGGGAAAGGTGATGTCTCAGGCAGTCAGTGATGAGAAAGGAAGCTTTTCTATCCCTAAGCCTGGGGACGGAACCTATACTTTCCAGGAGACAAAGGCTCCTGCCGGATACGGGCTGAATCCGGCAGTCTATAGTTTTACGGTCAGCGGCGGGGATATATACCGCGGGGCGTATGAGATTATGGACCAGGAACTGAAGGTGATTGTGAGAAAGCTGGATGGAGATACGAAGGAGGCCCTGAATGGAGCAGTGATCCAGATACGGAGCGTAGATCCAGATACAGGAAAAGAAACGGATGAATTTGAGGGAATCACGGGAGATTCAGGAAACAGCGATACAGAGACCCTGGGCGGAGAGACAGAGAAAAAGGGCGAATTGACGTTTCTTCCTCCTGCTCCGGGTACCTATAGGATCTATGAACGGCAGGCTCCAGACGGGTATAAAAAGGCAGATTCCTACAGCGAATTTGTGGTAAATGAGGACGGTTCCGCAGAAGGCGGGCTAATCGTTTACAATTTTAAAGAGAAGAAAAAGATAGGACGAATCAGGGCTGTATATCACCGAAAAGACCGATTTGGAAACCTTACGCAGGGGTCGGATCATAGTTCTGGCCTAATACGCACCGGCGATGAGAGCGCTTACAGAGAGCTTTTGGCATGGTCTCTGCTTTGCATTGCGGGAATGACGCTTACACTTCCATACAAGATTGCAGGAAAGGGCAAACGCAGAAGAGATCAATGGATAAAGCTTGCGGCTGCTGCAGGTATCCTGGGAGGGGTGGGTCTGTTCCTTTCCATTTGCGCTTATGCAGAGCCAGTTTCGGAGAAAAAGCCGGAGTATGTTTCAAGGCAGGTATTATATGAGGAGGTAGAACGAACGGAGTTTCTTCCTCAAACAGCCTGGATTTCGGTAGAAAACCCAGAAACAGGAAAAACGGAGAAACGAATCTTTCCGGAAATCCGCCGGGAGTATGTCAATGAGCGCTGGCAGGAGGATTTTGAACTGGAGTTAACGGCAGAAGGAATCGGCGCAGAAGGATATATAGTGGGAGAAAATCTGATCTGGGACGGAGAGCCGGAAGGCTTTCTGTCCAGAGGCGGACCGCTTTTAAAGGCAGCAGGTCTTTCAGAAGCGGACTATGAGATTCAAGGGATACAAAGAGACGAAGCAGGGGCAGAAAAAGGCAGACTGACAGCATATGGAAAAAGGAAGGTCTGGGACTGCCGCGTATTTTATGGGGGACTGGTGCAGAGAGAGGAATGTGCGGTTCAGGATGAGACGGCGCGTGAGGAAGAAGAAATCGGCACGCCGGTTGGTGATGCATACCGGATAGAGGAAGGTATGCATCATACAGAATCGACAGATATGGAAGAAACCTCTCATATTCTTCTCAGGGGAACAAACGTGTATGGGAAAATATGGTTCGGATCTGCTGTGCTGCTTATTGTGCTTCTCGCTATGAAAATGCTTCCCACAAAAGAAAAAAACGGTGCACTAAAAAATAAATCAGAGCATTGTCATTCCAGCAGGATAAGATATGTTCTTCCCTCGCTGTTTTTTCTGGCAGCAGCTGTATTCTTTGTCCGTTTCCTGTCACTGTCAGGCATCTACAGACAGGCAAGAGGCGGCTATGAGGCGATCCGGAAGGAAGTATTTACACAGAATGGGGCGGATGCGATACAACAGGAGTTTCCTGTGGCGGACGGAAACTGCATTTTCAGAGAATCTCCCGATGAAGCGGTTCTGCGGGCACGGAATCCAGACTATGTCTGCTGGCTACGTATCCCAAAAACCGCTGTGGATTATCCGGTGGCACGGGGAATCGACAGCGACTTTTATCTAAGCCACAGCTTTGAGGGGAAAGAATGTATATCCGGGGCTATTTTCACGGATCCGTATTCGGAACCGTTCGTATCCGGTCACACCATATTTTACGGCCATAATATGAAGGATGGTTCTATGTTTGCGGATTTGAAACGGTATCTGGATCCTGACTTTTATCAGGATCATCCGTCTCTGTGGATAGCTGTTCAGGGAAAATGGCTGGAATGTCCCATATTCTCCTGCCATCTGATCCGCGAAACGGATAGCACGCCTTTTCAGACCGGTATGACAGAAAGAGAGAAGGAGGCGTATTTTGCCGCCATGTCTCAGGCCTCCATCTATGCCACAGATAAAAAGCGTCTGAAAAATGAGGATTTTATCACGCTTTCCACCTGCCACGGTTCTGGAAAACGCCTGGTTGTTCATGCATTGATACCGGATCTGCATATGGGAGCCACAGAGGAAAATAGAAAAATGGCTAATTTTTATGTAAAAAAGAGTCAAAAATAGGCGGTTACGACAGGGATAAATCACTGGACAAATGTCGTATTTTGTGAGAAAATAAACACGAGTATAACGTGATAAAATTAACAAAGGGCACTATACTTAATCAAATTTCAATTTGAAAGGAGTTTTAACACATGATTTATTCACATGAAGTAGAAGAAATGTGCACAGTCGCACAGGGCGTTCATCATGGCGCTGCTCCAATCCCAGAAGAAGCAAAATGGGTAAAGTCAAAGGAAATCAAGGATATTTCCGGTCTGACACATGGTGTAGGCTGGTGTGCTCCTCAGCAGGGTGCCTGTAAGCTGACACTGAACGTAAAAGAGGGTATCATCCAGGAAGCTCTGGTAGAGACCATCGGATGTTCAGGTATGACACATTCCGCAGCTATGGCATCTGAGATCCTTCCAGGCCTGACCGTTCTGGAAGCTTTGAACACAGACCTGGTCTGCGACGCGATCAACACCGCTATGAGAGAGCTGTTCTTACAGATCGTTTACGGAAGAACGCAGAGTGCATTCTCTGAGGATGGACTTCCTGTAGGCGCAGGTCTGGAGGATCTGGGCAAGGGACTGCGTTCTCAGGTTGGTACAATGTACGGAACTCTTAAGAAAGGTCCACGTTATCTGGAGATGGCTGAGGGCTATGTAACCGGTATCGCTCTGGATGCAGAAGATCAGATCATCGGCTATCAGTTCGTAAACCTTGGCAAGATGACCGACTTCATCAAGAAGGGTGACGATGCTAATACTGCATGGGAGAAGGCAAAGGGCCAGTACGGCCGCGTTGCTGACGCTGTTAAGATCATCGACCCACGTAAAGAATGATGAGGACCAATTAGGAGGATAAAGAAGATGGCATTATTTGAATCATATGAGAGAAGAATTGATAAAATCAATTCCGTATTAAACAGCTATGGCATTGCTTCTATCGAGGAAGCTGAAAAGATTACAAAAGATGCAGGCCTTGACGTTTATGCTCAGGTTAAGAAGATCCAGCCGATCTGCTTTGAGAATGCGTGCTGGGCTTATACAGTAGGCGCTGCCATCGCGATCAAGAAGGGCTGCAGAAAGGCTGCTGACGCTGCCGCAGCTATCGGTGAGGGCCTTCAGGCATTCTGTATTCCTGGTTCTGTAGCAGACCAGCGTAAGGTTGGTCTTGGACACGGAAATCTGGGAAAGATGCTTTTGGAAGAGGATACAGACTGTTTCTGTTTCCTTGCAGGCCATGAGTCCTTCGCAGCTGCTGAGGGTGCAATCGGTATCGCAGAGAAGGCTAACAAGGTTCGCCAGAAACCGCTGCGCGTTATCTTAAACGGTTTAGGAAAGGATGCAGCGCAGGTTATCTCCAGAATCAACGGCTTTACATATGTTGAGACAGAGATGGACTACTACACAGGCGAGGTTAAGGAACTGTGGAGAAAATCTTACTCTGAGGGCTTAAGAGCAAAGGTGAACTGCTACGGAGCAAACGATGTAACAGAGGGTGTTGCTATCATGTGGAAGGAAGGCGTTGACGTTTCCATCACGGGTAACTCCACCAATCCAACCAGATTCCAGCATCCGGTAGCAGGTACCTACAAGAAGGAGTGCGTAGAGAAGGGAAGGAAGTATTTCTCCGTAGCGTCCGGCGGCGGTACAGGCCGTACCCTGCATCCCGACAACATGGCAGCAGGCCCCGCATCCTATGGTATGACCGATACCATGGGCCGTATGCACTCTGATGCTCAGTTCGCAGGTTCCTCTTCCGTACCGGCTCATGTTGAGATGATGGGTCTGATCGGTATGGGCAACAACCCCATGGTTGGTGCTACAGTGGCCGTAGCTGTAAGTATCGAAGAGGCAGCTAAGGAAGGCAAGTTCTAATAAAAAACCTTGGATTTACAAGGAAAAATGAAATTTTAAACTTGGAGGGGAATCGCTTTTGAGCGGTTCCTCTTTTGCGGTCTTAGGAATACAAATGCTGTTTTGTCAACCATTTGTCAACCCTTTTTTTGAGCGGTAGACAAATTACTATTCGATTTGATTTAAAATATCAATCGTATGTGCGGCCATGCGAGGGGTAGCATGGCTGTATATATTAAGAGTAATATCAATATGTTTGTGCCCTAATCTTTTCTGAACATCTTTTATATCGGCGCCGGCCTCCAGCAGCATAGTTGCATGAGTATGCCTGAGGGAATGGTAGTCAAAATCTTTAAAGCCAAGATTGTAATGGATAACACGGCAACAGTGCTGCATAACTCTGGGTTGAATATAAGTGCCGTTTTCACGGCAATTTACCATATTGATAGGCTTTCCGTGCCCATTGGCATTAAGAACGTGATTATCATCTATATAGAGCTGAGTGTAATATTGTCCATAAAATTCCTTTGCCTTTGCCTGATGATTATATGCGTTACGCAGCAGGCTGAGAGTCTTGCCATCTAATTCAATCGTGCGAAAGCTATCATATTTTGGGTTGCTGAATACCCAGGAGCCATTTGTGTTCTGAATCTGCTGATTAACACTTAAAGTGCTGTTTTTGAAATCGATATCGTCCCAGGTAAGTGCAAATGCTTCCCCGAGCCGTAAGCCACAGCGATATGCAAGCTGCAGGGGGATATGGCAGGAATGTCCTTCCGGGAATCTGCTGATAATGGTGTTCCATTCTTCGGTGGATATAGAAGTACGGTTCTTTTTTCGAGAAGGTATCTGGGAAGTTGCCCTTTTTGGTGGTGGTTTTGTACTTTTGGCAGGATTGTATTTAATGAATTGCATAGGCTCTACAGCATAGTCGAGAGCACCTGTCAGAAGTCCTTTGAGCACGGATAGTGTATTTCGGCTATACCCTGCATTGAATTTATCATTTATGAAACCCTGTATAATGGCAGGGGTCAGAGATTTTAAATAATAGCTTCCCAGAACCGGAGTGATGTGAAGAGATATTTTTTTCTTATAATTCAAATAGGTATCTATTTTGAGATTTGTTTTGCAATATTCTTCCAACCAAAGCTCATAGAAATCAGATACAGATATCTCAGACGGTACAAAGTGAGATCCGGCATTATCATACTCCGCCTTTGCCTGTGTTCCTGCGGCCAGAGCTTCCGCCTTAGTGCGGTATCCGCCCTTGCTGATGGAATTACGCTTGCCGTTGATACGCGCGCCCTCAAAAGACCATTCCCAGGTCGATCCACGTTTGCGAGTTCTTAATTGTCCCATAATCATTCCTCCTTAATTTGTTGCGACGTCGCGCATTTTTGGGTACAGAAAAATACACCTGTACAGATGCACGGAGGTATGGTACAATATGGATGTTGAGATCATATTGTATTGGCCTCCGGGCCTGTACAGAAAATTTATTTAAAGCCGTTCCTGTTGGCGCAGGGGCGGTTTTTTGTAATTTGACAAATAAACAGATTTGACATATAATATACTTAACAAGGAACCGGTACGATAGAACACACCTATCCGTTTCCGGTGTTATAAGGATTTAGAAAATAGCGCCTTACTTTACCAGAGCAGGGGCGCTATTTTCTATGTGTTAGATTCAGAATTGCTACAATCAACATGGCAACGCCTAAAATGATTTGGAATTCCTCATATGTACTCATAGAAAACCACCTCCTTCCAACAAGGATGGAAACAGATGGCATGGACGCCCTACCGGCTCCCGGTTAAGTATATTATATTGTCAAGGTGGTGGCCTCTGCGGTGGCGCAGGGGAGGTTTTTGCGTTATTGCATAAAATTATGACGCCATATCTTTTGAATCAGATGAGGAAATAATTTCTCCAGTATCGGCATTCACAAAATCAACATGGACATTATCAACAGTAGTTCCGTTAAATACATTATACATTCCGCCATACATATAAAATCCCATTACAGAAACAGATTCTTTCAGATTAAGTTCTTCGGATTTTGTTGTAATGGTAAATTGAGTAAAATCATCATTTGCTTTAATATCAGTAAAATTAGGGTAGTCTTCAGATCCGACCATATCAGTTAATGCAGTGTTGATACTGTCAGAAAGCTCCTCCATCATTTTTTTGTGCTGACTTTTACTCATCGTATAGGTAGCACTTCCATCATCATTAAGTACGATTTTATAGCCATTTGCTTCAGCTTCTTTGCTCAATTCCTCTTGTGTAGCGTCTCCAATGTAGTCAGATGGAATCGTGAGTTTTACATCAAATAATTCTTTTTCAACATTGACATCTGCAATAGCATCTGCATCGGAGGTAGCGTCTGGCGTTGTTTCTGGAGAACTTGTTTCTTGTTTTGCTGCTGTGGTATTTGCTGTTGTTTCTGAAGCTGATCCGTTGCCGCAGGCTGCCATACTCACTGCAAGAGAGGTGATAAGGGCAGGGAGAAGTATTTTCTTCATTTTCATATATTTTCCTTTCGTTTCATATAAAACAGTTATCTGGTTTATTTATTGAGATTTAATGTTATGGTTTGGGTTTTCGGATTACTCCAGTTCCACATTTCTTTTATTTCGATTGTGATATCACTCATATCTGAGATTCTATAAGCCTTTGCCACATTGATGGTTGTACCAGGTGTGACTTTCTTTGTGTAATTACGGAAAGCTTCGTCATCTTCATCATATGGCAGGAATGTAGTATCACATTCAATACCATTTTGATAAACAGTAATGTAGTAATCTGCCAGATAGGCCCCTGTAGATTCTGTATCTGTATTTGTATAATCATAATAAAGAGCTACGCAAGGATACCCATCATAATCAAATGAAAATACTTTGTGATCGGTATATTTAATGGAGCAAGTATCAATTGAAAAATCAAATTTTGGAGTTTCCTGATTCGGAATCCATGCCCCATCAGCGCCAACATAATAGCCATCTGGTGTAGTGGTATTGGACATCATTACGCCATTGGTATCCAGATAATAGCTTTTACCGCTATCTTCAACCCATCCAGTGGCAAAGCTTCCATCGTCATTCTGATACTTCCACTTTCCATTGCCTTGATCCTGCCAAGTTCCAGCTAGAGCAGTATTCGCTAAAAATGCTGATACCATGGCGGTAGCAAGAAATAATTTTGTCTTTTTCATACCTATTTCCTCTTTTCTTTTGATTTTTATTAAAACGCCATAGGCTATTTTAATCTTAATTCAATCAATTCTTTTTGGTAGCCCAATGCACGTGCTACCTGTTCAATCGTGTATTCCTGATATTTGAAATATTCATATAAAGTCTCATCTGTAATCAAAAATTCAACAGCAAATTTATTCGCTTCTATTTCTAATCTATCCACAGACTGGTAAGTATTTGCCAGTAAAAAAAGGTGTATTCGCTTTAGGGTGCATAATAGCATGGCCCAACTCATGAGTGGCAGTAAAAATACGCTGAATACCTTCAAGATTACAGTTAAGATGTATTTGTTTTTGGCGCAGTACAAGATTGTAGTATCCTCTGATAAGGCCAAGTTCTTCATATAAGAGAAGAATTTTTTTGGCCCGGATAATATCAAAAGGATTCTCTGTTTTGTAATATCGCTTTAAATAGGCGACTTCGTTATGTATATCCAATAAAATCACTTCTCCTGATTTTCAGAGTTGAGATAACGCTTGTTTGTAAATTTTTTTGCATTGATTTTAGCAACCCGTATGCTGTGCTCTAAACTGGCCTTCAAAAGTTCCTTTGTTTCATCGTCTAATGGCGCGCCATCAAACATAAGTGCGCCCTGCTGGCCCTCCAGATCAGAAAGAGTCTGCTCTAATCGGCGGCTGATATCCCTTTCATCACGAGCATTGAGTTGGGGATATTCTTTTGTGGTATCTTCGGTTCCTGTCATCAAATAGTCAATGGTCACTCCAAAAAAATCAGCAATTTTTTGGAGTTTATCTTGTTTAGGAGTATATTTTCCTGACTTCCACTCTGAAAAAGTGGATTTAGTAATTCCAGTTTCCTTTGCGACTTGAGAATCCTTTATATTGCGGGAATCCCTAATGGTTTTATATCGGTCATAGATTTCGTTCATGCATACTGTCCTTTCTATAAAATTCAGAAAATAGAACAAAAAACTATTGACAAGTTCGCAAAACTGAACTATAATTCAAGTATGCGGTTCAGAAAACTGAATTTTATGTACTATCGTGTGGTAACCTTAGTATATCAGTTTTCTGAACTAATAGCAATAGAAAAGTTCAGAAATGAGGTGAAAAATTTGTACGCCAAATATGCAAAGTTGCGAGATAAGAAAGGGCTGACAGATTATCGGGTGTCTGAGGAAACAGGGATTTTAAAATCCACACTCTCCGAATGGAAAAACGGAAAATATAATCCTAAGTTCGATAAGCTGTTAATTCTCGCCAAGTATTTTGATGTTCCAGTGGAGTATTTCGCAGAGACTGAGGAAGGGAGGTGAGAGAAGGTGGAAGAAGTAAAGCGATGGCGAAACGATCTATCAGAGCAGGAAGCCATACGCTTGCGTGAGAGCGGAAAAATAACAGGTGCTAAAGAGGAGTATTTAGGGACAGAAAGAACGCCATCTGGTCATAACAGAATAGACATATATCTTGTCTTGGATGAAGATGGCGTTTACAGATTGGAATACAGACTGCAAATGATGAATGAGGCAGAGATGGCCGAATTTTGCTACAAAAAGGATAGATTAGACGAGGTAAAAACTTTGTTTGCGGCATCATTATTAACTGCAGCCAGCATTGGAATTCTTGTTCTTACCGGATATTTTCTTTTATGGCTTTGTAGCAATAATTAGAAATTCGAAATCTAATTTTATGTTTCTTGCGAACTGCTGTTTTTAAAACAAGTGAGGAGAGAGATGCTTACGATAATTTTAACCATAACAACTGCCATATGTGCATTTGGATGGCTTGTAAGTCGAATTTCGGCTATAGCCATGATAAGGTATGTCAAAATTAAGGGGTATGAACGCCCAACTAATGCAGAATTAAATGAGTGTATACGCTGGGCGGCAAAAAGAGTTTTTAAAAGAGTTGGTGATGGAGGTGACGAAAGTGAGGATTGAAAAAATGCAGAATTCGGTGACTTAAAGCACTCGATCCATATATTTGATGCAGAGGGAAAGAAAAGACAATGGAGTTTAAGGCTTAAGAAGGAGGGTACACAAAATGCATGATTTAATGAGAACCACCATCACATCAATGGAAGCTGCTGAGTGGTGCGGAAAAGAACATTCTAAGTTACTTCGGGATATTCGCAATTACATATCTCAGTTAGGAGCAGCCAAAATTGGATTCTCCGATTTTTTCAAGGAATCCACATATGTTACAGAGCAAAACAAGACACTTCCCTGTTTTCTTGTTACAAAGAAAGGCTGCGAGTTCATCGCCCACAAGATGACTGGACAGAAGGGAACGGAATTTACCGCAAGATATATTAACCGATTCCATGAGATGGAGTATACAAAGCTCCCTTGCCCACTCAATCCACAGATTGCTTCCAGCGTGGCAGATTTGGGCCGGGTAACGGAACGGGTTATGAAGAATCAGGGCTCAGCACCATATAAGATTGCGGAAGCATTTAAAATGGAGTGCGAACAGTTCGGTATCCAGCTTCCAGCTGATTTTGTGAAGGTTCCTGAGTATGAGCAGATGTCTTTGACCGGGTTATTAAGCGAAAGATAGGAGGGATTGGTTTTGAGAAAAGTAGTGTTAAATCAGGTCAGTTTTAGTAAGGATGATTTGAGTGAAATCCATGGCTGTTTTGTAAGCGGACTGACAGATGGCGTTAATGAAGATGGAGACGAAGTGATCTTTCTTACATTTTTCAATCCGGTGACAAAAAAATACATTGGCGCGGAATTTGGAGAACATGGATGTGCCTTCGTTTCAAATCCATATGAGGAAGGGAGGTAATACAGCATGGTAGCACCATATCAACCATTATACACGGTTAAGGAAGCGTCGCTGGTTTTGCGGGTCAATACCACTAAGGTCTATGAGCTGATAAACACTGGACAGCTGCCCTGCCTGTTATTAGGGCAGAAAAAGATCCGGGGTTCGGATCTGGAAAGATTCATTGAGAAATATCCGGTCGCAGAGCCGGCAGTAGGAGGAGACAATGGAAGTAATCAAACATAACCCCCAGCCAGAAGCCCCCATCACCATCACCCCGGAGGAATATGACGACATCCTGGTACTGGGCGGCCTGGTAGGGGATGAGCTTCAGAGATACCGCCAGGACAACCGCTGGGCGTGGAACCTGGCCGCGGCGATGGCGTTTCTGCTGGGAGCGGAATCAGTGGTGCTGTTTCTGGTGGCATATGGCGTGATCGCGCTGTGAAGGGAGGTGAGGAAGGATGAATCAGAGATTGAAGCGTAAGGCGGAGAAACGCAGGAGACAGCAGATCTGCGAGGCCCTAGATCTGTGCTTGCAGATCAACGGGCTGCAGGAAAGTAAGCGGGAGCTTACAGGGGATCACCCTACAGCGTTCTTTCTTTTTAACGGTCATGTCGCAGGGGTGACGGTGGAAACTTATGCGACTGGCTGGGAGCCTGGTATGGATGTAGGTAAGTACCTTGATGCATATCTGGACAGCCCAGGCCAGATGGACAAGCTGTTCAAGGATCTTAAGCAACTGAAAAAGGACCTGCACAGCGGCAACTGTGGCGGGTCCAAAAAATAAAAAACTAACACCCTTATTATAAGGGAGAATGAGCGAGGAAACAAGATGGCAAATCGAAAAAATGATGTATTTTGCGCTGAAAATCAGTATGAGGAGGCCCTGAGGCTTATGGGCCGGGTCAATGCGCTGGCAGGGATTGCGAGGATAAGCAAGTATTCCGTGATTGATTGCGAGCTCGTGGCAGCAGTGTTAGGGTTCGACATGGACGTTGAGGACTGCGAGCAGAAAGGAGATACGGAATGTACTATAAAGGAATAGGCCCTGAGGCTGGTACGATCGTGGAGGAAGATCAGGCGTATCAGTACGCATTGGAACGATGCATGAATGCCACACCAGAAGAGAAAGAGGAATTTGTGAACTGGTATTATTCCGGGAACTGGGCTGAAATGGAGGATTGGGAAGAATGAAGAAATTTCGAACGCTGAGAGCGGATGAGATTGATTGCAGAATAGCCACGGCAACAGAGAAGGGGATTTCCCTTCTGCTGTACAAGGATGCCCGGTGTGATATGAATATTCTGGACGAATCCGTAGGAGCAGAGAACTGGCAGCACCACCATTCCAGAGATAACGCAAACTGCACAGTAGCCATCTGGGACGATAGCAAGAACCAGTGGATTGAGAAAGAAGACACAGGCACAGAGAGCAACACAGAAAAGGAAAAGGGGTTGGCCTCGGATTCGTTTAAGCGGGCTTGCTTTAACTGGGGGATTGGCCGAGAACTGTATACTGCTCCGTTCATTTGGATTCCGGCAGGAAAATGTAAGATTGAAAAGGCAGAAGGAGCTGGAAGAGCAAAATACACTTGCAGGGATCGCTTTTCCGTAAGCCAGATCGGCTACGATGCTGAGAATAATATCAATGCATTAGTGATTAAGTGTAAAAATAAGGTGGTTTTCACTCTTGGGCAACCTGAACCAGAGGAAACAGCAGATACCATGCAACCGCAGAGGCCTATATTGGTAGAGACGGCTCATATTAACACGCTGTACGTGGAATTATCCAGAACAGGGGTAGGATTGAAACAAATTCTACGGAATTATGATATTAAAGATGTTCATGAGATGAATATAGACCAATTTCGGGACGCAATGGACGTCTTGAAAGGCAAACCAGATATGATTGTTTCCTATTAGGAACGCTGTAAATACAAGGCTTTTCGGAGCCTACGAACCACAAAAAATAATATTTGATCTATCACATTACACCAAAAGCCGTCCGGCGTTCAAATCGGGCGGCTTTTTTGCGTGGATAGACCGGAAGGAGGCGGAAAAATAATTACAGAAATTTAACCCGCAAAATTGTGCAACTTTCACGAAAAGGAGGATAGTGAATGGCAGATGAAAAATTGAACACAGGCCCCGGTGAGGAGAAGCTCCCGGAGGCTCCCGCTCCTGTTACGGTTGACGGGTCCCAGGCTCCGGCTCCCGAACAGACTGCCGCTCCCACACCCCAGCAGGAGGGGCCTGCCCAGCCCGAGCCCGGTGATGTGGTGGTGTCCTTTGACAAAATCAATGAGCTGATGAATGAAAAGCGGCAGACAGCCCGGGCCGAGGTAGAAAAAGAGGAGGAGGCAAAAGAGCCGGAGGAGAAAACGCGGGAGGAACCTCCCGCCGCTGGGGATGATGAACCGAAAAAGGCCCGTCGGGGCCGTCCCCCAAAAGAGGAAAAAGCGGAGCCTGCTGGCAAGGAGGCGGCGAAGCCCCGCAAGGGCCGCCCACCCAGGGCGGATAAGGCGGCCCCCGGCGAGGCCACGCCGACTAAGCGAGACAAATTGTCCCGAAGTGGGAAAAAGTCTGCGGAGGTTAAAGCTGCCCCGGAACCCGAAAAGGCCCCATCCGAAAATGCGGCTCCGGCCCCGGAACAGGCTCCGCCTGAGCCAGCCGCTCCGCCCCGTCCTGTGGAGGAAGGAAAGCTGGTCTATCTGAAACTTTCCGAAATGCATCCGTTCCACACATTCCGCCCCCACCCGTTTAAGGTGCGGGACGATGCCAAAATGCAGGAAACGGTAGCGTCCATCAAGGCAAACGGCGTAATGGTTCCTGGTCTTGCCCGCCCGGAAAAGGATGGCAACGGTTATGAGATCGTGGCGGGCCATCGCCGCCATCATGGTTGTGAGCTGGCCGGGCTGGAGGAAATGCCCTTTATCGTTCGGGAAATGACTGACCACGAGGCGGTACAGGCCATGAAGGACAGCAACAAACAGAGGGATCAGACGCTCCCCAGCGAACTGGCCGCCCTGTTGGAGCTGGAAGTGGAGGACATCAAGCACCAGGGCGGGCGGCTGAAAAATGTGGCCGAGGGCGATATTGGAAAACGCTCCGTTGAGATCGTGGGCGAGGCGCACGACATGAACTATAAAAAGGTCATGCGTTATCTGCGGCTGAACTCCCTTGTGCCGGAACTGCTGGACAAGGTGGACGATAAAAAAATGGGCTTTATGCCCGCTGTGGAGATTTCCTATATCCGCCCTAAAAACCAGCGGCTGATCGCTGTTTCCATTGACGGAGAACAGGCGTCCCCCTCTCTGGCCCAGGCGAAAAAGCTCCGGGAGCTGGACAAGGATGGAAAACTCAACGGTGATGTCATTGATGGCATCTTATCAGAAAAGAAAAAGGAGGATCGAGGCGTGATTATTTCTACCGCTGAACTGGAAAAGTATTTTGGCAAGGAGGCCACTCCCGCCAAAATGAAGGAGCAGATCATGACTTTACTGGACGAATGGAAGGAGAAACAGCCGCCCGAGCTGGCGAAGGCTCCGAAAAAGATGGATCAGGACAAGTAACCACTTCGAGACATTTTGTCCCGAGGGCCCTGCCCCCCGCCCTTTCCCATGATTGGGAAAGGGCGGGGGGATTGGGTTGAACTTTCTTATTAAAATATCGGAGGTATTGACTATGAAGCGTCCCCTTGCATACATTACCGCCGCATGGCTTGGCGGCGACAGTGAAAACGCAGAACAGGCCGCCCGCTACTGCCGGGCGGTTTATGAGACAGGCTTTTCCCCGATCTGCCCGCCCCTTTATCTGCCCCTGTTTCTCAATGACGCAGTACCCGAGGAGCATAAAAGCGGCATCGACATGGGCCGTGACCTCTTGCGCCGCTCCCATGTGCTGGTGGTCTGCGGCCACACCATGACCGAGGCCATGAAAAATGATATTGCCGTGGCCCAGCGGCTGGGAATTACCGCCACCACCCTTGAGGGCATCCTGACCGTCAAGGGGCAGGGTAAACGCTGATGGAGTCTGTTTTTGAGGCTTTCATTTCAAATCCTGCCCTTTACAGTGCGGGGCATCTGGTTGGGGAAACGCTGCATTTCCCAACCAACACGGAGGAGGTGCAGTCCCTCTTAAAGCGGATCGGCGTGGACGGGGTACGCTGCCAGGAATACTTTATTATCTCCTTTGACAGCGATATTCTCGGCCTTTATGACTATCTGGGCGAGTATGAAAACATTGACGAGCTCAACCACCTGGCCCATCTGCTGAAGGAGCTCTCCCCATCAGAACGGGAAACGCTGGAGGCGGTTATGGACAGCGGCCAGCATTGTGGCTCGGTGCAGGACTTGATCAACCTTACGCAAAATCTGGACTGCTACGACTTTCATCCCGGCGTGGACAATGAGGAAATGCTGGGCCGCCTTTATGTGGAGGATATGGAAAGTCTCGAAGTGCCGGACAATATAAAACTCTACTTTGACTTTGAAGCATACGGGCGGGACATTTCCATCAACGAAAACGGACACTTTGCACCGGGCGGCTATGTGACGAAGGTGAGTGACGATTTCCGGGAGGTCTACCACGGCCCCCAGGACATCCCCGCTGAACACAGGGTTTTTGCTTACCCCCAGCTTTCGATCCGGGAGCAGATGGCCGCTTATCAAGAAATTATTGACGGTTCCTCAAAGGAGGGGTTTCGGCGGCTGGCTGAAAAACACCATGAGGAACGGTAACGGGACTTCGAGACAATTTGTCCCAAGGCGAAAGGAGGCGGTGTAACTGATTGATGAAGAAATTTCCCGGAGCTCCATAGCGATTTCTGTCCGGGCCAGCAAGTTGACAGCCCGGGGGCTGGCCTATGTGCTCCGGGCGGCGGGCCGCCAGATCGCCAAACGGCATAAGAAAGCCCAAAAGCCCCACGGCAGGCAGAGCGTGAAAAAGCTCATGGCCCACGGCGAAAATGTGAACAGCATCGAGGTGGAGGCCCCGAAGCTCTTTGACCGCATGGCCCGCCGTTTCAATGTGGACTATGCCTTTTACAAAACCGGGCCGGACAAATACCTGCTGTTTTTCAAGGCGGGACAGGCGGATGCAATTACCGCCTGTTTTGAGCGGTACTCCCGCAGGCTTCTGGAACAGTCAAAATCCAGCCGCATCCCTATCCGGGAACAGCTTAAAAAGGCGGCGGAACAGCTTGTAAAGGAACCGCCCAAAACACAGGAACGGACAAAGGGGGTGGTTCGTGAAGAACGATAGCATCAAAAAATACCTTATTCCCAACATCCCGTATCTGTTTGTCCTGTGGGCCTTTCTCAAGCTGGGGACGGCCTACCGTCTGGCGGCGGGGGCGGATTTTGCTCATAAGCTCATGGGGCTGGGCCAGACTATTGGCCCGGCCTTTGCCGACTTTGCCCCGGGGCTTGCTCCCTTTGACTGGCTCGTTGGCATTGTGGGGGCTATGGGCTTTCGCTTGCTGATCTATATGAAAAGCAAGAACGCAAAGAAATTTCGGCGGGATGAGGAGTACGGTTCAGCCCGTTGGGGATCTGAAAAAGATATACGACCTTTTGTCGATCCGAAGTTTGAAAATAACATCATTCTGACCGGGACGGAGTTTCTTACCATGAATACCCGTCCGAAAAATCCGGCCAACGCCCGGAACCTAAATGCCTGCGTGATCGGCTCGTCCG
>OASQ01000016.1_pt1 | contig 173143 bp, 150 predicted proteins | sample 1475771 | NCBI WGS metagenome assembly OASQ01 (sample SAMEA2579910, study PRJEB22360) | human gut metagenome | reverse complement strand
TATCAATTCCCGGATAAGTTTCTTAGCTTTGTTCGCTCGTTTTCCTTGTAATTTGTAGCTGAATACTGTGATTATTTGAACCAAATCTTCAACAAGTTCCTGCTGTTCAGATTTTTCAGTATTATCAATATTTCCATTTGCATCCCAATTTCGTAATGTCTGAGCAGATACGCCTATAATTTTTGAGAATTCATGTATAGAATAATATTTACTCAAAGTATCAACTCCTTTCAATAATATTCTAGTCTAATATCTTATAAAACTAAACATCTACTTATATGATTTTATAATTTATATTTATCTGTTAATAACCTCCACTTTTTATCAACATTGTTTCTTTCTGAGATTTGACTCTCATATCATATCATAATTTTTTATTTTACGCATGTTTTTCTATCTGTAATTATTGGAATTATAGGAGAATTTTGATGCATGAACCTCGCAGCAAGAATGCCTCAGCATTCTTGAATATATAGAAAATACAAGTTATCATATACGAAAAAATCTCAATCCGAAGATTGAGATCTCTATAAGAGCGACAGACGGGGTTCGAACCCGCGACCCCGACCTTGGCAAGGTCGTACTCTACCAACTGAGCCACTGTCGCATTCATTATATTGTTCCGTTTGTTTCTTGTGTTCCTTGGAACAATATATACTATACCTGATAATCAGACTTTTGTCAACAGCTTTTTTTAATTTTTTTCAAAATTTTTGATGCAATATATTTTATTCCATTTTTTTGCACACTTCTCATATATGAAAGTCTCTAATCTCCTTTCTTTTAATAAGACTAATCTTGGAAAATCAGTTGTTTTTTATTTTTTTTACTGTTATGATAAACAAAACGATGATTCAAGAATGCCTCGGCATTCTTGCTGCGAGGTGGGAGTCATCTCCCAGCTGATATATATAATTCACATAGGAGGTTTGTTATGTCAGAGACAATTACAGAAGAAAATACAACTACAGAAGAAAATATAACTACAATAGATCATGCATCTGCTACAGAAACTATATCCGGTCAGAAAGATACATCTGCTGCAGAAAATGCATCTGGTCAGGAAGATACATCTGCTTCTAGCAGCACAACTATCCAGAAAGATACGTCTGCTTCTAAAAGTTCAACTATCCAGGAAGATACGTCTGCTTCCGGTAGCACAACTGCCCGGAAAAATGCATCTGTCATCAATAATACTACTGCTCCAGGAACGGAATCTGCTTATAACCTGGATTCTGAGATGGATCCGTTTGACAAAGCTGAAAAAGAGCGTGATTCCTCCGGATTTTTTGCCCGTTTTTCTGCTAAAATTGCAAATATCCACTCCCGCCGCGAAGCCAGACTTGTTCGCGATGAAATTATACTTTCCCGTATTCCGGACAAGGACTTGATGGAATACTTAAAATTAGAACAGAAGCGTCTGGAATCCCAGCAGCATGCCAGAGAAATTCGTGAAAAAAGAATTTGGATTGCATTCCAGATGACCATTGCGTTAATTGCCGCAGTCTTAGTTATTTATTTTTTGAAAGACAGTCCGGCAATTCTGATCAGCATCTTATACACAGCCGGTCTTTTGATTGCATTTAACATCTGGAATAAACATAAAGATGGACGCTCACCAAAAGATCAATAATTTAATAAAAAATCCCATCCGGTATTCTTCAACGCAAGAATATCCGGGTGGGATTTTTTTCATCATTAATTCAAGTCGAACGTCCGTGAGACAAATTTACTATTACTCACCACCTGAAGAGGTGGGAGTCTTCTCGACTGAGATAAATTTTATTCTTCCTCTTCTACCACTGAAAGTCCCAATTCATCAAGCTGTTTCTGATCAACTTTTGTTGGAGCCTCTGTCATAAGATCCGAAGCATCTTTTACCTTCGGGAATGCTATCACGTCACGAATGCTATCCTGTTTTGCCATGAGCATAACAAGACGATCCAGTCCATATGCAAGTCCTGCGTGTGGCGGTACTCCATACTGGAATGCTGTCAGGAGGAATCCGAACTGCTCCTGTGCCTGCTCTGGTGTAAATCCAAGCACCTCGAACATCTTGCTCTGGATCTCAGGGTTAAAGATTCGCACACTTCCTCCACCAATCTCATTTCCATTCAAAGTAATATCGTATGCTTTTGCACGGACTCTTCCCGGATCACTGTCAATGTACTGAAGATCTTCTTCCATTGGCATTGTAAATGGGTGATGCATTGCTGTGAAACGGTTCTGTTCTTCACTCCACTCAAGAAGCGGGAACTCTGTGATCCACATAAATTTGTACTCATTCTTATCTAAAAGATCCATCTGGCGTGCAAGTTCCAGACGAAGCGCACCTAATACATCCCATACAACTTTATTCTTATCTGCTGCAAAGAGAAGCAGATCACCATTCTCACCGTCCATAGCCTGAATCAAGTTCTTCTGCTCATCCTCTGTCATGAATTTTGCGAAAGAAGATTTTACAGTTCCATCTTCATGGATTGCAATGTAAGCCAGTCCTTTTGCCCCATAATCCTTTGCATAATCAACCAGCTTGTCAATCTTCTTACGTGCCATTCCTCCCTGGCCTTTTGCGTTGATACCACGAACGGTACCACCATTCTCAATAGCACCCTTAAATACAACAAACTCGCTGTCTTTTACAACATCTGTCACATTGACAAGCTCCATGCCGAATCTTGTATCCGGTTTATCGGAACCGTAACGATCCATAGCCTCCTGCCATGTCATTCTCGGAATCGGAAGCGGAACTTCCACACCAAGAACTTCTTTAAACAGCATCGCAAGGAATCTTTCATTGACATCAATGACATCATCAACATCTACGAAAGACAGCTCCATATCCATCTGTGTGAACTCTGGCTGACGGTCTGCTCGAAGATCCTCGTCACGGAAACATTTTGCAATCTGGAAATATCTGTCATAACCAGAACACATTAAAAGCTGCTTAAATAGCTGTGGTGACTGTGGAAGTGCATAAAAATGTCCCTGATGAACGCGGCTTGGTACAAGGTAATCTCTTGCTCCCTCCGGTGTACTTCCGATGAGTACCGGTGTCTCAATCTCAAGGAATCCTTCATTTGCCATAAACTGACGCGCAAGTGTAGCCACCTTGCTTCTCATCATCAGATTGCGCTGCATATCCGGTCTTCTAAGATCCAGATATCTGTATTTCAGACGGACTTCTTCTTTTGTCTTAGAATTCTCCTCAATCTGGAACGGAGGTGTCTCTGACTCAGAAAGTACACGAAGCTCCTCTGGGATAATCTCAATTTCACCTGTTGCAATGTTCTCATTGACTGCACCAGATCGTTTTGCAACTTTTCCTACAACTGCAACAACATATTCACTGCGAAGCTTTGCAGCCTTCTCGATCAGTGCTGCATCTACACTTCCTTCATCAAATACAACCTGGATAATTCCGGAACGGTCTCTTACATCTACAAATACGAGACCTCCTTTATTACGATTTTTCTGTACCCATCCCATAATGGTCGCTGTCTCGCCTACGTTAGCTGCTGACAGTTCCCCACATCTGTGGGTTCTCTTTAAGCCCTGCATTGACTCTGCCATTTTTCTATATCTCCTTTTTCACTTGTGCGTTCTATTCTCTACAGCCTGTCTACGGAATCTGCATAACAGTCTGCAATTTCTGTATATCCATCTTCTATTAGCTGCTCTTTCTGAAACTTCTTATTCTTCTTCATATTGACGATCAGCACCTGTCGTCCTGCCTCCCGGTCAGCTTTTGCAAGAGCAAGAACCTTCAACATGGACTCTTTTGGAAGCTTCTTCTCCAGAAGATATGCCTTTTTCCGGCGTCCTCCCGGAACTTTATATCCATTTTCCAGAAGCAGCATGACAATTCTCTCAAATCCAATGGAAAATCCGCATGCCGGTGTATCTTGCCCTGTAAACTTGCCGATCATCTTATCATAACGTCCGCCTCCGGCAACAGAACCGCCAAAGTCATCCATAGTTACCTCAAAAATTGTTCCGGTATAGTAGGACTGTCCTCTTACGAGGGTTGGTGTGAACTGAAGCTTAAAATCACACTCTTTTGCAGCTTCTACACTTGACATGATCAGTTCCAGGCCGTCAGCCGTCTCATCGCTCAGATAATCTCCAAGCTTTTCTTTCAGGTAACGGACTCCTGATACATCAGAAGCAACCTCATCAAAAAGAGAAAGGTAGGTCTTAACACTTTCCCTGGTATATCCCATCTCAATAAGCTCTGCCTCGACACCTTCCGGTCCGATCTTATCCATCTTATCCAGAACAATGAAGACTTCATCATAGTCTTCCTCTTTAAAACCACTGTAAGCAGCCATAGATTTCAATATATTACGGTCATTAATACATACAGTAAAATTCTTAAAGTCCAGTTTCCCAAGCATCGCCGTTGTGGCAAGGATCAGCTCGATTTCGGCGAGATTAGAAGCCTCTCCTAATATATCGATATCGCACTGTACAAACTGGCGGAAACGTCCTTTCTGCGGGCGGTCTGCTCTCCATACACTTCCAATCTGAAGTGCTTTAAAAGGAGACGGCAGCTCATTTGCATGATTAGAATAATATCTTGCAAGCGGAACCGTCAGGTCATACCGAAGTCCTCCATCCACAAGATCATTTTCCTCTTTTGCCTCGTCAATTTTTAACTTTTCTCCACGTTTCAAAATCTTGAAGATCAGTTTTTCGTTATCTCCCCCCTGCTTGCTGCACAGGTTCTCGATATGCTCAACACATGGAGTTTCCATAGATTGGAATCCAAATGTTTTATAGGTGTCTTTAATCAGGCCGATCAGGTAATCCCGGATTTCCATCTCTGCCGGCATTACATCTTTCATACCGGTTACTGGTTTCTTCTTTAACGCCATAGCCATTCTCCTTTTCGTTCTATCATCTCGTCCACCCGGCTGATGTAAGCATCGATTGCTTTTACATTCTCCTGCCGGATCAGACTGGTTTTTTTCTTCTTTTTGCTTTCAGGATTTATGACAGGTTCTTTCAGTACGATTTTTGTAGACGCACCTGCACCTGCTGCAATAATGGATTGCTTTTCCTCCATAATTAGTATATTGTATATTCCTGCTTTGTCAACCTTTGCATAGCCCACATTCTCAAAATTTCCGGCAATATTCTTCTGACGATACAGATAATACGGAAAAAGTCCCATCTGTCGGGCTTTATTTCCTGCCATCTCTACCATCGTACCTATTTCATCTTGTATGATCGTTAATCTTTTCCCTTCTCTCTCTTCCTGGCCCATTTTAGCTGCACGTTTAATTGCAAGGGAATGTACCGTCAGATTATCAGGTCCAAGTAACGCAATCTGTCTTAGAGTGTCCTCCATATCCTCCGGTGTCTCTCCCGGAAGTCCTGCAATAATATCCATATTGATATTATCAAATCCCAGCTTTCTCGCCATATGAAATGCTTCATACACTTGTTCTACCGTATGCTTACGTCCAATTGTATCCAAGGTCTTCTGCTGCATGCTCTGAGGATTGATAGAAATTCGATTAATACCGTGATTTCGAAGCACCTGAAGTTTCTCTTTCGTAATACTGTCCGGTCGTCCGGCTTCCACCGTAAACTCCAGAAGTCCTTCCCTTACAAAATGTCTATCAATGCATGTAAGCAGCCGGTCTAACTGATCCGCATTCAAAGTTGTCGGTGTTCCACCGCCCATGTAAATGGTGTCAGCTTTTCTTCCTTCAGACATTTTCGCAATTGCTTCCAGTTCCTTCATAAGTGCAGCCAGATAGTCTTCTACCCGGTGCTCCCAGTCACCTAAGGCACCCGAACTAAACGAACAGTAACTGCAAACCGTTGGGCAGAATGGGATTCCCACATAAAGACTATAGCCATTTTTATAATCCAACTGATCCAGAAGCTTTTTTTCTCTCCCTGCAATCTGCCATGCAAGATGTGCTTTTTCTTCACTCACCAGATTTTCCTTCTGGAACCATGGAACAAACGTCTCCTGTGTCATACCTTCTTCCAGTTTTCTCATAGCAATTTTAGTCGGTCGTACTCCCATCAGGATTCCCCATGCAAGAGTTCTGCCACTTTGCTCTGACAACTTTTTGTATAACATCTGGTCGAGATATTTTTTCATTGCAGATTTCTCCGCTGGCATGTCATTTGTCTGCCTGTCTGCAATTTCAATCATCGCCTCTTTCTGCCCGTCTGTACCATCTTCTGCAAATTCCACAGTTACATAATTAGAGGCTTTTTCCTCCACTGAAGACACAACTGTCTCCGATGGATAAAAAGCCTTCACCATATGATATGCATTATATACAAATGTCTCCTGATTGCATATAACCCGGATCATTCTTAGCCCTCCTGTACATATGGGTTGTGAAGCTTCTCATACTCTATCTTTGTCTCACCCATATGTCCCGGATAAACAATCGTATCATCCGGAAGTGCGAACAGTCGTTCTCTTACAGATCTTACGATTGCATCCTGACTGCTGTTCGGAAAATCCGTACGTCCGACAGAACGCTGGAATAAAGTATCTCCACTAAATACTGCATGTTCTACAGGCAGATAATAGCAACAGCCTCCCATCGTATGTCCCGGTGTATGAATGACTTCTATCGTCTCACCTGCCAGTTCCAGTTTTTGTCCGTCTTTTAACGGTTTTGCACCATCAAAGGAATAACCATTCGTGTAAGATGAAGACAGATTCAGCTCTGGATCCGTCATAATCGGAAGATCCTCTTCCTCTACATAGACCGGAATATTCCAGTTTTCCAAAATAGAATCAATTCCCATAATATGATCGAAATGTCCATGAGTCAGAAGAATTGCCACAAGGTTAAGTTTTTCTTCCTCAATGTATGCTGTAAACTTCTTAGAATGTCCACCTGGATCCACTACAACTGTATCCTTTGTCTCTTCATTTATCAAAAGGTAACAATTTGCCCCCAAAATCCCAAGGGAAAATTTCTCTATCTTCATTGCTTTTTCTTTCCTCCTAGCCTGTTGTTCTCTCAATATCGATCACGTCATCAATCTGACGCAGTTTACCAATTACTTTCGCAAGTTCCTCTCGGCCATGCACAATAAATCCAGCCTCGATGGTCGCAGTTCCCTGCTTGCTCGTGCGGATATTTAAGGATTTGACATCCATCTCCATCTCCGTAAATACTTTGGAAATACTCATCAGAAGTCCCTGCTGATCTCTTGCATACATCTTGATCTCAGCCAGATACTGACCTCCTGTCTCTTCTGTCACATTTCCTTCCCACTCAGCCGGAATCAGTCTTGCACGTTCTGCTTCTGTCAAATGTATCATATTAACACAATCCGTACGGTGAATCGAAAGTCCTCTTCCTCTTGTAACAAATCCGACAATCTCATCTCCCGGTACTGGATTACAGCATCTGGAGAACCGGACTGCCACATCATCAATTCCTTTTACGACAATTCCACTCTTGGACTTGGCAATATGGACTTTATTCTTAGCCGCCTCTGCAACTTTTTCAAGTACAATTTCATCTGTCAGTTCCTGCTTGTGATCCTTGCCATATTCTTCCGCCAGACGATTCACGACCTGTCCTTCTTTTAAGCCGCCATGTCCGATCGCGGCAAGCACAGAATCCCAGTCCTTGAATCCATATTTTCTCTGTACGATCTCTTCATATTTTGGCTGGAGCAGATTAGAAAGGTTGAGAGATTTTGCTTTGCAATAGGAGGCCACCATCTCTTTTCCTTTGATAATATTGCTCTCTTTAAATTCTTTTTTGAACCACTGATTGATCTTATTTTTTGCCTGTGTACTCTTGACTACATTCAGCCAGTCACGGCTTGGTCCTTTCGAATTCTGGGAGGTCAGAATTTCTATTCTGTCTCCATTCTGGATTCTGTAATCAATCGGAACAAGCTTTCCATTCACTCTGGCACCGACCATCTTATTGCCGACTGCACTGTGTATGGAATAAGCAAAGTCGATTGGAGTGGACCCCGTCGGCAATGTCTTTACATCCCCCTGCGGTGTAAAGCAGTACACATCATCTGCAAACAGATCCAGATCTCCTTTGATGAGGCTTAAGAATTCCTTGTTGTCAGACATATCTCTCTGCCATTCCAGAATCTGTCTGAGCCAGCTCATTTTCTCTTCTTCAGCCATAACACCTTTCTTGCTGCCGCCGGACTCTTTATACTTCCAGTGAGCAGCAATACCATATTCGGCTGTCTTATGCATCTCCTGTGTACGGATCTGGATCTCAAACGGCTGACCGATCGAACTCATCAGCGTTGTATGCAGAGACTGATACATATTCGGTTTCGGCATGGCAATATAATCTTTAAATCTTCCAGGAATCGGCGTATAAATCTCATGGATAATTCCCAATGCCGCATAACAGTCTTTGACAGAATCCACAATGATACGGACTGCAAACAGGTCATAAATCTGATCTACTGTCTTATCCTGATTGACCATCTTCTTATAAATACTGAAGAAATGCTTTACACGTCCATTTACATCTGCTTTAATCCCCGCATTTTTCATATGCATGGACACTTCATCCACAATCTGTTGGACAAATTCCTCACGCTCTGTTTTTCTGGCATTGATTTGATTTACAAGATCAAAAAATACATCTGGTTTCAGATACTTCAATGACAGATCGTCAAGTTCTGTCTTAATTTTAGAAATACCAAGCCTTCCCGCGATCGGTGCATAAATATCCATTGTCTCACGGGCCTTTTCCTGCTGTTTGGCCGGAGTCATGAACTGCAGTGTACGCATATTATGCAGACGGTCCGCAAGTTTAATGATAATGACCCGGATATCCTTTGCCATAGCAAGGAACATCTTTCTCAAATTCTCCGCCTGAAGTTCCAGTTTGTCCGCAGAATAAGCTACACGGCCAAGTTTCGTAACACCGTCTACCAGAAGAGCTACCTCTTCTCCAAACTCTTCTTTGATATAATCCTCTCCAATCTGAGTATCTTCCACTACGTCATGAAGAAGAGCTGCGATAATTGTCTCCTTATCCATCTCAAGATCCGCAAGAATGATCGCTACCCAGAGTGGGTGGATAATATACGGTTCTCCCGACTTTCTCTTTTGGTCTCCATGCGCTTTTTTTGCCAGATTATATGCCTTCTCGATCTGAGTAACATCCGCAGACGGATGATACTTTTGAATACGGGCAATTAACATGCCATAAAGCTTATCCGGATCATCATAATCTGCCTCCTGTTTGATCCCGTGCCCATCTACCATCTGAAGTTTCCCTCTTGTGTCTTTTAGCAATGCTTCCGGAGCAATCTTGCCGTCCAGTGACTCATATGTTGTTTTATTCTCTGACATATTAACGCCTCCTTCCCTCTCTAGTCTCTCAAATGTATATCTTTTTCTATTTTCCAGGATATACAATAACTGAATCTATATCATATCCCTGTAATCTGTCACGTCCGTGAAGTCCTGCCAGTTCCATTAAAAACACAGTCTTTACAACCTTTCCGCCAAGACCTTCAATCAAATGGATCATCGCCTCATTCGTTCCGCCTGTCGCGATCAGATCATCAATGATCACAACTCTCTGCCCTGGCTTGATTGCATCTTTGTGCATCTCGATAGTTGCTGTACCATACTCTAATTCATACTCTGCAGAAACCGTCTCTCTTGGGAGCTTTCCTTTTTTACGAATCGGAATAAATGGCTTTTTCAGATTATATGCGATCGGTACCCCGAAAATAAATCCTCTGGATTCCGGTCCGACTACTACGTCAAAGTCAAGACCTTCTAATTTTTCCTGCATCAGATCAATTGCAAGATGCAGTCCTTCCGCGTCCTGTAATACACCTGTCACATCACGAAATATGATCCCCGGTTCTGGAAAATCCGGAATACTTACTACATAATCTTCTATCGGTTTCATAATTATTCTCTCCTTCTTCTCTTTCAAGGTAAAGTATATCTTTTAGTATAGCATTATTTGTTCCATTTTTCAAAAAAAATCTATCGATAATGGGTAATTACAATCTGAATTTGTCTATCTCCCCGGAATTCCTTGATTCCAGGGTAAAATGTAATGGACATTTTCCCATTATTTCTTTCACACCGTTCTGCAAATTCCTGTGCATCATGAAAGCAGATGGCTTCCATCCGGTTTCCCGCCGCATCGATTGCTGTTGCTTTTGCAACATTTTTATTTTTCCCGATGATCTTCACATGCTGCATGACGACGCCTCTTGCCGCAAAAACCGGTTTTGTATTACCTTTTCCAAATGGTTCCATGTATTCAAGTTCTTCTATAAAATGTTCTGTAATAGCAGCAAATGGCAGTTCCATATCGATCACTACTTTTTCTGTCAGCTCTTCTTCTGAAAGCGTACACTGATCATTTAGTCTTCTTTTGAATTTCTCAACATTTTCTTTATCAAGTGAAAGGCCTGCCGCCATCGGATGTCCGCCGAATTTTGTCAGAAGATCCCCACAGCCTGTCAGTTCTTCATACATGGAATAGCTTTCGATTGATCTTCCCGATCCTTTGACTCCATCTTCGGAATCCGTCAATACAAATACCGGACGATAGTAATTTTCTCTCACACGTCCAGCCACAAGGCCGGCAAGGCTTTCATGACAATCCGGCAGATAGATAACAAGCACCTTATCCCCCCGGACATCTGTCTGTTCCACTTTCGCCATTGCCTCATCTACAACGCGGTCTGTCATATCTCTACGGCTCTCATTCAATGCTTTCAGATCGCCTGCCAGCATATCTGCCTCCCGCTCTGTCTTTGCCCGAAGCAGTGCCAGTGCTCTTTTTGCCGTATCCAGCTTACCACTGGCATTCAGACACGGAGCAAGAATAAATCCGATGTGATATGCCTGAATCTTTTTTCCCTCCAGCCCGATACACTGGATCAGAGCACGTAGTCCCAGATTAGATGTCCTCTTTAGCATCTCAAGACCCTGCTTCACCAGAATTCGATTTTCCTCTGTCAGATCCATCACATCTGCCACTGTTGCAATTGCAACATTTTCCAAAAGATAATCCAGATCCGCCACATCCTGACCATTTGCCTCACAGAGCGCCTCTACAAGCTTGTATGCAACCGCTGCACCACATAATCCTTTAAATGGATATTCACATCCTTCCTGCCTTGGGTCAACAACTGCATCTGCCGGCGGTAAAATGTATCTTCTTCCCGCTTCATTTTCCTTGTACGGCACTTCATGATGGTCTGTTACGATGATCGTCATACCAAGTGCTTTTCCATACTCAATTTCTTTCGCTGCCGCAATTCCGTTATCGCAGGTGATGATCGTATCAATTCCATCTTCATGTGCCCGGTCAATCAGATGCTGATTTAATCCATATCCGTCTTTGATACGATCCGGGATGTCGCTGTCCACCTTTGCGCCAAGCTTTTCCAGACCTTCTAAAAGAATATATGTCGCATTGATCCCATCACAGTCATAGTCTCCAATGACACGGATTTTTTCCCGGTCCCTGATTTTTTCAGTCAGAATTTCCACCGCCTGTGGCATACCCTTCATCTGCATTCCATCGTAGAGTTCCGCAATTGTATCGTTCAGATATTGGTTGATTGCTTCATCTCCAATAACATCCCGGTTACGAATCAGACTGGCCAGTCTCGGACTAATATGAAATTTCTTACTGATAGCCTCAAAATCAGCACCTTTTCTTAAAAGTACCCAGCGTTCCATAATTTTCGTCTCTCCTGTTTTATCCAAATAAATATTTGCAAAGTAAATACTACACTTTCAACAGAAATCTCCAACGTCATTTTATTTACTTTGCAAATATTTACTTTAAGAAAAGAACAGCCTCGCCATAAAATATGACTTTGGCTGTTCTATAGTATTTAAAATTACTTCTTGAAGCGTTTCATTACATACCACAGCGCTCCTGTGATACATACAGATGAGTAAGCTCCGCATACAACTCCGACCATCAATGGAAGTGCAAACTCCTTGATAGAACTTACACCCATGACGTAAAGTACTGCTACCATGATAAATGTTGTAAGAGATGTATAGATGCTTCTTGTCAGCGTCTGTGTAATACTCTTGTTTACAACTACTGCAACATCACTGCTCTTTGTCTTACCACGCATTTCCTCTCGGATACGGTCAAAGATAACAATGGTCGCGTTGATGGAATATCCAACGATTGTCAGAATACACGCGATAAATGTATTACCAACAGAGATTCTTGCAATTGCATAGAATCCTACTACAACAAGGACGTCATGTAAAAGAGCAAGTACCGCACTGGTCGCGAAACGGATATCTTTGAATCGGAACCAGATATACAGAAGCATACAGATTGTCGCAATAACAACCGCGATAACTGCATCTCTTCGCATCTCATTACTTACTGTAGAACTGATATTTTCTGCCGTGATCTTTGATTCGTCCACACCGAAGTTATCAACCATAGCCTTATTCAGTGCTTCACGCTTGTCAAGATCCAGTGTAACTGTCTTGATAATAACCTGATTGGTTCCGGCTACTTTCTGAGTCTGAACATTGTTATCTCCAGTTGCCTTTTCTACAACCGGAACAATTTCCTTATCAATCTCATCAATAGAGTAATCTTTATCAAATGTTACATTTGTAGATGTACCGCCCTGGAATTCAAGGCTGTATGCAAATGCTCCTTTTCCTCTTCCTTCATTGATACCGATCGTGATCACTCCTGCTGCAATTAATACAAGAGAAATTGTAAAGAACACTTTTTTCTTTGAAAGGAAATCGATTGGCTCACGCTCTTTCTTTGGACGATAATATAATTTTTCACTTCTAAGTCCGACTGCATAAAATGCATTTACGATCAATCTTGTAATAACAAGTGCTGTAAACATAGATGCGATGATACCAATTGCAAGTGTCTGTGCGAATCCTTTTACTGTACCGGAACCTTTGAACCACAATACAGCTGCTGCGATCAGAGTCGTAATATTACCATCTAAGATTGCTGATAAAGCTTTCTGGAAACCAATCTTCAGAGAATTCTTTACACTTCTTCCGCGTGCCATCTCTTCACGTACACGAGCGAAGATGATAACGTTGGCATCTACTGCCATACCAATGCCAAGAATGATACCAGCAATACCCGGAAGTGTCAATGTTACTTCAAATGCATTCAGGATTATAAGTACAAGTCCTGTATAGATTAAAAGTGCAAGTCCGGATGCAAGTCCCGGAAGCAAGTATACACAACACATGAATACAAATACAATTGCAAGTCCGATTGCTCCGGCTTTTAAACTGGTCGCAACTGCCTGCTCACCAAGCTGAGCTCCGACAACATTAGAACGTAACTCTTCCAGTTCCAGCTTCAGACCACCGATACGGATTGTAGAAGCAAGCGCATCTGCTTCTTCATAGGTCATGTTACCACTGATCTGAGCCTGTCCATTTGTAATGGCTGCCTGTACATTCGGAACACTTACAAATGCTCCGTCATAATAGATACCAATGCTCTGTCTTGCTGCCAGTGCTTTTGTTGTTGCATCTGCGAACTTTGTTGTTCCATCTTTTGTAAATGTAAGAGATACAACATTCTGTTTATTCTTTGTCAGCTGGTCTTCTGTTGTCTGAGCCTGGGCACTTTTTACATCATTGCCACTCAGTACAATAGAACCGTCTGCCTGCAATTCTTCAATTGTCTTGTTGAGCTGATAATCTTTGGACGCATCTCCCGTACTGTTCACCTGACTATAGTTTGCTGAGCCGTCACTGCCTGTCTGTGCAATAAAATACAGGGAACCCGGCTGTCCCAGTTCGTCTAAAATCTCATTGGCATCTGTAACACCAGGAATCTCGATATTAATACGGTCTCTTCCCTCCTGATATACACTTGCCTCTGTACTATACTGTTCTACGCGCTTTTGCAGCTTATAGATCGTATCACTCATCTCTTCATCCGATGGATTGTCATCTTTGACCTGATATGTGATACTTACACCACCGGCAAGGTCCAGACCCAGTTTGATATTCTTCATAGAACCTGTATGGCCTTTTCCGAATCCAACAATTGTCGTAAAACCAAGCAGTACGATCAAGGCTGCTGCCACAATAAGACTAAGTATGCCTCTGCTTTTTTTCATGATTTACTTCCTTTCTCTTTCTTCCATTCCTTCGAAGGATTCTATGTTACACATTATGCATCTGCCAGTGCTGCTTTGATCATAATGGCACATTCCACACGTTTACGCTGCATCTCACAGCCAATATCATAACAATCATGGATCGTTCCATGGAAATTATAAGAGTTTGCCATACATCCACCGCTACAGTAGAATTTAGCGAAACAATTTTTACATTTTTCTTTTGAATATACACTGCAGCTTCTGAAATCATCTGCAATCTCCGGCTTTACAATTCCATCGTCTACATTTCCCACCAGGAATTCTTCCTGTCCGACAAACTGATGGCATGGATACAGATCTCCCCATGGTGTGACAGACAGATATTCTGTTCCGGAACCACAGCCGGACATACGTTTCATCACACATGGACCGCCTTCCAGATCGATCATAAAGTGGAAGAAGTTAAATCCTTTTCCTTCTTTTTCACGCTCAATCATAATCTTGGCAAGCTTATCATACTCTTCTTTGATCTGTGGAATATCCTCTTCGCGGATCGCATATGGATCGGATTCGTCACCTACGACCGGCTCAATGGACATCTGCTTGAATCCAAGGTCTGCAAAATGCAGGATATCATTGGAGAAATCCAGATTATTTCTTGTAAATGTCCCACGGATATAATACTTCTCCTGATTACGGCTTTCAGCCAGCTTCTGGAATTTCGGCACGATCAGATCGTAACTTCCTTTTCCGTTGCGGAACGGACGCATCTTATCATTGATTTCTTTTCGTCCATCCAGGCTTAGCACAACATTGTCCATCTCTTTATTGACAAACTCCTGAGTCTCATCATTCAGAAGAACGCCGTTCGTCGTAAGTGTAAATCGGAAATTCTTGTCATGAAGCTTTTCCTGTTCTCTTCCGTATGCTACCAGATCTTTGACAACCTGCCAGTTCATAAGTGGCTCTCCTCCAAAGAAATCTACTTCCAGATTTCTTCTGCTTCCGGAATTTGCGATCAGGAAATCTAATGCCTTCTTTCCGACTTCATAACTCATAAGAGCACGTCTTCCATGATACTCGCCTTCTTCTGCAAAGCAGTACCTGCAGGCCAGATTACAGTCATGTGCAATGTGAAGGCAAAGAGCCTTTACAACTGTCTTTCTCTTCTTCACGATTGGAACAAGATATTCAAACTCATCCTTTGTAAATAATTTCCCGTCCTCTGTCAGTTCAATGACATCATCAAGAGCATCTCTTAAATCTTCCTCGCTATATGTATCTCCAAGCCGCTTTTTCAGATTCTCCCATGTAAGATCACTCTTTAAAATCTCATCTGTTGGTTCTTCGTCCGGTTCATTCAGCACAGCGATCACATCATAGCACAGGTCATCAACCACATGTACGGCTCCACTGTATACATCCAGAACAATGTTATATCCGTTATTCTTATACTGATGAATCACAGTAATAATCTCCTTTTCTATTTTTTTCTATCTCTTTAAAAATTTTAATGGTTATTTGGCAACAGAACAGAGACAGCGACCCTTTTAAGACCGCTGTCTCCTGGTTTTTTACCTATGTTCTTTTACTTATTTGCTCTGCTCACAGGTCTGATTTCCTACTGTACAGGAAGTCTTGCATGCTGACTGGCAAGATGTCTGACATTCGCCGCAACCGCCTTTTTTCACTGTCTTGTTCAGAGTCTGTGTATTCAATGTTTTCACATGTTTCATCACTACATTCCTCCTTGTCTTTGCTTGACTTTTATAAGTATAGCATCTTCCTTTCTTTTTCGCAATATTTTTATCTGAATCGTTAATTTTTAATTATTCCAGTTAATATTTTAATTACCTGCAAAAAGGTGGTTTTTTCAATTTTACTATGTTACACTTGCGTTAGATTACAAATGAATCAGAAATTGCCACTTCATTAATATGTCTTATAGGAGGTAATTGTAACATGGCAATTTCAATTGGCATTAACGGATTCGGACGTATCATCAACGGGCAGAAGATTCCTGTCTTCACAGAAGGTGATGCTGCTTCCATCCCTTGGGGTTCCTGCGGTGCCGAATACATCATCGATGCAACCGGAGCCGCTAAGGCTATCTCTCTCGTCATTCCTTCTCTGAAGGACAAGATGAGTGGTATTTCTTATCGTGTTCCAACTACAGACGTCTCAATCGTTGATCTGAACGTCGCACTAAAAGAGTCTGCATCTTATGAGGATATCTGCAAAAAAGTAAAGGAAGCCTCCATGACATATTTGTCCGGCATTCTTGATTATGTAGATGATGAAGTTGTATCTTCTGATTTCATCGGAGATTCACACGCTTCTATCTTTGATGCAAGACAGGGAATTCAAGTAAATTCTCACTTCTTTAAGGTCATCTGTTTCTATGATAATGAATGGGGCTATACAAGCCAGATTTTCCGCCTCATCAAGTACATGGATCAGGTAGACCATAATTCATAAGATGCCGGTGGAAACACTTTCCATTCTGGTATCTTTACATTTTTACATGTGGCAAAAACTTTCTGATTCGAACTGTAACTATTCTACTTTCTGTAAGGGACATATACATTCGTCATTACGATTATGAACCGTACGTAAAATAAAAGCTGCCTATATCTGTTTCCTTTTTACAAGAGATATACGCAGCTCTTATTTTTTAGTCTTTCATGATATCATACCACCGGTCATACCGCCGCCTGCACATAGTATCAGTGATGTGACAATACTAACACTGTCTCCATTCAGAGTTCTGTAAACTCCAAGTGTAATGAGCAAAAGCAATACAAAATATATGATTCCAAGAACCATCCCCCACAAGTACCGTTTTGATTTTGTCAGTTTCCCTATGATCATTCCTCCGATCAGTGTTGACACTACATAGATTCCAACAATTGCCGCCGATACAATTTTTTCATTTAATTCAAATTTATACATAAAAAATGTCAAAACCAAAAGTAATATACCGGTGACAATATAAGAAGCCAGAAGTGACTTGATCCACCATATGACCTTTATATTTTTTTGCATATTCTCCATCTCTTTCCTCCTTGTCTACCACAAGGTATGAGCCAGATCCGGCGAATATGACTGCTTCTGCAAATTTTATCACTCCATTTGCTTTCCAAGAAATCCTGCCGCACATGCCCCCAGCTTTTGTTCCAGTTTTGTAAACTTCTCTTTTTCATCTGATGACAGTAAAATAACTGCCCCCACAACATCTCCTTCGCAAATGATCGGTGTAATAGATTCCCATACATAATCCTTTTCCTGTTCCCGGAACACCCGGATATATTTCTTCTCATCTACCTTTGCCAGAATACTGTTTCTTTCTTCCAGTTCCCCTTGAAGAACTTTGCTGATATACTTTTCCTGCACCTCTTTTCTCCCGTTTCCGGAAGCTGCCACGACCTGATCCATATCACAGATACACACAAGGCAGCCTGCCTCTTTTGCCAGGCTGTCTGCATACATACCTGCAAATGCAGCAAGCTCTCCGATCGGTGAATATTTTTTCAATATAATCTCGCCTTCCCGGTCGGTAAATATCTCCAGTGGATCACCTTCTCTGATTCTAAGTGTTCTTCGTATTTCTTTCGGAATGACCACACGTCCCAGGTCATCAATCCGACGTACAATTCCTGTTGCCTTCATATGATTCCTCCATGATTGATTCCGCATGGCTGTTCTTTCTTCTCATGCTAAATTTTACTTTTAATGCTATTATGTGAAAATGCATGAAAATTATTCTAATAAAGGAAGCAGAATTTTTTGCGTATTCCACATTGGAAAAATTATTCTTTCTTTAAATCCCGGAATGGACTCTTCATATAATGGCATAAAATCCATCAATTTGATTGATTGGTTAATTTCAGAATAATATCACAAAACGTTCTCTGAAAATACTTCCAAATGTTTCCGTTTTGCACTTTACTCATCCTTCACTTCTTCGCCTGCAAGCTTCAGGATATCTTCCACGGTGTCTTCCGTAATACCCATACGCTCCGCCACTTCATCGATCGATACTTTTCTTCCGTATTCTTCCTTCATGCTTTTGATTGTCTCGTCCAGATCATTCACCCGCTCGACCATCTTCTTATCGCGGCGTTTTTCTTCGGTGTGGGATTCCAGCATCACCCGGATTCCAGCGCGCACCTGCTCCAGCACTTCTGCTTCGGTTGCTTTCTTATTCTCACCTAAGTACAGCATCAAGCTGACATTACCTTCCTGGATCACATCACCGATAAAGATTCCCGGCATATGCAGCTTTACTGCTTCTTCCACAACTTTGGGAAGATAATATGCAAGTGTTACCTCTTCCTCCGTCTGCTTCGCCATTTTTTCAATATCGATCAGATACTCTGCCACATAGTCTTTTTCCTGCTGGCTTAATGTATCTTTTTCTTCTTGTTCTGTTTTTTCTGTATTTTCTATAGTTCCTGTATATCCGATTACTTCCACTTTCTGAGACATCAGGAATTCATGAACCAGATTCATCTGCTCATCTGTAAGATTGTCATCCTGGAAGAAAGCTTGCACTTCCTGACTGGTCATTTTATTATTCTGGCTTGCTGCAACTGCAAGAAGCTCTCCTAATTTTTTCTGAAACTGGGCTCTGTCTGCCATATCTTTACTCCTTCGTTAAATTTTCTTTACCTTTTTATCATTCACGTTCCTGTTATTCAAGAACTCTCTTCAAATGTCAATAATAAAATTCCGATAGCTCTTCATATCTTCTGGCATCTGTTCTTCATTACACTCCTTCGTAGGAAAAATCAGGAATAAAGCTTTCTTTTGCCGTTTCGCCTTCCTGAATAAATGCCTGCTCCACGCCAAGATCTATGGCATAATCCACCAGAACATCATATGCTTTTTTCGTCACTTTCTTGGCAAGCTCCGGATATTTTTCCCGATTCAACGTATCGAGTGGAGTGTACTGGTTCATGAGACTCATATAAATCTGGTCACCATATGTTTCATAGAGGTATTTCACAATTCTTCTCGCATCTCTCAGACACCCAGGCAATAACAAATGTCTCACAATCACACCTTTTTCCATAATGCCTTGTTCATCAAATTGTGGCACTCCTGTCTGTCTTATCATTTCTGCCAGTGCCCGTTTTGCTACTTCCGGATAATCTTCTGCCCCGGAATATTTCTTTGCATGCTCCGGATCCAGATATTTAAAATCCGGAAGATATACATCAACATGTCCATTTAGCCTGCGTAAAGTCTCCACCTTTTCATAGCCGCTTGTATTATAAACAATTGGAAGATTAAGCCCTTTTTTTCTTGCCTGATCCAGTGCCGCGATAATCTGTGGTACAAAGTGCGTTGGTGTCACAAGGTTAATATTGTTCGCCCCCTGTTCCTGAAGCTCCAGAAATATCTCCGATAACCGTTCAACACTTACTATTTTTCCAACCTCACTGTTGGCAATGTGATAATTCTGGCAATATACACATCGAAGCGTACAGCCAGAGAAAAAAACAGCTCCGGATCCATTTGTCCCGGAGATACACGGTTCTTCCCACATATGAAGCGCGGCTCTGGAAAGCCGGACCAAATCCGACTCCCCACAAAAGCCACGCTTTCCTTCTTCTCGCTTAATCTGGCACTGTCTCGGGCATAACATGCACCCGTTCACTAGACAACCTGTCCTTTCGCAACAAATACAGGAAATGCTTCATCACCCTTTAATTCTTTTCCATCGGTGATTTTTACATTCTTATCTGAAATGATATATTCCAGCTTTGTACCTTCTCCAACAATCGTATCCTGCATTAAAACACAATTCTTCACTTTCGCACCTTTTGCGATCTTCACACCACGGAATAAAATACTGTTCTCCACTTCACCTTCGATCACACAACCGTCTGCTACCATAACATTACTTGCTTTTGCATTGCCGATGTATCTGGTCGGATTATCGTCACGAATCTTTGTATAGATGGGATTACCTGTAAAAAGCTTCTCAAGATTCTTATCATCCAGAAGTTTCATATTCTCATCAAAATAACTCTTAAGTCCGGTGATTCTCGCCACATATCCTTTATGCTCATAAGCCATGACTTTATATGTATCCAGATGCGGGATCAGGATGTCCCGCTCCAGTGAAATAGCTCCACGCATAAACGCTTCATTAATGGTATCGATCAGCCACTCTCTGTTCGCAATGTATATATTCATAGAAAAATTCTGCACACCCTGCTCCTGCTTATTGATGTAGATGTCTTCTACTTTATCTCCATCCAGCTTCAACGTATAATAAAGCCCTTTACTTGCATCTTTTGCACCAGTCAGTTCCTGTGGCAGTTCCTCTTTTGTATAAGCGAACGTAATATCTGCATCTGTTTTTACATGCTGTGCGATCAGCGCATTGAAATCAAAATTTGCAGCAATATTCGTATCTGCCATAATCACATATTTTTCTTTTTGCTTTTTGAGTACCGGAAGAATATTGGCGAGCGCTTCCACTCTTCCCCCTCCCATACTGCCAATCGACTTCTGGGCAAATGGAGGAAAGATACTAAGTCCTCCGTTCTTACGGCTGAGATCCCACTCTCGGCCACCACCTAAATGGTCTACAAGCGAATGATAATTCTCACGAACAAGCACTTCTATTTTATCAATTCCGCAGCCAACCATACTGGATAACAAAAAATCGATCATTCGATAACGGCTTGCAAATGGAATGGAAGCCATTAGTCTTTCGCTGACCAGTTCCGGAACAAACTTATCATAATTATTCGGGAAAATAATTCCCATTGCGTCCGCATTTGCATTTATCATTTTTCTTCACCGTCCTTTACATCTTCACTGATCATGGCATTCGATCCAATCTTGGCACCTGTTCCGACGCAGACATCCGGTCCGATGGTTGCAACTCCTTGCTCATCTTCTGTCGGCATAGCTCCTACCACAGCATTTTCACCAATCACTACATTCTCCGCAACAATACAATGCTTTACACTGGCTCCGGCTTTAATCGTTGTTCTGCCCATAACGACTGCATCTTCTACAACTGCTCCGGCTTCTACTTTCACTCCGGCAAATAAGATGGAATGTTTCACGCTGCCTGCGATCTTACATCCATCTGTGATCATCGAGTTCTCTACATTGGCTCCGGCGCAGATCTTATGTCCCGGCATACCACTGTTCCTGCTGTAGATCTTCCAGTCTTCATCAAACAGGTTAATTCCACTGTGTTCCGGATCCAGCACTTCCATATTCGCTTCCCACAAAGATGGAATCGTTCCCACATCTTTCCAGTATCCGTTAAAGTGATACGCGTACATTTTTCTCTCATCATGCAGCAGATTCGGTATAATATTATTTCCAAAATCATTTTCAGATTCCAGATCATCCTCATCTTCAATCAGGTATTGTTTTAAAATATCCCAGTTGAATATGTAGATACCCATAGAGGCAAGATTGGATTTCGGATTCTTCGGTTTTTCCTGGAATTCCGTAATACGGTCATCATCGTCCGTGACCATAAGTCCGAATCTTGGTGCCTCCTCCCACGGGACTTCCATAACCGCAACACTGAATTCTGCGTTCTTTTCTTTGTGGAATCTAAGAAAATCACTATAATCCTGCTTGCAGATCTGATCTCCCGATAAAATAATGACATATTCCGGATCATAGCGCTCGATAAATGAAATATTCTGGTAAATTGCATTTGCTGTACCTTTATACCAATCTGATCCAGATGCCTTCTGATATGGTGGTAATACATGAACTCCTCCATAGATTCGGTCCAGATCCCACGGTTGCCCATTTCCGATATACTCATTCAGCTCCAGAGGCTGATACTGAGTCAGAATACCTACTGTATCAATACCAGAATTTACGCAGTTTGAAAGTGGAAAGTCTATGATTCGATACTTTCCGCCAAATGGAACTGCCGGTTTTGCAAGCTTCTGGGTCAGCGCATACAGTCTGGAGCCCTGCCCTCCGGCAAGTAACATTGCTATCATTTCTTTGCCCATTATAGTTCCCCTTTCTAATTCTATCATCTACCCGTAAAATGACAGATTATTTATTCTTGATATAAAAAATATTATACTATATTTCAGTTATTTTTTCTACAAACTCACTTATTGTTTTTCCAAAATTTTTGTTAGTTTTCTGTTAATTCTAATATCAGAATGAAGCATTATTTCTGTATGAATCTTTCTTTCAAAATCCAGGGCTGGATATTTTCAATCTAGTCTTGTATAATAAAAGTAGTAATTTCGAGGAGGATATGTATCATGAGTAAAATTGATGAAATTAGAAGTGCTATGGTCGCAGCTATGAAAGCCGGCGAAAAGGAGAAAAAGGAAACTTTATCCATGCTTCTGGCAGCTCTTAAGAATAAACAGATCGACAAACGTGCAGATCTGACAGAAGAAGAAGAGATTCAGGTTATCATGAAAGAAATCAAGCAGACAAAAGAGACTTTGGAGATGACACCTGCTGACCGTACTGATATTATTGAAGAATGCAACCGCCGCCTGACTGTTCTGGGAGCCTATGCTCCAAAAATGATGGGCGAAGACGAGATCAAGGGAATCATCGAAGGTGTGTTATCTGAACTTGGTATCGAGAACCCAACCGGAAAAGACAAAGGAAATATCATGAAACACCTGATGCCAAAGGTAAAAGGTAAAGCTGATGGTAAGCTTGTCAATGATCTTGTATCCACATATTTCAAATAATTTTAGAATTTCCATAGAGAAGAAAAGACCTGCCAACCGGCAGGTCTTTTCTTCTCTATGGAAATTGTTTCATGTCTTTCAGACTTACTGCATTTTAATTATCTGTCTGAGCCCGATCATCTGTCTGCACCTGATCTGTATACGGTGTCTGAGTCTCAGTCTTCATCTTTACAGACACTTTCTGGAAACTTACTTTTTTCCATACACCCTTATGCACTTTAATATCTGCTTTTTTTCTCCACTTTTTCACTGTATCATCATAAAGCTTTTTCTGACGTTCCTGTACAATCTGTGATTTCTTAGAGTCCGTTGCTGTACGATCTAACAGGCTTGTAACTTTTGCTACGTAACAGCCTTTTTCTGTCTCAATCACATCTGTAGATTCTCCCTCGTCCAGTGCATCTGCGGCTTTAATCAAATCTTCATCAGGAGAAGTTGTATCTTTATCAAACGTCAGTGTCTGAACCGTTGCCCCTTGCTCTTCTGCAAGCGCGTTCAAATCTCCACCTTCCTTCAGACCGGAAGCAATCGCCTCTGCCTGAGACTTTAACTGCGCTTTTTCATCATCGGAAACGTCTTTGCTGTTGCCGGAATCATCTTTTGTCTGATAAGAAATGAACACATAATCCATGCTCTTCTGTGCTGCTTCTTCATCTGAGACTTCTGTATCTGCTCCGGCCTGGATCGCAGTTCGCATCTTCTGCTGAACTGCCATCAGTGTCAATGCACGATTTACAGTCTTCTCATTGCCAGATACAAGATTCTTGTCATCTAAAGAATTATCATTCAGAAACTGCTGCGTTGTCTCCTTGATCATTGCTTTATCTTCATCTGTAATTGACACATCATAATCTTCCATATGCTTTTCAAGAAGAATCATATCTTCCAGTGACTTCAGTACAGAACTCTTTACAGATTCTTCGTATGTCTCTCCGTCAGAAGCATCTGAATTCCACATATCTTCTCCCAGATAAGCAGAATAATATGTCTCATATGTTGCCTGTGTATATCTTGCGAAGAAATTGGCCAGATCCGCATCAATCTTTGTATCATCGACTGTCGCAACCGTCTCGTTTCCTTTTAATGATCCGCATCCGGTCAGTGTTACAGCAGCCAATACTCCTGCAAGAGCCAGCGCAAATAATCTCTTTTTCATATCGTTTTCGTATCCTCCTTCATTCTGATGGGCAAAGAAATGTCCACTTTTTTTATTATATCTTCTTTTTTCTAGTCAAGCAATCCTTTTATACCAATTAACACTTTTTTCACAACCTCAATTGGATTCTCCACTTCACCACGCTTTGTTTTCTTCTTTCTCTGGTAAATGAATTGGGGATCCGATATATCCGCCTTAAATGACAGAGCTTCCGGAAATTGTTTTAAAAGATCCGGGATCCGCTCTACATGGATTTTTGCTTTTTCATACATACGAAATGTATAGGTCACACCTTTTTGAGTCACCTCTGTCACATACGCCTGGTGCGCCAGATTCTTAAGCCTTGCTACTTCCAGAAGGAGCTCCACTTTTTTAGGAATATCTCCAAAACGGTCAATCAACTCCTCTATCATATCGTCCATCTCTTCCTCAGACTCGATGGCAGCAATTCTCTTATAAATATCCAGCTTATGATATTCATTTGGTATATAAGAATCCGGAATATACGCATCGACATTGATATCCAATGCTGTCGTAAATGTATCCTCTTCTGATAATTCCCCTTTTAAATGTTTGACTGCCTCATTTAACATTTTGCAGTACATATCGTATCCGACCGCTTCCATATGCCCGTGCTGTTCGGCACCAAGAAGATTTCCAGCTCCACGGATTTCAAGATCACGCATGGCAATTTTGAATCCTGATCCAAGATCTGTAAATTCCCGGATTGCCGCCAGACGCTTCTCTGCAATTTCTTTCAATAATTTGTCCTTCCGGTACAACAAAAATGCATAGGCCATACGCCCGGAACGCCCGACGCGGCCACGAAGCTGATAGAGCTGGGAAAGGCCAAGCCGGTCTGCGTCGTGAATGATCATGGTATTTACATTGGATATATCAAGACCCGTTTCAATAATCGTTGTCGACACAAGCACATCAATATCTCCATTAATAAAATCATACATGATCTTTTCAAGCTCATGCTCCTTCATCTGTCCGTGGGCAAAGGATACATTTAACTCCGGGACAAGTTTCTGAATATGCGCTGTCACCTCTGCAATGTCTTCCACTCGATTGTACACATAGTAGACCTGTCCGTTTCTCGCACATTCTCGTTCGATTGCCTCCCTGACCATCTCATCATTATATTCCATCACATACGTCTGGATCGGCAGCCGGTCCTGCGGTGCCTCCTCCAGCACGCTCATATCACGGATTCCGATAAGGCTCATATGAAGAGTTCTTGGAATCGGCGTTGCCGTCAACGTCAGAACGTCTACATTTTTCTTTAACTTTTTGATTTTCTCCTTGTGCTGGACTCCAAAACGCTGCTCCTCGTCGATGATCAGCAATCCCAGATCCTTATACTCAATATCACCACTGAGCACACGGTGGGTTCCAACCACAATGTCCACCAGCCCGCGTTTCAAGTTCTGAATCGTATCTCTTTGCTGAGCCGGAGTCCTGAATCGGCACATCAGATCTACCCGGACCGGGAAATCCTTCATTCTCTGGCAAAATGTATTGTAATGTTGCTGTGCCAAAATAGTGGTCGGTACCAGATAGACCACCTGCTTATTTTCCTGTACTGCCTTAAATGCCGCACGGATTGCAATTTCCGTCTTTCCATAACCTACATCACCACAGATCAGACGATCCATGATCTTGTGGCTTTCCATATCCTTCTTCACAGCATTGATCGCCAGAAGCTGATCTTCTGTCTCCTCATACGGGAACATTTCCTCAAATTCTTTCTGCCAGACTGTATCCTCCCCGTAAACAAACCCATCCTGATTCTGTCTTGCTGCATAAAGTTCTACCAGATCTTTTGCAATTTCTTTAACTGCCCCCCGAACCTTTGCCTTCGTCTTTGTCCACTCCTGAGTTCCAAGACGGTTAAGTTTTGGTTTTTTTGAATCAGAACCGGCATATTTCTGGATCAGATCCAACTGTGTTGCCGGAATATAAAGATTTCCACCCTTAGCATAGGAAATCTTCATATAGTCTTTGGAAATCTTATCCACTTCGATTTTTTCAATTCCTTGATAAATTCCCAGTCCATGATTCTCATGTACCACATAATCTCCAGGTTTTAATTCCGAGAAGCTTTGAATCTTACGCCCTTCATAAGTGGTACGGCGTTTTTTCTTCCTTTTATTCTTTCCGAAAATATCCGTTTCTGAAATTACAACAAAATTCAAAAGTGGATACTCATAGCCTTCTGCAATATAACCATAAGCAGTCATAATTTCTCCCGGTTCTACTTCACGATCCATATCTTCACTGTAAAAGCTGCTCAGATTGTAATCTCGAAGATCTTCTGCCAGGCGCCTTGCTCTTGTTCTGGAACCGGAAAGCAGAATGACACGGCTCTGATTTCGTTTCATTTTTTTCAGATCCTGCGTTAGAAGTTCAAAACTTCTATTGTATGGATCCACATTTTTCGTTTGAAGATTATAACTTGCCCGGATATTCAACCCAGGGCAACGCATATCCAACGCCTGAAATCCCACGCTGGAATATTCATTCATTTTCCTCATAATCTCCTGCGTTGTAAAAAGCACCGCTTCGCTGTCGGCTACTTCGTATCCGCTCTGGGCACGTCGTTTCTGGGCTTCCAGAAATTCTTCTTCCACTCCTTCCCCTTTTTCCTTCAAACGCACAGGCTCATCTAAGAAAAGAATTGTATTTTCTTTTTCAAAATAATCCAGAAAAGAAACTCTTTTTTCTTCTTCCTCTGGAAATTCTGTAGCCGGAAACACTTCTACCTCGTCAAGCTTCTCGATAGATCGCTGCGTCTCCGGATCAAAGGTTCGAATAGAATCCACCTCATCTCCCCAAAGTTCAATCCTAACCGGGAGCTCCTCCGTCAGCGGATATACATCCAAGATGCCGCCACGGACCGCAAACTGTCCCGGTCCTGCCACCTCTATCTCTCTGTCATACCCACACTGTGCCAGCTTCACAGACAATTCATCCAGATTCAGAGTCTCGTCGGAGCATATCTTGATCACCCTGCTCTTTATCATTTCTTTTGGAAGGAGTGCATCCATAAATGCATCAAAACTAGCAACCACAGTTATCGGTTCGCCTTTTAAAACTGCCTGTATCACCTGCATTCGCTGACTGATCAGCTCTTTACTACGAATATCTGCCTGGTAAAACAGCAAGTCTTTTGCCGGATAAAAACTAATGGCTGCATCTAAAAAACGATACTCTTCATAAATCTGTTTCGCTTTTGCCTCACTGGAACAGGCGATGACTTTATAACAACAGCCATCGCTAAGTGCATACATCATATGAGTCTTCTGGGAATTCACACAACCTGTCAGCATCAGAACTCCTGGAGCTTCTTTTTTCTTTTTTACGATATCTTCATATTCTGCCAGTTCCAAAAGCGGCTTAAGTAACGCCTGCACTTTTACTCCTCCTTCGGCTTCACTTTACGGTTATACTCATTCATGGCCGCATCAATCTCACCTTTTAATATCTCTTCTGTGGCAGAAATTGCCTTTTCATATCCCTCTTCCATAAGTTCCAGATCCTCTCCATGAAAATGTCCGAGAACATAGGCAGCCAGATCATATCCTTTCGGCTTTTCTCCCACTCCGACTTTAATTCTTTGAAATGTATCTGTCCCAAGCTGGGCAATAATATTTTTAATTCCGTTATGTCCACCGGCACTTCCTTTTTTACGAATCCGGATCTGCCCCGGGTTCAGACTGATATCATCATAGATCACAAGCAGCTCTTCTTTCGGATCTACCTTAAAATAATCCACCAGCTCGCGAATGCTCTCACCACTTAAATTCATATAAGTCTGCGGTTTAACAAGAAGAACCTTCTGACCTTCGATGATTCCTTTTCCAACATAGGCACGCCCTTTTTTTGCGTCCACTGCAATATTATATTTTTCTGCGATTTTATCTATCACCTGAAATCCTACATTATGTCTTGTACCTTCGTATTCTTTTGTCGGATTTCCAAGTCCTGCTATAATTATCATATTTTCCACCTCTTTATCTCTACCCATTCTACAGGATAACTATTCTTTTGTCACGAAAAAAGCTGTATAATTTTCCAACCTTTTTCATACATTATAAAGAACAAAAACCTAAGAAAACAAATACAGGAGGTTATTATGAGTTCAAAAACAAAAATCGTTGTACTTCACATGAAGGAAATTATTTATACAGTCCTGTTCATCTGTCTCGGCATTTTGCTGGTAGCACTGCTTACATTTATGTTTCACCCGAAAAACAAAGAAACTTCCTCATCAAAGAGCACTTCCTATCAACCGGGCATCTACACTTCACAGCTTACTTTGGGCGATAAAGAGCTGGAAGTAGAAGTCACAGTCGACGAAAATCATATCAACTCTATCCGATTTTCCAACCTGGACGACACCATCACCACCATGTATCCGTTGATCCAGCCGACTATGGAAGAAATCGCAGACCAGATCTGCCAGACACAATCGCTAGAAAACATTTCTTATTCCTCCGACAATCCATATACCTCTCAAATCATCATCAACGCCATTGATGATGCCCTAAAAAAAGCCGTAACCACCAGATAGTTACGGCTTTTTCTCTTCTATGTAGTTTTCTTATTATCTGTGCTGCTTCAACCTTTTTTCCGGACATTTTACTGCACCGGATTTTAACCTTCCACAATCAGATATCTTCCGTCCGGAATCGGGAACACTTCTGCTGCTTCTTCCAGTTCCTCATCAGACATTCCCTGAATATCCATTCCTTCTTCTTCCAGGAATTCTTTTACCTCATCAATGTTTTCCACAACAACTGCCATGCAGTCCTCCAGAAATGCTTCTGCATCTTCCAGCGTCTCTGCAACTGCCTCCTCAAAAAGTTGTGATTGATTTTCAAGAAATACGTTCAGACATTCCTCATCAAACTCATTCATTACCTCTTAACCTCCTTTTATAGATATTCCTGCAATTTCTCTGCCTTGTCTATCATATACTTGGCTCCGGCAATCATTAACTCTTCTTTCGTACGAAATCCCCACGTCACTGCGATAGTTTTTACTCCTGCATTCTTTCCAGTCACCACATCTACTTCAGAATCTCCTACATACAGACACTCCTTGTAATCTACACCGAGCTTTTTCGCCACATAAAACACTCCCGCCGGATCCGGTTTTCTTGGAATTTCATCCTTCTGTCCCTGTACCCAGTCAAACAACTTCTCACCATAAATTGCATGAACCGCTTTCACCGCCTGACAATGAGGTTTATTGGACAGCACCGCCAATTTCACTCCCTGTTTCTTTAACTTATACAGCATTTCCGGGACGCCTTCGCAAGGTGTTACATGATATGTACAATTCTCATCAAATATGCGTCCATAGATCTGCATACCTTCCTCAATTCTGGTCGCACCAGGATTCCCCGATGCATCCAGCGCCTTCTCCATCAACACCCTCGCACCATTCCCTACGAACTCCCGACACTGTTCTTTAGAAATCTCCGAAAGATTCATCTCTTTTAATGTCAGGTTAACCGAATAGACCATGGAATCCAACGTATTACCAATCGTACCATCAAGATCAAAAATACATGCCTTAATCATTGCCAAAAAATCCTCCATGCCAATATCATAGTATGAGACGTCGGAGATGTCAATTACCAATTGGGGACGGGGTTTTTTCAAAAAAACCCCGTCCCCAATTGGACTTTAACCTGTCCCTTTTTTTAACCCCACCTACGTTTTTACGGGCTTTAGTGCTTCTCACACCTGTCCCTTTTTAACTTTCCACCAAATACTGCCTCATTATGCGAAGTGCGTTTTTTTCCAGGCGGCTTACTTGTGCCTGGCTGATTCCCACATCTCTTGCCACTTCCATCTGGGTTCTCCCGTCAAAAAAGCGAAGGGAAATAATGTATCTTTCCCGTTCGTTTAAATGTTCCATGGCAGCCTGTAGCGACAGGCTTTCGACCCATTTTTCTTCTTTATTCTTGTGATCGCTGATCTGGTCCATCACGTAAAGTGCGTCGCCTCCGTCACTGTACACTGGCTCCTGGAGGCTCATAGGTGCCTGAATGGCATCTAGCGCATATACAATGTCCTCCTTGGCTATCCCAATCTCCTGTGCGATTTCCTGAACTGTAGGCTCTCGCATATTCTGTTTCACATAATTTTCTTTCGCATAAATTGCTTTGTATGCGGTATCACGAAGGGAACGGCTGACTCGTATACTGCTGTTATCCCGCATGTAACGCCGAATTTCTCCAATGATCATAGGCACTGCATAAGTGCTGAATTTGACGTCCAGCTCCGTATTAAAATTATTGATTGCCTTAATCAGCCCAATACAACCAATCTGAAATAAATCATCGGGGTTTTCATTACTGGAATGAAATCGTTTGATCACACTTAGAACCAGTCTTAAATTTCCTTTGATATATTCCTCTTTCGCCTCATCATCTCCCGCTTTAATACGCGCAAACAAAGCTTCCTTCTCCTCTTCTTTCAGGATAGGAAGCTTTGCCGTATTCACACCACATATTTCAACTTTTCCCTGCATTTTTTCGAACCTCCTGCCAGATGTTTTCTGATTACGTCTAGTAGAAATTCTCTCCATATGCAGGTTACTTATTCGTAAGTGTCATGAAATTAAAAAATTTTTGCCCCTTGACATCGCACATCCGGCATCATCTTATCCCGCCAGCCATGCAAACCGCTCTATAGGTCTGATTATCTTGACAAATCCGACATTTTTATCTGTCCCACTTGTCTGCCAGATTATTAATCTGATTCTCGAACTTCATCAGTTCTTTGTTTGCAAGTCCTTCATTCTTATATACCACATCAAGCAGCCTCTTTGCCGCTGCGACCACTCTGTAAAATGTATTCTGCTTACGGATCTGTGCTGGTTTTTCCACTGCCTTTTTCAGTTCTTTAATTCCAACGGACAGGATTTCACCTGTAGCAAGATCCACACATCCTCCGGAATACGGTGCCATGGCCGGCCAGCCAAACTTTTCCGTAATTGCTTCTGCAAATGTATCCGTAACCTGATCTTCACCATGAACTACGAATACATGCTGCGGTGTGTTCTCAAATCCTGACAGCCAGTCTAAAAGTCCGTTCCGGTCTGCATGTCCGCTGATACCTTTCAGACTTTCGATCTTCGCATTGACTTCGACTGTCTCACCAAAAAGCTTGACGCATTCCGCACCCTCAATCAGCTTTCGCCCCAGTGTTCCCACCGCCTGATATCCTACAAAACAGATCGTACTTTCTTTTTTCCATAGATTGTGCTTCAAATGGTGTCGGATTCGTCCTGCCTCACACATTCCTGATGCCGATAAGATAACCTTCGGTTTTGTATCAAAATTGATCATCCGGGACTCATCACTTGTAATCGTTGTTTTTAAGCCCGGAAAAACAAGTGGATTGATTCCTTTCTCAATAATCGCAAGTGCATCCTCGTCAAAACAGGATTTTACATTCTTATTAAATACGTTCGTTGCTTCAATTGCCAACGGGCTATCCACATAAACCTCGAAATTCGGATAGTCCGGCAGCAAGTTTTTCTCCTTGATCTCACGGATAAAATACAGAAGTTCCTGTGTACGTCCCACTGCAAAGGACGGAACGACCACATTCCCTCCGCGGTCAAAAGTCTCCTTTAAAATTCTTGTAAACTCTCCGACATAATCCGGTCTTACATCCCCATGCACCCGGTCTCCATATGTAGATTCAATCAAAATATAATCTGCTTCTGTCACTTTCTTTGGATCCTTGATAATCGGCTGATCCAGATTTCCCACATCTCCGGAAAATACGATCTTTTTGGAAATGTCTCCCTCTGTGATCCACATCTCGATTGCCGCAGAGCCAAGAAGATGCCCTACATCCGTAAAACGAATGTCTATTCCGTCACACAGTGTAATTCTTTGATCATAATCACACGGTGCCAGCAATTTGATCGCTGCATCGGCATCCGCCATTGTATAGAGCGGCTCATATTCCGGTCCGCCGCTTCGCCTTGCTTTACGATTCCGCCATTCCGCCTCAAACTCTTGAATATGGGCGCTGTCACGCAGCATGATATTACACAGGTCTGATGTGGCAAATGTTGTTACGATTTCTCCATGAAATCCCTGTTTGCAGAGCATCGGAATCTTTCCGGAGTGATCGATATGTGCATGCGTCAGGAGAATATAATCTATATCTCCCGATGCAACCGGGATTTCCTGGTTCTCGTAAAGATCTGGCCCCTGCTCCATACCGCAGTCTACCAGAATGTTCTTTCCGCAGGCCTCAACAAGGTGGCAGCTGCCTGTCACTTCGTGGTCCGCTCCTATAAAAGTAAGCTTCATACACGTATCCCCTTTTTATTTTCATTCTACCACTTTTTCAGGAATACTTCACCATTTCTTTTCTCAGGCGCACCATAATTTTTTTCTCAAGTCTGGATATGTAGGACTGGGAAATCCCCAGCAGATCTGCCACCTCTTTTTGCGTCTTTTCCTCCCCGTCCACAGTTCCGATACCAAAGCGCATCTGTATGATGGAACGTTCTCTTGCTGACAACAGATTCAGTGCTTTTATCAGAATCTTCCTCTCTGCCTCCTGCTCCAGATCCTTATAAATCGTATCCTCCTCCGTGCCCAGAATATCTGACAGCAAGAGTTCATTTCCATCCCAGTCCACATTCAGCGGCTCATCGATCGACACTTCCAGTTTCGTTTTATTATTACGTCGCAGATACATTAAAATCTCGTTTTCAATACAGCGGGAAGCATAGGTCGCAAGTTTTATATTTTTCGTCGGGTTAAATGTATTAATTGCCTTAATCAATCCAATTGTTCCGATGGAAATAAGATCTTCCACTCCGATACCAGTATTATCAAATTTTTTCGCTATATAAACGACCAGGCGCAAATTATGTTCTATCAGAAGTTTCCTCGCCTCTTCGTCATGTGCACTTCCCAGATAACCGATTGCTCTCGCCTCATCATCTGCTTCTAACGGTGCAGGCAAAATGTCTGACCCTCCGATATAGTGTATCTCTCCTCCATCCGGAAATAAAAATGTCCGAAAATCCGGAATTACGTTTAACTGAAACTTTTTGGGCATAACTGCTTTCATTAACATATCTATTCCTCCATTTACAAATTAACTTTTTTATTTACTTATCAATCATTTCATAGCTTCCATTTTCACAGATGTCTTTCCATATTAAATCCACTATTTACTTCGACAATGACTATAAATACATTTTTCAATGTCCGATTTATTCTTCTGCCTGCTATAAATCATCAGGATTCAAGATCATGTCATATACATTGGAAAGCTTCTGTCTCTCACTGACTGCCACAAGTGGTTTTTCCACCCATTTTTCTTCCTTTTCACACTGACAACACAAACAATCCAGCATAAGGATCGGCATCGTACCATTTTCCTTTCCAATACTCTGATAGGTGATTACACGTTTACTTGAAAAATCTGTGCAGCCAAGTTTTTCGGCTATCTCTCCTGTAATTACATGAACCGGTCTTCCCGTCAACGAATCCCGCAACTTGTTTCCAGTGTCAATAATGGCATAAATCTCACATTCCCTTCCGTTTTGATACAGCCTGGCTCTACAGGAGCCAGCCATATTTTTATGAAAATAAGCCAGCAAATCCCATATTCCAAGACAAAGATGATATCCTGCAAGTGCAAGTATTAAAAACACTGCACCTCCACGAACGTATGGCTGAAATACATTCAGTATACCGCCCAGTAAAAATGCACTGACATACAGCAATATCCATGCTTTTATCAGAGTACGTTTTTCTTTTATCCCAAGTCCTGTTTTCAACAGACACATATTCATGACTCCGTGAAACAACACAAGCCTCCATATCTTTCCTCGCAAAAAGACCACAAATATGCAAGTCAGAAACGCACCGACCATTGCTCCCGCAATAATTCGCAGACGTCTGATCCGGCACTTAAGCATCTTTCCTACCATTAATAACAGGAAATAATCCATCAGAAAATTAATAAGAAAAAACAGATCTATGTACAGCTCATAGTGCATGTTCCACCTTCTTCCTCTTGTATACGCAATCGATTTTGTACTTTTGAGTGATTTTATTATACGTGTGACCACACGTAGATTTTGTCAGATAATGAAAGAAACAATTCAGTTTATTACGACAGGATTTTACGCATTATCCCTTCTTTTTCCATGTTTTTTCGCCATGTAATTTTATATGACATAATCCATGTATTTACCACAAATGAACGAATTTTTTATCGATGTGTTTTTACAATGATGAATAAAGAATGTGCCTTGGCATATTCTGGCGCCTGCGGCAGTCGTTTGCGACATCATCATTGTACGCCGCAGTGCGCATCCTGCCTGAGACTTTTTGTATATAATAGGAAATGCAATTTTCTATTATATACAAAAAGAGTCAAAGAAACTTATTCGTTTCTTTGACTCTTTTATTCATTCAATCTTGTATTCTAATATGAATTCCTATTTTTTAAAGAAATCCGGAATCTTGATAGACTGCTCTTTTACACGGCTTGTCGGAGTTCTCGGTGTCTCCATGGAAGGTGATGTTCCTCCAACTGTTCTTCTAGGAACTTCCGGCTCTTCCACTGTTCTGTTCACAGATCCCATACTCATATCAAGCTTTGGAGCTGCCTGCTGGCGAACCGGCTGTCTGTCATATGCAGAAGCATGTCCTGTATGTGTAGCCGTATGCCCCACATTTGCTGCCGGGCGCTGGCTTTCCAGTCTGGATTTTAATTTGGAAGCTGTACCTCCTACATTATGAAGTCCTGTTGCGATAACTGTGATCGTAGCCTCATCAGCCTTGGAATCATCATACATTGCACCAAAGATAATATTCGCATCTTCTCCGGCAAGATCCTGAACATACTCAGCTGCATCTGATGCATCCATAAGAGTGATATCTCCGGATACATTGATGATAACATGAGAAGCTCCGGCAATTGTTGTCTCCAGAAGAGGACTGGCAACTGCCTGTTTTACTGCCTCAAGCGCTTTATCGTCACCGCGCCCCATACCGATACCGATATGTGCGATTCCCTTGTCTGTCATAACAGTCTGAACATCTGCAAAGTCCAGGTTGATCAAGGATGGTACATTGATCAGGTCTGTGATACCCTGAATACCCTGCTGTAACACCTCATCAGCCTTCTTAAGTGCTTCCGGCATAGTTGTACGTCTATCAACAACCTCAAGAAGCTTATCATTTGGAATGACGATCAGTGTGTCTACACTTTCTTTTAATTTTTCAATTCCTGCAAGAGCATTGTTCATACGTGTCTTGGACTCAAAACGGAACGGTTTTGTTACAACTCCGACTGTCAGGGAACCCTGTTCCTTGGCAATACGTGCTACAACCGGTGTAGCTCCTGTTCCTGTTCCGCCACCCATACCACAGGTAACGAAGACCATGTCTGCTCCTTTTAATGCTGCTGCAATCTCTTCGGAACTTTCCTCTGCAGCTTTCTCACCAATCTCCGGTCTTGCTCCCGCACCAAGACCTTTGGTAATCTTATCTCCGATCTGTAAAAGTGTCGGAGCCTTACTTAACTGAAGTGCCTGTTTATCTGTATTAATTGCAATAAATTCCACACCGGCAATCTGCTCGTCGATCATTCGGTTCACAGCGTTGTTACCGCCGCCGCCGACTCCTACAACTATGATCTTAGCCGCTGCTTCTGACTCGTTGGTTTTAATTTCTAGCAAGGGTTTCTCCTCCTTTGTTATCCTTATTATACATTATACACCCATATATATTTCTATAATATAGACTTTTGTCCAAAATATCAATAGAATTTCATGACTTTTTCAATTTTTTTTGTTTTATCCTGCATCTTCCGGAAAAACTCCAATATCAAAAGTCGCTGTGTCACTCTCATCAGAAAAATTTTCCAGATGAAGCGTTCCTTCTTTTCCTTCCAGCTTTTCAAGAATCTTAGGAATCTGCGCAACTTTCACGGAAGTGACATCATTTCCAAGGCTCACACATACATTCCCGATGTACACATAAATTCTGTCAGAACGACACATAATCTTTTTGACAGACAACTCGTACTTTTTCATCTCTCTGGTAGCTTCCAGTATCTCCTGATAGATAATCGAACTTTTCTTTTTCAATTTGTGGTAAAGCTTAAGTTCGTCCGGATCCATACCGTCTACAAGCGGAATTCCATCTACCGGTACTTCCTCTACATCTACGACCATACCATCCTGGTCAAAATAGTAATACTTTCCATCCGAATCCATTACATATCCGATTCTTTCCTTCTCCTGAACTGTAATCTTAAGCGTCCACGGATTTTTAAGGCTTACCTTAATACTTTCAAAACAGTCCGGCTGTTTTCCATAACCGAGTTTATATTTTGCAAGCACATACAGCCCATTGACCGAATATTTATCGTTCTGAACAGATTTTACAATTTCTTCTGTACTGCAATAATCATTTCCCTTCACTTCTACTTTCTGGACATGAAACAAAATAAAAATTCCAAGTACAAAAATTAAAAAGGCAAAGAGCAATACAGAAAAAGCATAAACTCTATGTTTTCGTTTTTTCTTCTTTTTTTTCTTTTTCGGACGTCTTTCTGCATGATCTTGATAGTCGTCCAGGTATTCTTCCCTTTTCATTCACCCCTGCTCCTTATTCTGTAATCTCCTCTTCACAGTAACTTCCATTTTTCGAGACGCTTAGTACAAGCCCCATTTCTACCAGTAAAAATACAACTGAAGTTCCGCCATAACTAATGAATGGCAACGTAATTCCAGTATTGGGGATCGTGTTGGTCACGACCGCAATATTTAAGATGACCTGAATCATCATATGTGCCATTGCCCCGGAAGCAATCAATGCCCCAAACAGGTCTTTTGCCTGCGTTGCAATGACAAAAAAACGCCAGATCAGAAGTAGAAAAAGCATCAGAATAAAACATGCGCCAAATAATCCAAGTTCTTCACAAATGATGGAAAAAATCATATCATTTTGGGCTTCCGGTACAAAGCCAAGCTTTTGAATACTCTGTCCCAGCCCTCTTCCAAATAATCCTCCACTCCCAATTGCATACAATCCCTGCAGAGTCTGATATCCCTTTTCATAAGCTTCCGGATTCTTCCAGACTGCAAGCCGTTCCAGCCGGTAGCTCTCCAAAGCAAGAAAGATTCCCATAAATCCTGCCCCGGCCGCTCCCAGAAAAACAAACTGCCCGTACTTTGGACTCGCCACAAAAATCAAAACGACTGCTATACTCAGAATAATGATTGCTGTGCTCAAGTTACTGGCTCCGACCAATCCTACTATCGGCAGCACGACTATCATGACTTTTATCAATGTCCGCATACGGTACATTTTTTTCACATTGCGTGTGACGTAAGAAGCCAGAAATAAAATAACCGCAACCTTTGCAAATTCCGATGGTTGAAATGACAGTGGACCAAGTGCAAGCCAGCGCTTGGAACCATTATACTCCCTGCCCACAAATATAACAGCAATCGATAAAAGCAGCGCCACAAGATAACAAAGCCACGCTATGTTCTTCAATCTGTGATAATCAAGCTGTGCAGTAAAAAACATTGCCAGAAGTCCAAGACTAGTCGCAAATACCTGCTTTTTCAGATAATAGGAACTGTCACAGAATTTCACTTCCCCATTATACGCACTTGTACTATACAGAATGATAAGACCTGACAGCACTAGGATTCCCAGTACTGTCAGGAGCGTATAATCGTATCTGCCTCTTGCTGCCATACGTGTCAATCCATTCGCACTCCTTATAAGGAATTTACAATCTCTTTAAATTTATCTCCACGTACTTCATAATTCGGGAACATGCCCCAGCTTGCACACGCCGGAGACAGAAGCACTGCATCTCCCGGCTCTGCCATCTCCACTGCAAGATTCATAGCTTCTTCAAATGTGTCCACATACACATAATCATGGAAATCACATTTTTCACAGTCTCTCGCAATCTTTTCTTTTGTCGCACCCATCAGGATCAGTTTCTTGACTTTCCCATCAAAATTGTTAATCCACTCTGTATACTCGGAATCTTTGTCGTATCCCCCGCCTAACAGGATTGTCGGCCGGCGCATTGCCTGGATTGCCTTAATTGCGGCATCCGGATTCGTTCCTTTAGAATCATTGTAATAAACAACTCCGTTTTTCTCAGCCACATATTCTATACGATGTGCGACTCCTTTAAATGCAAGAATTGCCTTCCTGATCGTCTCCATCGGAACGCCATAAACAGCTGCCATGCATACAGCTGCCATAACATTTTCATAATTGTGCGTTCCTAAAATCTGAAGTTCGTCAACATGGCAGACTTCAACTTCATCCGGATTCTTGTAAATAATTTTATCGTTATCCAGATAAATACCTTTTTCCAGCTTATGCTGACTGCTGAAGAACAGAACATGACACTTTAATGTCTCTGCGAATTTACGCATAACCGGCTCTTCATAGTTCAGAACACAATAATCGTCTTCTGTCTGATTTCTTGCAATGTTCTCCTTAGCAGCAATATAAGCTTCCATCGTATGATGCCGGTTCAAATGATCCGGTGTATAATTCAGGATCGCACTTACGTTTGGGCGGAATGACACGATACTCTCTAGCTGAAAACTACTCATCTCTGCCACGGCAATGGAATGCTCTGTCATAAGATCTGCTGCAACAGTATACGGATTCCCGATATTTCCAACTACGAACACATCATCCTGGTAAGCCTTCATGATCTCGCCGAGAAGTGTTGTTGTTGTCGTCTTGCCATTCGTTCCGGTAATTGCAAGTACGTCTCCCTTACCAAATGTATATGCAAGTTCCACTTCTCCGATAACCGGAATCTCTTTTTCTTTCATCTTTAAAATAATCGGAAGATCTGTCGGTACACCCGGACTTAAGATCACCAGATCCAGCGTATTTAGAAGTTCCTCTGGAAAAGCACCGATTATAATCCGGGCTTTGCTTCCTTCCTGAAGCTTTGCGCGCACGTCTGCTTCAGTCAGTTTTTCATTTCCGTCATAGAGCACCACATCCGCTCCATTCTCTTCCAGTAATTTCACTGCCCCGATTCCACTGATTCCAGAACCGAATACCAGCACTTTCTTTCCTGCTACTACCATTTTATCTTCCTCCTGCATTCATACCCAATCTCGCGATTCGGTATTTTCATATTTTCTCTCTACTTCACGTAATGCCTCGGCTCCGTGCTTTGGACTTTTGAGATTTGGCATCATTACATGGCCATCAGTGCGATCAGACACAGAAGTGCTGTAATAATGGAAAATACAGCGACGACTCTTGTTTCTGACCAGCCACATAATTCAAAATGATGATGAATCGGAGCCATTTTGAAAAATCTCTTTCCACCTGTCTTTTTAAAGTAAGTTACCTGAATCATAACAGATAATACTTCTACCAGATAAATGAGTCCGACAATCACAATAAAAATCGGCATCTGGAGCATATAAGCTGCGGACGCAACAAAACCGCCCAGTGCCAGAGATCCTGTATCTCCCATAAACACACTTGCCGGATACACATTAAACAATAAAAACCCAAGCAATGCACCTACAACTGCACATGTAATCGGCTCAATTCCACTCTTTGTTCCAACTGCAACAACTGTAAAAAATGTTGCTACCAGAACAGTCACGCTTGAAGCAAGACCATCCAGACCATCTGTAAAATTTGTTCCGTTAACAGTACCAATCACGACAAAGAACATCAAAGGAATCGCAAGCCAGCCGATATCCAGATACTTTCCACCAGAGAACGGAATCAGCATTGCAAGAGAAACTCCACTGTACTTTACCATATAAAACGCAAAAATTGCTGTCACAACAATCTGAAGTGCCATTTTCTGCTTTGGATATAAACCATCAGAACGTTTCATAACAACTTTCAGATAATCGTCTAAAAACCCAATCAGACCGAATCCAAGTGTCAGAAACAAGATTGGGATAATCTTCGGATAGTCTTTAATATAAAATACGGATGTGATCACAACACTAAGCAGGATCATAACTCCTCCCATAGTCGGAGTTCCTGCTTTTTTCAAATGAGACTTCACACCATCCTCGCGTTCTGTCTGATCCATTTTCAGTCTTCTCAGCACCGGAATGATCAAAGGCCCCATAACCGCACTCAGTGCAAATGCAATAATCACCGGTAAAAATATCGTATAATCCATAACACACCTCTTCATTTCTTTTGTTCATTTTGCTTTAGTTAGTATACTGCATTTCGACGTCTTTTTCAATGCCAAGATACGGGAATATGTTGTCAAATATATCCCGTATCACCGGAGCTGCGATGGTCCCTCCGTAGTATACACCCTGTGGGTTATAAATGACACACATGCCGAGAATCTGCGGATTGGCAGCCGGTGCAAACCCTATAAAAGAAGAAATATACTTATTCGCACTTCTTGGAAGCGTCTGAGACGTAGCTGTCTTTCCACCAATATGGTATCCTTCGATCTTTGCATTTTTCCCGGATCCCTCTGACACAACACTTTCCAGCAATGCCTGCATCGTCCTGGAAGTTTCTTCCGACACGATTTGCTTTCCATCGTCATATTTTAATTCCCGCACTGTCTCTTTATCTTTGTCCAGTATCCGGACTCCAAAATGTGGTGTCACGCGCTTTCCACCATTGACCAGAGCACTCACGGTCGCTGCCATCTGAATCGGTGTCACTTGAAAGGACTGACCGAAACTCATGGTCGCAAGCTCCACTTGACCAATATTTTCTTCCTTATGCATAATCGTTGCTGCTTCCCCCGGAAGATCTACTCCCGTCTTTCCAAGAAGCCCGAACTGTTCAAAATAATCACAGAATCGTCCTGTTCCCAATCTCAGTCCAATGTCAATAAATACCGGATTACAGGAATTCTGTATCCCTTGTACAAATGTTTCAGCTCCATGTCCCCCTACTTTGTGACACCGGATTTTCCGGTCTTCCACGATCCGGTAGCCCGGACAGGAAAATGTATCTGAAAGAGATACCACCCTTTCTTCCAGACAGGCTGACGCCGTAATGATTTTAAAAGTGGAACCCGGCTCATATGTATCATTGATGCATCCATTTCTCCACATCTGATTCAAAGCTTCTTTTGATTTCTCTGAAATCTTCTGATCCTGCTTCAATGTAAATGGTTCGTTCAGATCAAATTCCGGTACATTTACCATGGCAAGGATTTCTCCGTTTTGTGGATTCATAAGAAGAATCGCAACCTTATCCGCCTGTTTTTCTTCCATGACTTTTTCTGCCATCTGTTGGGCGTACATCTGAATATTATAGTCCATACTGATTTGAAGTGTCTTGCCTGCCACCGGTTCTACCCGGTCTTCAGCTACACCCTCCAATTCAATACCTCTTGCATCTGTCGTTGTCAGAATCCTGCCGTTACTCCCCTTTAGGTAATCTTCGTATCTCACTTCCAGTCCTATGATTCCCTGATTATCACCACCGGTAAATCCAATCACCTTCGAAGCAAGCTCATTATACGGATAGTACCGTTTAAAATCTTCATCCACTTTCACTCCGGCAAGTTCCATTTCCCGTATCTTATCCCCTGTCTCCTTATCAACATTCGTTTTAATCCGTTCCATGGAAGACACCTTCTCCACCCGCTTTCTAACTTCCGCTTCCTCCATGCCCAGACATTTGCTCAGTTTTTTTATCACCACCTCTGGTTCCTTAATCTGGCTATGTATGACCGAAATTGTACACACCGTCCGGTTTGTTGCCAGCACTGTACCATTCGTATCGATAATTTCTCCTCTGGCTGCCTTAATCTTTCGTTCCCGCTCGTGAAGATCTTCCGCTTTTTTCTGATAATACTCCGCATCAAAAACCATCAGATAGACCATTCGTCCTATCAGACCCAAAATCATCAAAAGTGCCGCCAAAAACACAATCATAATTTTCCTTTTATTATATGTTTTATTTCTCAATACAAAAAACCTCAGAAGCGCTGTTTTTATCAATTTATTAGGACACTTCCGAGGTTATTCATTTTCATATTTAATTTTTCCTGTTAATTTTCAAGTATATCTATTCTCCGTCACCGGACTCTGTTGCCATGTCATCTGGTGTATCACCACTGCTGTCACTGCTCGCACTGCTATTAGATGATTTTGCATCTGCTGCCTTAGCATCTGCAGATTTTTCTACTCCGAGATACGGGAATATCTCTGTCATAATCTGAGATGCCATTGTCGTTGCCAGTTTACTGTTTGCCTGATTATCCACATTTGGCTCGTCAATCACAACGTAGACCATGACCTGTGGATTTTCCTGTGGTGCATATCCAATAAAAGAGACCAGATACTTTCCATTTCCTCTTGGCAGTTTTTCCGCAGTTCCAGTCTTACCTCCAACGTCATAACCTTCTACTGCCGCAGTCTTAGCTGTTCCTTCTTCCACAACTCCAAGCATATAATCTTTGATAATATCACTCGTCTCCTTAGAAATGGTATGTCTTACAAGAACCGGATCTTTATTTTCCGTCACATTTCCATTTTCATCCTGAATCTGCTTTACCACATGTGGCTCATAGTAATTTCCGCCGTTGATCAGTGAACAAAACGATGCTGCAAGCTGAGTCATTGTAACATTAAAGTTCTGTCCAAACGCGTTGGTAGCCAGCGTAGAGGAATCCATATCCTCTAGTGAGTATAAAAGTCCTGCTGCTTCTCCCGGAAGATCAATTCCAGTAGACTGTCCAAATCCAAACAACTGCTGATATCTTACAAACTGCTCTTTTCCTATTGCTGAACCGATCTGCATCAGTGCAACATTACAGGAATTTTCCAAAGCTACTTTTAATGACTGTGTTCCATGTCCATTACGGTTACTACAGTGAATATCATGGTCTCCTACGTGAAGAACACCATTGCAGACATAACTTTCATCTCCGGTCAGCACTCCAAGATCCAGACCTTCCGATATGGTAAACGGTTTAAATGTGGAACCTGGCTCATATCCACTGCTGATGCAGAAATTATTCCAAAGTGAATTCAGTTCTTTGACTTTCTCCTCATCAGACAGTGCTGCCAGTTCTTCTTCTGTGTGTAGTTTTGTCAGATCACGTGGATTGTTGAGATCATAATTCGGATAAGTTGCCTCCGCAAGAATCTCTCCATTTTGCGGATTCATAACCATAACTGCTGTATTCTTACTTCCAAGTGTCGTACCGGAACTGTTCTCCTCGTTGAACTGTGTAATATATTTTTCCACTACACTCTGTACCTGAAGATCAATTGTTGACACAACCGTATCTCCGTTTTGGGCTTCCTTCACTGTCTTTTCATAGGATGAATCTTCGCTCAAATATCCATATTCTCTGCCATCTGTACCATTTAAAATGGAATTATAAGAAGCCTCGATTCCATTACTTCCCACATTTCCAGACACGGTAAAGCCAATCACATCACTGGCCAGTGTATTATACGGATATGTTCTCACATAATCCTCTTCCAGCCAGATTCCATTGACATTCGGATAATTCTCATCATCCTCATCTATCTTTTCGAACTCCTGAGCCTTTTCATAACTGACACCCTTTTTCATAATCAGATAACGGCTGTTCGGATTCTCCTCCACTTGATCTTCCACGTCACTTTTATCAAGTCCAAAACAGTCTGCCAACACCTGAATTGTCGGGTCAACATATTTTTCATCACTGTTCATGACCTTTGCATCCAGAATCACATTGTATACCCGCTGGCTTGTTGCAAGCTTCGTGCCATTCCGGTCTACAATATCACCTCGTTTAAATGGAATCGTTCTACTCTGATACTGTTGCTGATCCAGCACGATTTTAGAATATTTATCCCCGTTAAAAGCATTGATATATGTAATTCTTCCTACCAATAAAGCAAAAGCCAGTACAATCCCCACGAAGAGTAATACTAGCTTTTTTTGCATAAGTTTTGTAAATTTTTTTCGAAATTTGTTTTTTCTTGGTCTTCTTGCCATTCTATCACCTATTTCGCATTCTTATCAGACTGGGCAAGTACTCCATCCTCCGGAATTCCTTCGTATTGCTTCACATAATCTCCAGAAGGGCTGTCATATTCAATCACCTGATCAGAAGTCGCATATACCATACCAAGTTCATTCATAGCTTTCTCTCGGATTTCATCTAAATTTACAGAATCCATCACTGAATTATACTTCGTATTGTTCTGCTCCTTCAAATCTGCAAGCTCCTTCTGCAAGGAACTTACTTCTTTTGAATGACTTGTAATTCTTGACTGCATCTGCACATAATTCACGCACAGGATCAGTGCAAATATTGCTGCCACCGCAAGAAATGTTACATAAGCACGGTTCATAGCCAGAGCCTTTTTTCGGTTTTGGCTGACCCGTCTGCTTACATTCTTCTTTCTCTTTGGAGCACTCGTTCGTCTCTGTGGCTCATATGACGGCTTTGTCACAACATTGCCATACACATACTGTCCCTGTCTGTTCACTCTATTCTTTTGTGTATGCACGGATCTTCCCGCTGCCATAATACTCACCTCAATTATCTATCCGCCGATTTTAGCAATGTTCAAAAATACGAAGCTTCGCACTCTTAGATCTGCTGTTGTACTCAAGTTCCTCTTCACTTGGCAGAATCGGCTTCTTTGTTATAATACTCCCTTTTGATTTTTTCCCACATACGCAAACCGGAAAGTCCGGTGGACAAGTACATGGATTTTCATTCTTTCGGAACGCACTCTTCACAATACGATCCTCCAACGAATGAAATGTAATAATGCATAATCTCCCACCCGGATTCAGCAGATCGATCATATCGTCCAGTGAATCGCGTAACACATCAAGTTCTCTGTTCAACTCGATGCGTATTGCCTGAAACGTCCTCTTTGCAGGATGTCCAGACTTTTTCTGAAACTTCATAGGAATTGATGCACGAATAATCTCCGACAATTCCGCTGTCGTCTCTACAGGCTTCACCGCGCGAGCCTGCACAATGTGCTTGGCTATGTTCTTCGCGAACTTGTCCTCCCCGTAATCGCGAATCACTCGGTAAAGATCTGCTTCTGTGTAGTCATTGACGATGTCTCTGGCCGTCATCTTCTGACGTGTATCCATTCTCATATCCAGAGGTGCATCTTCCCGATAGGAGAATCCCCGTTCTGCCGTATCAAGCTGATATGATGATACGCCCAGATCAAGCACGATCCCATCTACTTTGTCAATTCCCAGTTCATGGAGCTTTGACTTCATATCACAATAGTTGCTCCGGACTATTGTAACCTTCTCCCCGAAGTCTTTTAATCGGGCACTTGCAGCCTCGATTGCTGCAGCGTCCTGGTCTATTCCTACAATACTCCCCTTTTCTCCGAGACGTCTGCACACTTCGTATGCATGTCCGCCTCCACCGAGCGTTCCATCTACATAGATTCCGTCCGGCTTAATGTTCAGTCCGTCAATTGTCTCATTTAGTAATACTGATTTGTGTTTGAATTCCATATCTTCTCCCTCTAGATACTGAACCCGCTTGCTTCCATATCCGATGCAATCTCTTCAATGTTAAGCTCCACTTCAGCATTCTTTTCATCCCATCTGGCCTTGTCCCATATCTCGGCACGCTTCCCCATACCGACAAACACAACTTCCTTATCAAGTTTTGCATAGGTTCTGAGCACAGAAGGAATCAGAGTACGACCTTGTTTATCAAGTTCGCCGTCTGCTGCGCTTCCCTGAAAGAAATAGGCAAAAGCGCGGGCTTTCTTATCTGTAGTGGTTGGTAATGCATTGAGTTTCTTTTCGAAGTCGTTCCATTCATCTTCCGGATATACATAAAGGCAATTTTCCATTCCTTTTGTTATGACGAAATTCTCCCCTAAATCGTCACGAAACTTTGCAGGAATGATCAATCTTCCCTTTGCGTCAATATTATGACTGTACTCTCCTTTCAACATGAAACTCACCTTCTCTCCCATGGCGGATATTTTCTCCACATCTCCACCACTTTGTACCACTCATCACCACTTTCTACCACTTGAAACCATTGTAAAACACTTTTCCACCTATTTCAAGCACTTTTTCCTGTTTTGCGTAAAAAAAGAGAACTGAATTTCTTCAGTTCTCTGATTTATCTTCTAATATGCAATTTCACTTCTTATCTGTATACCCTCTATCTGTTACTCAGCTGTTGTTGCTGCAGTGGCAATCTCCTGATTAAATGTATCTACAGACTGATAATTCACTTCCGCTTCTTTCACCGGTCTGCTGAACTCATACATATTGTAAGCAGAATATCCAATCCACACAACAAGCGCTGCTGCTACAACTGCCACCGCACACTTGCGAAGTCTGTTGGCAACCTTCTCCTTGCGCATGACTTTCTTTCTGTTTGCTTTTTCTTCTTTATATCTGTCCACTTTTGCCTGGCTCATAATTCAAATGCTCCTTGTCTATGTTCGCTTTTCATATTGTAGCACATCCCACGCATTTGTACAACCAGATTTTGCTATCAAAGCCTGAGTCCTGCGAATTCTACACAACTACAATGATACCGCCGTCGTTAGCATACATACTACTGATTCCTGCCGTATCCACAACAATCACATCTTTAAATGTTGCATATTTCACCAACAGCTCTTTAAATGCTTCTGCGCGTTCCGGACAGTTACAATGGGAAATTGCAAGTATCTTATTCTGTGAATCTGACATCTCAGCCAGCACACTTTCTGCCATCTTACCAAGGGCTTTTTTCATGCCACGCCCCTGTCCGATCTGATAAATGTTTCCTTCCGGAGTTGAGCCCATGACCGGCTTAATATTCAGAGCCGTCGCAACAAACGCCTTAATTCCTGTCAATCTTCCGTTCTTTCTCAATGTGTCCAGTGTCTCCAGCACAAAATATGTATGCTGGGATTCGATGTATGCTTCCACCGTCTCTATGACCTGTTCATATGTCATACCCTGCTCCTCGCATTCACGGATCTTCAACGCAATCAACGTCTCTCCAATCGATGCAGAACACGAATTAAAAACATGGATATTCTTCTCGCCGTGCTCCTCATGATACAAATTCATGCCAAGAACTGCGCTGTTATAAGAACCACTCAGTTCTGCTGACAATGTCACTGCGTACACCCGATCCACATCACAGTCATACTTTTCCATATATTTTTCCGGTGATGGACAAGAAGACTTGGGACATTCTGCTGCTTCTGCCACGTATTGCAAGAACTGCTTCTGGTCAAATGTCTCATCATCTACAATCTGGTGTCCCCCTACTTCTATTGTCAATGACGCTGTCTCAAAAATACCGGAAGCTTTCATCTCCGGTGTTAATTCTCCACAACTATCCACAATCACTTTATAACTCATACTTGCCTCCCGACTTAGTATCTTATCTATATCTCAAAGACACGTGTTCATTTCTATTATATGTAGTTTCTATTACTACATTAGTAATATAGCACATTTATTATAGAAAGAAAAGAAATATTTATATTTTAATTTTTCTTGATACTCCAAGAGCTATTCCCATTTCTGCCATCAGGAAGAGAACCGACGTACCTCCATAACTGATAAACGGTAATGTAATTCCCGTATTGGGAATAACATTAGTCACAACCGCTACATTTAATATGACCTGAAGTGCAATATGAGCAAAAATTCCAGTTACAATCATATAACCATACACATCTGGCGCATTCTGGGCAATAAACAACAGTCTGTATAAAAGCAATCCAAAAATCACAAGGATCATAATAACACCAAACACTCCCAGTTCCTCACAGATTGCTGACAAAATCATGTCATTTTGCACCTCTGGAATGATCATTTTCTGAGCACTGTTTCCTAACCCTTTTCCAAAGAATCCGCCAGAACCGATTGCGTACAGTCCCTGCAAAGTCTGATAACTTCCGTCTGAAGCATATTTTTCCGGGTGCAGCCATGCAATGACACGGCGAAGTCGGAAGCTTGTACTTGTCTCCAGAGTCTTCGACAAAACAAACACTCCCACTGAGGCCACTACCACACCGGCTCCAACAAGCATCAGAAACGGTTTCGTCTTTGGGTGCATAACAAAAATAAGAATACATGTAATTCCAAGTACAATCATACCTGTACTTAGGTTATCTGTAAGAATATATACGCACGCAGCATTGAATCCACCCCAAGCCAGTGTCTTCAAAATACCATTCAGAGTCTTTGCCTCTTTACCAAGTTCAATAATCACTACCGGTATAAACAAAATTACTGCGATTTTTGCAACCTCTGCCGGCTGGAACTGCTGATTTCCCGGAAGTCTCAACCACCTTCTCGCTCCATTGACCGTCTTTCCGAGCGGCGTCTTAACTAACGCCATCAGAAAAATTGAAAACCAATACAACGGTTTCGCCAATTTAATATAGTAATGATAATCTATTGTTGATACGATTATCATTCCCCCAAAACCAACCACACAGAAAATCAACTGGCGCTTTAAATAGAACATACTGTCCCCTTGTTTTATCAGGGCACTATAAGAACTGGTACTAAATAGCATTACCAATCCAAAACAAATCATAAAAATCAGAACAGCCAACATACTGTAGTCAAAATACTGGTCTGCACTCTTAACATTCCTTGTATTTCTTTTTTTCTTTTTTCTTTCTGCCATTTTTTATACTCTCCAATCGTTTCTATTATAACGGGACACGCTTTCAAAAACAACAGATAATTCATGAGTACAGTAAATTCACAGTTTTTCAGATTGAAACATAATATGATAGTGCAATCAGTTATGAAAGGAATATGGAAAATGCAAAATTACCGTTATCGCTCACCAGGAAATTCCAGAGGCTGTATGAGACAGCCAGATTCCAGTAGAGAATTATGTGCAGGTATAGCATTAGATCAAATGCCTGTGACTATGGCCTATGTACCATGGACGAAATGGCGAAATATTTATGAGGCTGAAAAAGGATTACGAAGAGGAACTATTTTTCAGGATCTGGATAAACCTTTCCGTGGAATAGGAGGTTGTCAAAATGGCAGATAACAGACCTTGCAAAGCAGAGCTTCTGGACTGGATCAACACTGTGAGTTTTGTATGCGATGATACAAAATTGTTTCTGGACACTCACCCATGTAACACAGAAGCCTTAGAATTTTACGAGGAATTTAAAAATCAAAGAATGCAGGCACTTCAGGAATATGCAAAGTATTATGATCCATTGACACTGGATACCATGTGTACTCCTGCTGATAAGTGGAAATGGATTGATACACCGTGGCCGTGGCAGGAAGGAGGGTGCTAGTCTATGTGGAATTATGAAAAAAGATTACAGTATCCGGTGAAAATCACAAAAACAAACCCAAAAATCGCACAGATTATACTTACGCAATATGGTGGACCTGATGGAGAATTAGGCGCATCTATGAGATATCTCTCTCAACGATACACGATGCCATATAAGGAAGTAACAGGAATACTGACAGATATAGGTACTGAGGAACTTGCCCATCTCGAGATGATCTGCGCCATTGTGCACCAGCTTACCCGCGACCTGACACCTGAACAATTAAAGGAATCTGGATTCGACCAATATTATGTTGACCACACGTTAGCACTTTGGCCTCAGGCAGCCAGCGGCACACCTTGGAGTGCAACAACATTTCAGTCAAAAGGTGATCCTATCACAGATCTACATGAAGATATGGCTGCCGAGCAAAAAGCACGAACGACTTATGACAATATTTTACGGCTTGTAAAAGATCCTGAAGTCTGCGATCCGATTCGTTTTCTCAGAGAACGTGAAATCGTACATTACCAAAGATTTGGCGAAAGTCTCAGAATCATCCAGGATCACTTGGATAGTAAGAACTTCTATGCAATTAATCCTGAATTTGATCTTAAATCTTAATTCAATCAGCCAAAAATATCCAACGATACCTTCCAAAAGTATACGCAGTCTCCTGCAAAATAATAATGAGAGTGTGGATCATCCACACTCTCAGTTTCTATAACAAAATATTAATCTCAGTTTCTGTAAAAAATTCAGAAAAGGCTCCTAAAGAAAACTTTCAGCTTTTGCATCTTACTTTAATAACATATACACAATAACTGCTGCCACTACGATAATTGCAATCGCAAGAATAATAATCGGTGCTTTAGACACCTTCTCTTTTTCAACAGAAAGCATGTCATCATACGCTTTTTTCATCTCGCGTTCCCGCTTATCACGTACTTCCTTTGGCGGAATATTGGAATACTTCTGTTCTTTTACAGAACGTTCCCTCTTTACATTCTCTTTTCTTGCGCTATCTTTTTTCGCACTATCTCTTCTACCAGCCTCTTTCTTCGCAGACATACGCTCTGCTTTCGGAACCACATCTTCCGCCTGATGCTGTGGAACTTTAAATTTTTTCTTACATGTATAGCAAAGCAGATAATCCGGATCTTTTTTGCTTGGTTTCAATGGTCCGCCACATGTTGGACACTTCATCATCAATACCTCCTGTTATCTATCTCTTAGATCAATGGATATTTGTCAGTCAGACCTTTTACCATCTCGCGTACTTTTTCAATATTATCCTCACTCTTAATCACAAGTGCAATACCTTCCGCAATCACATCCATATCCTCTTCTACCATGCCTCTTGTTGTGACGGCTGGTGTTCCGAGTCTTACACCACTTGTAACAAATGGTGAACGTGGATCGTTCGGAATTGTATTCTTGTTGCAGGTAATATGAGCTTCATCAAGACGACGCTCCAGCTCTTTTCCCGTCACCTCTTCATCGCGAAGATCTACAAGCATCAGATGATTGTCTGTTCCTCCGGAAATGATTTTCACGCCACGGGACTGTAATCCTTTGCAGAGTGCCTGTGCATTTTTCAGAATCTGCTGTTGATATTCTTTAAACTCTGGCTGTAATGCCTCTTTGAAGCATACTGCTTTTCCCGCAATAACATGTTCCAATGGTCCGCCTTGTATTCCCGGGAATACAGCTTTGTTAAAGTTGAACTTATCTGCTGCCTCCTGGTTACACAGAATCATACCTCCTCTTGGTCCACGAAGAGTCTTGTGAGTCGTTGTCGTTGTCACATGAGCATATGGAATCGGGCTGGGATGCAGTCCTGTTGCAACAAGACCTGCAATATGAGCCATATCTACCATCAGATATGCGCCTGCTTCGTCTGCAATCTCACGGAATTTTTTAAAATCAATTGTTCTCGCGTAAGCACTTGCTCCTGCGACAATTAACTTCGGTCTTTCTCTCAAAGCGATCTCTCTTACATTATCATAATCGATCACGCCTTCTTCATTGACACCATAGGACACAATATTAAAATATTTTCCGGAAATATTGACCGGTGAGCCGTGTGTCAGATGTCCGCCGTGATCCAGATTCATTCCCATTACTTTATCTCCCGGCTCCAGCATTGCAAAAAATACTGCCAGGTTTGCCTGTGCTCCTGAATGTGGCTGAACATTTGCATACTCACAGCCAAATAACTCTTTTGCTCTGTCTCTGGCAAGATTCTCTACAACATCTACACACTGGCAGCCACCATAATATCTCTTTCCCGGATACCCCTCTGCATATTTGTTCGTCAGCGGACTTCCCATAGCCGCCATGACTGCTTTACTTACCCAGTTTTCAGATGCGATCAGCTCGATGTGTGAGTTCTGTCTTTCCATCTCTGCCTTGATCGCATCTGCTATTTCGCTGTCTGTCTTTTCAATTTCATCAAATGTATACATAGTCCTGTCCCTCCTATGGGGACAATTATATCATTTTTATGATTTACTTCCAAGTGTTACTTCGACAGTTTTTTCAGTATATTCGCCATTATTTCCAGGAACCTGTACAGTTACCTTGACTTTATCACCCACACGATGATACTGAAGCTGTTCTTTCAGTGAATTCATATCGCTGATTGTGGTTCCTTCAAGTCCTGTAATAACACTGCCTTTTGTCAGACCTGCCTGCTGGGCTCCACCATTCTTCACAACATCGGAAATATAAACTCCAGTAGGCATATTATACATCTTGGCACTTTCATCCGAGACATCTACACCCTGGATTCCAAGATATCCTTGTTCTGCCTCAGACACTTTTGTCTTTGTCACCTGATTCATCAAATTCTGGATCGTATCGCTTGCATCAGAAATTGGAATAGCATAGCCCATACCTTCTACACTGTCTGTTGCAACTTTTGCGGTATTAATTCCAATAACTTCACCGTTAGAGTTCAAAAGTGCTCCGCCACTGTTACCAGGGTTGATTGCTGCATCTGTCTGAATCAGAGTACCTCCTTCATAACCGTCCAGTGTCCGCTCCGTTGCAGATACGATACCTGATGTTACAGACTGTCCATAACCAAGTGCATTACCGATTGCGACGACCTGTTCACCTACCTCAAGCTTACTGGAATCTCCCATTGTCGCAACTGCAATCTTATCCATAGTAGAATCTTTCACATCGCTAATCTTTACAGCCACAACTGCAAGATCTTTTGTGGAATCAGTTCCTTTTACATTAGCTTCAACACTTTCATTATCCACAAAAGAAACTGTAAGCTTTTCATTGCCTTCCACTACATGATTATTTGTAAGGATCAGAAGTTCACTATCTGTCTGGCCGATAATAATACCAGATCCGACGTTTGTGCTCTCCTGCTGCTGTGTTCCTCCGAAGAAACTCTGTACTTCCTGAACGCTCATATTCGTAATAGATACAATAGATGGCATTGCATTCTTTGCAATCGTTGCAATATCGGAAGTTCCTGTACTGCTTGATGATGTTGTTAGTTTCGCACCATCCACTGTCTGTGCTGTCTTGGCAGTCTTACCGTTTGTAGTTATTGTGCCGAACACTTTTGTTCCCACATAATTTCCTGTCTGGAATGTTGCACTTGCCACAAGACCAAATGCAACTCCGGCGCATACAAGTTTCACTGGTTTTGGCACCTTTCGGTTCTTCTTTGGCTTTGGCGTTTCCTCGTTCATACCATTCATGTCATCAGGTTCTGGTTTATAATAAGTATATTGATTTTCCATATCAATAATCTCCTTTCCTTCATTTCTGTAATAGATTGTATCGTTTAAATGTGTTCGAATTGTGATGAAATCTTGTCAAATCTATAAATTTAAAAAAGAAGCATGCTTCTGACAGCATACTTCTCTATTTCTAAAATATTTAACCGTTATCTTCTGTGCTTCCATATGCATTCTGCAATTCGCTCAACGCCTCCCGCAAAAGTGCATCGGACTGAAGTGCTCCATTATACTCCTCATTCACTTTCCGGAACAGATTCTGAACATCCTGGTGTTTCGTAAGTCTTGCAATGTATCTCTGTACGTCACTCTCTTTTGGATCTGAGATTACCTGCATCTTGTCCTTTTCTTTTTTTACATAAAATGTTGCAAGTCCTGGTACTTCTGTATAAATCCCTCGGATTTTCATATCGTATGTCACAAATGTCACATATGTATCCGCATCTTTTCCTTCCTTTGTATACACATGCAGATTATGATAAGCTTCTACATAGCCTGTCGCTTCCTGCATCTTCGCAAAGTGTTCTTCCACTGCCCGATTCACTTCCAAAACTGCATCTTCCAAAAGCGGATTTGCCTCTTCCGATTCACATTCCAGATAAACAGCCTGTATCTTCAACGAACTTGTCTTTTGTACCTTCTGTGCTTCTTCTCTGGCAAATCCATACCCCGCTGCTCCTATCGTCATAAAAAGAAGCAGGAGGACAATCCACCTTCTCTTCATAGATCTCCTCCACACATCAGTACTCGTTATTCATACACACCCGGGCGGATTCGAACCGCCGCTCCCGCCTCCGGAGGGCGGTGCTCTATCCCCTGAGCTACGGGTGCCTGGTCAATTTGACTTTGTAATAGTAACACATTTATCTCACAAAGTAAAGTAAATACATGAGATAATTTTCTACACAATTCGAATCATTATAACATTATAGCAAGAGCGCCTTCGGCATTCCTGACCGCTGGCGCTCCCATACACCAATTATAATACTCTTCTATATCATAGATTATCTTTCGCTACTTGCATTGACTGCTCTTCACTTCTCTTATAATCGCAATCTCCGTTCTTTTCTGTCATAATAATAAACATGATCTGACAAAATATCTTCGTCCGGTACCTGTGTCTCATTGACTTCTCTTAACATCTCTGTCAGCATTCTCCGTCCCGGCGAAGCACTCTCCGGCACTATGATCATCTCATGGACACTACTTGGAACCACATAGAAATTCTCTTTAAGGCATAAACTGATACCTGCAAGTCTGTCTGGATACAGAATTGCTGATGCTCCATAATTGCGGATCTGATTCGTCAATACATACATAGGTTCTTCCGGACATTTCTCCTTTATTCCTGTAAGTTCCGCAATCAAATCACTCATAGTCAGAAATTCTCCCGGAAGTTCATGCCATGTATTATATCTTGCCTGATGATAAATGTCCTCTTTTGTCACATGCCACAGTTTCAGATGCCGGTTACGGATCATCATTGTCGCCATGCCATAATCTCCTGCTTCAAAAAGTACACAAAAGATAATTGCCAGATCAAGATATGGCACATATGGCACTTCCTGAAGAAGTTCTTCATTTGCCTCACGACCAATCAGACGATAAATCACTTTTTCCTTGATTTTATCGTATTCTCCAAGCTTCTGTTCATCCCACGGCCGGTCAACTTTCAAATCCTCATACAAATCGGCCACTTCTTTTGCAATCTTATCAACTCCTTTGCCGCTAAGGAACTGTTGATAATATTCTTCCAGATAGATGGTCGGTGAAATATTCGTACTGTCATCCTCAATCAGAAGCCCGCTCCGCTCGGTTCCGTTATTCTTCTTCACGGTACGTGTGCTGACTCTGATGTGTGTCCCCATGTTCACTCTTACATTTTTCTCTACTGTCTCTAAAAACTGCTTATAATCCATACATCTCCTTTCCTCAGACAGCAGCAGTTTCTGTGTTTCAAATATTATGGTATTAGAATTATAAAAAAGCCCTGCAAAAAATGCAAGGCTTTTGTCGTTTATTTTTCTTATGTTTTTCTTAAGCTTATGCTCTTGAAAGATACTCGCCGGAACGTGTATCAATCTTGATGACCTCTCCCTCATTAACGAACAGAGGAACCATAACCTGCGCACCAGTCTCAACGATAGCCGGTTTTGTAGCACCTGTTGCTGTGTTACCTTTTACACCTGGCTCAGACTCTGTAATCAGAAGCTCAACAGTTGTCGGTGGGTCAATTGCAAATACTTTACCCTGATATGATTTCAGAGTTACGTCTGTTCCTTCTTTTACGAACTTCAGGCTATCTCCAACATCCTCAGAATCAACCGGAATCTGCTCGAATGTCTCGTTGTCCATGAAGTAATACAGGTTTCCGTCAACATAGGAATACTGCATTGTCTTTCTCTCGATAAATGCTTTCTTCAATACATCTTTAGATGGGTTAAATGTTCTCTCAACAACACCACCATTGATAACATCTTTCAGTTTTGTACGGACGAAAGCAGAACCTTTACCTGGTTTTACATGTAAGAATTCCAGACATTCATATACCTTTCCGTCGATCTCATACGTCGTACCTTTTTCAATATAAGCATCAGCCATTGTATATATCCTCCTTAATCGCACCCGAATGGCACTTTATACGTTTTCACTTTTACCATTTTATAATAGATTGTGCCTTTTTTCAACTATTTTTTCGCCTGTTTCTTGCTTCTTGCATAAAAATACAATACAATCTTCTCCAAATATCTCTTCAGCACAATCTGAATCTCTTCTTTTGGGTGAATCGGTTTCACAAGAATATTGGAAATCCCAGTTCTTTTTGCGCCCCAGACATCCGTAAATAACTGATCTCCAATAAACACACTGTTTGTCTCATCAGTCCCCATGATTTCCATAGCTTTCCGGTAATTCTTTGTTGATGGCTTGTGCGCATTGTACACATAATCTACTTGAATCGGCTCATTGAACATCTTTACACGCGGCTCCTGATTATTGGAAATAAGACAACATTTAAATCCAATCTTTTTTAATCTGTCAAAGAGTGCGATTGCCCTCGCATCAGCCGGTGCTCCATGCGGTACAAGTGTATTGTCAATATCAAAGATCAGGCCACGATATCCTTCTTCATATAATTTTTCAAAATCAATCACATATGTGGAAGCCACATATCTATCCGGGAAAAATCTGTCAAACATTACTCTCCATCCATTTCTGTCAGTCTCTGTACTAACTCTTCACACACCTGAAGAACAGTCTTGTGATCCGTATTGACAATAATATCGGCTGCTGCCTCATATTTTTCACGACGTGCCTCCATCAATTCTGCAATACCTTTTACATTCTTTCGTCCTGCGAGAACCGGTCTGTCATCGGAATCTTTCACGCGCTCATAAACTTCCTCCGGACTGGCAGTCAGAAGAACGACTCTTCCATTCTTCTTCATCTGTTCTACATTGCATTCTCGAAGTACAACTCCGCCTCCGCAGGAAATAAGTACATTTTTGCGGCTCTGCATTTTCTTCAGGAGTTCTGTCTCACAGTTACGGAAATATTCTTCGCCATAAGTTGCAAAAATGTCCGGAATACTCATTCCTTCCTCTTTCACAATTTCCTGATCCATCTCTACAACTTCCATGGCAAACATGGTACTTAAATACTCCGCCACTGTTGATTTTCCAGCTCCCATAAATCCGATCATTACAATATTGTAATTGAATAACTTTCTTGCCTGGATCTTCTTGCTGTTCATACGGATACATTCAAAGATATCCTTAATCTCTTCTCTGTACTTATTACCATTCAGCTTTTCTTCCAGTCTCAAGGCCTGTTTTGCCTCCTGCTGCGGCTGTAAAATCGGCATACCATATTCCTCTTTATATGCCATGATTTTTTCTACTATTTTACTTCTTTCAACAAGCACGTCAATAATCTTATCATCACAAAGCGCCAGACTCTCTCTGTACATTTCCAAATCGTTCATCGTATATTACTCCTGTGTCAAATGTGGCCTCTTTATCCACTTCTTTTCTGTCTTATCGGGTGTATTATACCAACAATTATCTTATTTCGCAACTGCCTTATTTTTTTTCTATTCATTCCTATTCCGGATTCTTGTTCATCGCCATAGCTGACTTTACATCTTTCCGGAACTGATCCCATGCGCCTTCATTTTCCACAAAATATTTCGGACAGATTTTCCCAGTCACATCATAGTGGCGGATCACATCTTCTTCTGTCAGGTTGAACTTCAGACAAAGCCACGCTGTCAGTTGGACCATAGAACGATAAGTCGCATCATTAAACTTTCCAGTCGCATCCGGATGGCAGCATTCGATGGATACTGTATCATAATTCCGGTCATTCGATGCATACGCCACTTCCCAGGTCGGAATGCACTGCACGATCTCCCCGTTCAGTCCCACCACGAAATTACTGCTGGCTTTCGTCTCGTGGCTGTCTTTTAACCCTTCAAAATAATTCCGGTTACCTATAGCCGTTGCTCCCGGATTAGCTGTATAGTGAATAACAATCCCTGTAATCTTGTCTGTCTTCTCCTGCGATCTGGAATATGGATTCGGTGTCAGAAGCTCCACATCAATATCAGGCTTTGATGCATCCACTGCTTTCGTATCCACCTCATAATACTTATTGGAAAAAAATCCCGGATTATTTATTTTTATAATCAGCATGACCACTAGCACAATTCCAAGAATAAGAAAACCCAGCCGGATATTCCGCTGGGTCTTTCTTTTCTTCTTTGTCGTGCTTAGAGTTCTTCTTTTTCTGTTCCTCTTCATCTGCACGTTCTTTGCCCCGCCTTTTTCTGATCCAAGAATGCCCCAGGCATTCTTGCTGTCCGCCACCTATAGAGGTGAAGTCATCACTCATCTGATATATATTCTACATATTCCAGCGAAACATTTTATGAATGAATTCTTATTAATTTATGAATTTTATTATCTGCTGTTCACTCAGCCACAATTCTATCTTTCAATGCAAAAGCAGCTCACCAATGAATTACTGATCTTACTCGTCTACGCTGTAGTTCGGAGCTTCTTTTGTGATGTGGATGTCATGTGGGTGACTCTCTTTTAATGATGCAGAAGAAATCTTGACAAATCTTCCTTTTTCCTTCAGATCTTCGATTGTCGGTGCTCCACAGTAACCCATACCGGAACGAAGACCTCCCATTAACTGGAATACAGTATCTTCTACGCTTCCCTTGTAAGCGACACGTCCTTCAACACCTTCCGGTACCAGTTTCTTGGCATCTGTCTGGAAGTAACGGTCTTTACTTCCGTTCTCCATAGCGGAGATAGATCCCATACCACGGTAAACCTTGTATTTTCTTCCCTGATATAACTCAAATGTTCCAGGGCTCTCGTCACAACCTGCAAAGATACTTCCCATCATACATACATTTGCTCCGGCTGCAATTGCCTTTGTCATATCTCCTGAGTACTTGATTCCTCCATCAGCAATAATCGGAATTCCATATTTATCTGCTGCTTCATAGCAATCCATAACTGCTGAAATCTGAGGCACACCGATACCTGCGATGATACGTGTTGTACAGATGGATCCAGGTCCGATACCAACCTTAACTGCATCAGCTCCTGCTTTGATCAGATCCTCTGTAGCAGCTCCTGTTGCAACGTTACCAGCAATAACCTGAAGATCCGGGAATTTAGACTTGATCATATCCACTGTGCGGATAACATTTGCTGAATGTCCGTGTGCAGAATCAAGAACAACAACATCAACCTTTGCATTGACAAGCTCCTGAGCTCTCTCAATACAGTTTGCTGTAATACCAATAGCAGCACCACAAAGAAGACGTCCCTGTGAATCCTTTGCTGCAAGAGGGTATTTGATCTGTTTTTCAATATCTTTAATTGTAATAAGTCCTTTTAAGTGAAAATCCTTATCTACAATTGGAAGTTTCTCTTTTCTTGCTTTTGCAAGGATCCGTTTTGCTTCCTCCAGTGTAATTCCTTCCGGTGCTGTGATGAGCCCCTCAGAAGTCATAGATTCTTTGATCTTCTTTGAGAAATCTTCCTCAAATTTCAGATCGCGGTTCGTGATAATACCGACCAGCTTTCCGTTCTCTGTGATCGGCACACCTGAAATGCGGAATTTAGCCATTAATTCATTAGCATCTGCCAGTGTATGATCCGGTGAAAGATAAAATGGATCTGTAATAACACCATTCTCAGAACGCTTTACTCTGTCTACCTCTTCAGCCTGAGCCTCAATAGACATATTCTTATGAATGATACCGATTCCTCCCTGACGAGCCATAGCAATTGCCATACGATGCTCTGTAACCGTATCCATACCTGCACTCATCATCGGTATGTTAAGGTGGATCTTCTTTGTCAGATATGTTGACAGATCAACCTGATTCGGAATTACTTCTGAATAAGCTGGCACTAAAAGTACGTCATCAAATGTAATACCTTCTCCAATAATCTTTCCCATGATTATTATCCTCACTTTCCTTTGTAATATTTAAAAGCTATGATACAAAAAACAGTCGGCATTTGTCAACCATTTTCTCTATTTTACCACAAATTGTATTAAAAAGAAAACTCCCTAAAGGGGGAGTTTTCATAATACTAATCTATGATTATTAGAATTGCTAATACACTATTCTTACATCATTCCCATGCCTGCTCCGCCGCCTGCTGGCATTGCCGGAGTATCTTCTTTGATGTTCGCTACACAAGACTCTGTTGTCAGAAGCGTAGATGCTACACTTGTTGCGTTCTGAAGTGCACTTCTTGTTACTTTAGCCGGATCAAGGATTCCTGCCTCTACCATATCTACATACTCTTCTGTCAATGCGTTAAATCCTACGCCCGGTTCAGACTCAGATACTTTATTGATAATAACAGAGCCTTCCAGTCCTGCATTTGCAGCAATGTGGAATAATGGAGCCTCCAGTGCTTTGAGGACTACATTAGCTCCTGTCTTTTCATCACCTTCCAGTGTTGCAGCATATTTTGCTACTTCTTTTGCTGCATGGATATATGCAGAACCGCCACCGGAGATAATTCCTTCTTCTACTGCTGCTCTTGTTGCTGCAAGAGCATCTTCCATACGAAGTTTTGCTTCTTTCATCTCAACTTCTGTTGCTGCTCCGACACGGATTACTGCAACTCCGCCTGCCAGTTTTGCAAGTCTCTCCTGAAGTTTTTCTTTATCGAATTCAGATGTCGTATCCTCAATCTGAGCTTTGATCTGAGCAACTCTTGCCTGGATGGAATCTTTGTCTCCACAGCCGTCTACGATAACCGTATTCTCTTTCTGTACTTTGACTGATTTTGCACGTCCAAGCTGATCCATAGTAGTATCTTTCAGCTCTAATCCAAGCTCCTCGGAAATTACCTGTCCGCCTGTCAAAATAGCGATGTCTTTGAGCATCTCTTTTCTTCTGTCACCATATCCAGGTGCTTTTACAGCAACAACATTGAATGTTCCACGCAGTTTATTTACGATCAGGGTTGTAAGAGCTTCACCCTCAACATCCTCTGCAATGATCAGGAGTCTGGATCCTGACTGAACGATCTGCTCAAGTACTGGAAGGATTTCCTGAATGTTGCTGATTTTCTTATCTGTGATCAGAATATATGGATCCTCCAGATTAGCTTCCATCTTATCCATATCTGTTGCCATATATGCAGAAATGTATCCACGATCGAACTGCATTCCTTCTACAAGGTCAAGCTCTGTTTTCATTGTCTTAGATTCTTCGATTGTAATAACACCATCGTTAGAAACCTTCTCCATAGCATCTGCTACCATCTGACCTACTTCCTCGCTTGCTGCTGAAATAGCTGCAACCTTAGCAATCTGGTCTTTACCGTTAACTTTGCTGGACATATTCTTAATTGCCTCAACGGCTGCATCTGTAGCTTTCTGCATTCCTTTACGGAGAATGATCGGGTTAGCACCTGCTGCCAGGTTCTTCATTCCTTCATGTACCATAGCCTGTGCAAGTACAGTAGCTGTTGTTGTACCATCTCCTGCTACATCATTTGTTTTAGATGCAACTTCTTTGATGATCTGAGCTCCCATATTCTCAAATGGATCTTCTAACTCGATTTCTTTTGCGATTGTAACACCATCATTTGTAATCAGTGGTGCACCAAATGATTTGTCAAGTACTACGTTACGTCCTTTTGGTCCAAGTGTCACTCTTACTGTATCTGCTAACTGATTTACTCCTGCTTCCAGGGCTGCTCTTGCTTCTGCTCCGTATTTAATTTCCTTTGCCATGATTAAACTGCCTCCTAAATTAGACTTTACTGATTTCACACAAAATATTTAAAATTAACAAACATTCCTTATTCGATGATTGCTAAAATATCATTCTGTTTCACAACAATATATTCTTCGTCTTCAATCTCAACAGATGTTCCTGCATATTTAGAATAGATAACCTGCTGTCCGACTGTTACGTTCATCTTCACTTCTTTTCCATCAACAGTTCCGCCTGGTCCGACTGCCACGACTTCTGCCTGCTGTGGTTTTTCTTTAGACTGTCCAGGTAATACGATTCCTGACTTTGTAGTCTCCTCAGCCACGATCTGTTTCAATACGACTCTGTCTCCTAATGGTACTAATTTCATATTTATTCCTCCTTGCTTTAACATCTCTTTTATGTTGTTAGCACTCATAAAAATAGAGTGCTATTAAAAACTCTAGGTATAAAATAGCACTCTCTTTCTCTTTTGTCAACACTCTTTTATTTATTTTATCTTGTTTATATTTTTTTCATAAAAGCCGTTTTGTACACGAAATACTAAGACTTTTCCGACTTTATTACAGTATCTTTCACGTATGACGCCCTGGCACCAGATTTCTTTTTTTTCACTATTGATCGTACATCTATATACTCCATCCAGCAAAAAACTTGTGATATCTGATTTTCCTGCAATTAAGTATATGTTATCTTCTTCCGAATCATACCGGATTACTTTACAATGATGAATGATTCCATCTTTTTCTCCATCTTCCAAAAACGTCCGCGTCATCTGAAGCAGCGCCGGACACTCTTCATACATGTTGTCCATCCTCCGATTTTTCAAAGTTTAACCTCTGTTCTTTTCTTCCTTGATGTGCTCCAGTTCTGTAAATACATAATCATTTACAACTTTGATATAAGTTCCTTTCATTCCTGATGAACGAGATTCAATCACGCCTGCACTTTCAAACTTGCGCAGAGCATTTACAATTACAGAACGGGTGATTCCAACTCTGTCTGCAATCTTACTTGCAACCAGAATTCCCTCTGAGCCATCCAGCTCATCAAAAATATGAATGATCGCTTCAAGTTCTGAATAAGATAATGTACTGATCGCAGACTGTACAATGTGTTCTTTTCTTGTCTCCTCTGCACTTTCCTCGTTAACAGAACGGAGCATCTCCAGTCCTACAACTGTTGTTCCATACTCGCTGAGAATGATATCATCAATCTCATATGGTTTATCTACTTTGTAAATGAACAATGTTCCGAGACGCTCTCCTGCAATATTGATTGGTGTGATGATTGCCTGATATCCTCCGCTTGCCTCAGCAGAAAATCCCAGTGTCTGAAGATTTACATTCTCCTTTGTTGATAAGATACTAAGCAATCTCTCGTTCAACATACCATCAATATGCTCGCCAACCTCACAGGCAATCAGTTCTCCAATCGGCTGTACATTCAGGCACCGACTTTTTCCAAGCACCTTCCCTTTTTTACTGACTACCAGAACATTTGACTCCAGTATCTCAGTCAAGACATCACAAATGTCATTAAATACAACCTTGCTTGAATTATTGTTGTGTAGTAATTTGTTGATTTTTCTAGTTTTATCTAATAATTGTACGCCCATATGCAATTCCTCCATCTATGAGTGTATATTATCATACAATTCACGCTTATTCAATAAATTTCCTTAATTTTCTTTCTCTTTTTTTATACTTTCAGTGTAACCACATTGTTCATTGCTGCAAAGAAGTTTATTTCCTTTTTCTACCATATATTTTCCACACTGAGGACACTTCTTTTCAGACGGTTTTTGCCAGGACATGAACTCACATTCCGGATTATTTTCACAACCGTAATAGCGTCTTCCCTTCTTCGTTTTGCGAATTACTACATCTTTTCCGCACATCGGACATTTTACACCAATCTTTTCCAGATACGGCTTTGTATTCCGACATTCCGGGAATCCCGGACATGCCAGAAATTTTCCATGCGGACCGTATTTGATAACCATGTTTCTGCCACATTCTTCACAGATTACATCCGTTACTTCGTCCTCGATTTTTACCTCTTCCAGTTCTTCTTCCGCTTTTTTCACGGCTGCGTCCAAATCCGGATAGAAATTTTCAATAATCGTCTTCCATCTGACTTTTCCTTCCGCAACACCGTCCAGAAGACTTTCCATATTTGCCGTAAAACTGACATCCACAATACTTGGGAATGAATGCATCATTATATTATTAACAACTTCTCCAAGTTCTGTCATATAAAGGTTTTTATTTTCCTTCGCAACGTATCTTCTATTTATAATCAATGTAATTGTCGGTGCATAAGTACTTGGGCGTCCGATTCCCAGCTCCTCCAAAGTCTTTACAAGAGACGCCTCTGTGTAGTGTGCCGGCGGCTGTGTAAAATGCTGCTTACTGTCAAACTGTTTCAGAGAAAGTTCACTGTTCTCATCCAGTCCCTTTAAAAGCACACCCTTCTCGTCTTTTTCTTCTCCCGCCTCCGTATAGATCAGACGGAATCCTTCAAATGCAATCTTTGATGTTGCAACATTGAAACGATATTTTCCTGCTGCGATTTTTACAGAAGTGGTCTCATAAACTGCAGGCATCATACGGCTTGCAACAAAACGTTTCCAGATCAGCTGATACAAGCGGAACTGGTCACGGGACAAGGAATCCTTCAACATAGCCGGAGTGCGGGTAACATCCGTTGGACGAATTGCCTCATGAGCATCCTGAATCTTCTGACTGCCACTTTTCCTGGCACCTTCTGCTGCCACATACTGGCTGCCATACTGCTCTCCAATATAGCTTCTTACATTCGCATCTGCCTCTTCGGAAATACGGGTAGAATCCGTACGAAGATATGTGATAATACCCACGGTTCCACTTCCCTTGACATCAACTCCTTCATAAAGCTGCTGCGCAATACGCATCGTCTTGGAGGTTGCAAAATTCAAAGCTTTGGAAGCTTCCTGCTGCAGTGTACTTGTCGTAAATGGGACCGGTGCCTTTTTTGTACGCTCTCCTTTTTTGATCTCACTCACTTCATAGTCCGCACCATCAAGCTCCTTTAAAATCTTATTCAAGTGTTCTTTCGACTCAATCGTCATCTTCTCTTTCTCTGTTCCGTAGAACTTCGCGATCAGAGGCTTTCTCTCACCTTTTACGTTCAGCTCTGCATCCAGAGTCCAGTATTCCTCTGGAATAAATGCATCGATTTCCGCCTCACGATCTGCTATAATGCGAAGCGCTACGGACTGCACACGACCGGCACTTAAACCTCTCTTTACTTTGGCCCAGAGGAGTGGACTGATGCGGTATCCAACCACACGGTCCAGCACACGTCTCGCCTGCTGTGCATCCACCAGATCCATATCGATATCCCGCGGGGTCTTAAGAGATGCCTTCACCGCATTCTTGGTGATCTCATTGAAGCTAATACGATAAACTTTCTTATCCTCCAGTTTCAATGCTTTACTCAGATGCCAGGAAATTGCCTCTCCTTCGCGGTCCGGGTCAGTTGCGAGATAAACTTTATCTGCTTTTTTCACTTCTTTTCTGAGATTTGCAAGGATCTCACCTTTTCCACGTATCGTAATATACTTCGGTTCGTAGTCATTCTTCACATCTACACCAAGCTGACTTTTCGGAAGATCTCTGACATGTCCATTTGACGCAGCCACCACATAATTACTTCCCAGAAACTTTTTGATTGTTTTCACCTTTGCCGGTGACTCCACTATCACGAGATATCGTGCCATATCTGTATCTAACCTCCATGTTATCTGTATCGGGCAAATTCCCGTACACTATTTTCGTTCAAATGCAAATGTTTCATCTTACATTCTGACATAATAATTCTTTGCCGTTTCTTTTATATATCCTTCCATCTCCAGCGTCATAAGTGTCTCCATAAGAATCCGTGCATCAAGCCCGGTCTTCATCTGAATCTCACTTACATTTCTGGGGAACAAATCGAGACAACTATACACCACTTTTTCTGTTGTTTCAAGCATTTTTTCATTTTTTAATAATTCTGTAGAGTTTTCGGAAACCTCAATCTGCAGTTCTTTCAGGAATTCTTCCGGCGAGATCAATATGCCCGCACCTTGTCTGATCAGCCTGTGGCACCCCTGACTGAGAGTACTTGTGACAGGCCCTGGAAGAGCATATACGTCCCTCCCCTGTTCCAGTGCCATATCTGTGGTAATCAAAGATCCGCTTTTTTCTTTCGCCTCCATCACAAGCACTACATCTGCCAATCCACTGATGATACGATTTCTCAGTGGAAAATGATATGACATAGGTGGTTCTCCTGGTATTTGCTCCGAAATTATCCCTCCTTCTCTCTGAATATCCATATACAGACCGATATTTTCTCTCGGATAACAAATGTCCACTCCGCAGCCTAACACGCCATAAGTTGTTCCGCCTCCATTTAGTGCACCCCGTTGTCCGGCCCCGTCAATACCAAGTGCAAGACCACTGATAATCTGTACCCCGGCTGATGCCAGACATTTCCCATATTCCAGTGCTTGCCCTTCCCCGTAATTACTACATCTTCTTGCTCCGATAATCGCTACCGAAGGCCGGTCTTCTTCCGGCAGTTTCCCTTTTACATAAAGCGCATACGGTGCAGCGTCAAGCTCCGACAACCGTTTCGGATATGTTTTTTGAAAATACGGTACAAAATCAATTCCTTTTTCTTCCATATTATAATATTTTTCTTCTAAATCTTTCTGCTTTCTCGCCATTTTCAGCTGTTCTATATCCTTTTTTGTCAGGAAATTCTGTAATCTGAGTTGAGTTTCTTCTATATAATATATCTCTTTTGCAGAGCCATATGCCTCTCTTAGTTTTTTCTTCTTATTATCAGAGATATTTTTCATCCTGGCAAACCAGTATTCATAAATCACCCACATTACCTCCCCCAGTATTTTTTATCCAGCATACGGTATCCAAGCGCCTCTTTCAGATGGCTGCACCCAATCTGTTCTTCCCCGTCCAGATCAGCGATCGTTCTGGCGACTTTCAATACTTTATGATAAGTCCGGGCAGTCAGATTCATCGTTGAAAATGCACATCGCATCAGTTTTTCTTCTTTTTCTCCAATTTGGCAAAATTCTTCCATCTGCCGTACTCCGATTCCGGAGTTTGTCCGGATATCGGTCCCCTCATAACGCTGCTCCTGGATCTTTCTCGCCGTGCAGACACGGTTACGTATTTCTTCTGATGTTTCCTCTTTTCCAGTCTTGTGTAATTCCCCGTATTCTACCCTTGAAGCCTCTACACATAAATCCATACGATCTAAAAAAGGCTGGCTTACATGACCCAGATAATTTTGAATTTGCGTTTTTGTACAATTACATTTGTTCAAATCCGGATAATTTCCACAAGGACACGGATTCATTGCCGCAATCAACATAAAATCAGCCGGATACTCATAACATCCACTGTTTCTGGAAATCCGGATTTTATGTTCCTCCAGAGGTTGTCTTAAAACTTCCAGCACTGGCTTATGGAATTCCGCCAGTTCATCTAGAAATAAAACACCTCCATGTGCAAGACTGATTTCCCCCGGATTCGGTATCACACCACCACCAATAAGTGCTGCTCTCGTTACCGTATGATGTACACTTCGAAATGGACGTTTTGTAATCAACGGATGTTCCCGGTCTACCATCCCTGCCACGCTGTAAATCTTTGTCACCTCCATACTCTCTTCCAACTGCATCGGCGGTAAGATGGTCGGGATTCGTTTTGCCACCATGGATTTTCCGCTTCCCGGCGGACCTACAAGCAACAGATTATGACCACCCGCTACTGCAACTTCAACCGCCCGCTTCACCATATCCTGTCCACAGATATCACTGTAATCCACATCATATATCATCTCCGGTTCCCATATCTGTTTAAACTCAGTGATTGCTTTCGTCTCTGATATTTTTCCCCCTAACCCTTCCTTCTTATTTAAATCCCGGCACAATTGTTCCAATGTCCCGGCACCTATAATTCGAATTCCCGGAACAAGACGCCCTTCACTTACATTTTTTTCGGGCAAAATACATGTGTGAAATCCCTGCATCTTTGCCTCCAGAACGATTGGCAGAACTCCCTCTACTTCACGTACTTTCCCGTCCAGACTAAGCTCCCCGGCTACAAGAACTCTCTCCAGCGCTTTTGCCGGAATATTGCCAACAGCTTCTAATACAGATAATGCGATTGGAAGATCATAAGATGCTCCTTTCTTTTTCACCGTTGCCGGCGACAGATTTACTACGATTTTCTTAGGTGGAAGCGAAAATCCACTGTTACGGATTGCAGTCCGCACCCGCTCAGCAGCCTCCTTCACTTCCGACGAAAGATAGCCCACCATATGGAACATCGGAAGACCATTACTGACATCTGATTCTGCATGGATCACTTCAATGTGAAGTCCCTGAACACAGGCAGACGCAATTGAACTAAATGCCATTCATACACCTCATTTCTAACTGAACTATACTTTTTATTCACATTTTCATGTTCAGTCACTCATAGATTTTTTCGATAATCAGGTAACAATTAATAACAATCAATCTCAATCAAAATCGTTGGATTCTCCGGCGGATACCGCCCGATACAACAGATCTCCTGCAGACGGAAGAATTTCCTGTCTGAAGTAGCATCAGTATAGCACACTTTTCCACATGGGAAAAGCACAAATTTTCATTTTCCATCATAAACTATATCAAATCTGTCTCGAGGTGCATTTCTTGAAATCTTTCCCCCTTCCCCTGACTGCTTCTGAAGAACAGTATTACCTGCAAAAATATATCGAGGGCGACTTAAATGCCAAGCATATCCTGATTGAGCATAATCTCCGGCTCGTAGCTCATATTGTCAAAAAATATCAGGCAAATGTAGAAGAAGCTGAAGATTTGCTTTCCATTGGCACCATCGGGCTGATCAAAGCAGTCGTTACATTTAATCCGGGAAAAAACGTACGTCTCGGAACTTACGCTGCACGCTGTATTGAAAATGAAATTCTGATGCATCTGCGTGCCAGAAAAAAAACTTCTCGGGAAGTCTCCCTTTATGAACCAATCGGCACGGACCGGGAAGGCAACGAAATCCAGCTTTTCGATGTAATTGAGACAGACGATCAGGAGGCCCACCGGAAAATCGAGGAAAAAGATGATATTTTGAAATTATATCAACACGTAGAGTCTAAATTATCCACCCGGGAACGTCTGGTCTTAAAAATGCGCTATGGTCTGTATAACGAAGAAGAATATACACAGCGCGAAATTGCAAAGCTTCTTGGCATCTCCCGCTCCTATGTATCCAGAATCGAAAAGAGCGCTATTGAAAAACTGCGTGAGTATTTTTAATACTTGCGCAGTCTTCTTTTTTCCTGTACTATATTAGGTATAGGGTGTGGTATATATTATGAAAGATATATTGAAAAAATCTATATTTTACAGCTTCGCAATTGCTTTAACTTCGCAGCTCAGTATTAACTGGTTCACAGCAAACTTTAAAATATCCATTGCAATCGTTATTCTGGCCGCTTGTGGATTATTAATGTCCAATTTTCCACTGATTCCGGTTACATTTTTATCCGCAATCGGTGTATTTTCTATGCGTATGTTCGTCTACTGGATCACCAACGGGCACTGGACGAGTCCTTCTCACTATATGCCGGAGATAGCTTTCTATCTTTGCTACGGACTTCTTCTACATCTGTATATCAGACGGTTTGATCATTTGTCGGCTGCTATTCATGAAAAGCGGAACCTGACACTGGGAGCTCTGATTCTGATTGATTATTTAGCAAACTTTATCGAGCTTCTCGTACGACTGGAACTCAGTTCCCTTGTGCTTCGCATGCAGTCCGGAATCTTTCTGGCTGCTGTTATGCGTTCCTGTCTCACATGGCTTGTCATGTTGCTCTTTGAAAAATACCGGATCTTTTTAATTAAGAAAGAACATGAGGAACGTTATCAGAAACTGATACTTCTCTTCTCCAAACTCAATGGGGAAATTGTCTGGATGAAAAAAAATACTACATTAATAGAAGAAACTATGAATAATTCTTACCGGCTCTTTGAAACACTGCGTGACTCAGGTGCCGATCCTGCCCTTGCCTCTTCTGCGCTTACTACTGCAAAAGATATTCACGAGATAAAGAAAGAATATCTGTTGATCATGCGTGGAATTTCCGAAGCACTGGAACAGGAACTGGAAAATGACGGTATGTATCTGGAAGAAGTGCTCTCCCTTTTAAAATCTTCCATCACCAATCTGGCGGAATCACAGGGAAAGACACTGAATCTTACTTATGAATATCAGAAAAATTTCTATACTTCCAGCCACTATGCCCTTCTTTCCATCTTCCGTAACCTTTTTGTAAATGCTTTGGAAGCTTCGAAGACTGACACAGTTAATCTTTCTGTCACAGAGGTCATCGAAGATGGGCAGGCTATTTTTACCGTTACAGATGACGGCCCGGGAATTCCGGCTGAATACATAGGAGAAGTATTTAAGACTGGATTCTCGACCAAGATTAATTTCCAGACAGGGGAAGTCAGCCGGGGACTTGGACTGAATCTGGTACAAGATCTTGTAGAAGGGGAATTACATGGAACGATTGGTCTGACCTCTATTCCGGGTCGGACAGTTTTTACCATCTGCATCCCTTTAAATGAATTGGAGGTAATGTCAAAATGATGTCTTTCTATTTTATAGACGATGACAAAAATATTTGTAACATTTTGAAACTAATTATAAATGAACGAGGACTTGGGGTATGTTGCGGCAGTGCTAATAATGCAGCTGAAGCACTGGAAGATCTTCCTTCAGCTAAACCGGATATTGTAATTGTAGATCTGCTCATGCCTGAAATAGATGGAATCAGCTTTGTAAAACAGGCTCGAAAAATAGTACCAGATGCATCTTATATTATGCTGTCCCAAGTGTCCTCCAAAGATATGATTGCTTCTGCCTATGAAGCTGGGATTGAATTCTTTATCCAGAAACCAATTAATAGTGTGGAAGTAGAAGTTGTCATCAAAAAAGTTTCCGATGGCTTATCTATGAAACGAATGGTCCGCAAAATGCAAAACATATTTATGGAAGATACCAGCCCTGCAACTGTGACTGTACCTGACAATAGTGAGCAGATTGAGAATTCCCTTCGCACAATCCTTACAAGAATTGGTATTATCGGGGATATTGGCAGTAAAGATATCATTTCTATCGTCAAATATCTGGTCGACCACCAGGATCATGCTGACTCACTGACAGTTAGCGATCTGTGCAGCCGCTTCTGTGATACACCGAAATCTATGGAGCAGCGCATACGCAGAACAGCATTTAATGGCCTCGTAAACCTGGCTCACCTTGGTCTTGAAGATTATAGTAACGAAATTTTTGTAGACTATTCCAGCACATTATACAATTTTGAGCAGGTTCGCAGGGAAATGGATTTTATACGTGGAAAGACTGATAAGCACGGCAATGTAAGGATTAAGCAGTTTTTGAACGCATTGGCCTCTTATTGTCAATAATGCACAAAGTTATCGCGATTTGTTAAATTTTTAATGGTATTTTGACACCATTTGATACTTTTTGTAACCATGCTTATATATTAATCTCATCAATAAACACGGCGATGTTATTAAAATAACAAATTAAAGAAATGTGAGGTACAAAGTATGGTAACAATTTTATCTGGTGTAGGTTTACTACTCGTCACTCTGGCAGTCTTCTCTGTTTTCAGTCTGAAGATGCCAAAAGGATCTCTTGCAATGGGCGGTATGGCAGACGCAGCCGTTGCAACATTCCTTGTTGAAGCAATTCATAAGTATATTTCCGGTGATCTGATTGGCATTGCATTCTTACGTGAAGTTGGAGATATCTCCGGAAGCATGGGCGGTGTTGCCGCAGCTACTCTTGTTCCAATTGCAATGGGTGCTAACCCGTTATTCGCAGTTGTAGCCGGTGTTGCTGTTGGTGGATTCGGAATCCTTCCTGGATTTATCGCAGGTTATGTCATCGGATTCATCGCTCCGATTATTGAAAAGAAACTTCCTGTTGGAATTAACATTATTGCAGGAGCACTTATAATTGCTCCAGTTGCCCGTATTATTGTAACAGTTGTTGATCCTGGTGTAACATGGATTCTGTCACACATTGGTGCTACTATTTCTGCTGCTACAGACCAGTCTCCAATCGTTATGGGATTCCTGTTAGGTGGAATGATGAAGATGATTTGTACATCGCCGCTTAGTTCTATGGCGCTCACAGCTATGTTAGGACTGACCGGTCTTCCAATGGGTATTGCAGCCATCGCATGTTTTGGCGGGTCCTTTACAAATGGATTTGTATTCCACAAACTGAAACTTGGTAACAAGGGTAATGTAATCGGCGTTATGCTCGAGCCATTAACACAGGCTCCAATCGTTACTGCAAACCCGATTCCGATTTACGGTTCTAACTTCTTCGGAGGTGGATTTGCCGGAATTTCAGCAGCAGTATTCCATGTTGTAAATGATGCACCTGGTACAGCATCTCCAATCCCTGGACTGTTAGCACCATTTGCATTTAACCCGGTTCAGAATGTATTACTTGCTCTTCTGTTCGCAGCTATCGGAGGAAGTGTTGCAGGATTTGTAGGTGGAACAATTTTCAAACACATTCGTATGAAAAACGGAACTTATGAGAAAGCATCTGAAGCAGCCGAAGAAATGGCAGAAGCAGAGCTTGAGCCTGGAATGTAAGTATCGCACTCCATCGATATTGACATTGATACATATAAAAAAAGATGCGCTTCGCCAGCGCATCTTTTTTTATTACACAAGAAAGGAAATTCATGATATTCTATGCAACAAGTTCTCATTTACCGCCTTACTGAACTTCTGGCTCCTGCCTGCGCAAAATATCATATGGGCTTGCCTGACCGCCTTCTAACTCAATATAGAGCACTTGTTTAGAATGTGGTGCACTCTCCTGGTCTTCACCTTCTTCGTTGATAATCCGTTTGACTGCAACTTCTACATTTTCTCCATCCGGTTTCATAATCTCAATTGTCTCACCGACTGAGAATTTGTTACGTTGCTCAATCTTGCAGCGCCCGTCACAGATTTCTCCTACAATTCCAAGATAAGTATATTCTTTTACATAAGTATTGCTGTCATAGATCTGGCTCTCTTCGGTTGGTTTTCCAAAGTAGAATCCTGTAGTGAACTGACGATATGTGCAGTTAGATATCTGATCCAGATACCAAGGCATGTTATCTCTGTATTTCTGTGGATCTTCCAGATAGTCATCTATCGCTTTGCGATAAGTTCTTGCAACTGTTGCAACATAAAGAGCCGTTTTCATACGCCCTTCAATTTTAAAGCTGTCGATTCCGGCATCGATCATTTCCGGAATATGCTCGATCATGCATAAGTCTTTTGAGTTGAAAATGTATGTTCCACGCTCATTTTCATAGACAGGCATATACTCTCCCGGTCTCGTCTCTTCCACGATGGAATATTTCCAGCGGCACGGATGCGTGCATGCTCCCTGATTTGCGTCACGACCGGTAAAGAAATTACTAAGCAGACATCTTCCGGAATATGATATACACATTGCTCCGTGAATAAAGCTTTCAATCTCCATCTCAGCCGGGATTCTTTCACGGATTTCTTTGATTTCTCTCAAGGATAATTCTCGGGCAGATACTACGCGGGAAGCTCCCTGCTTCCACCAGAACTGATAGGTCGCATAGTTCGTGTTGTTTGCCTGCGTGCTGACGTGGCGCTGAATCTTTGGGCAGATTTCCTTTGCCAGCTCAAACACACCGGGATCTGCGATAATAAGCGCATCCGGTCCAACTTCTTTTAATTCTTTCAGATACTCTTCTACTCCCGGAAGATCATCATTATGCGCAAGAATATTGACCGTCACATGTACTTTTACACCATGTGCATGCGCAAATTCCACACCCTTCTTCATATCTTCCATGGAAAAATTCTTTGCTTTCGCACGAAGCCCAAATGCTTCGCCACCAATATATACTGCATCTGCACCAAACATAACCGCAGTCTTCAATACTTCCAGACTGCTGGCCGGGATTAATAATTCCGGACGTTTCTGACTCATACTTCTCTTCTCCTTCTCTTTTTATTAACTTTCTATTCTTCTTAAATATCACTGCGCTTTACACTCAATGCCACGCCGTCTCCCAGTGAAATAATCGATGTCTGCAACTGATCATGATGCTTTAACTCATAGAGATATTCCCGCATACGGCTGTGAATAGTCCGGTTCCTGCGCTCCACCGCGAATCTGGATTCAATAATATCACCTTCCTGCAGCACATTATCTGACACAAGCACTCCATCTGTCCCAAGAAGCCGCATGACTTCCGGAAGGTAATGAATGTACTGCCCTTTTGCCGCATCCACAAATATCAGGTCATACGGCCCTTCCAGGCCATGCATCACTTCCAGGGCATCTCCCTCAATCAAATCAATCTGCTCTTCCTTCCCTGCCCGTTTAAAATTCGCCCGGGCTATCGGAATTCGTTTATCATAATTTTCTATTGTTGTAATATGCCCGCCTTCCGGCATATATTCACTCATAAGAATTGACGAAAAACCAACCGCAGCTCCTACTTCCAAAATCCGCATCGGTCTTTTGATCATCAGCAGAACTTTCAGAAAACTCTGCATTTCCTTCCGGATAATCGGCACACGGTCTCTTAAAGCTTCCTGCTCAATCGCTTCAATTACCGCGCTTTCCGGCACCTCCAGCGACCGGATATAAGTCACCATCCGCTCATCTACGATCATTTACAACCACCTCTCTCCTCAATCAGGGACACCCCTCTTCGCAATTGGGGACGTAGCACTTCTTCAAAGTACTACGTCCCCTTTTAAATAAATATCACTTTATACATCCATAATAATCGGCAAAATCATCGGACGACGTTTTGTTTTTTTCCAGATAAATTCGTTCATTGTATCACGGATCACTAATTTTATCTTGCTCCAGTCAGCATTTCTCTGATGATTCAGGCAATCTTCTACTGCGTCAGTTACGACTTGTCTTGCCTCTTCCATAAGATCTTCTGACTCACGAACATAGACAAATCCACGGGACACAATATCCGGTCCTGCCAGGAGCTGGTTGCTTCCGCGCTCTAACGTCAGGACTACGATCATAATTCCGTCCTCTGCCAGATGCTGTCTGTCTCGAAGTACGATATTTCCCACATCACCGACACCAAGTCCGTCTACAAGAATCTCTCCCGTATGGACTTTATCTACGACTTTTGCCTCTTGTTCACTGACTTCCAGTACATCTCCGGACTGAAGCATGAAGACATTCTCTTTTGGAATTCCAAGAGATTTTGCCAGGTTCGCATTCGCCTTTCTGTGACGGTACTCACCATGTACCGGTATTGCATACTTTGGTTTGACCAGTGAATAAATCAGCTTTAATTCTTCCTGGCACGCATGTCCGGATACGTGAGCATCCTGAAAGATAACATTTGCACCTTTCTCAGACAGCTCATTGATAACTCTGGATACGGATTTCTCATTTCCAGGGATCGGGTTAGAGCTTAAAATAACTGTATCGCCTGGCATGATCGTTACCTTCTTGTGAATGTCTGCCGCCATTCTGGAAAGAGCCGCCATAGACTCACCCTGGCTTCCGGTCGTGATCAGAACCGTCTTCTCCGGCGGATAATTCTTAAGCTGGTCAATCTCGATCATCGTGTTCTCCGGAACATTCAAGTATCCGAGTTCCTGTGCTACCTGAATGATATTCACCATACTGCGTCCTTCTACCACAACCTTACGGTCATACTTGCACGCTGAGTTGATGATCTGCTGTACACGATCTACATTAGACGCAAATGTCGCAATGATGATTCTTGTATTCTGATGTTCTGCAAATATATGATCAAAGGTAATACCTACCGTACGTTCAGACTGTGTAAAGCCTTTTCGTTCTGCATTGGTACTGTCTGACAAAAGTGCCAGTACTCCTTTTTTTCCAATCTCTGCAAATCTCTGAAGATCGATAGCATCCCCAAAGACTGGTGTATAATCTACCTTAAAGTCTCCTGTATGCACAACAATTCCTGCCGGGGAATAGATTGCAAGTGCTGCTGCATCCTGGATACTGTGGTTCGTCTTAATAAATTCTATCCTGAACTGTCCAAGGTTGATAGACTGTCCATGTTTTACTACTTTTCTTCTCGTTGAGCGAAGCAGATTGTGCTCTGTTAGTTTCTTCTCTATAATACCCATCGTAAGCTTTGTTGCATAGATTGGGATATTGATTTCCCGTAAAATGTAGCTTAATGCTCCAATATGGTCCTCATGACCATGCGTGATAACAAATCCTTTTACTTTCTCAATATTGTTTTTCAGGTATGTCACATCTGGAATAACAAGGTCAATTCCAAGCATACCGTCCTCCGGGAATGCCAATCCGCAATCCACAACAATAATACTGTCTTCGTACTCGAAAGCAGTAATGTTCATTCCGATCTTCTCGAGTCCCCCGAGTGGAATGATACGCATACTTCCAATATTCTCTTTTTTCAAGTTTACACCTCCACGTAATTACAGACCCCCAGTGTAACAAAGGGTCTATTTCTGTTTCTTTCTACATTCACTGCACTGTCCGTAGAACTTTAATTCGTGGTCTAACACATGAAATCCTGTCTCTTCTTCTATATGCCGCTCCAGTTCATCCAACAGGTCGTCTTTAAAAGGCAGTACTTTTCCACATGTTTTACATATCAGATGGTGATGATGGTGCTTTCCTGTGCCATCCAGCGTCTCCCCGATCTCATAACGCACACATCCATCATCCAGATTAATACGATCCACCAATTGCATTTCCAGTAACAACTGCACTGTTCGGTAAATGGTTGCCAGCCCGATCTCCGGGTAATCTTCTTTTACGAGCTCATAGATATCTTCAGCAGTCAGATGTCTGTCCTTATTCTCTGCAAGAACCTGCAGTACAAGCAGTCTCTGATTCGTCACTTTAAGCCCTTTTTCTTTTAACTTTTTCTTAAAACTCTCCTGACTGACTGACATAATTCATTACCTTTCAATTTCCACATCTTCCAGAAGTTCTTCAAAAACTCCCATTATCCCATTCAGTTCTTTTTCATCTTCCACAAACTCATAGATTGCCTCGGATGATTCCTCCGGTGACGTGTCTTTTAAAATCCAACATTCTGCATCGTCTTCTTCCGAATCCGTGACAAGAATATAAGATACTCCATTTAACTTTGTCTGCTCCAACACAAAAAACTCTTCATTTTCCTGTGAATCTGCAGACGCAAATGTAATCTTTTCCATAAATCTTCTACCCTTCTTTATTCAGGTGTGCGGAGTCCAGGTATCCCTGCAATATAAAAGCAGCCGCAATCTGGTCAATATACTTCTTGCGGTCTTCTCTTCTTACCTTATTCTCGATTAAAGTCCGCTCTGCCGAAACAGTAGTCAGACGCTCATCCCACATCACGACCTCAAGGCCGGTCCGTCGTCCGATCATCTCACCAAATTGCATAGATTTTTCCGCCCGATCTCCAATATCATTATTCATATGCTTCGGAAGTCCAAGCACAATCTTCTCAACTTCATACTCTGCCACCAGTTCCTCGATGCGGGCACATGTCTTCCGAAGCTTGTTCTCGTCCTTACGGCATATAGTCTCTACAGCCTGCGCAGTTATCCCCAAAGGATCACTGACAGCCACCCCGACTGTACGCGAACCGTAGTCCAGTCCCATAATCCTCATATATATTATCCCCACTTATTATGCTCAATATACGTCTTGAACATCTCTTCAACCAGCTCATCCCGTTCCATCTTCATAATCAGACTGCGGGCACCATTGTAACTGGTAATATAAGTCGGATCACCTGACATAATATAACCTACGATCTGGTTCACCGGATTATACCCTTTTTCCACAAGAGCCTTGTACACAATTTCAAGAATATCTTTTGCCTGAATCTGTGGTGCACTCTCTACCTGAAAAAATTGTGTATTGCTTAATTCTTTCATACTACTCACGTCCTTCACATTACTTTGTAATTATTCTCACATCTTCATAATTACATTTCTTCAATCTTATTCTAACCTATCATTTGTCAAAATTCAATGAATTATTTGCTTTGTATCTTCGATTTTAACATTTTTCAGTTGATTTGATAGATTTTCTTCTGTTTTTAAACCAATTTTAACATATTCTTTCGTATGCCCGACCTGGTAAATGCCGTCTTCTGTCTCAACTGCCTCTTCCATCAGCACTTCCTGTGTCGTTCCAAGGAGTTTTTCTTCATAAGCTTTCTGTTTTCTATGTCCAAGCTCGATCATTTTCGCGCTTCGCTCACTTTTTATTTCCTCCGGAACCTGATCCGGCATCACGGCTGCTTTTGTTCCTGCTCTTCTGGAATATTTGAAAATGTGTGTTTCATAGAAATTCACGCGGTCTACAAAATCCATGGACTCGGCAAACTCTTCCTGCGTCTCCCCCGGAAATCCTACGATTACATCTGTTGTCAGTGCCGGATTGTGGAAATATTTCCGTAAAAGGTCACATTTTTCCATATATTCTTCTGCACTGTAACGACGATTCATACGCTTCAGGGTCGCATTGCAGCCACTCTGTAATGACAGATGAAAATGCGGACACATCTTCGGAAGTGCAGCAATACTGGAAGCAAATTCTTCTGTAATGATCCTCGGCTCCAGAGATCCAAGCCGGATTCTTTTAATGCCGTCAATTTCATGTACTTTCTGGATCAGTTCCAGAAGGCTCTCCCCGGTATCAATTCCATAAGAACTCAGATGGATTCCTGTCAGCACAACTTCTTTATATCCGGAAGCAGCCAGTGTCCGCACCTCTTCTAATACATGTTCCAGGTTACGGCTTCTGACACGTCCTCTCGCATACGGAATGATGCAGTAAGAACAGAACTGATTGCACCCATCCTGGACCTTGATATACGCACGGGTATGCTCTGCTGTATGGGTGACCTGCATCTCCTCATATTCTTTCTCATGGTTGATATCAAGCAGCTCTTTTTTTACTTTATGCTGAGCATTGTAATACTCGTCCAGAATCGCGATCAGGTCTTTCTTTTTATTATTTCCAACTACGATGTCCACACAAGGGTCGATATCTTCTCCTCTTGCCTGCACATAACAGCCTGTCGCCACAACTACCGCATCCGGGTTCATTTTCCGTGCTTTATGAAGCATCTGCCGGGATTTGCGGTCTGCAACATTGGTGACTGTACATGTATTGATAATATAGACATCTGCCCCTTCTTTAAATGGCACGATCTCATATCCATTCTGCTCCAGAAGCTCCTGCATAGCCTCTGTCTCATATGCATTTACTTTGCAGCCCAGATTATGGAGCGCAGCTTTCTTTTTCATTTTACACATTCCTTTCAAAATATTTGGTAATTTGTTTCTTGACTTTTATCTGTCATACTTTTAAGATAGAGATGATAGAAGTATGATAAATAAGGAGGTAACGTACAATGAAAACTGTACAGGTTTATTTAAATTCAATCCAAAAGGTGAACTCTTTTTCTCACGAGCTTGAACAATTCGACAACGACTTTGATCTTGTTTCCGGAAGATATATCGTAGACGCTAAGTCTGTTATGGGAATCTTCAGTCTGGATCTGAATGAGCCAACAACTCTGAATATCCACGCAACAGATTCTGAGATGGGTCCTATTCTTGAAGCAATCAAGCCTTATATCGTAAGCGAAGATCCTAAGTAGGATTCAGGCCAAAAAGCATATATCAAAAGCAAAGCAGTAAAAATAACAGGGCAGTTCTTCCTTTCGAAGGGCCGCCCCTTTTTATTTCACTTTTTCTATTTCACTTCAATGATCTCTGCTGTATCTAACGCTGTCTGCATAAGTTCATCGATCTTCTCTGCCAGATTCTCCTCAGAACGGCGGATAACCTCGATATTCGGCTTTGTGACCGGATGCTTTGCCACGAAAATGGTACAACAATCCTCAAATGGAAGAATGGAGGTCTCGTAAGTATCGATCTTCTCTGCCACATCTACAATGTCCTGCTTATCAAATCCAATCAGCGGACGATATACCGGCATCGTACATACATCATTCGTTGCAGCCAGGCTCTGCATAGTCTGACTTGCCACCTGTCCGATACTCTCTCCCGTCACCAGTCCAAGGCAGCCATCACGTCTTGCGAATTCTTCCGCAATACGCATCATATAGCGGCGCATAATAATAGTCAGCTCGTCATGCGGGCATTTGTCATAAATATACAACTGAATATCTGTAAAGTTCACAACATGTAATTTGATCGGTCCGGAATATCTTGCCACAATCTTCGCAAGATCAACAACTTTTTGCTTTGCACGCTCACTTGTGTACGGCGGTGCATGGAAATAAGTTGCCTCAAGACCAACTCCTCGTTTGGATACCATATAGCCTGCGACCGGGCTGTCAATCCCACCGGATAACAGAAGCATAGCGTTTCCATTGGTTCCTACCGGCATTCCGCCTGCTCCTGGAATAACCTCAGAATAAACATAGATTTCATTTCTCACTTCTACATTTACCAGTACATCCGGGTGATGTACGTCTACTTTAATCTCCGGGAACGCATAGAGAATCGCCTCTCCAAGGTCACGGCTTATTTCCATAGAGTTCTTCGGATATGACTTTCTGGCACGGCGTGACTCTACCTTAAATGTAAAGTTGCGGTCCGGATACATCTCTGCCATATAAGCTACCACGTCTTTTTTCAATTCCTCGAAACCTTTATCCTCCATACGGACAACCGGGCAGATTCCGACCAGTCCGAACACTCTTTTCAAATGTTCCACCGTATCCTCGTAATCATAATCACCCTCACAGTCCACATAGATTCTTGCCTGGGATTTGTGGACATCAAAGTTCCCGTCTACATCCTTTAACGCATAACGCACCTGTCTTACAAGAGCATCTTCAAAAAGATAACGGTTCTTTCCTTTGATACCAATCTCCCCGTATTTCAATAAAAATGTATGAAATCTCATCGATCTTCTCCTCATTTATCTCTAATGTCTGGTATATTTTCTAAGCATCGGTACTATATTATACAGAGTATCTAATGTATAGTCAATCTCTTCCATCGTATTAAATTCAGAAAGACTGAATCTAAGCGTTGCATCCAAAAACTGCTGACCGGCTCCGATTCCTTTTAACACGCCACTGATCTGCGGATGGTTGGAAGCACATGCAGAACCACTGGATACATAGATGCCTTTATCTTCTAGCGCATGTAGAAGAACCTCGCTTCGGATTCCCGCAAATCCAACACTGATAATGTGTGGCGCACTGGTCTCATCATAAAGACCATGGATGGTCGTATCCGGGATCTGCTTCACGCCTTCAATAAAATGCTCCTTCATCGCACGCATCGCTGCAACTTTTTCATCCAGATTTTCATAAATCATCTTCGCAGCAAGACCAATCCCTGCAATTCCAGGTACATTTTCCGTACCGGAACGGACATTTTTCTGTTGTTCACCGCCAAATACGATTGGTTTTATCTTCACATGTTCATCAATATAAAGCACTCCGATTCCTTTTGGTCCATGAATCTTATGTCCACTGATGGAACACATATCCACCTTCAGGCGCTTCGGGTAAATGTGATACTTTCCAAATCCCTGCACAGCATCCACATGGAACAAAATGTTCTTGTTATACGCTTTTACCATGCTGGCAGCCTCTTGGATTGGCTGTACGGATCCCACCTCATTATTCACATACATCACAGATACAAGGATCGTGTCTTCACAGAGCGCATCCTTCAGTGCATCCAGACTGATTCTTCCAAAGCGGTCCACCGGAAGAAATGTAACACGAAATCCTTCCTCTTCCAGATAACGCATCGTATTAATGATCGCCGGATGCTCAATTCCGGATGCGATCAGATGCTTCCCTGCTCTTCGATTCGCTTTTGCTGCCCCGATCAATGCCAGATTATCACTTTCCGTACCTCCGGAGGTAAAAAAGATTTCTTTCTCCTGCACCTTTAAAAGCTTTGCAAATGTCTCTTTCGCTTCTTTTATATATTTTTCAGCCTCCACGCCCTTACGGTGCATGGAAGATGGATTTCCATAATCTTCACACAATACCTTACGGACCAGATCTCCCACTTCCGGGTATGCTCTCGTCGTAGCAGAATTGTCCAGATATACTTCCTTCATTCTATCTCACTTCCTGTTTTCTTTTTTCCAATAACAGTTGATCACTGTCTCTTCTTATCATCAATATATGTCCCTGCAATTTAATATGTAACTTGCTCCAGTTGAAACATCAGCACAGATAATAGCGCAAGTCCCGCTGTCTCTGTCCGTAAAATACGCCTTCCGAGAGTTATGACCTGACCGCCCGTCTCACATGCAAGCACAATCTCATCCGGATCAAATCCGCCTTCCGGTCCGATAAATATTCCAACAGACTGTCCCGGCTTTATAGACTGTATCAGTTTCTTTGTGTGGTCCATACCTTCTGCACACTCATAAGACACCAATACAACATCCAAATCTTTTGCCATCTCAAGGGCTTCCTTATAAGTCTTCACAGACATCACTTCCGGCACGATCCCCCGCCCGGACTGTTTGGCTGCGCTGGCTGCAATTGTATTCCAACGCTTCACTTTCTTCGCCCCTTTTTTTGCATCCAGCTTCACCACACACCGCTTCATGGAGACCGGGACAACCGCATAAATCCCAAGCTCCACACATTTCTGCACGATCAATTCCATCTTCTCCTGCTTCGGAAGGCCCTGAAACAGATAGATCTTTGATGGAAGTTCCGCATCTGAAGCTTTCGTCTCTACGATTTTCAACTGCACCTGCTCCTCTTCAAGATCCAGAACCTGGCAGAGATATTCTTTTCCCTGACCGTCACTGACCGTCACTTCCTCACCAATCCGCATACGGAGCACATTTTTCATATGATTCACATCAGTGCCTTCGATCCGGATTGTTTCTTCCGATACCTGAGAGGCATCTACAAAAAAATGCTGCATTTTCTCTTTACTCCTCTAGGCATTCTTTCTTGCTACAACAGATACCCACTCGCCCTGGTGATTCACTTCCAGAACTTCCAGCCCGGCAGCCTTCACAGCTTCTACTACAACATTTTCTTTATCTTCGATAATTCCACTTGTAATATATACAGCACCCGGCTTCATCTGATGAATGATGACCGGCGTCAGCGGAACAAGGACATCTGCCAGAATATTTGCTGCTACAATATCATATTTTTCATATCCAACCGCATCCTGAACAGCCGTGTCATCAATGATATTTCCGATCATGACCTCATACTGATCCTTACGGATCCCATTCACTTCCATATTCTCGTGAGTCGCATCAATGGCGCATGGATCAAGATCTGTTCCAAGAGAATGCTTTGCCCCGAACTTAAGCGCCAGCATTCCAAGAATCCCGCTTCCACAACCAACATCTAAAATCTCCGTCTCGGATGTCACATATTTTTTCAACGCCCGGATGCAAAGCTGTGTCGTCTCATGCATGCCTGTTCCGAACGCTGTACCCGGATCAATGTGAATGACCATCTTGTCGCTGTCCTCCGGCTTTACTTTTTCCCAGGATGGGATTACAAGAATGTCGTCTATATAGAATTGATGGAAGTACTGCTTCCAGTTGTTGACCCAGTCTACATCTTCCGTCTCAGATTCCTCAATAGTACACTCCCCAACATCAAGAAATGCACGCATATCTTCCAGTTCTTTTCTCACGTTCATAAGAACCGGCGCCACATCTTCTTCCTCATCCAGATAAAATGTTAAATATGCTGTTCCGTCATCATCTGGGATATCCGGCAGAATATCCACGAACATCTGCTCCTTATCCTGTTCTGTAAGCGGGATCTTGTCCTCAATCTGCACACCTTCAATTCCAAGATCTGCCAGCATACTGCTCACAATATCCTCCGCCTGTGTCGTTGTTTTTAAACGAAACTGCTTCCATTTCATAATACTTTCTCCTTCTTTACGTTCATTATCTTCCTTTGATGATACCCGGTTTCTAACCTCGTTATCATTTATTTCATTTCTTCTCTTACAGCCTGTAACGCCGCATCCACTACATGATGCATATCCATATAACGGTAAAGTCCCAGACGTCCTCCAAAAATTACGTTCTCTTCCTTCTCTGCCAGCTCTTTGTATTTTGCATAAAGTGCTGTATTCTTCTCATCATTGACCGGATAATAAGGTTCGTCCCCTTTCTTCCATGTCACCGGATACTCTCTGGAAATAACGGTCTTCTCCTGGGTTCCAAATTCAAAATGCTTATGCTCAATGATTCTTGTATATGGAACTTCATACTCTGTATAATTGACCACCGCATTTCCCTGATAATTGTCCGTATCCAGAATCTCTGTCTCAAAACGGACCGTACGATATTCTAATTCACCAAAACAATAGTCAAAATATGCATCTACAGGTCCAGTATACACTACTTTTTTACCGAGTGGGCGAAGATTTTCTTTTTCTTTCAGATAATCCACATTCAGGCGGACCTCCGCGCCTTCCAGCATCTTCTCAATGATCTGCGTGTAGCCTCCCACCGGAATCCCCTGATAAAGGTCATTAAAATAATTGTTATCATAAGTCAGGCGGACCGGCAGTCTCTTAATGATCTCCGGCGGCAGCTCTGTCGCACGCCTTCCCCACTGCTTCTCAGTGTACCCCTTAACCAGAATCTCATAAATATCTTTTCCAACCAGGCTGATTGCCTGCTCTTCCAGGTTCTTCGGCTCCTTCACGCCATATTCCTTCACCTGTTCCTCAATCTTAGCCTTCGCCTCTGCCGGTGTGATCACACCCCAAATCTTATGAAATGTATTCATATTGAACGGCATATTGTACATCTGGCCTTTATAATATGCCACCGGGCAGTTCGTATAACGGTTAAATGTTGCAAACTGTCCAATGTAATCCCACACCTCTTTATTACTTGTGTGAAAAATATGTGCTCCATACTGATGCACCTGGATTCCTTCCATCTCTTTTGTATAAATGTTTCCACCGATATGCGAACGCCTCTCTACAACGAGACAGCTCTTTCCTGCCTTCATAGCCTCATGGGCAAAGATTGCTCCATAAAGCCCAGACCCTACAATAATATAATCGTACATAATCCCTCCTGCTGCCTTTTAAGCTCCATTTATGCCTTTCAAACTCCATTTATGCCTTTTAAGTTCCATTTATTAAGAGAGGAATGCATCTTACATTATGCATTCCTCCCTGGTTACTCATTTCACTCTTATTAATCCAGATCAATATAATCCACCTGGAATGTGTCATCCTTCTCAGAATGGCTGCGTCTCTCCTTCGGACGCTCACTGAGCAGATCATCTAAATCATCTACCATATCATCCTCTTCTTCCTCATCCATCACAAATGATTCGAAGTTCTCATCTTCATATAAAGACATATCCGTAATGGTATTAAAATCATCGAATTTCACTGTACGAAGCGGTGCTTCTCTGACTTCATCAAATTTCTCTTCTTCAAAGTCATCATCTGCATAATCATCTTCGTCATCATAACGCTTGCTATCATAACGATCGTCATCATCATCGTCATCATCGCCAAATTCGTCATCATCGTAGTCATCGAAATCATCTTCGTCTACGACTTTTTTGTTTTTGCCTTTTTTCGGAGCCGGCTGAGCTTTCTTTTTATTTATCTTCTTCGGAGCCGGTTCCGGTTCTTCCTCTTCTAAGTCGATTCCATACTCATCATACAGGTCATCCAACTCAATATCACGGTTACGAAGCTTCACACGAACCACAATCAAACGGATAATGAGAAGAAGTAAAATAACAATAAAGATAATCGCAAATACTTTAAAATGTCCGTCAATCACATTCTGCATCTTGTCAAAGAAGCCATTTGCCTTTTTCTTAGCATTGCTTGCTCCGGTATCCTGCTTTACATCACATCTCTGATACGTATTCTCCTGAGAATCATACTCGTAGAAATTCTTCGTACCATTGTTGTTTACAGCATACATCAGATAGAATCCATCTTTGTCTTTATCCTGCCATACAGGGAATTCCTGTCCGTTCAGCGTCAGTGTTGTCTGCGCATAATTAGATGGCAGCTTCACACTTGTATCACTTAACAGAACAATCGTTGTTGTATCGGAAATATCAATCTCTTCATATGGTGCAAATGTTGCATTTGAATCATCATATAAGAAGAAATTGGAATTACCATCCGCTGATGTCAGATAAGCAAGGTAAACACCATTTGTCTCGTTATAAGCCATTGGGCGGTCAGCGCCCTCATAATTCATTGTTGTCTTTTTAAATCCTGCTGGAACAGAAGCTTCTACAAAATCACTCAGCGTATAAGATGTACCGTTCACCTTAACTGTAACATCGCCACTAGCTGCTGTGTCAGCACTTTCTGCTGCCTGAGTATCATCCACGATCTTAGAAGGATCTCCGGCAGCGATTTTCACTGTAGATTTTCCTTCTGTCAGCTTAACCTCTGAACCAGAACTGGATTTCACATCCTGAGATGCTACCGTAATCTCTGTAGAACCTTCTTTCAGTGCCTGGAATGTCATGGTAAATGACACTTCTGAAGAGCCGCCATTTCCTGAGTATGTCAGGGTTCCATCACCACCGGTCACTCCATCACCGGAATTAAACTTCAATGCACTGGCATCATAAGAAAGTGTTACTGATGAACTTCCAAGAGATCCACTGCTGGATTTTAAAACACATTTTACGTCTACCATATCTCCCACAGCCGTACTCGGATCTGCAAAAGAAATTCTACCGCCAGCTGCATGGGATGTCAGTGTCACGCTGGTAGCCAGCACACATACACAGGCAACTGCAGCCAGTACTTTCTTTAAAAACTTCATGTACTTTACCTCTTTTTTCTATAGTTTCTGTATTTTAAGAATGGTTATACATTATTCTGCACTTTCACCACCGGAAGATTCTCCGCCGCCGGAGCTGCTTCCACCAGATTCACTTCCGCCACCGGAACTACTGCCGCCAGAACCGCTTCCTCCAGATTCACTTCCACCACCGGAACCGCTGTTGCCTGAACTACCGCTGCCGGAGCCGCCGCCTGATCCGCTGTCTGATTTACTGCCACCGGAGCTTCTACTGCCAGAGGAATTGCCGCTACCGGAGCCTCTACTTGAAGTTCCTGAAGATTTATTGGAACTACTTCCTGATGAACCCTTAGAAGAACTGTTGGAGCTGTTATCGTAATAACTGTCATTACCTTTTGTTGTACCTTTACCAACATCAGTTGCTTTCTTTTTAACACCTGCATCAATACTCAGCACAACATCTGATGGGGTGTAGCCATCATCTCCAAAGAAGAATTGATGAAGCTGTTGCACATCTCCTGCTAAATCAGTAGGAAGTACGGAACTTCCAATTCCGCTTAATGTTCCAGTTGATTTATTAAATGGGAATCCCGTAGTTTCTCCCAATGTATACTTTTTAAAATCTTTTGCATAAGAAAGAATTTCCGGTAATGTAAAGTTAGTACCTACCTCTGCAAATACGTCGTCTGCAATTTTATTGATTGTTGCAAGATTAGCTGCCTGTAATTTTTCTACAATCTTCTCAATCACAAAGCGCTGACGCTCAGTTCTTTTGAAGTCATCGCCTTTCGTGTAACGAATACGACAGAAAGAAGTAGCCTGAACACCATCTAGATGATGCACCCCAGCACCAACCAGGTCTTCTTCAAATGGACGTCCTGTTACTACAGCAGTCTCATCACAATACATGTTCGTATACTTAACTTCTTCTTCTGTAAGTTCAATATCCAGACCACCAAGTGTATCAATCACATCAATCATAGCATTAAAATTCACTGCAACATAATGTTCAATATTCAAATCCAGATTTTTGTTCAACAGTGCAACTGCCTCTTCTACTCCTCCAAAGGAATATGCTGCATTCGCTTTATTGTATGTACCATCTGACTGTTGCAAAATCGTATCACGATATACGGAACTAATCTTTACTTCTCCAGTCTCCTGATTCAGACTTGCGATCATGATTGTATCACTTCTGGTACCTTTCCCCAAAGAAGCCTCTCTGGAATCTACTCCAAATAACGCAACATTTAAGTATCCCGTCTTATGTTCTACTTCTTTATTAATTTCCAGCTTATTCACATCTAGCTTCTGGACTTCCATCTTGTCCACCTTGCTGGTCACATAAGCAGCTGCCGCTGCTCCTCCACCAATCACGAGTACTAATAGTATGCTAACAGCAATCACGCCTATCTTCTTACCTAACGACCAGGTAGAAAATCCTCTTTTTTTTCTTCTACCTCTATGTACCTTACGATTACTTCTTCTTTTCTTAACCATCGAAACTTCCTTTCATTGAACAGAATTAAACAGATTAATAATATCCTATTTTTTTACAAATTTCAACAGAAATTGTGTTTCTTAAGATTTTTCCAGTATTTTGGACTTGACGTACATTTTAATACGAGCCATTTTGGTAATTTTTCATATCGCTTTCCCAAGAAATATCCCATATATTTACATCCTGACTGATATATCAAATTCCATATTTCCAAAGGCTGTCCGCTCCGGATCAGGTATTTTGCAGTCGCTTTTACCATACGGATTCCTTCTCCTTCTGACGGAACTCCTTCAAACACTTCCGGATGTTGTGCCTGTGACACTGCAAGATCAAAATTACGATGAAATTGCTGACTTCCCGTATAATTATGTGAATGTATCACTTTCGCTTCTGCCACATATGCCATCTTATCTCCAGCTAATATCCTCTTTCCGGCAAAAATCATATCTTCATTAAATATAGTTGGATCTTCAAATCCTCCTGCACTCAAAAGATAGTTTCTTCGATAAGCTGCACATACATCTGAGCAAAAAAATGTTTTAATTCCAAGCTGTGATAAATCAACTTTTGATTTGATTCTGCTTTTTTCCGGGTAATTAAACCTTCTTGTATATCTTTCTATTATATTGCAATCCTCTCTTGGCAATTGTCTTCCATATGCAATCCCAATTTCTGGATTACTTTTAAATATTTCCACAAATCTTTCGATCAACTGATTATCTGCCGGAATCGCATCCTGTGTCATATAGAGAACAATATCTGCCTGTGAAATACTAGCTCCCATATTTCTTGTTCCCCCATGATCAAACTCTTCTTGTCTGATGTGAGTAACTTCAATCTGATATGGTTCTGATTCAAGCATTTGTGGAAATTCTCCTACTTCCGTATTAATTATGATAATTTTATGAATCGGATATTCCTGCTTTTGTAACTTGCTAATTAATTGTCCAAACTCACTTCCTGGTCTGTATGTTGGAATAATTACATCCACCTGCATTTAAAATTCCCCTTTATTTACTATTTTGCTTTTCTAAAGTATCTGATTCTTCTCCTCCACTCTTATAAGTAAAGTCTTTAGTCTCTTTATAAGTTTTCGGATCAACCCCTGTCAATTCTATAATTGCATCATTTGCTTCTTTCACTTCATCAGAAGGATCATAATCTTCTTTTCCAAATAAAAATTGATGTAATTCTGTTACATTTTTAGCCAATCCAACTGGAGCGACATAAGACCCTTTGTGTCCTTTTACATTGTCACATGTTGTCACTTCAAATGGGAATCCAGACATCTCACTAAGTTTGTAATTTGTTGCTTTTGATGCAATCGCCAGGAAATTACCTGTTGTCAGATTTGTAGAAATCTGTGGAACGATTTCATTAATCAACTTGTTCAATGTAATCACGTTTGCACTCTGTGCTTTTTCAACTATTTTTTCTAATACAATTCTCTGACGATGTGTTCTCTCAAAATCCATTCCACTTGTATATCGAATTCTCGTATACGCTACTGCCTGAATACCATCTACGTGATGTGTTCCTGCTCCTTTAAGTCTGGAAGTTTCACGACCTACTACAATTTCAGTTTCATCGCAATACATATTGGTATATTTAATTTCATCTTCTGTAAAATCAAGATCAATTCCGCCCAACGCATCTATAATATCTGCCAATGCATTGAAGTTGACGCTGATATATTTTTCAATATCAAGATCTAAATTACGATTCAGTAGCGCAATTGCTTCGGCTGGTCCTCCCATACGGTATGCAGAATTAGCTTTCTGATATTTCCCATTTTCCTGCTTCAAAAGTGTATCTCGATAGAGTGAAATTAATTTCACCTCATTGGTCTTATTATTAATACTGGCTATCATCATACAGTCACTCTGTACTCCGCCATCCAGCTCGCCTTCTCTGGAATCCAGACCAAATAATGCAATATTCGTATAATCTCCTGTACTCTTATAAATATTAAGATCATCTGTGTTCAGCGTAGTCTTATCTATCTTATCCATAACGAACATCCCATAAGCTACAACTCCAAGACCTGCCAGGATTAATAATTCAACCATAATAATGATGATCCTTTTTCTGCGTTTCTTTTTAAGCCTGCGTTCACGTTCCAATCTTTGCTGTCTTTTATTCAATCTCTTTCTATCCATACTTCCACTCCTCTTATCCGAGTCTTCCCATTTCCTGGTTAATATGCGTTCCTGTTAATAAAGCCTTTAAAAAATGTCAGGAAAATAATTTTAAAATCAAATCCCATTGTCCAGTTTTCAATATAATAAAGATCAAATTCTATACGCTTCTGAATAGATGTATCTCCCCTGTATCCATTCACCTGTGCCCAACCTGTAAGTCCAGGTCTTACCTGATGCTTAATCATATATCTTGGGATTTCCTCTTTGAATTTTTCAACAAATTGCGGTCTTTCCGGTCTTGGTCCGACAAGGCTCATGTCTCCTATTAATATATTAAAAAGCTGTGGCAATTCATCAATACTTGTCTTACGAATAAATCTTCCAATTGGTGTCACACGTGGATCATTTTTCGTCGTCCAGCCTTTCTTTTCATCTTTTTCATCCTGAACAACCATAGAACGGAACTTATACATATAAAACGGACGATTATGCTTTCCAATTCTTTCCTGTTTAAAAATAAGTGGTCCCGGTGAAGTTACTTTAATAATGATTGAAGTAACAAGCATTACCGGTGAAAACAATATAATCGCAACCAATGCTCCAAAAATATCCACACAACGCTTTGCCACTGCGTTTAACATATTATTCAAAGGTACCCGTCGAATATTTATGACCGGCATTCCCATCAAATCTTCGGTGTACGGTTTTGTCGGAATAATATTATTATAATCCGGAACAAATTTCGTATGCACACCAGACTTTTCGCACATATTAACAATCCGTCCCAGTTTATGATACTCAGACAGTCCAAGCGTAATTACAATCTCATCCAATTGGTTCTGCGGAAGAATTTCTGCCAGTTTATCTGTTCCGCCAAGAATCTTTATTCCTCGATATTCCTCTCCTTCAGGCTTATTATCTGCCAATATTCCTTTTACAATATATCCCCATTCTGGATGTGTTACCACGCGATCCAGATATCCTTCTGCTGCACGGCTATATCCGACCAACAAGATGTGTTTCTGATTATATCCCTGCTTTCTATACTTTCTGAGAATCCATCGTAACACATTTCTAAACCCTATCTCAGCAACTACATTTACACAGAAAAATACAAACAACATCTTTCTGGAATAATCTGTCATTTTTGCGAGATAAAGTATTAGAATAAATACTAAGAGACCAATAATATTAGCCTGTACGATATGCCACGCTTCAATTCTTCTTCCCTGTCCACGCTTTGGAGTATACAATTGAAACGCATAATATAGAATCAAATAGATAGGTACTACAAACACCAGCACTTTCATATATTGGCTCAAAGAAAGATACCATGAAGACAGCGCGAATAATCCACTTTTAAAACGGATAAACCACGCTGCTCCATAAGAAAATATAATAATAAGTGCATCTATCAACACATGTAATCTATTAAATAACTTTTGATTATCTTTAATCACAATTTTCACCTGACTTTTCAAAATATAGCTCTTTATTCTACAAATTATACTATATCTTTAAATTGTCTACAACCCTAATCAGATGCATAATTCTTAACATTTCTTTAATATTTACGTAATATTTTTATATAATTTTCATTCAGATATTGAATAATTTCATTCATACGCTCTGCTTTTTGATTCTTCAATACCTTATAAACCATCCTTTTTAGTTTATAATATCTGTATTCAAAACGAATCTTCTTCTTATAATCCAGTCCATATTTTTTCCCATAATAAATACAAGAATCCATTTCGTGCCCAATCATATTCATAGACATCGGCGTACTCTTCTTTTCCAGATGAATCATTCGAATTCCCGGTTCATACACAATCTTACAATCTTTTTGCACCTTTCGAAGTCTTCGAATCAAATCCGGCTCCTCATAATACATAAAAATATTCTCATCAAATTTTCCCGCCTCACAAAAAGCATCTCGTCTTACAAACAAATCTGCCCCAGCAATATACATGTTCTTTTCATCATAACGGTCTTTCCGATTCCATAATTTTAACGACCATTTTTTTATTATAGAAGGCTTGTAATCAAAGTAAAATGAAAAGCCCGGTTTTAGATCTTCAAACAAAAGTTTCCCTCCCATGAGCATCAGATCTTTTTCCTTCTGGAATTTCTCCCAGACTTTTTTAAATATTGGTTCAATTAAAATAATATCCGGATTCAAAAATGCAAGGATTTCCCCGGTTGATATATCTACTCCCTGATTATTGCCGGCACCAAATCCTCGATTGTCCGATGGAATATATCGATAATTTTTATATTGTGATTTTGCTAAATCTCGTTCTATTCTTTCATCTTCTGGACTATTGTCTACCACAATCACTTCCAACTCATCTTCAATATCATTGTATTTTGCAATAGAATCCAAACATTTCACAAGAATGTCTCCACTTTTATAAGCTACGATAATGACCGAAATTTTCATTTCTAGACTCCCTTTTCATAAATCTGCAGCAGATTTTTAATGTATACATCATTTGAATAACTTTTTTCATCGAACAATTCAAATGTATTATATGACATCTTCGCTACGATTTCATCATTCGCCATCTTGGCAATTGCGCTGCACATTTCTTTTCCATCTGCTTTTACAATCAAACCATTTTTTTCTGTCACAATATTATCAACTGCCGCACTGCAGTCTGTCACGATACATGGAATACCATAAGCTTGAACTTCCGGTACCGTAAGTGGTGATCCCTCATACCATCTTGACGGAAATATCAGACATCTGCTTTTTTCAATCCATTGATCTATCTGTGCTTTTTCCAGCCAGCCTGTAAACGTAATGTCTGGATACTTTTTTTCCAAATCTTTTTTTAATCCGCCATCTCCGACTACAACTGCTTTTACTCCCGCATTTTCTACTGCCTCGCAGAAAAGTGGTACTCCTTTTTCTTCAGATACTCGCCCAATATACAGATATATCTCATTCTTTTCTGCCAATACTCGTTTTCTTTCTGAAAATGTACTTGGGTTTTTTAGCATAAACTGCCACTTAGGTTCGCCAAAACGTCTCACCAATTGCTTTTTTTCAAATTCAGATATAAATATATACCGAATATTTTTGCAATTTCGCATAACCCGATTCTGCCTGAACTGCCTCATGCATCTCCAGACTTTATAATAATAATGTCTGGAATCACAATTGCAAACAACACAATTAAAAGACATCGGCTTCCTCTCACAGATTTCATTTTTTACATAATCGTAGCAGCCTCCATTTGGACATGTAAGAAAATAATCATGCACAGTCAAAAATACTGGTATATTTTTTTTATCCGCAATAGCAAAGATTGCACTGGATAACACTTTTGTCCATGTATGCACATGGATAATTGTTTCATTTTCTTTCAAAGTATTTAATAAATCTTCCAGCAATTTTCCAGCTTTCCGATTATAAATTCCTTTTTTCATAGCATCTAATTTGCTTGGATTTCCGAGCAGATCATACATTCCCAGCGAAATCACCTGTACAGAACTTTGAACTAACTCCTGGCATGGTTCACCACAACCTGCAAAAAAATAAACCTTCAGGTTACTTCGCTTCGACAGCTCAACTGCAGTCTGAACAGCCACTCTGGCTGCGCCTCCTTCTATATAGGCATAATCACAAGCTACTATCACATTTCGTATTGTCATTTTTTACTCCTACTCCAGAATATAAAGTGCTCCCTGTTTTGCATAATTAGAATTGTAATAAGAATCTCCCATTCTTAAAACCTCCTGCCATTCTTTATAAAATCTTTCACGTTCTTCATCATTGATTATACCAGTTCTCATCGAACCTTTTGATTCCCAGACTGTTGATGCCTGCATGACACATCTTTTCCCATGCATTCTCAGTTTTAAACAATAATCTGCTGCCGCAAAACTTAAAGAAAAATGTTTATTAAATCTGCCTAATTCTTCAAATGTATTTTTGTGTGTCATGAAACAATTCAAAGATAAAATGCTATAATTGCTCATTACTTTTGCCCGAAACATATCTCCATAATCGCAATCTCCAATACCATAATTCGCTTTGCACAAATCCCCATTTGTTCTAAACACAACTCCTGCATCTTCTACAGTATGTTTTCGCCCAATCACCTTTCCGCTCACGGCACCAACATTTTGTATCTGTAAAACTCCAGCCATTTGTTGCAATGCGTCTCTTTCTACACTCTCCAGATTTTCTGAAACAAAAAACAGATAAGATCCTCTCGCTTTTTCTGCAAGAGCATTAATTTCTTCAACGTTTATTCCTGCAGAAGCTAAAATTTCCAAATTCGAATAATCTTTTCTTTTGAACCATGAACATCTTTTCTTTTTTTCATCATCTTCCCCATATACAATCACAGATATCAAAGGCTGCTTTATCATCTTGTATTCTGTGTGATATAGTCCCAGTCGCTCCATATGCTTTACATTAGCCTGAATACCAACTCTCTCATAATGTGATTGAATTGCTTTCTTGCCCGCATCGTACGCATACATTTTACTTGTTGGATCTCCTGCTACCGAGCCTCCATGCATCCTCCAGTGATACAAAACTTTAGAAACGTGTCCTACTTTTTTTGCAAGTTCTACACACCGAAAGATAAAATCATAATCCTGAGATCCATCATATTCCTTTCTGAATCCTCCCAACCGATCTACAATTGATTTTTTAGCCACAAAAAAGTGAGTGATATAATTATTAGCACATAACAATTCCGGGCTGTAATCCGGTTTAAACACTGGCTTTTTATAATCGTGACTATCTTCTGAGATTTTATCCTCATCTGTGTACAACACATCATAATCATAGTCATTAATTGCCTTTACAATCTCATATAAAGCGTCTGGCGTCAGCATGTCATCATGGTCAAACAACCCGATATACTCTCCTGTAGCGAGCGCTAGTGCCTGATTTGTGTTCTCTGCAATTCCCTGATTTTCTTCCAGATAAACTACTTTAATTCTTTTATCTTCCATGGAATAACGATTCAATTCTTCTCTGACACGAATGACTTTTGTGTCATTTTCATCTCCGTTCAAACTTCCATCTGCAATACATAGTTCCCACTTTTCATAAGATTGTTTTCTTACCGAATCAATCATATCTTTCAAAAAAGGAATCGGAGTCTGGTATGTCGGCACAACAATACTAATAAGAGGCTGAACAGAAAATTCAACCTCTCTTTGACGCATCAGCTCTTCTTTTGTCGGACAATGCTCTTCATACCACTCTTTATAACTCTTTCCTGCCGGAAAAGCTTTTGCTTTCGCAAGTGTCCAAAATCTGCTGACACCATTTCTACGAATATATTCAAAACCTTTTTTTACATTCTCTTTATTCAATCTTTCGCTGATTTGCTTTACATTCATCTTTTTATTCTTACCTTCTGACATGTACATTCAATCGGAAATCTTTTTCATCCAGTCGGAAATTAGGATTATAATTAGGATCGCCTTTTTCTAATTCCTTTCCCCAACGCGCTTCAAAAAGTGCTACCTCCGAATCAAAACGTTTCACCTTTTCACGAGAATCTTCTAAACCTCTTGATTTAGATTCATAATGTGTCAGTCTTGCATATGGAGTATAAACAATCAGATATCCCGCCTTCCGGATTTTCATACATAAATCCACATCATTAAACGCAACCGCATACTCCGGCTCAAATTTACCAACTTCAAAGAAAACCTTTTTTTTCACCATCATGCATGCCGCCGTTACTGCACTTAAATCCTGAATCATATGAACTCTTCCCATATGCCCTAACGTTTCTTCTGCTTCGGCTGCATAAGGATGTCCCGCAATTCCTCCGAGCCCAACAATCACACCTACATGTTGAATTGTTCCATCTTCATAAAATAAGCGGGCTCCGACAGCTCCTACCTCTGGTCTGCTGCAATGTATGAGCATTTCCTCAAGGCAATCCGGATTCTGGATTTCCGTATCATTATTCAGGAATAAAATATACTCTCCTTTTGCATACTGCACTCCATAGTTATTGATTTTCGGATAATTAAAACCTTTTTCTTTCCAATAAACTACTTTGGCTCTTGGACATTTTTCTTCCAATTCTTTATAGTAGGTAAATGTCTGTTCTTCTGTACTGTTATTTTCAACAATGATATATTCTCGATTGTCATAGGAACTCTTTTTTTCCAAAGAATCAATACATTTTTTTAAATCTTCCACATGATCTTTATTAGGAATTACAATGGAAATAAGCGGTGTTTCTTCCATCGTATATCTGACACGATAAATCCCTCTATACTCTGTCTTTTCTACATTCCCTTTTATATTCATTCTCTTCAGATGCATATCAATTGCTTTGCGTTCTTGTTCGTCACACGCTTGAACATGCTCTACATTCCTGTGATACAACACTTTTGCAATATGATGGATTGAGTGCTTTTCTTCTATGCATCGAAATATAACGTCATACTTCCAGTCAATTTGTCCATTCCAACTTTCCAAACACTCCTCAAACAATTCCTGACAAAGTTTCTTTTTTACCAATAAAAAATTATGAATATAATTACAACTTCTAAGCATATCCAGATTTAAATCCGGCTTTATAGCTGGTTCTTCATATTCTGTCTCATTTTTTATTATATCATCATCAGAATAAATTGCTTCAATTGTTCTGTCTGCATTCAATGACTTCACACACTGAAAGAATGCATCCGCTGAAAGTTCATCTTCCGGCTGCGTAATCAACACATACTCTTCTTTCGCTTCTTTCAGAATTTCCACTACATCATTTAATTCTCTTATTTTGCAAAGCTTCCACCTTGAATAAGTTTGATCTTTCAAAGAGTCAGCCAGTCGATGAAATCCACTCTTATTCTCCAGCACAATTACCAAAATCTCCGGCATATATGGAAATGTTGTTTCTCGCTGTATTTTGAGCACCTGTTTTGTCGGCTTTGTTTTCTGATACCATGTCATATAATCTACACGAGACTGTCCTGTCAATTTATCCATAATACGGACTATCGTTGCATATAATCCATATCGTTTATAATAAGTATTTATATTCTTCCAAAATTCTGACATATTCATTCTGCCTTCCATATGATTCTCAAAGCTCTACTTTCCAGCAAGCATCTTTCCAAGCTCAGCGCTGAATTTTTCAGCTTCATCTTCATACATATGTCCTTCATAATCTGAAAATCCATTCAACGATTTATCCAGACTTTCTGTATCTATATAATTGTAATTATAATATGGAATCCCCTGTTTTGCCATATATTCCGCAAAATATGCATTCGCCTCTTCAAAGTTGTCCTGATACTTCTCCATTGTTTCCTGTGGAATCGGTGTTGTAATTACCACAAGCTCTATATTATTTTTTTCGCATAATTTCTTAAGTTTTTCAAAATATTCTTTTACTTCCGGCAAAATTTCCTGTCTGTCCCAGAGTTTCAAATTATCCTCTGTCTTCACGGCATCTGTTCTGTGAATGCTGACATGCCCTTTCCCTCCATAGTTCTGAACATCACTATTCCAGAAAGAATCGTCAAAGTTTTTATATGCTTCTCCAAGCTTTGTCTTGATTCTTTCAAATGGGTTTTTCAATCCGGTTCTACAAAGATACCATGGAAAAATTGTCATTCTCCAGTCTTGTCCCCACAGCAGTTGATGGTAATACTCTGCTTTTACCAATGATTTTGGAAACTCATCATACATTTCTCTATATTCTGCACCCTTGCTTTTTTCTGCCACCCAATAACCTGGATCCAGTTCATAAACCACTCGTTTCGGATGACCGACACGTATTGCTTCTTTTACGATAAAATAACTATCTGAAAGATACTCGCCCCCAAGACACATATTGATACTGTTACCGCCAGTATACTGATCTACAACTTCCGGCGCAATTGCAGCTTTTCCATGAGAAGTTCCTACAAATATATCTGTGTACTCCTCGCCGTTTTCCAGATTATGCATATCAAACCGAAAAAAGCTATACGGTTTTGCCGCAAAGCAAAGCATTTCATTCACACAAATAATAATTATCATCAAAATTACCGGACTGACAAGTTTTTTAAAATTGTGCATAAATAAAACCTCCTGCTGTATCTGGCATTCTGCCAAGCAATGGCATTGCAAAAATCATTGCAAGATAAATTGCCCAACGAATTACCCATATCTTTGTAGAAAGAGACTGGCGAATCTTCGTTCCTCGTTCCTGTAAAAAACTGACTACAAAGCAAATTGCACAACATACTAACAGCACAGCAATAAATACAGGTGTATACTTTAAATTCATCTGCCCAAACTGTATATTTAATATCTGTGCAGGTTCAAAATATGTTACAGAATTTTTCATCATTGTAAGAGCCTGTGGAATTGTGTCCGCCCGATCAAAGTACCAGCTTATATTCACAAGTAAAAATGTCCGGATAATCTGAAATATATGCCAGCCTGTAGATTTATCGTCAATATGAAGCTTTTTCTTCCACTCTCTGTAATTTTTTGTCATCAGACCACTAAATGCAATAATCACTCCATTATAAATACCATATACTATAAACTTCCAGGCTGCTCCATGCCAGATTCCTACCACAAGGAACACGATCAGATTCGCTACACAGATTGGTAATGCTCTTCCATAATTTTTTCCAAACTTCTTCTTTGCGAATTTACCGAATTTTCCCATCCAGCCAGATAATGATACCGGGTAGAATACATAATCTTTCATCCATGTTCCCAATGTAATATGCCAGCGATGCCAGAAATCTGTAATAGAAACTGCAAAATACGGACGTTTAAAGTTTTCATCCATCTCTACGCCAAATAATTCTGCCACACCAATAACTACATCTACACCTCCTGAAAAGTCCGCATAGAGCTGTGCAGAATATGCCAGTACACCTAATATTGCAATTCCATTATAAGTCTGATACTGATTAAAAATTGCATCAACAAATACTGCTGCTGTATCTGCAATCAACATTTTCTTAAAAAATCCCCAAATGATCCGCTGAACACCACGTTCAATTCTCTGCCAGTCAAATTCATGTTCTGCGTACAAGGTCTTTGTCAATCGGTCAAATCTGCCAATCGGTCCCTGCAAAATCTGAGGGAAGAAAGAAACAAACAAAGCAAAACGAAATACATTTTTTTCCGGTTCGCAACGATTCCAATAAACATCTAAAATATACCCTGCTGACTGAAATGTGTAAAAAGACAATCCAATCGGAAGTAATAAATGAAATGGGCCAAAATCTGTATGAAATAACTGATCAATATTCTGTACAATAAAATTCGTATACTTCAATACTCCTAACAGACCAAACACAAATAGAAGGGCAAGTATTAACACGCCCTTCTTTTTTTGCTTCGCATCTTTTTTATGTGCTTCATCTGTCTGGTCTATTCGATGAATTACAAGCGCTGTTCCATATGTCACAAGTGTTGTATATAGAACAAACCCTAAATACTGTATTCCGGCAGATGCATAATAAATGTAGCTGAAAAGCAACAGCCACATCCATTGACAGCGTTTCGGAATGATATAATATCCAACTACTGCCACAATCACAAATACCAGAAATTCTATTGATGTTAATGACATAAATATTTCCTCTTACTTAAAAATGAAATGTATCTTTCAGTCCTACCCAAAGCTGATCTTTGTCACTTAAGTTCAGTGCTGTTCCATCTTCCAGATGATATCCTTCTGCGGAAGCATTGCCCTTATACTCTCCTACAAGCTGTGGCCATTCTACACCGATCTCAGGGTCGTTCCATGCAAGACCACCTTCATCTCCCGGATGATAGAAGTCTGTACACTTGTAGCAGAACTCTGCAATCTCACTTAAAACAAGGAATCCATGGGCGAATCCTTCCGGAATATAGAACTGCTTCTTGTTCTCTTCTGTCAATTCTACACCGAACCATTTTCCATATGTCTCACTGTCACTTCTAAGATCAACAGCTACGTCAAATACTGAACCTTTTACGACACGTACAAGTTTTCCCTGTGGAAACTCTTTCTGGAAATGTAATCCGCGAAGAACACCTTTTGTAGAACAAGACTGATTGTCCTGTACGAACTGCATCGTAAGTCCTGCCTCTTCCATATCCTTCTGATTATATGTCTCCATAAAGTATCCTCTTGCATCACCATGAACCGTTGGCTCAATGACACAAAGTCCCTTTATTCCACCTGCATTTTTTTCTACTTTAATCTGTCCCATCTTACATATCTCCTTTTGTGTGATTATGATGCATACGGGCACACATATATTATGTGCACCCGTCCATTTCATTTTCACTCTTTTTATTCGTCTTACAATGTCTCTTATCTGAGTCTATACGCATCTCATGAAACTTTTAGAGTTCACCTATGTTCAACTCTTTCAGATAACGTCCAAGTGCATCCTGCCAGGTCGGGAGTGGTGTAAAGCCATTCTCCACCAGCTTCTTCTTATCCAGTCTGCTGTTAAATGGTCTTGCAGCTTTGGACACTCCGTACTCTGCAGTTGTAACCGGATCAACTGTAATTCTGTCTTCTCCGTACTCTGTATGTCCCTGTTCTACAGCCTGACGGAAGATTTCTTTTGTAAAATCATACCAGCTGATGTATCCGCCTTCGTTTGTCGCATGATAATAACCATACTTATCTGTCTCGATCATGTCTACAAGCAGTCTTGCCAGATCAAATGTGTAAGTCGGTGTACCGATCTGATCATTCACTACACGAAGTTTATCATGATTTTTTCCAACTTTCAACATAGTCTTTATAAAGTTGTTACCATTCTTTCCAAATACCCACGCAATTCTTACGATGAAGTATTTGTCCAGTGTCTCAGAAACTGCCAATTCTCCATCCAGTTTTGACTGTCCGTAAACATTTAACGGCTGATAATCCTTACAGTCCGGCTGCCATGGTTCTTCTCCCTGACCATTGAATACATAGTCCGTACTGGTATAGACCATCTTACTGTCAAGCTTCTTACATACTTCTGCAATATTTTTCGTTCCTTCTGCGTTTACTGCATGAACCTTATCCTTTTTATCCTCATCTTCTGCAAGGTCAACTGCCGTCCATGCTGCACAATGTATCACTGCGTCCGCATTTACTTCTGTAAGGACTTTCTCTACAGATGCTTTATCTGTAATGTCCATCTGCACATATGGCATAGATACAACCGGTGTACCGTCCTGGATTCCATTATAGCTTTCCGCGATATCGGAACCGATTCCTTCGTAGCCACGCTTTGCCAGTTCATTCATCACATCATGTCCGAGCTGACCTGCTACTCCAGTTACCAGTACTTTCATTATTTCATTCCCTCCCGGTTTGCATACATCTTCTCATAGTAATTCTGATACTCTCCGGAAATGATCGTCTCCCACCACTCCTTGTTATCCAGATACCATTGGATTGTCTTTTTGATACCATCTGCAAATTTTGTCTCCGGCAGCCATCCAAGCTCATTGTGGATCTTTGTCGGGTCGATTGCGTAGCGCATATCGTGTCCTTTACGATCTGCCACATATGTGATCAGGCTTTCCGGTTTTCCAAGCTCTTTACAGATCATCTTAACGATGTCGATGTTCTTCATCTCGTTGTGTCCACCAACATTGTAAACTTCTCCCACACGTCCGTTGTGGATGATCAGGTCGATGGCTCTGCAGTGATCCTCTACATATAACCAGTCACGCACATTTTCACCTTTTCCGTATACAGGAAGTGGCTTATCATTCAGTGCATTTGCAATCATAAGCGGAATCAGCTTCTCCGGGAAATGGTATGGTCCGTAGTTGTTAGAGCATCTGCTGATTGTTACAGGCAGTCCGTATGTTCTGTGGTATGCAAGAACAAGAAGGTCTGCGCCAGCTTTTGATGAGCTGTATGGGCTGCTTGTGTGGATTGGTGTCTCCTCTGTAAAGAACAGGTCTGGTCTGTCCAGTGGAAGATCTCCGTAAACCTCATCTGTAGATACCTGATGATAACGTTTGATACCATATTTTCTGCAAGCGTCCATAAGAACTGCTGTACCTTTGATATTGGTATCCAGGAAAACTTCCGGGTTCTCGATTGAACGGTCTACATGACTCTCTGCTGCAAAGTTTACAACCATGTCCGGATGCTCTTCCTCGAATAATTTGTAAACAGCCTCACGGTCTGTGATGCTCTCTTTTACAAAACGGAAATTCGGGTTGTCCATCACTGGTGCAAGTGTAGATAAGTTACCTGCATATGTCAGGCAGTCCAGACAAACGATACGATAATCCGGATATTTGTCTAACATGTGAAAAATAAAGTTACTTCCGATAAATCCAGCTCCGCCGGTTACGATAATTGTCATAATTAAAAATCTCCTTTGAATTACTTAGTCAAAATTTATAAAAATTCTTCATTTTTTATTCTTATATCTTAGTACAGATCCTCTCGGTATTTTCCGTCTAAGACATCTTTCAGATATTGACCATACTGGTTCTTTTTCAATACCTCGTAAACTTCCAGAACTTCTTCCTTTGAAATCCAGCCATTTAAGTATGCAATCTCTTCCAGACATGCAATCTTACGATGCTGATGTGTCTCAACTGTCTTTACAAAGTTTGTAGCATCTACAAGGCTCTCATGTGTACCAGTATCCAGCCATGTGAATCCCTGTCCGAGAAGTTCTACATTCAGGTTGCCCCTCTCAAGATATACTCGGTTCAGGTCTGTAATCTCCAATTCTCCACGGGCACTTGGTTTCAGGCTCTTTGCATACTCTACAACTTTATTATCATAGAAGTAAAGTCCTGTCACACAGTAGTTGCTCTTTGGATGCTCCGGCTTCTCCTCGATGGAAATTGCTTTTCCTTCGTGGTCGAACTCAACAATACCGAAACGCTCCGGATCATCTACATAGTAACCAAATACTGTAGCACCTTTGCCTGTCTCAGCATTTTCTACTGCTGCCTTCAGACGCTTGTTCAGTCCATGTCCTGCGAAAATGTTATCTCCAAGAACCATAGCAACTGTATCATCACCGATGAACTCCTCGCCAATGATAAATGCCTGGGCAAGTCCGTCCGGGCTTGGCTGAACTGCATAAGAAAGATGCACACCAAACTGATGTCCGTCTCCTAACAGCTCTTTAAATCTCGGTGTATCCTGCGGTGTAGAGATGATCAAGATATCACGGATCCCTGCATTCATCAGCACAGACATCGGATAATAAATCATCGGTTTATCATAAATAGGTAATAACTGTTTTGATGTTACCATAGTCAGAGGATAAAGACGGGTTCCAGATCCTCCTGCCAAAATAATTCCTTTCATATAGGAACCTCCTTGTAATAGATACAATACATAGTTTTACCATATCTTCTAAAGTTATGGCATGTTCATGATTGCATTATAAAAGGTGACCCTAGGTCACCTTCAAGTACTTTTTATAAAAAATGTGACTTTTTTGTAATATTTAAGAAAATCTTCAGGAATTCGTGAATCTAAATCCGTTCTTCCATCTTTTCAGTAGCATATTGCAATTTTGCTCCATACTTATCCTGAAACTTCCTGACCGTATTAGATTTCAATTCATGTGTTCGCATTTTTTTAGCTATAATTCTATAAAACATTGCATATCCTTTTAATTCTGCTCTGAATCTTCTTTCCGTAACCTCTAATTGTGAAACAGCCGTCCTAATATCACTACCTTTAAGTTCTATAAAATACGCTGACTTAGTCGAATCATTCAAAACCAAATAATCGCAACACGTCTCATCAACTACCAATTTCCCATCCAATTGATATTGTCGCACATCCGACTTTCCTTTATCATTAATTGCCCGGTGCTGGCAACTGCTTCCCCTATCACGAGACACGATAATTTTCTGATTCTTTTCACATTCCGACTTTTCTGCCGTAAGTAACATATTGCCTCCTTATCTTTCTGTGCTTAACCTTTCAACTCTAATATCTTATCATAATCTTCGTTAATCTGTTCTGAAACCCCGTCAATCACTTCATTTTCAATAGACTTGAACTCTTCATCAAGACAGGATTTTATTTTTCCATTCTGCACAAATATTGCATTTACTTTATCATAATTAAGCCATTTATTTTTACTAATAATTCGACTTAATTGGCTCTCATCTACATCTTTTGAAACCTTATCAGCATATAACAAGTTATTAATTGTTCCTAATATATACGGGCTATGTGTTGTCAAAAATAGTTGATTACCATTACCATTGCACACTAGAGCAATAAATTCCATTACCAGTTTCTGTGAATTTGGAAATAGATGTGATTCCGGTTCTTCAATAATGAAATAAGTGCTCTCTCCATTTAGCAAATAGTAGAATAAAACATTTAATATCCATACAACTTCCTGTTGACCAGAAGACGCATAGTTCAACTTCACATATCGATTCTTGGATACCTGCAATCGTTCCTCTCCGTCTTTGTTAATATATTCTCCCTGTAGCAATTGTTTCATCAAAGAAATAGATTCTTTCGCTCTTTCCTCATCAATTTTTATATATGTCATCGATATTACATCATTCAGCATCTCAACCGGACTGATTGTAAATACTGATTTCATCTGCAATATCTTTTCCAGATAACTTCTTGTGCAATAATCCATATTGCGTTTTTGAATATCGTCCATGGAACTGTAAATATAATTCATCTGATTACTCAAAAGTGTAATCATACTTCTTCCAGCCGGGATATAAACAACATCCGTCTTATCATTGAAAAATTCTTTGATTTCACGTTCCGTTAATTCTAATATCGGATCTGGGTGATTGTGAATTTCTTTACTTCGATTTTCAAGCATTTCAAATAACTCATTAAAATCTTTGCTAAAATCCACTTTAACTTCATACAGTCCTTCTTTGTTCTTTTCAAGAAAAACCTTCAATATCTTCTTTTCCGTATATTGATATTGTAAAAACATATCTCCATCCAAGCTTCCTGTTATTCCAAAAATCTGCAAGAAATTAGCCCGGACTTCTTTTATAAAACGTTGCTTAACCGTTACATTTCTTGACTCTGCTACGTGTCTGTTCAACAAATATTTCTTCTTATACTCCACAAACAAAATATTCTTTATATTTTTGAAAAAGAAAATACTTTTGGCAATTGTACTTTTGCCAGATGCCTGCGGACCTGTGCACACCATAAATTCTTCAATATTAATTTCACATTCCTCTATCGGTCCTAGATGTTTTATATATAATTTCTGCATTCACATAATCCTTTCGCACTGCAAATATTAAAATAGTTGATATATATATTATGATTATATATCAACTACTCTTACTTCTCAACATATTTCCGCTACAAACACGCCCGCGTCTTTCGTAATCCGGAAGCCTTTTTCCGTCTTTTTCCGCACATAAGTCTGGAACTCTTTATATCGCTCCAATATATACTGGCTCTGGTTTCCATGACAGGACAATATATATGATATCAACGGTTCTGGATCTGGAATTACGAGTTCATCTTCGTATGTCCTCCAATGAACATCCGTAAAATATTGCTCCAGTATCTCAGCCCCATTCTCTCTTCCAAATCTTTCATACAGTTTTTCTGCTGAAAGTACGATCCGATCATCAAAGCTCTGTACCAATTCACTGACTTCTTTCATATGCTCGCTACCATAAGTGCTGCATACAAATCTTCCACCAGGCTTTAGTACACGCTTCACTTCCTGGCACACCTGTGGTATATCCTCACAGTAAAACAATACATGTCCGGCAACTATCAGATCAAAGCTCTGATCCTCATAGGGAATTCTGTGGCAGTCAAAATGCCGAAAACGGAACCTATGGTCTCCAATCCCTACATTACGTCTCGCATCCCGGAGCATACCTTCCGATGTGTCTGACAATGTAATCTCTATATTCTCTGGAAGTTTGTCTTTATTTTCCTTCCAGAGTGTTCCATCACCACAGCCGATTTCCAACACCTTCATACCATCTCTCACACAAAGCTGCTCATAAATCCACGGAAACCATCCCTGTTTATTCACGGAATAAAGGCTGTGCAGATTAATTCTTGCTGATATATTGGACGCATCCTGATACTGGTTCTTCAAACTCTTCTCCATACCAGTCAGATGAATCAAATTCAACATCTGGCTCCAGTCAATGGTGTGCTCCTTCTGAATCAGTTCCGATGTATCCTGTATTGCTTTTTCTACAAGCTGCATCTGCTCAATCTTATCTCTCACAAGCTTCAACTGAATGTTCAAAGAATTCAGCATGAAATGATAATCTGCATCATCAATGGTCATCTCTCTGATATCATCCAGCGCAAATCCCAGGTACTTCAAAAGAAGAATCTGCTGCAATCTGGCAAAATCTTCATCTGTATAGAATCTTGCCCCTGAATCCGACACATACGATGGCTTTAAAATATTCTGTTTGTCATAATACCTGATTGTCCGGAGAGTTACATTCGCCATACGTGCGAACTCTCCGGACGAATAATAACCTGGCTTTTTCATTCTACCTTTGTTACACCTTTATTCTTCACATCTGCCGACCAGACAACTCTTTCGATAAAATGCGGCTCCATATTTTATCACTTTTTGATATCCCTGAGCATACATACCATCTGCATAGCGCATCTCCTCTATCTGATTCAATGCCCTTTCGCCCGCTTTTTTCATATTTTCCAAGCTGTCAGCAATCTTCATTTCCATAATAACCGCTCGACGCTTTTTCTTATCCTTTATTACAAGATCTGGTCTTCCCAGTCCACTTTCATAATTAGACTCCACAATATAACCTGCATTTGCAAATAATCCTGCTAAAAATGCATGGTAAAAACTCTCCGCATAATCATGGTAACTGATAGTCTCAAACAACAACTCCGATATCAAATCTGACAATCTGCCAGTATCTGCATTCCACAAAACCTCGAACAACTTGCTTCTGTCACGAACAGCTATTTTCTCATCAAACCAACGCACTACACTTTTCCTAAAAATATCCATAATCTCTGCATTTGGGATTTTTAAAAATGCTTTCGTTTTCCCAGACACCGGATTTTTAATATCCTTGGTTAGATATCCGGTCAGATACAACACACTCCACAGATTTTCTTCTGAATCTGTCAGATTCTCATACGTCAGGTTTTCTGTAATGTTAACCTCTATCGTCTCACTTGCAAGAAGTTTCTCAAAAGAATCCGTCACATCCATGCCTTCACAGGATAAAAATGTACGGATGATATCATTATGACTAGTATTTTCCCAGAAATTCTCCGGTTCGCTTTCTGATTCAAATGCCAGTTTATTCAAATAACACAACACATCCCACGGGCAGTAAATCTCTGTCTTTCCAAAACAGTATCCATCATACCACTTTTTAATCCGATCGAAATATTCAAGATTACCAGTATTCTCTAAAAGTTTTCGTACTTCCTCATCGGTAAATCCAAAAAAGCTGCTAAATCTTTCATCTGCAATGGTATCTGCCACAAAATTATTGGTACCTGTAAAAATACTCTCTTTCGAAATACGCAGACAGCCTGTGATTACTGAAAATTTAAGTGATGCATTATCCTTTAACGCCTGACTCATCATTGTACCGATTACATCTAGCATCTCGTTATAATATGACTTGGCTCCTGCCTTTGCCATCGGCACATCATATTCATCAATCAGCAGAATTACCTGTTTTCCATAGTATATCTGCATCATACGCATTAATATTCTAAGTGAAATCTGCACATCTGTTTTATTTCCCTGCCGCCGTTTCAATCTGGCAAAAATCTCTTTATATGATTCATCAATTTCAATACATTTTTCTAAGTAAGCATGTTCGACATATAGCTGTGAAATAATGGATTGCAATAACCCATATGCATCTTCAAAGGATTCCCCACCTGCATCCTTAAGACTCAAAAAAATCACAGGCCATTGGTTCATCCACAATTCACACAGTTTCTGATCTTCAGCAATCTTCAAACCTTCAAACAAAGCTCTACTATCTCTGCGAATATCAAAGAAAGAAGCCAGCATACTCATCACAAGCGTCTTTCCAAATCTGCGAGGTCTTGTAAAAAGTGTAATCTCCGCAGGTTCTGTCTTCACCAAGGCACGAATCAGTTCCGTCTTATCCACATAGTAATAATCATTTTTCCTAATCTTCTCAAATTCAGAAATACCAATCGGGATATTATATCGAATCACTTTTCCACCTCCATGCCATATATACTTTTATTATAAAGCAACTCCCGGCTTTCCACAACGAAAAACCGGGAATTCATATTTTTACCATGTTTTTATATATTCTTATTCAAAACGATTCATATATCCAGGATATTCTGCATGTCCTGTCTCTAAAGTATTTCCTTCCACCGTAATCTTGACTTTCTCACAACCATATGCATCTAAAAATGTATTTACAATGCTTCCGATTGTATAATACTCACCGGTTGTTCCCTTACTGCAAACATATGCGCCAAATGCTTCATTAAAATCCACATCCAGACTCTTCACTCCATCTACAGTCTGTTCTTCACATTTTAAAACTCGAACGTCTGAAGACAACACCGATTTTTGAACTAATGCGTTCACAATATTCTCTGGTGTCAGTTCATCTATCTTTACACTCTCAGCTACAAATGCAGTTGCATCATCATTGCTAGTATAAATAGTAATTTCTGCTGATTTATCTTCCTGTACTGTTTGATTTTCTTTTTTGTCAGAATCATCTTCCATCTGATCAGCCTTACTCTGTTCATCTTGTTTTTCATTCTTCTGGTTATCATTATCTGATTTCTGTTGCTCATTTATCTGGTTATCAGACTGCGATGCATCTGTACTTGAAGAATTGCTACAAGCTGAAACTGACAATAAAACTCCTGTTAATAAAACAATAAACATTTTCCTTTTCATTACGTTATCTTTCCTTTCCAACCACGGATTCCGCCCATGGTGTATATACCAATAATAAATCATTCCCACGAATTTTGGTACATATTTCTACATCTCTTTGCAAACTTTTAGATTTTGATATTCCATTTTTTATTTTTTTCCACAAACTTTTCTTGAACATAATGTCATCAAATGTTATTGCCTGCATATTTTGTTGCATAGATTGTCGGTTCATATACCCCACACATAATCGAGGTAGTTTTTTAAATACTTCTTCAATAGTTCCGTCCTTTTTTATAAATAAACCTGCATTTTTGATTGTTCCATTAGAAAAATACATTTTTCCACCAACTGCTCCCACATTTTTTCTCATAGTATTAGAAACAAATGTTTCAATATAATTATCTGACACTTTTATTATATAGGAAGACAAAACTAATATATATTCATTTTTCGTTTTTTCAATCCCGTAATTTAACATCTCCGTATTATTACATTTCTTTTTCCATGGTAGAGTATTGATTGAGATTCCATCAAATTCGATATCCCCTTTGTAGTTTCCATCTACAACGCAGAACTCTACCCTATCTCTTCCATAATCATCAGCAATTTTTATCAATGTATCTTTAGGAATCGTATTTTTTGTCTCTTTGACTATCACAACAGACACTCTTGGCTTTTCTTTTATTGCATATTTTACCCGATAGAATCCTGGATATTCTGTCATCTGTACTTCTGCACTTTCTCCACAACGTTTCAAATGATCCTCAATGACTTTCTTGCCAGCATCGAATGCATACCTTTTACTTTCAGGATTTTCTGCTGTAGATTGCTCGTGCATTCTCCAATGATATAATACTTTAGGAATTCTAACAATATTATCCGCTCGCTCTGTACATCGAAATATCATATCATAATCTTGAGCCCCGTTATACTCACCTCTAAATCCACCAATCTCCTTCATTAAAGATGCCTTGGCTATAAAAAAATGACAAATATAATTATTAGATCTTAGCATATCTAAATTAAACTCTGGTTTAAAATTCGGTTGAAAATGTTTTTCTCCAGACATGGTTATCTTATCTTCATCCGTATAAATAACATCCGCATTTTCGTCATTGACAGTTTTTACCGCTTCAAACAATGCATCCGCAGCAAGCATATCATCATGATCCAAAAGCCCAATATAATCTCCTTTTGCAATACTTAAAGCTTTATTGGTATTTTGTGCTATTCCCAGATTTTCAGGCACATTTACAACTTGAATTCTTTTATCCATTTCTAGATATTGGTTTAAAATTCGAGCAACCTCTTCATTCTCTGGGTTTGCATTCGCAATACACAATTGCCATTTTTGATAAGTTTGATTTCGAACTGAATCAAGCATTTCCCGCAAATAAGGGATTGGTGTATTATATACTGGAACTAAAATGCTAAATAGAGGCATGTATGGAAATTCTTTATTTCGCTGTTTCGTCAGTTCTTCCTCACTAACTTTATTTTTTTCATACCACGCAGCATAATCTTTATCCTTTATCTGACCTTGTCCTGTTAAAGTAGCAATTCCACCAAGTATTCCATATCTTTTATAAAACTGAATTCCCTTTTTTATAATTCCTTTTTTCATTTTATCACCTATGCAAAACAAGGGCAGAATTACTTCTGCCCTCTTCCTTATTCAAATAATTTATAAAGCCATCTCATAAATAATATTATATATGCTGCAAAGCATAATGTCACAATAAATGTTTCTAAATCGAATCGATGTGTTAATGACCTAATAACACCAACACCTTCTATTGTTTGACCAGCATAGATAAGTGTTGCATTCTCATTGGAACCTGGTGTATAAAATACTCGAATACTTCCTGTCGGACATTCCTGCACTGACATCTCCAACATATACTTTTTATCTTTAGTTGCATCAATTCTATCAAATTTAATTTTAAAAAATTTACCATTTCGCACTTTCTTTAAATCTGTTTTTCCTTGTGCAACTACTTCTTTTGAATCCTTTTCTATTATTTTATACGCCATTATCACCTGGCTCTTGTCCAAAACTCCATCTGCCGCAACTTTCAACGAAATACCATCCATATGATTCTCTTTACATACAAATGATTGTTCTAACTTTTTCCCTTGTTCTAAGGTAATTGATTGGAATGCACTTGTATCACAAGATGTATCATAAATAGATACTGCTTTATCAATAATTGCATATACACCTGCCAGACAAAGAATAATCAAACCAATCACAATAACTTTTATTTTTGATTTCATCTTTTTAACTCCTATCCTATGAAGCACTGTATATCTCAGCAATGTTCTTTGATTCACCAAACATCTTCACTACACCTTTATCCAGCCACACTACTTTATTGCACAGTTCTTCTACCTGCTGAATGCTATGTGAAACAAATAATAATGTTGTGCCCGCATCCAACATACGTTTTATACGGTTTTGGCATTTTTCCTGAAATCTAAAATCACCTACTGATAAAACTTCATCTACAATTAAAATATCTGGCGTACCAATTGTTGCAATTGAAAATCCTAGTCTTGAAACCATTCCTGAAGAAAAATTCTTAACAGGTACATTCATAAAATCATGTAGCTCTGAAAATTCAACGATATCATCGTAATACTGCTCCATCATTTGTCTTGAATATCCAAGCAATGCTCCATTCAAAAAAACATTCTCTTCTGCAGTAAGATTCATGTCAAATCCTGCACCCAATTCAATTAGCGGCGCAACAGTTCCATTCACAGATACGCTTCCTTTGGTTGGTTTTAGCACTCCGGCTATAACCTTTAACATTGTACTTTTTCCGCTACCATTTAAGCCAATTAATCCTAATGCATCTCCACGATTAATACTAAAGCTTACATCTTTCAAAGCCCAGAATTCTCCATACGATAATTGTCGCTTTATCGTTTTAATAACATATTCTTTAAAATTATCTACTCTTTCTGATGCAAGACTAAAACGCATCGATACATGATCAACACGAATCACTTCTTGATTCTCCATACTTTCTCTCCTTATATATACAATATAAAGTCATCTTGATTTTTGTAAAACACATATAGTCCAAATACCAGCATAATCAAACATTCAACAATGGCAATTATCATTGATGCAATACTTGGTAATGAATTATATATCATAACATTTCTAAACATTTGCAATATGTTCGTTATAGGATTCAATTTTACAATCGGTGTTAACCATGCCGGTAAAATTGACATTGGATAAATAACTGGTGTTAAATACATAAGTGCTGTCACAAACACAGAATATAAATGCATAATATCTCTGAATTTCACAGTAATCGCTGATAATATTAATCCTACTCCCAATGAAAATAACACAATAAATATCAGTGGAATAGGTACTAAAAGTACTGTATAATGCAATTCTACTCTCATTGCAAGCATCACTAAAATCAAAGCTGTAAATGATGCCAACAAGTTAATTGTACTTGAAAATACTCGAGATAATACAAACAAATATTTCGGTACATATATTTTTTTCAACAATGGTCCATTGTCCATAATTGCTGACATAGATGCCGTTGTGGCTTCTGAATAAAAATTAAATATCAATTGTCCGCTTAATAAATAAACCGGGAAATATTCCACATCAAATTTAAACAAATTAGAAAACACTACTGACAAAATAATCATCATAAACAGTGGATTTAACAATGTCCATAATACTCCTAACACTGATTTTCTGTATTTTGTTTTTATATCACGTGCAATAAGTTCTCCCAGCAATGGACGAAACTTCTTAAAATTCTGTATATATATTGACACTTTCTTTCCTCCACTTTTTCTTAATATGGTCAAACAATCTTTTTTAGTATATCATTATTCCTCTCATTTAACAAGTTCTCAATTTAATTAACACGATACATACTTAAAATATTATTTTCAATATTCTCCCATTTTCGCTCTTGCGCCGTTTTTTGACCGTTTTCGTATAATACTTCTTGTAATACTCGATTCTCCTGCAGCTCTTGTAATAACAGTTTTGCTTTTTCTATATTCCCAGCATCGTATAATAAACAATTTTCTCTATCTTTTAAATATTCGACATTTCCACCATTCGGCACAGCAATAACATATCCACCTGTAGCCATCATTTCAAGCGGAGGATAAGAAAAGCTTTCTAATAAGCTCGTTTTTAAAAGCACATCACATTGGGTATATATCTCCGGAACTTTTTCATATGGAATCTTGTGCAGAAATCGTTCTACTTTATACCATGATTTAGGCTCTGCATTATAAGACATATACCATACTTCATATTGATTTCGGTCTAATTCATTTGTTATTTCAAAAGCCTCGTCCACATTTTTATAATCTACCGCACAATCCCCTTCAATAAGTATCCTGATTTTTCCGGTCATCTCTCTTTTATGACATGCAAATCGTTCCGTCTCCAGACCATTCGGAGCATAGCTTGATTCATGTCCATACTGCTCTTTTAACCACTGCTGACACCATTTTGAAATAGTTAAAAAATTCATATCTTTCCCTGGCATATAGGATTGATTTGCTCTTATTCTTAACGGATCTCCTTCGGTATAAAATCCTGTTTCCCAATTTTGCACAAGATACATCTTGATTTCTGCTCCAATACATTGCTCTACAATATCTACCGTTGTCCACATCGTAGCTATCATATATCTTATTTTCCCACGTATCTCTGTATCTTCCAAATTAATTACTGGAATTTTATATCCTTCAAATTCGCACCACTTCTGTTCTCCACTTAATAAAAATAATCCAACATCTTTTCCTGCTTTTTGTAACATAGTGGCATGTTTCAGTGCTACTTTTATTCCACCACTGATTTCCAACCCCGGCAATACAAATATATAGTTATCATTCAATTCATTCCCCATGATTCTTGTCAAATAGCTGCCGCTACGAACAGTTGAAGAATGTGTAATACAATATTGATATGCTTGTTCTCCCAATTTTTTTCGATATAACGAATCTGTAATCAAACGCTCTAACTCTACTTTCCATTCGTCATTATCTTTACATAAAACTCCTGTCTCGCCATTCTTGATACAATCATGAAATGCTCCAATATCACTAGCTATTGTCACAACCTTTACCAGTGCAGCTTCCGTCCATTTATTTTCCGACTTTGCTTTATTAAAAATTGTATCTTCCAATGGTGCAAGATTAATATCCATCTCTGCTAATATCTCAGGAAGTTTTTTCCAGTCTCCAAATGGATATTTTTTTATTCTTTCTTTCCATGGATTTAACTCTACCGGCAAATCCAGTTCTCCTGCCAAGTATAACTCAACATTTTCATACTTTTTCAAGACTTCTATAAGAACCGGTTTTATCATTTCAAAATCTGCATTATGAGTAATACTTCCACTAAAATAACCTATTTTTACTTTTGTATTATCTTTTTTAATCTTAACAATTGCTTCTTTTGATAATTGAATCATTTTTTCGGAAGCGACATTACGATTAATATATACCTTCGGAATATATTTTCTCAACTCTTCTGCCAGACAATCTGTCGATGTAATTGCAAAATCACACTTTCTAAGCAGCTTCTGCATATTCATAACATTATTATCATATGCCTTTTTATCTTCTTCTGGCATTGCCATCACATATTTTATCTGATCTGTATATTGAGTATCTATTACCAGATCATCTATATCATAAATGATTGTTTTATTTAACTGTTTTGCCAAATCAACAAATGTGCCTATTGTCTCTGTCATTGGGCATCTAAAAAATACAAATGCCCGATAATATCTGATTTGATCAATATCTAATTGTGTAAAATATACCTCGTCTGTGGAATAATTGTATGCTTCCAATTGTTCTCTCTGATGCTTTACGCGATAACGCCATGGATGTGGCAAATCTTCTCCGCAGCCACTTATAAATAATATGTCCTTGTATTTTTTTTCGATTTTCCGTCTTAATCTTTTTTGATTTTCAAGATAACTCTTTGTTTTTTTTGCACAGCCTTGTATTCCTTCTTCTTTCACTGCCTTTATTGCTTTTTTTACCAATTGTGTTGTTCCCATTTTTCCACCTATATCTTACCAAGTTTTTTCAATAATGGATGATAATAATTATCTTCTCGTTCAATTCTGTCTTTCCATCGCTCAAAAAGTAAATCATCATTGTTCCAAAAATCTTTGATACTTTTATCTCCAGTATACTTCATAACTGCAAAACAATTCCATACATTCCAGTAATGTTTCTCTAGACATTTCAAACATATATCTATATCAGCACAGTCACCTAAATCAGTTTGAAATCCTCCTGCTCCATCTAATTTTTCTTTTGCTATCATCATACACACACTTGTCAATAGCGTGGTATTCCGTACATGTCGCATGTTTGCCTCGTATCCTTGTTCTCTCCACTCTAAACCTTCATTCATAATATGAATTCCTTCTTCTTTGTCAAGAATTCCCCCTCCAAACACAACCTGTTCCTCACTATTTTTTATGCTCACACCTACTACACCTACATCCTGACGGCTTGCATACATTAATAACTCTTCTATCCATTCTTTCCTTTCAGGAATACACTCACAATTCATGTACACTTCGTATTGTCCAGTCATACTTTTTCTTGCATTTTCAAACCATTCATACCGGTTCTTATAATCATTTTTTCTCAAAGTTATAATTTGTATCTGCTCTTCATCATAATCAAAACTCATCTCTGCTGTTGTAATAATTTTCAAAGGCCTATAACTTGTTTTTTTCAAAAGTTCTTTGATATATACTTGATAATCTATTTTTTCTTCTGTCCACAAACACAAACTGACTACTGGTGTTTGCGGAACTTCATATTCTATTCTATATATGGTTTCATATGGCAAATTACATTTTACAGTTCCTTTTTCTCCGCTTCTTTTTAATTGATCCGATATGGCTTTGATAGCTGCATCTACTGCATATTGTTTTACTGAGAGATTCTGAGCAACAGATCCTGCATGGACTCTCCAATAATACAATATCTTAGGAATATGGACGATTTTCTCTGCTTTTTCAGTCAATCGCAACACCATATCATAATCTTGACTTCCTTCATATTCTCGTCGATAAAATTCAGTCATATTATCTAGCAACTGTTTCTTAAAAACAACAAAATGACAAATGTAATTATGAGACCTTAATTCATCCTTTCCAAATCCAGACTTACACACAATATCAATTGAATCTTCTATTTTTTTTTCAAACTTCATTTCATCTGTGTATATAAAGTCTGCACTATTCTGTATCTCTTTCATGCATTCATATAATGCTGATTCATGCAAGATATCATCATGATCTAAAAGTCCCAAATATGTTCCTGTTGCCATCTGTATTGCTTTATTTGTATTGCCTACAATACCTTCATTTTCTTCTAATTTTTTATATATAATCCGATTATCTGCCTCCATATATTTCATACATATCTCTCTCACATATTCATGATCCAAGTCGCTTCCATCTGCCAGGCACAACTCCCAATTTGAATACGTTTGCTTTTCCACAGAATCTATCAACTGTATTAAAAAATCTTTAGGTGTATTATAAAGAGGTGTAATAATACTAATCTTCTCTTCACATTCAAACTTAAACTCTTTCTGTTGCTTTCTTTCCTCTTCGTTTATTAAATGATAGTCACGTATAATCTTTAGTTCTTTTTTTAATGTTGCTTCCTTATTCACATAATTTTGTATTGCATTTATCAAACCTTCACGTTTTATCTTGCCAAATATTTTTTTTAATTTATTCTGCACTGTTTTTCTTCCCCTTTAACGTATATTAGCAGTATCTTCTGATACTGCTAATATACATCAATTACACTTTACATTTCAATCTTTTTTGCCCTAATATCATCTTTATTGCTTAAATCCTATTTATCTTTATTTCTATAATTCATTAAGCCTAACTTCTCAATCATCTTTAATGATGCAGAATATAATGAATCAACACTTGTCTCATCTGCCAATTCACCCAGTGAATATTTAGCCACTATTTCTGCATGACCTCCACATTTAAATGAAACAATCGGTACATTCAACAGCACCAGTTCTTGAACAACATATGAAAGAGTTTCATTGCAAATACTTGAAAATACTACAAAATTAATCTTTTTTTCTGTTAGAATTTTTCCAAGTTCTTCCTTATCATAATACCCTGTCGCTTCAAATTCTGTCTCTTTTACCAATGGCCCTATAATTAACGGTTTTACATTATATTCCTTTTTCAACAAATCCATTAATTCTTCAAAAAACTTCGCCCCTTTAGGTACATCATATCTTCCGACAAATCCAATATTAATTGAATCACTATTTTCAGGTGAAGTATAATGTGTTGCGTTTTTACTCAATGTAGAACTATGATAAATCACTTTCCCTGTGTGTTAGAATAGTTGTCAGTGAAAGACAATTACTTTTGTGGTAGTATATAGCTATCACAGGAAGCGAGATTTTCTTTTAGTTGATCAATATATTCTGTTATAACAATGATAATTGTAGCTATTAAATCATTCTGTAAATTCCAATTGTCTACCCTCGAATAATACTTCATTCCGTCAGAAAACCAGTTAACATTGTTAGGAGAGCCAAACAAACGTCCTTCTTTTTTTTCCATACAGTTCAAAATGCAACAATGGATTATAATTTATAATATCTGGATTATTATTCATATACATTTCTGTTGAAAAATATGGAGATGGATCATACCCTAATTTCCATCCGATATTCAAATAGTGACTTACCGCTTCTTCTTTATTTATATGATACATTTCCGAATACCATTCACTATTAAACAAAGATGAATTTTATATCACTTTCTCTACAATAATTACTGGTTCATTTTGTGAATCAGCCCCCCTTTTTAAATTAGTGGCTGATTCATCATATGCAACAATTTTTCTCTTTAATATCTTTTTTAACATTACAAATTTTCCTCATTATCCTACTATTGTCTTGAACACTTCCAGCTCCATGTCATCTGTCATATACTCTTTCATAACTCTTTCATGTGCAGCAACTGCTAATTGATTTCTTAAATCATCATTTTTAATAAACTGCTGCAATTTGTTTGTCCATTCTTCTGAATTTTTGCACAAAAATCCATCTACGCCATCTTTTATTACAGTAGCTAATTCGTTATTCCAACTCGCAATCGTCGGAACTTTCACCAAGGCAGCTTCCATCCACTTATTTTCAGATTTGCATTCATGAAATATCATATTTTCTAAAGGCATTAAATTAATATCCGCTTTAGCTATAAGTTGTGGTAAGTCTTGCCAGGCAACAAACTTAAATGTCTCAATCTGATCTTTTACCTCATTAAATTCTGCTGGTAATTCAATTTGCCCGCCTATTAACAAATGTACATTGACATTTTTTCTCATGATATCAAGTAATTCTTCTTTGATACTTTCAAAATCATCATTATGAGTCTTTGTTCCACTAAAATACCCTAATGTAATATAATCTTTTTCAACCTTATCTACTGTCAATGAAGCAATTGTCATCTCCATACTTGCTACATTTCGATTAACAACCACCATTTTTCCGGGGAACTGTTCTTCTATCACTTTCTTTAAACTTAAAGTAGACACAATATATCCATCACAAAGGGTCATACAGTTTTTAATCAATTTTGTATAGTTTTCGTAATTTCTATATTCTTTTCCTCTCAAAAAACCGGTATCTTTAATATCCTCATAATTAAAAATATAATCATCAATATCATAAAATATGTTTTTGTTCAGTTTCTGTACTTTCTTTTTTAATCTCTTCAGTTTATCAAAATCCGAAATTCTATAAGCAACTACACTATTGTATTGCTTCAAATTACATTTTTTAACATCTTTTATTGATACACACTCTGATGAAATTCCTTTTCGTATCAATTGCTCTCTCAAATGATCAATTCGATACCTCGATGAAAATGTAACTTCCTGAACCACAAAAAGTATTTTTTGAGTATTTATTTTTTTATTACAGCACTCTTTAATAACTTGATTTCTCGTTATTGTCTCATACACAGACGTTGCTGAAATCTTTGGGATAATAATTCCTTTCTTATATTTTTTCACTCGTTCAGCTGGTGCCCCGATGTCAAAACACATAACAGGCATTCCCATCTTCATAATTTCTTCTGTTGTATATGAAAATGTTTCCGGCCATATTGATGGTATCAAAAATGCGTCTATATCGTTTTCTAAAGTCAACCTAGGGATTGATCCTCTTGTATATGCTCCTGTCTGACTAAATACCGGACTATTAATATCAACACATGAAGTTCCAATCAATTTTATCCGTATATCTAAATTTTCTTTTTCAATTCGATCTACTAGTTGTGCAACAATATCTCCACCTTTGTGCTTTGTCAAAACTCCTAAAAGTCCTATATTCAAGGTCTTCGTAGTCTTATTTTTCTTTTCTATCCGTGGCATGTATCCTATTTGATGCGGAATCACTACAATATTCTCTAACATGCCAAATGTTTTTTCAGCAATTTCTTTAGTGCTATTAGAAAATACAACAACCTCATCACAAGATCTTAAAAATGTTTTCCATTCCTCTCTCCATTGTTCCATGGAACCATAATCTAACGCCTGTAATGATTTATTATTTTTCAAGCACTGATTACAAGTCTCACACGATGGCAACTCACAGTATTTATCTTCATTATTAAGTAAATTAATTGTAGGACAAACTGCAAAGAAATCATGGAATAACATTTTTACAGGAATGTTATTCTTTTTAGCTGTTTCTTTTATATTTTTTAATTGCTCATACAATACTGGATAAGTTACTAATTCATTAATCCAAATTTCATCGATACACAAATATTCCAATATCCTTGGTAAATTTTTTGTATCATTATATTGCATCTTTAATTCATCATTTTTCCAATAGTAACTAATTTTAAATAAATCTTTCAGATAATCATAACGAATAATAATAAATTCCTTACCTTCAGCCAGGCATTGCTTCTTCTTATTTTCTAAATATTTAGTTGCCCCTCCTCCAAGTGAATGGTCAAACGCAAGAATAGTTTTTTCTGTTTTATATTTACGTAATAATTCAAACTCTACACTCTGTCTTATATCCTTATTAGGATCCTGTGCACAAAATTTCGCAACATCACTGCTATAAGCCGGATGTTTCTGCAATAACTTTTTCTCATGCTCTTTTAAATATCTTTTTTTATCTTCACTTTTGAAACTTCCACCATGATTATGAAAAACAAAAAGATTCTCTACATGAACATTTTTATATCCTTTTTCTATTGCACGTTGACACCAGTCATTCTCTTCTCCATAACCTTTTCCAAACGTTTTTGCATCAAAATTACCAATTTCCTGAAGAACTTCCCTATTGATTCCCATGCAAAAACCAACTCCGGTTGGCAACTCTTCATATCTTGGCTGTATCTTTTTGAATTCGCTGTCAATCTGTTCTACAGTTAAATCCAAAAATAATTTATTATCATAACCGAATTTAGGAAAACTACAAATTGTACCACAAGTCGTAAAAGGTGTCGTCGATGCTATCTCTTTATTTTCAAATATTGGGAGCATTAATCTTTCAAGCCATTGACTTGGAAGTTCCACATCCGTATTCACAAGTGCAACATGGTTTTGACTAATAGCAAATCCTCTGTTGACCGTCTGAACAAATCCTAAATTTTCTTCATTATTCAATAGTATTACATTATCATTTTCTTTGGCATATGCTTCCAGATAATCTTCAACGCGAGTATCAGGACTTTTATCATTAATCAAAATCAATCTGTAATTCATATCTGTTAACTTTATAGATGTCAACAACTTTTCTAAATACTGATAACCATTGTATACAGGTACAATAATATCAACACTCTGTGCATAATACTCTTTTGGAAATTTGAATATACAACTGTTCTTTTTTTCTAATTTTTCCACAATATCGATTACTTTTTCTGTAGACTCAATTTCTGCAATTCGACCTTCTGCATCTTTACTGCTCTCTTCATCGTTTACAACTTTTCCAAGATGTAATCTATACCTTTTACTCTCATATGTGAAAACAATCCACACGCTATATTCTTTGATATTTTCCACAACTGCCTGTGCATAAAACCCACTTTTTTGAGCATTATCCAACTTTAATTCTTGGTATACATCATTTCTTATAATCCCATATTTCCCCTTTATTGAAAATCTATTTTTACTTTGATCCTCAATCAAAAAATGGACATTTTTTAATTTGTATTTTGATGAACACATCCAACCTTTTATCGTCAAGATGCTTCTGTTCTGACGACACTCATCTACTATATAGTAAATCCCTAATCTTTTTTGTTGTATCTTAGAAAACATTTAATTTCCCTACTTTCTACTAAAAACTTTAGCATAATCCGGTGCTTCCAAAGTTATTGTAGATATATATCCTACTATCACACAAATTACACATAATATAAACGTTAATCCCAAAAAACTATTTTGTGCTAGTTTATTAAATGCCGGACTATTTTGTATTAAATTAGCAGCAACTACAAAATGCCACAAATAGATACCGTATTGATACTTTGAAATAAACATAATACTCTTTAATACTTTTGTATCTTTCTTATATTCATAAGTCCCTAAAAACCATACCATTATACCCAATAGTACTGCTAAAACACTACTCCAAATATAACCGCTTAAACTATCACTATGTCTGTATGATGCCTGCGGCATTATACACCAAACGCATGCAATAATTACAGTAACAATGATAATCAGATATTTAAAAACTTTTTTCACTTTTATTTTGTCTTCATAGCATGCTAAAAACATTCCAATCATAAAATTATCAATCGCTGTAAATAATTGACGACCATAAATAAAATAATATGAATTTTCTATATGCATTTGCTTAAACACAAAATGGAAAATTAATATTTTGCAAGCAACTGTAAATATAATTGATAGTAACAACGTTATTACAGGTTTCCCTTTTACTGCCTTATACAACCAATATGCTATTAAATAAAATTGGAATATCACTCCCATAGTCCACAATACAGTGCTGATTGATCCACATGTAGATGGGAAAAAATTATGAATTAGCAATGCATGCGTTATTATATGCCAGACTCCATCCTTACTGAGCACAAATCCCTGAGAGCCTATAAATATTATAACTAATAATGAAAGATAATACTGTGGTAAAATCCTTACACATCTTTTTTTCATAAACTTCCAATAGTCAAAATAATCTTTTTCTTCCATCCGTTTTATAGACAAAAAAATGCCGTACCCACTGATGATAAAAAACAATGTTACTCCTATTTCACCGCCAACAAGAATCAATCCATGAACAATCGGATAATCTGTGTATCTATTTCCATCAATAAGAACATAAAAATGATATATTAATACTGACATTATTGCAATCGCTCTTGCAATATCAATCCCTTTATTCCTTCTCACTACATTTCTCCCTTGTATTTTAATAATAAAGTCTGACAACCACTTGCCAGGCACTTAATAGCAAAATTAATATATTAGCTATAATCACTCCACTATTATACAATTTTTCTGACATTTTATTTTCTATTTTATTAGATCCAATCATCATAAAAATACCTGCGTAAAGCGGTAAAAGATATCTTGCCTGGCAACCATTTATCGATTCATATCTAACTGGTGTAAATGAAACATATAAAGCTGTTGCTATAAGTATAACAATCCCTATATCTATAATCATTACGCCTGCTTTCACTTTATTATAGCCTTTCCATATATCAACTTTCTTTTTATCCGTAAACACAACAAACCACAATAAAACAAACGAAATTGTTGCAAATGATGATTGTCCCATATAACCAAATGTATTAAAAACCCCCTGTAAATCTGCTTGGAATGACAAATATTGATTTAGCAAAAATTTAATTAATATTTTTGCATATACTACCGGATTCTTCATAATAAAAACGACTTGTCCGGCCGAATTAACTTCTGATCCGCCACGCAAATCACCTACACCCAAAAGTCCTGGTAAAACATACCTAATTCCAAAGTATCCTACAATTATTCCAACTATAATGCATACTGCACTAATACTAATTATTTGTATTCTTGTAAGTTTGTTCAAAAGCAAATAGCAACCATATACACACAGCCATGTTATAATCAGAATAATTAAAAACCATTTAAAACTTATTACCATTTCCAAACATAACGTAAGGCTTAAAGCAATAGTTGTTATTCTAAAAAATATACAATGTTTCCTGTTTTCAAATTTTTCCATTGGCAAAAACAAAAATAATAAAACCAAAGGAAAATAAACTGCTTTAGCCATAAACGCCAATAAATACGATATTAACATAATGGCTCTATCTTTTTTGCACACTTTACCATCTTCTTGCATATTTCCGATAAAATAAGAGGTACCTAACATACATAATCCTGTAATCCAACTATCTGAACTATATACTGACGCCAAAAATACAGAATCCAAAACGCATGCAACTGTAATACATATCATTTTTCCTGATTTCAGTCTTTTAACAGAAAAATAAACCAATATAATATATAATAACATATTCATTGCCGCACCAAGATGGTAAGTCAACATATACGGTATATTTAATGCTCTTCCTATTATCAGTCCCATTGCCGAAGGAATATATGCAACAGCTAAAATTTGCTCTAAAATGTCTGTATTTGAAGTAATCATTCTTCCTTCATCATACATCATCTGTAAATTATTATGAGCAATTCTTAAATTTTCAATACTATTCGGTAATCTATAACCTATACCTGAATGCCAATATATCCAACTATCTGCATAATTTGTTTTTGCACTTAATGCATGGGATACTCCAACTGCTCGCCAATAATGAATAGCTTCATCCCAAGATATTTCTGACTCTGCAGGCATTATCATTACATATAACACTCCAACTATAGCAATTAATATTAAAAACACATATTCTGGCTTTTCTATAATATATGTTTTCAGCTTAACAAAACTATATGCACAAATCATCACTGACACAAAAAATAAACATCTATATTCATTAAATGCCCCGACAGTATTATACAGCAACAAATTATAATGTGATATTACTTTTTCAATTATTATACTCAATAATAAAATTAAAAATAATACACCCCCCGTTTTTAACACATTTTTTCTTTGAGTCTTTAACCTTGAACATAATCTTTCTACTTTTTCTTTTATTAAGTTCCAAATTTTATAATATAAAATTAAAAAACAAAAAACTGCTATTAAACAGCTAATAAAAATCCCCCAAACCACTGTACTAACAACGTATAAATTTTGAGTCATTCTCAAAATAATGTCCCCATCTTGCTCTTCTCCGTTAACTCTAAGCACTCCCCCATGCAATGAATCTATTGAAGAACAATATATCGCATTATTTTCATGATTGGCTTTTATTTTTAGTTTCAAGTTTCTTGTGCCATCTAATTTTTGATTTTCAAGAATGTATTCTCTAAATCCATCATCCCCAATTTCATTGCCATTTTCAGTCCATTTTTGAATTACCTCTCCTGTGTCACTATCACATAATTCAATATTTAATAACAAATTCTTATCAAACAATTCCTTATGATACTTTATTGAAAAAGATTTCAGTGTCCCCGTAGGTTTTATAAGTTCTTGTTCTATTGAATCATTCTGGTTTATATAAAAATCTCTATTAGCATATGAACCATATACTTCTGTATCTTCAAATTTATCTTCCATATTTCCATATTGAATCTTTCCACTCAAAAGCAAAAGCACAAAAGCTATTATTCCAACCATACCGCTAAAAGCAATATATTTCCATTTATTCTTTTTATTACACATTTTAAAGGTATTCCTCACTCTTATCTTCTATTATTTTTCCATTCATTTCTTTTTCGTACAATGCAATCTCTTGTGCTAATTGTTTGACCCTATTTGACATTTTAGATACTGCTATTGTAAGCACAAAAATGATTACTAAAGCAAAACAAAATCCCAGGAAAAACAGCATATTAATAGGGCTAGCCACTCCCGCTTTCGTGGCTAGCCACGTTATTACCTGAGGGAAACAATCCAATATCAATATTGCAATTCCAACACCAAGCCACGTTAACGCATATCGTAATTCCAGTTTTTTTTCACGAATCATATTAATAATTACACAAAAAGCTAAAATTACAATAACACCTACTACAATCTGAACTCTGATATTCATAATTCAGCCTCCTCTTATTTTCTTATCCGCTCAATCAATATTGCCAATGTTACCTTTACCATATAATAAATTGACTTTTTAGGTGATATCGAAGATACCCCACCTTTCCTCTCCAACATAACTACAGGTATCTCTTCAATCTTCATATTCTTTCTTAAAACCGCTACAATACTTTCTGGTTCTGGATAGTCTCTCGGATAATCCTGTGAAAAGATTTCCATAACATTACGTCCTATCATTCTCAGCCCCGATGTTGGGTCTGTTATAGTTTTTCCTGTCAGTACTTTTATTAATCCCGAAAAAAATTTTATTCCCATTCTCCTTGTTATTGATGACTGAAATCCCTTTTTTTCAATGAATCGAGATCCAATAACCATATCTACTCGATGTTCTATCAAATATTCAGCCATTGTACTCAAAAATTCCGGATCATGTTGTCCATCTCCATCAACTTGTACTGCTACATCATATCCATTTTCATAAGCATATTTATACCCTGTTTGAACAGCACCGCCAATACCTAAATTAATCGGTAAATTTACAATATTGAAACCTTTTTCTTCACATATTTTTCTTGTGTTATCAATTGAACAATCATTAATAATTACATAATCAAAATCTTGTGCACTTTTTTGTATTGCATTTACAGTTCTTTCTATATTTTCTTCTTCATTATATGCCGGTATAATAATTATCTTCTTCACACTATTTCTCCTCACATATTTTTTCCACATTACGTGCCACAATGTCCCATGTAAAATTATCTTTGATTCTTTGATATGTAAGTTCTATTCCTCGCTTACGTTTATCCGGATTGTTAATAATATCCATTAACGAATCGTATAATAATTCCTCTTGATTATTTAATATCACACATCCGTATTCATCATTTATTAATAGCTCTTTCGCTCCACCTCTTGCTGTTGTAAGAATATAACATCCACAAGCTGCCGCCTCTAATATAGAAGTTGAAAAGCCTTCCGAAAAAGAAGGCAGACAAAAAATATCTGATTCTGATAACAATGTTATTATCTGTTCAAAGTCAATTCTGCCAACCGGAATAATATGAGAATTTTTTCTTAAATCAATTTCATCCTGCATATCCCCATCACCCGCAATAAATAAATAAATATCTTCTCGTTCTTTATTTATTTTATCCATTACATTTAAAAGGCTCGGCAATCCTTTCTCTTTCAAAAGACGGCCTGTAAATGTGATAACTGTCGCATTTTCTGAAATATTATATTTCTCTCTATACATTTTTTTCATATTTGCCTGTATATTCTTCACTTCTTCAAGATCTATTGAATTATACAAAACTCCCTTTGCTTTGATATGAAAATGTGATAACCATTCATTACATGCACCAGAAACACCATAATAATCTTTGCAAAAAATTTGATCAACTTTGGTTAAAGAATGTTCAAAAACTGCTCCAATACAATCCCAAAATTTATTGTGCACCGATAAATGGCTTGTACCATGATCAAGTGTAATACATTTTGCTTTTATTTTTTTTGCGAGCATCATACCATACAACGAATGTGGATAAAATCTTGTATTCACAATTACCATATCAAACTTCTTTTTTTTCAGAGCTCTATTAATTTTCCAAAATCTCGTATTCATTTTTAATACCGGATATCTTCCAGCTAATAGATTCCAACATGGAACACGATAAACTGGAATTCCATCTACTCGTTCATATTCCGGTAATTTATATACATTTGAAGTAACAATTACAACTTTATTTCCATCTTCTACTAATTTTTTTGCTAAATTATATGTATACCTCTCTACTCCTCCCAAATGTGGAAAATATTGAGCTGCAAATATACAATACATTTTATTTTGATTCATAAATTGGTTCTTCTCCCTCAAATTGAATGATTAATGGCATATGATTTACCCTTTCAGCCTCTGGCGGCATTTTCATATAATCACCATAAATTTTTCTCAATAGTTCATCATTATTAGCTGGAATATTAACAATTAAATCTTCAAACACTATCTTTTTTACTGGAAATAATTCTTTCGCCTTCACCTTATCCTTTAAACATCCTGTATACTCAAAAGATGTTACATATTCACAAGCCTCATCATTGTTATAAGCAGTTGCAACACTTAAATATTTTTTATATAATATTTGCGGTGTGATATGACAAATTTTAAGAACAATATGTATAGTACTGCATGCTAACTGTGCTATCCTTTTTTTCACTCCTCTATATTTTATAACTGGATTAGCTGTCCCAGATAAAAATAACATTTTCCCCCAAAAATTAGCCATTTTCCCTTGACTACTTGCTTTTCGATCGTCATTCGCCACTTTGTCAAACGGAAAAATATCCATAAATATGCACTGTTCACATTTCAAATCCTTTGACATTTCAGAAACAAATCTAGTTCCTTTTCTTTGAATATGTGTCACCGTGCATGCATAACGACCATCTATCTGCGGTGTTAATAACTTATATTCATCTCCCATCTCATTTTCAAATATCTCAAAAAATTTATTATAATCTTCTCGTAGCATTGCAACATCTATATCATCATCCCATGGAATAAAGCCATGATGCCTCACAGCTCCTATAGCTGTCCCATACACCACAAAATAGGGAAGTCCATATTTATCACACACTTCTGAAAAATCCTTTAACATCTTCAACTGTACAGTATGTAATTTTTTCAAAACTTCTGGTTTATATCTTTTCAAATAATCCTTATCTTCCATTTTTACTCCTCTCTCTTGAGGCAGACTATAAATATCACTACTGTCACACATACAAACATAAACATTGAAGATGCATACAGCGATACAGCTCCTAACATTCCTGCTTTTTTTATCAACAAATTCGATACAGCTTTTACATATACCCATGTAATTATATATGCAGTAACCAATAAATACTGTTTTCTAATCACTACAAGTGCATTATCAAATACATATGAAAGAGTGCAAAAGCAGCCGCCTAAAATAACAACTAACAAATGTACTTTATATTTTGATAAATCAATTCCATAAAACAGCGATAGTACTGGAATTCCTAGAATAGCACTTCCCAAAAGTATAATACATGCAACAGCTATTAAGCATGCCAGCATCTTTATTATAATCTGTAGAAATGCTTTCTTTTCCTTTTTGCTCCAAGCAATTGCCATTTGAGTCAATAATGGTCGAAATACTATATATACTAACGTCAATACTGATGCTGGCATAAACAATATATTAAATGCTGTTTGTGTTCCTGCCTCCATCCATTTTTGTTCAATAGCTCTATCAATTACCATTTTAGGCTCATTGTTTATAGACATCATCAAATACGCATTAACAAATAAAGGAAAACCTTCCAATAGCAATCCCATTAGCCAACCTTTATTTTTGATTTGCCCTCGTGTTCTATTCTTCAAAATATCAACAGATTTATTATACCTGATATCAAATAGAAAAAAACAAACACAGTACGCAACCAACAAACTTAAGCTTGAAATCAACAAATCCTGAAAAATAATCAATGTTCCTGAAAAGCAAAGCATAGCCGCGATTATTCTGTACGTCAATGCTTTTCCTGCTAAATCCAATCTTTCTTTTTGTTGAAAAAATCCTTCATATACATCTGCCAAAGAATCCACTGCTCTAAATAAGCAAATAATCAATACAATAGCAGACTTATAAAACGAATATTTCTTTCCAACTATATACAAAACACTCGTAAAAATCATTGCAAATACTGTCACACATCTAAATATAAAATATTGATTAAATTTATATTTTTCTGTAACATCCGTTGCCTGATATGTTCTAATTTGAAAAGTTCCAATTGTAGCCATTAATTGACTAATTGACCATGCAATGCTAAAAATATCTGTCTCCTGATTGTCTAAAATTCTAGTAACAATGGCTAATATTAACATAGACATAAATGCATTTGTCATACTTCCAGCTATGTTCCATATATAAATTGACCTTTCACTCGGTCTAGTATTTATCTTATTCATAAATCATCTTTCACCCTTATGCATTTTTATAAAACAAATACCATGCAAGCCACGCCGGAAAATATGATAATGCTGCTAATATCGGATATGGTGCTCGTTTTATTGCATTCTTTTCTTTACTCATTCTACAACCTACCATGTATAAGATAGTCTGGATAAACCGATCTTTCCAAGTTTCAGCATATTCTATAGTCTGTCTTTTCAATACGACATAACTCTTAGGATTTTCCTTTGTTATTTTTCGAACATTTTTTGTATATCCATCTGGTAAATACTCACAAAAAGTCAACACTTCCGGTAAAACTGCCATTTCATGATCTTCGTCTATTTGACTAAAAACATATCCTTCTCCAATAAACTTTTCCCCTTCTGCCACCCAATATAAATGTTGTTTAAAAAGTGAAGTTCTATATATTAAAGAGGCATCCCCCTTAAATTTCATTTTTCCATAGAGTAACTTTCTAGACACACAATCTAATCCTTCTGGGAAATATGTTCCCAAAGGATTTCCTTCTAAATCACCCTTCAAAGATATAATTCCTGCCACTCTTTCATTATTTCGAACTTGATTCCATCTTTTCAAATGTTTTTCAACACAATCTTCTGCAATAATATCATCTGAATCAACACAAAAAAACAGTTCTAAATCACTATTTAACACACCTGTATTATGTGCTCTTTGTTTTCCACCATTTTCCTGTTTTAAATATCTAATAAAAATCTTCTTCTCTTTAATCCAAGCATCCACAAGCTGCTCTGTTTCATCTGTCGATCCATCATCCACAATCAGCCATTCAAAATGTTGACTAGTTTGTTTACACAAGCTTACATATAAATCTGGTAATTTATACGCACGGTTGTATGTCGGTGTAAATATCGTAATTATTTTATCTTCCATCTTCTCTCCCTAGTAAATATTACATTTTATACAAACGTTTCATATATACTCCTAATAATATGGTCAAAAAATTATACCCTACAATTCTATATACTTTTCTTGCCAATTTAACACTAGGATGTATATCATATTCCAAAAGTACACTACACTTTTTCATTTCTTTTCTATCTTTTTTTACTCGTAAATCTGGAGACAAATATGCCTGAGCCAACCATACAGTATATAAGTATGCTACATATCCAATAATTCCATCACTATACTTATCTCGACTGTTACTAATTTCAAGACAAATATTTTTTACAATTTTCAAATTATCATGCGTAAATGTTTTAGTTGATCTGGAGCCACTTCTTCTTTTTCTATATACATAAATCAAGTCATTACACCAATCCACACTCTTTACATTCAAATACACCTTCAAAGACCATACAATATCTTCACATTCTGTATTCTCATATAAAATAGCATTCTCATCAAGTACCGTCTTTTTTATTACTTTAGATAACACGCCACTATATATCATCCCTTTTGAAAGTATATACAGGAATTTTTCATCATCATTAAGTTTATCAATACATTCTTCCTCTATGACTACTCCTTCTTTTATAAATTCCTCATCTTCTTCCCAATAGGTTCCTGCATTATACATTATTAAATCGGCATAATTCTTCTTAATCCGATCAACAATATGTTCAATATTATCATTGCCATAAAAGAAATCATCACTGTCAACAAACATCACATATTGTCCGTTAGCAATTTCTAAGCCTTTATTTCTAGCAATTCCAGGTCCTTCGTTTTCTTTATATATATATCGAATTCTATTATCTTTTTCCATATAATTTTTACACATTGCTTCGGAGTTATCCGTTGATCCATCATTGACCAATATTATTTCTATATTTTTATATGTTTGCTGACAAATACTTTCTAAACACTGCTCCAAATACTTTTCGGCATTATATACAGGAATTATAACACTTATCAAAATATCTTTTTCTTCCATTGTATTTTCCTTTTATTTTTATATATTTACATATCTTTTTGAGTATAGCATTTTTTTTTTATTATGACAAGTTTCTTCATACTTAAGGGGTCTGGCTCATGCCAGACCCCTATCTGCATTTTCGTAAAAGGTATTCACGAAAATTTTTTTTAGTCTTTGAGTACTCAGCAGTCTTTTTGTTATTGTTGCATGTATTATTAACTATCGCACCCAAACTCCATCTTCACCAAATAAATACTTCACTCCACCTATAGTTCTTTCACCGGTATACAGGCGTCCACTTGCTGATGCATAATACCAGTCTCCCCAACGGAAAACCCACCGATTTTTAATCAAATGGCCATTATCATCAAACATATAGGTATTTCCAAAATTATCCCCCGCATAATCGTCACACATTCTTCCTGCCCCTTCAAAATAATATCCATTCATCCAACCACTTGCCGGAGTTCCATTTACAAAATAATACCAATGATATATTCCATATTCTTTCAGATGATACCAGCCATTTTTAAGTATTGTCTTGACGCCATTTGTATCATAATAAATGTAACTGTCATTTTCTCTGACAATCTTTTCACTTCTCATCATTGGATCAAAATAATATTCTACTCCGTTTATGACCTTTTTCCCCGTAACAAGATTTCCATTTTCCTGATAATACCATTCTCCTTCTTCGTTTAGTTTCCATCCATCGGAGGTATCTAAATAGCCATCTTTATGAATCCAATAATATTTATGTGTTTTATTGCTCCACTGAACACAATTGGACATCATTTCACCTGAAGGACTCCAGAAATAATATGTCCGATTTCCAATTTTCTTTGTTCCTTCTGTATTGAGTGTTCCATCTTCATTAAACCAATACCAGGATCCATCAGGTGATTGATACCAGCTATTCTTCTTAGCTATCTCACCTCGGCACGCACCACTTCCATCAAACTCATATAATTTTCCATCAATTTCTCTGAAAGATAATCTGTTCATAAAGATACTAGAAAAGTAATATTTTTTACCATTAATGGTTTTCCAACCATCCTCAACCAGCATTCCATTTTCTGAATAGAACCAACTTCCCCCGTATCTCTCATAAACCCAGCCATTCTGAACTATGACACCGTCTGCACCTACATAAGCCTCTCTACTAGTATCACCCATTGCTGGAACAATGTCTTCTGTTTGCATTCTTCCATTATCAATATAGTATTTACTATCAAGCCAACCATTATGTGGTTTTCCAGGAGCATCGTAATAATACCATGTTCCATCTGCCAACTGCCATCCTGCAGTTGTTCCAACTTCTGCAACTTTATGTCCATTATCATCAAACACATACGTTCCATCTTCCATCTTAACAACTCCGACAGCCATAATTCCAGATCCATCAAAATAGAAGTTTCCCATCCATTGAGATGTTAAAAGCTTTCCATCTTTTCCTGCATAATACCAGTCAAAACCGTCTTGTGCCCAGCCGTTCCGAACAATCACACCACTGCTTTGAGCAAAATATTTATCTTCATTATCATAAAAAATTCCTTTGGTCATTACACCATCAGTGTCAAACTTATAAAGAGCACCATTTATCTCTTTAAATTCATCTGTTATGATAGTTCCATCTGCCCGAGTATAATACCAGTTGCCATCTACTAATCCCCATTGCGGTTTTGCTGCTATTGCTCCAGAAGCATCTGCATACAATTTTTTATTAACCCAGTTATCATTTTCATCCTTATAATTTGCCCAGAAAGCGCCTGTCTGCATCTCTCCATCCCAGTCAAGATAATAGCTCTTTCCATCTACATTAACTAATGCATTGCATACAAGTCCACCATTCTCATCAAACCAGTACCATTTCTTCGTCTGATTTGAGTGATACCAGCCTTTCGCTTTTACAACCTGACCGTTTGGTTCTGCCAAATATGCAGAATTTTCAACCACGAACTTACCTGTGTCCATAGAGCCATCCGATCCAAAATGGCACTGAACTCCATTAATCATTTCAAATGTATTACTCAAAGTCTCTCCATCTTTATAATAATACCATTTTCCACTAGCCTGCTGCCAGCCAGTTTTACTTGCTGTATCCTTTACTGTCAACACACCCTTTTCATCCGCCTGATACAGCACACCATCAATCAATACTGTCTGATTAACTACCAATTCTCCAGCCTCGTCAAAGTAATAGGATACTCCAGCCTGCTCTAATAATTTGTCAAAATACCGGAAATAATCTTCTCCATAATAAGTATTTTCGTCCCATCCTTTACACAGGTGTCCTTTATCGTCCGCCTTTATATACCCAGAAATCCATATTTTCTTTTCATTGTCCCAGTAGCTTATCTGTGTTTGTCTGGACTTATATACAATTCCATCATCATCAAAATAGTACCCATATGTACCATCTTCATCTTCGATTTCGACAATTGCACCAGTAATCATCTCACCATTTTCATAATAATAAGAATTACCATCTTCATCCGTGTACCAGCCATCTTCTTTAACTTCAGCCTGTCCCTGTGCATCATCTTCTGACGGAGCTGCCTGAGTCTTTTCCTGATTTGTTTCATCCTGAACAGCTTCTGGCTCGCTCTCCCGCTGTTCCAGTTCAGTTGCCGATTAAGCTACTTCTTCCTGCTGTTCTGCGCTGTCACTTTCTGCCTCATTCTCTGTTACCGCATCCTTCTGCTCTTCGACCGGCTGAGTTTCTTCAACCTCTGTCATAGCTTCTGTTGCCTGTGTGTTCTCTGCATTTTCTGCTGCCATTACAGGAAGTGCTGTATTCGCACTTAATGCAACTGCACATAATAATGCACATACTTTCATATTTTTCACACAATCGCCTCCTCATAAAAGAATTTTATATACTATATATTGTATCATCATTTTATTTATCAAAAGTATCTTTTTTTCAGCATTTTTACTATATTTCAGGCAAAAAATAAGCGAAGTGCCCTATTGGCACCTCACTTATTTATATTTGACTTATTATTAATTCATTCTATTTATTATAGACATAATATTAAAACCATAACTTTCTCCACTTGCCCAGCCATAGCTATCTCCTTTTGAATTAACGTTCGGATTTTCCTTCTGTCCAAGCCATTCTACATATGGTGCAGTTCCTCTTGTCACCATATTGAACCTTGGATCAACACAACTATTATTAAGTGTTTCTTTTGATGCATATGCTTTTAAATGTTGAACTTGAGCCCGAAGCCCAGTTCTAACATCCGAAAAGATTGCACACCCTCCTGGTGCATTTCCATCCACTGCTCCAATTCCGCCAAAATTGAACTGCCATACCTGTACAATTCCTCCATACTTAAGATAGCCTGTCTCTAGCATAGCCTGTGCATACATAATCTCTGGTTTTATATTTTCTGCTACAGCTTCATCATAAAGAATTCCACAAAATGTAACTATATCTGGTGCTCCACCAACAGCCAACGCCTCACTCGGATATATTGCATTGCTTTTTACATACTGGTTTACCATCTTCTGTACAACTATTGCTTTGTCAGTTCCCATCATACTGGTTCCCATAATACTGGTTACTCCGGTATAAGTCAACGCACCTTCAGGTCCATTTTTGTTTCCTTTTTTATTCATGTAATACCATGTCCCATTAATCTGCTGATAACCTGTAAGCATAGCTCCGGAACCGCTGAACCAATACCAATAATCACCAACTTTACCCCAGCCTGTCTGCATCTTTCCAGTATTGTTATCCAAATAGTACCACGTACTTCCAAGCGGTAACCAGCCTTTCACCAACTTACCGCCCGATACATAATACCATGCATTTTCTTCATAATTCCAGCCATCCTGTAACACTGTTTGACATTTTCCATCAGTCCCAAAATCATATGGTTTCCCATCTATTACGCGATAACCTGTAACCATCGCTCCGCCAGCCTCAAAATAGTATCGAGAACCGTTAACTGTCTTCCAGCCGGTTACCATTTTCCCATCAGATTCCAGATAATACCATGTGTTTCCAAGTTGTAACCAACCAGCCTTCATTGTCCCTGAGGTATTAAACCAGTACCATGAACTATCGATATATTTCCAACCGGTCTGCATTTTTCCTGCTTCATCAAAATAATAAGTCTGTCCATTAATCTGATTGAAACCAGTTGCTTGTGTCAAATCTTCTTTTGTGTAATACCAGATATTACTCTTAAGATACCAACCGCTAAGAATTCCTCCACTTGTTCCAAATTTATATATTTTCCCATCTACAGTCTGTTTTCCAGTATACATATTTCCTGATGATCCAAAATAATAGGAGTAAGAACCTACTTTTTTCCAGCCAGTTACCATTTTTCCATCAGATTCCAGATAATACCATGTACTTCCAAGTTGCAACCAACCAGTTTTCATTGTTCCTGAACCATTGAACCAGTACCAGTTATCATTGATATATTGCCAGCCTGTTACCATTTGCTCTTTATCATTAAAATAATAGGTTGCATTTCCAATAACTTTAAACCCTTTTGCATAAGTTCCATCTGCATTCAACCAATACCATCGGTTATTCTGAGATATCCAGCTCGCTAAAACTGCTCCACTACTGCTGAAACGATATAATTTCCCGTCAATCGTCGCATTGCCAGTACACATAGCTCCTGATTTATTAAAATAATATGTAACGCCGCCTATTGCCTTCCAACCGGTTACCATTTTCCCATCAGATCCCAGATAATACCATGTACTTTCTAAATATAACCACCCTGTCTTCATAGCTCCTGAACTATTAAACCAGTACCATGTATTATCAACAAACTGCCATCCAATCTGCATTTTCCCTGTTCTGTCAAAGTAATAAGTTTCTCCATCAATCTGAGTCATACCAATTGCAGGTGTCAAATCTTCTTTTGTATAATATTTTCCTCCATTTTGAGAATACCAGCCAGTAAGAATTCCTCCACTTGTTCCAAAATCATAAGTTTTTCCGTCAATTTCATGTTTGCCGGTATACATTGCTCCGTCCATATCAAAATAATAAGTATAACTTCCAATCTTTTTCCAGCCTGTTGCGTAATTTCGATCTGACTGCATATAATACCAAATTCCATCCCGCTCAATCCAACTGTCAATAAGATTTCCCTCTGAGCCAAAATTATACATCTTACTGTCAATAGTTTGAACACCTGTATACATTGCTCCTGACCCATCAAAATAATACCAATGATTGCCTATATTCTGCCAGTCAGTTAACATTTTTCCTTCAGCGTCCATATAATATTTAGTGCTACCAACTGTTAACCAACCTTTATGCATTGCTCCTGATCCGTCAAAATAATACCATATATCATCTATTTTTTTCCAACCAGTTGCCATCTGACCTTCTTCATTCAGATAATATTTTACTCCATTCAAATCAAGCCAGCCAGTCTTTCGATAACCATCTTTTCCAAAATAATACCAATATCCACCGATATATACCCATTTATTTGCCGGCCACGTTCCATCCGGATACCGGAACCACCAACCATTTTCATAATGAATCCATTCTCCTTTTACAAGTCCAAAATAATTAGCAATTCCTGCCGCATCTGCCTGTCCCAATTTTTTCAGATTTGCTTCACTTGACAAAAACGCTGCATCGGATGCGTTTGTCACAAATGCATGTTCAATAATAATTCCCGGGAATCCTGCTTTTTTGCTTCCTCGAATTACAGCATAATAATCAGCCAGACTACCATCTGCATATGTATCTCCACTTTCTGAATTACGTATTCTAACCTCATTATCTTTCAAGCCTAAAGCTACTAATTGTGTTAGTACCTGTGACGCAAGATCCTTCCCCTGGCTTCCGATATCGCTACGATAGCTCTGGTTCGGATAAAAAACCATAGCTCCATTCGCACTTGCTCCTGCTGAATTTAGGTGAATACTTACATATACATTCGCTCCTACACTTTGTGCATAAGCAACTCTTTTTGCATTATCATCTGCTGGCTTCTTTGTTCCTGGATACGGGCAAGCTTCACTGTTTCTTGTCATATATACAGTCACACCACTATACTGTTGTAATTCTTCTTTACAGTACTGTGCAATCTTAAAATTCAAAGTTTCTTCATGAAGTCCATTAAGTCCTGGCGCTCCAGCGTGTGTAGAATCATGACCAGGATCCAACACCACTACTACATTACGTGTCCTTGACTGGGTGCTGATTCTTGCCTTTCCACTATTCAATTCTTCTTTCTGTTCAGTAATTGCTTCTTCAATAGAATTTGCTGATGTCTGATTACCTTCTGCATCAAAAGTAACTACATCGATATCTGCAGTTGTTGAATCCTCTGTTTCCGAATCCACAACCTCAGCATCCGCAGTGGATTCTACTTCAGTATTTACTCCATATTTTGCTTCAATACCAATCTTTGCCAACTCTACTGTATGTACTTCTCCATCTACCACATAGGTCAGTGAATCTAAAATATAGACTCCTGTCTCCGCACTCTCTTCATAGGATATCTTAAACAGCATTGCATGATCTTTATATTCAGACACGTCAGCCTGATATGTCTTTCCATCAGACTCCCTGTGATAAGCAAGCGTTGCTGATTCAACAACTGTATTCTCATCTCCTACTGATGCCACAATGCTCTGAATATCTCCCTGTTCAATATACGGCTTATCAACCACAAGATAATTCAGTAAATTCTGTGTTTCTTCACCTGCTGATTCAGATTCCATAACAGGCTGTGTACCCTGTACATCTTCCGTACTCTGCACCTCTTCTGTATTCTCTGCATTCTCTGAATTCTGTACAACTTCTGGTGCTTCATTCTCACTTTCTTCTGCATTCACCGTCTCCTGCATTGTTGTACTTTCTGCTGCGTATATCGCCTGCGCCGGCACACTGAACACCATGACTATTGCAAGCAATACGCTAATTATTCTGCTTCTTTTTTTCATTTTTTCCCTTTCTTCAAGCTAAATACTTTCTACTACAATATACTCCCAATTTTTATCCTCGATTAGTATATCACATATTCTTTTAAAATCCAATCATTTCATTGTTCTTATATAATCCAGTACCTGTTCTGCACTCTTTCCTTTCAGTCCCTGCGAATCATATATTGCCCCGGGATTCTGCCAGGAAAACTTTGTTCCATATAAATACGTTGAAGCTTTTACACTTTGCCTTCCTTCTTTTCCAAAGCAATTCCACCATTCTGGATAATATTGTTGCATAAATGTCTGTGCCAGCCTTGAAGCCTGTGAACTACCACTGCCATTTACAGTTCCGCTCATCTGTACACCTCCATTTGGCGTACTGTGTAATATAAGAACACTTCCATCCTGGCACTGTCCCAGACAGAGGAAACAATGCCCCTTAATACTCACAATATCTCCCGGATAAAATGTACTTCCAGGTGTACACGCAGAAGCATTTCCAAAACCATACCCGGCTATTGCCCCGGCAATATTCGTTGATGTAGTCACATATCCATTACTGTCTTTTCCATATTGTATAGAATTGTACATGAGCCACCCTATATAGCCCGAACAATCCAATCCCAGAAAACGGTAATCTCTGTTTCCCTTTTTCCATGCAGTCTGCCCTGGTTTGTAGGAATAATTATTTTTGTTGTCTCGAAAATACTGTTCCCATTGTGGCCAAACTCCTATATAAAGTGATGTCTCTCCCGATCCATTATCTGCCTCATTCCAACCGCCTCCCCACACATACAATGTTTTTCCGACTGGTTTTAACGCATTACTGATTACATTAGAAATATCTGTTTCAGCCATTGCTCCTCCCTGATTGAAATAATATCTTAACCCATTGATGTCTTGTCGTCCTGTCACCATCTGCCCTGAGCTATTCATATAATACCAGACTCCGTTAAGCTTTTTCCATCCAGTTATCATATGTCCATCCGGTTCCATATAATACCAAAAACATCCTACCAACTGCCAGCCGCTTTTCATTGCACCATCTGTTGACATATAATACCAGTTTCCGTTGACATATAGCCAGTTTCTAACCATTGCTCCGCCTGGATTAAAAAAATACCAAGCATTATTTATCTGCTTCCATCCGCCTTCTGTCATTTTACCATCTGCTGGCTCCATATAATACCAATTTCCATTCACATACCTCCAGCCAGTTGCCATGCTTCCTCCCGAATCTGTATAATACCAACCTTCCGTTTTTCTTATCCAGCCTTTCAGCATACTACCATTAGAATCGAAGAAATACGTTTGACCTTCAATTATCATTTCACAGTCTTTCATCGTTACACCGGGATTTTCTGTGTCTGTTGGATTCAGATAATACCAGTTCCCATTGACATATTTCCATCCAATTACCCGTTCACCTGATTCCTCATAATAATACCAATTTTCATCTTCCAGAGACCACCCCTCTCTTGCCTCTGCCTTCACCACCCAGAAAGCAAAAAGCAACAGAACTGCTCCTATATAAGATATGATCCACATCCTTCTCTTCATTAATTTACCTCTCTTCCATTTCTTTTTCCGTTCTGATTCTGATAATACTTATCATATCCCACCACCTTTTTCTTTTCAAGATTTCTTACTCTTTTTCATAAGATAATTCAACTAATTCATTACTTACTATTGACATTTCTTCTACGCGAGCGTACAATTCACTTATGTTCACGAACAAAAAAGGAGGCTAGTACATGAACATTCAAGAGTGTGATATTTTGAACAACATCATATCTTTTCCTTATACAAATCAGAGAAGACTTTCTGAGACATCTGGTCATTCTCTCGGAGTTGTTAATCGATCTATTAAAAATTTACTTCAGGAAGGGTATATAAATGAAGAAATACAGCCAACTAAAAAAGCTTTGGATATGATACATGCATCCGCACCTAAAAACGCAATTATTCTGGCAGCGGGTTTTGGAATGCGTATGGTTCCAATCAATACAGAAGTTCCAAAAGGACTCTTAGAAGTACATGGAGAGCCATTAATTGAACGTCTCATCAAACAACTCCATGAAGTGAATATTCACAATATCTATGTTGTTGTAGGTTTTATGAAAGAACAATACGAATACTTGATAGATGAATATAATGTAGAGTTAGTTGTAAATTCAGAATATGCTTCGAAGAACAATCTTCATTCTTTGAAACTGGCATCTGATTATTTATCCAATTCATATATTGTTCCTTGTGATATTTGGTGTGATCAGAATCCATTTTCCAAGCATGAACTTTATTCCTGGTACATGGTCAGTGACTTAATAGACAATGACAGCTCTGTACGTATCAATCGCAAGATGGAATTAACAACCATTTCTCCTTCTTCCGGTGGAAACTCCATGATTGGTATCAGTTACTTGCTCAAAGATGAAGCTTCCATTGTACAGAAACGACTACAAGAATTAGATAAAGATTCCCGCTACGATGGAAGTTTTTGGGAGGAGACCTTATACGACCACGATAAGATGATCGTTATGGCAAGGGAGGTACTCTCTTCTAATATTGTAGAAATCAATACTTTCGAGCAGTTGCGTGAATTAGACAGCAATTCTAATCACTTGCAATCTGATGTTCTGCAAATTGCTGCTGATGCGCTCCATACAGAGCCTGAACAGATTACAAACATTACCGTCCTGAAAAAAGGCATGACAAATCGTTCTTTCCTGTTTGAATGTGGTGGTTTTAAACACATTATGCGTATTCCAGGTGAAGGAACCGATCAACTGATTAACAGACGTGAAGAAGCACAAGTTTATCATGTTATCCAAGATAAGCATCTCTGTGATGACATTGAATATATTAATCCGGAAAATGGTTATAAGATTACAAAATTTTTAAACCACGCAAGAGTTTGTAATCCAAATGATCAAAATGATGTGCAAAAATGTATGAATCGGCTCCGTCAATTTCACGAAATGCATTTATCAGTTGACCATGATTTCGATATCTTTGGTCAAATGAATTTTTATGAAAATCTCTGGAATGGGAAACCTTCTATCTATAGAGATTATCAGAAAACAAAAGACAATGTATTGTCTCTAAAATCTTATATTGATGCACATATTGCAGAAAAAGTATTAACTCATATTGATGCAGTTCCTGACAACTTCCTGTTTGTCACAGATGACCAAGGTCAGGAAGATATCCGGCTTATTGATTGGGAATATGCTGGAATGCAAGATCCTCATGTTGATATCGCAATGTTTGCTATCTATTCGCTTTATAACAAAGAACAGATTGACGAATTAATCGGAATGTACTTTACTGAAGGCTGTAACAAAGAAACAAGAATTAAAATCTATTGTTACATCGCTGCTGGTGGACTTCTTTGGAGCAACTGGTGTGAATACAAGCGCAACCTTGGTGTAGATTTTGGAGAATATTCTTTACGCCAGTATCGATATGCTAAAGATTACTATAAAATTTTTATGGAGGAGACAAATGAAGGTAGATAATGCAATTATTATGGCAGCAGGAACATCAAGTCGTTTTGCGCCATTATCATTTGAAAGACCCAAAGCATTAATCGAAGTCCGGGGAGAAATCTTAATCGAACGACAGATCCGCCAACTTCGAGAAGCTGGAATTGAAGAGATTGTTATAATCACTGGATATATGGCAGAACAATTTGAATATCTGAAAGAAAAATATAAAGTAATTCTCATTCACAATCCGGATTATTTAATCCGTAACAATAATTCCAGTATTTATGCCGCCAGAAATTATTTAAAAAACAGCTATATCTGTTCCTCCGATAATTATTTTCTGGAAAATCCATTTGAAACTGACGTTGACGCCAGCTACTATTCAGCAGTGTACATAAACGGAAGAACTGAAGAATGGTGCATCACCGAAAAGGACGGTATAATACAAAATGTTGTTGTCGGCGGTAACAATTCTTGGGTAATGCTTGGTCATGTATTTTGGTCACAAGAATTCAGTAAAAAGTTTTTATCAATCCTTGAAAATGAATATAACAATCCAGAAACCGCTGATAAACTGTGGGAATCCATTTATATTGAACACATTGCCGAACTTCAAATGAAGATTCGTAAATATCCATCGGATTTCATTTTTGAATTCGATACTTTGGATGAACTTCGAATTTTTGACCAGTCGTACACAACAAACACCCGGTCAGAAATATTAAAAAAAATTGCTACTAATTTAAGTATCAACGAAGGGCAGATAAAAGAAATAAAAGCTTTTAAAGATAATAATAACGCAGCAGCAGGTTTTACCTTTCATGCTGGACAGAACTATAAATATTATTATGCCACTCAGAAATTGGAGGAAATTTAAATGAACAAATTAAAAAGCAGTAGAATAGACTGGTTAGTTACCTTAGCGCCATTTATTATAATTATGGCATTGGCAGGTGTACTCTTCGCCTTCCCAGACGCATCAAATGATATTATCAGCAAAGTCCGATATTTCTTTGGGAACACAATGGGAATCTATTATTTAATTATTGGTATAGGTGTATTAGTGATTTCCATTTTCCTATCCTTTTCCAAATATGGAAATGTAGTTCTTGGCAAGCCAAATGAAAAACCAAAGTATTCTTTTTTTGTGTGGGGAAGCATGATGTTTACATGTGGTCTGGCAGCAGATATCTTATTCTATTCATTTGCTGAATGGGTCATGTATGCAACAAATCCTCACCTTGAGGAACTTGGTTCAGTCACGGAATGGGCTGGTGTTTTCCCACTGTTTCACTGGAGCTTTATTCCATGGGCATTTTATCTTGTACTTGCAGTTGTATTTGGATTTATGCTGCATGTTAAAAAAAGAAATCGACAGCGCTATTCTGAAGCCTGCCGCCCGATTATTGGAAAACAGGCCGATGGAATTCTCGGACGTATCATTGACTTATTTGCATTGTTTGCACTTTTAGCTGGTACAGCCACTACTTTCAGTGTAGCTACCCCACTTTTAGCTGCAATTATTGTAAAATTATTTGGCATTACGCTTAGCAGAACTGTTGTTACAATTATTATTCTTCTTATCACCTGTGTTGTATATACATATGCTGTATTACATGGATTTAAGGGAATCAGCTTTTTAGCTAAACTCTGTATTTACCTTTTCTTTGGTCTTTTACTAATTGTTTTAGTTACTGGAGGACAGGGAAAATTTATTGTTGAGAATGGTTTCCAAAGTTTAGGAATAATGTTTCAGAATTTTATTGGATTATGTACCTATACTGATCCGGAACGTACAAATAACTTTCCTCAAGATTGGACCATTTATTATTGGGCTTACTGGATGGTATGGTCCGTTGCAGCTCCGTTTTTTATCGGAAATATCTCACGTGGAAGAACCATTAAACAGACAATTCTTGGAGGATATGTTTTTGGCGTTGGTTCAACAATCATAAGCTTTATTGTGCTTGGAAATTACGGTCTCGGAATTCAGACAAGTGGAGCCACAGATTTTATTGCACAGTATGCTACAGATGGAGATCTCTATGGATTGATACTAAATATTATCGATACAATGCCAATTTCAAAAGTAATTCTTGTAATCACTGTTTTATGTATGATTGCATTTTATGCAACCTCATTTGATTCAATTGCTTATACAGCAGCTTGCTATAGCTACAAAAAACTTGGAGAAAATGAACATCCTCATAAACTAATTGAATTACTGTGGTGTGTATTATTAATAGTACTTCCAATTGCACTGGTCTTCTCTGAAAGTTCCATGAACAATATACAAAGCATCAGCATTATATCAGCATTTCCGATTGGAATTATCATGATAATAATGATTGCAGGATTCTTTAAAGATATTAAAACATATGTAACTACAGGCAAATAATAACACCCCGATTATAAAAAGAGCCTTTCATAAAAAATATGAAAGACTCTTTTTCTTATAGGTTAAAATTAATAAATAACTACTTTTGTTCCTCTTGGGATATTATCATAAATCCATTTTGCATTATCAATCTGAAGTCGTACACATCCATGTGAAAGCGGAATACCCACTCTTCCATCCATCAAAGAACCATTATATTTACTGTAAAGTACACTGTGGAATAAATAATTTCCATAGAACTGTGTATACCAATAACATCTGGCTGATCCAGAATCAAAATAATATCCTTTCCCCTGTACTGTAAATGTTCCAGAAACAGTTGGAGTAGATGCTTTTCCAGGCGCACAATCCCAATACATAATATTATTCCATGCACCAAATCTTCCTGCATATACAGCGACTTTACATGCTGCCCGATCAACTAAAATCAAATAGTTTGTATTGCTATTATAAGCTTGCGCCATTTGATACATCTCCGCCTGCTTGTCTGTTAGCATACTACCATCAATCTGTAATTGCCAACCATCAATTGACGTAGCTCTCGCCATGGCACCATAAACTCCACCATGTGAATCATTTTCATAGTAGAAATAATACCATTTATTTCCAATCCACTGCCAGCCAGTTCGCATTAATCCATCACTCGAAAAATAGTACCAATTACCATTAACATACGACCAATTAGTTACCATGGAACCGTCACTATTAAAGAGATAATAACCATTATCGAATTTCTTCCAACCCCCTGGTATCATTTTATTATTATCCTGTGGATCTAAATAGTACCAATTATTATTTACATATTTCCACCCCGAACAAATTTGGCCAGAATAATTATCATAATAATACCACTCTCCACTATTAGACATATACCAGCCCGCGCGCATATCACCGTTAGGATTAAAACTATATTTTTCTCCTGCAATTACCTTATCTTGTCCCGATACCATTAATCCTGGATATTCTTCATTGTTTCCGTCTAAATAATACCACAAATTTCCAAGATATAACCAACCTTTAATTGTTCCATATTCCCGTGCATAGTACCAACCTTCTGGTTCCAATATCCAGCCTGTCCGCATTGCTCCGCCATTCGCAAAATAATAGTCACAACCAGCTATTGTTTTTTTAGTGTTATTCAACATTAAATATGGATGTTCGGTATTACTTCCGTCTAAATAATACCATGCTCCATTCACATATCTCCAGCCGTTCGCAAGTGCTCCGCTTCCATCCGCATAGTACCAACCTTCCGGTTCCAATATCCAGCCTGTCCGCATTGCTCCGCCATTCGCAAAATAATAGTCACAACCAGCTATTGTTTTTTTAGTGTTATTCAACATTAAATATGGATGTTCGGTATTACTTCCGTCTAAATAATACCATGCTCCATTCACATATCTCCAGCCGTTCGCAAGTGCTCCGCTTCCATCCGCATAGTACCAACCTTCCGGTTCCAATATCCAGCCTGTCCGCATTGCTCCGCCATTCGCAAAATAATAGTCACAACCAGCTATTGTTTTTTTAGTGTTATTCAACATTAAATATGGATGTTCGGTATTACTTCCGTCTAAATAATACCATGCTCCATTCACATATCTCCAGCCATTTGCAAGTGCTCCACTTCCATCCGCATAGTACCAACCTTCCGGTTCCAATATCCAGCCTGTCTGCATCGCTCCACTTGCATCAAACACAAACATATTTCCATTAATTAATTGATGTGTACTTTTACTCATAACTCCCGGCTTGCTAATATTATCTCCGTTAAAATAATACCACACATTTCCGATATAACGCCAACCTGATGCTCTTGTTCCATTCAAGTCGTAATAATACCAGTCCCCTTCTTTCAAAAGCCAACCAGGAGTTGAATTTGAAGGAATTTCAACATTTTTTTCTTCTAAGCTTTGAACTTCATCACTCTGGTTTTGTTCCTTTAAGTTTGGGACTCCACTACTCTGATTTTGTCCCTCAACCTCTATTTTTTCTTCTGATTCTTTTTCTGATGATACTTCTTCTGATGATACTTCTTCTGATGATACTTCTTCTGATATCTTCACATCCGATTGATTATTTTCTACTGACTCTTCATTTTCAATCAGATTCGACTGTTCATAATCCACACTTTCAGATTCATCAATGTATTCTTCCGCAAATGCATAAATTACATTTGATGGTGCACTAAGCACAACAGACAAAACTATCAAAACAGCCATCTTCTTAAATACCCTCATCCTCTTCATATTTTCTCCTTTCAGCACAGTTTCTGCACAATTATTTAAATACAGTGTATCACAATTTTCTGATAACTGCGAGTTATTTATCTACTTGTTTTAAATACAAATAGTCTCTGCCCCAAATAATTGAACACTACAAATGCTCCCATTCCTACCAACATAGATAAGTTATCTTGCACAACTTTGTTCTCGCTACTCAAAATCCATGATACCATTGGTTTTGCCAGACCATATGCCAGCAAATAGCAAATCGTAATATTAACTACAAATATTCCCACCTGTCTCCAGGATTTTTTCTTATCCTGAAAGGTAAAATATTTATTTAAAAAGTAACTCACAATACTGCCCACAACATAATTGGATGCTGACGATACCCAGTAATTCAGATGGCACAGATTATATGCTACGAACATTACTGTTGTCCCCACAAGTGTGTTTATAATTCCAACTAAAATAAATTTCCAAAAAGTCAAGTCTAAATACTGTTTTATATTTTTCATCTTTTATTGCACACTTCCCCTCCCTTCTCCGAGGACATACTGCTGTCCATCTGTGTTTACAGCATATACATGTATATGATACTCTCCCAATACAAAATTAAAATTGGCAATGTTCACATTTGTCGAATATGTCCCATCTTCGTTCTGTGGTAACTCCACCCATTGCAAATCACTCTGATCTTCGTTGTGCCAAACCACTGCTGTTACAGCTGCAATACTGTCATCATTTGCAATATTATAAGCAATAACAGGTAACGCCGCGGTATGATAATCATACTCTCCGACTGCTATTTCACCTGTTGGCACTTTTCCTTGTCTTAATAAAAATTCCTCGCTGTTTATATCTTTAATTCCAAATACTTCTTATCATTTCAGGTACTTGTTTCACTGTGCTTCTATGATAAAATTCTTTTTACTCCACAAACACCTGTTAAACTTCCATGATTATACCACACACTGTATTTTCCCGCAATAAAACATATCCAGTGAATGTCTTTTTACAATCGCTGGATATCATGTCCCTCTGCCTTTATTCTGCTTCCGCCACTTACCTTTTCAAGAATGCCTCGGCATTTCGGCTGTGGTTTGATCGCAATGTTCCGCCCTTTGTGATCTTTTTTCGGTTTCCAGTCTCTTCCCACCAGGTCGTCCAATGATACGTCAAAATAATCTGCCAGTGCACATAATTTGTATATGTCCGGCAGTCTCTTGTCTGACTCGTATCTTGTGTATGTAGAACGGGCGACACCGATGGCGTCTGCAATCTCTTCCTGTGTATACCCTCTTCCGATTCTTTTAATCTTAATGTTCAATCCTACTTGCATGCTGTCACCTGTTTTCTCTTTCGTCAATTTATGAACCAAATCCTCTGGCACTGCGTGAACTACCCATTGTCTTAAGCCAATGGGCTTCCTGCTTCATCGACCTCGTAACCTACTATCTCCACAGGCGTTAATTGGGGCAGTCCCTGCCCTATATATTTCTTTATGCTATTTGTCTTAATCCTTCTGTCAGTATATTTTTCGCAGCATTGATATCCCTGTCATGTTCTGCTTTGCATTTCGGACATATCCATGTCCTCACTGACAAATCTTTTGTATCTGGATTCTGATACCCACAAACAGAACATAATTGACTACTAGCATAAAATGTATCTATTTTGATGTATTTCCTGCCATTCCATTTTGCCTTATACTCTAACTGTCTTGTCAGCTCATACCATGATACATCACTTATGGCTTTTGCCAGATGATGATTTTTTACCATGTTTTTTATCTGTAAATTCTCTGAAACTATCACTTGGTTTTCGCTGATAATCTCATGTGAAACTTTATGTAGATAATCTTTTCTTATATTCCTTATTTTCTCATGGCATAATGCTATCTTTTTCTTTGTTTTATAATAGTTCTTACTTCTCTTTCCTTTATGTGACAGTTGCCTTTGCAACTTTACAAGCTGTTTCTCGTATTTTTTTATAATTTTTAGATTCTCATATACCTTCCCATCGGAAGTAATACATAAATCTTTAATTCCTAAATCGATTCCTATGTTATGATTTGTATGTGCCAGTTCCTTATGCTCCGTTTTTACAAGTATGGACACATAGTATTTTCCACTGGAAACCTGCGAAATGGTCGCTGACTTAATCTGCCCACTATATTCCCTGTGTAACCTTGCTTTTACCGCTTTTAATTTTGGCAATTTTATCTTCCCTGTCTCAAAATCTACCGCAATATTTCCATTTGTGAAGTTTGTTGTGTATGATTTATGGTTATCGTGTTTGCTCTTGAATTTCGGATATCCTGCATGCTCCTTAAAGAATTTTTGATATGCAGCGTCCATGTTATAGATTGCGTTGGTCAGAGCAAATTTATCTATTTCTTTTAACCATTCATAGTCTTTCTTTAATTCTCTGTTACAGTAATTATTACAATCCGTTTTACTAACTGACTTTTTCTCTTTCTCGTATATTTCTTTCCGATATGCCAATGTCTGATTGTAAACAAAACGGCAACAGCCAAATGTTTTTGCAATCTGAATTCTTTGTTCGCTATTAGGATATATCCTGTATTTATATGCTTTTAACACCCACTGTCGCCACCTTCCTACCCTTGATTTTCTATATATTTTCTCAACATCTCTTCTGAAACATTTCCTACACTGCAGACAAATTATCCGTCCAAAAAGTATGTTCTTTCCAGAAATGTTTTCGTAGATAATCCGGATATCTTTTCCAAATATGATATGTTGTATAACTCTTCATCAGATTTACTATTTTACTGATAGACATTGTTGGTTCTGTTTCTATCATGTAATGAATATGATCTTTATCTGTCTCCATATATCTGATAATGACTTTATGCTTTTGACATATCTCACAAGAAAACTGCTTTATATCATCTGATATTTGTTTTGACATCAGCAATTCTTTCTATACTTGCATACGAAAATAATATGATACTGTAACAAATATTTGTGTCTGTTTTTTGATTTCCACGTTCCCATAACGCAAGTATAGCACAAACCTCCGCTTCCGGCTACCTTACCCCACCGTCTAAAGCCAGTGGGATTGCGGTAGCCCTATTTCAATTATAACATTTTGTCTCATAATACGGAACTATTCTTTTTCTAGTTTAAATGTTGCATACCTATTCGTTTTTGTTATAATAAGGTGAGATTTGTTGAAAAGGAGGGGTTTTTTTGGTTCCTTTATCTGGTTCTGATGTCTCAGCACAGGATATTGAACAGCTGCTTCGGACTCTTGGTGCTTCTCCGGTCTATGCCGGCTTTACGCCAGCCGTAACAGCTCTTCAATATGTTCTGGCGGACCAACAGCTGTTGACATCTCTTACCACCAGACTTTACCCAAAAGTTGCCGAATCCTGCGAAATTGCGCTTCCTTGCGTTGAACGGAATATCCGTACAATGATTGCAGTCATCTGGGAGAAGAACCAATTTTTATTCCAGATTGTTGTTGGATATCGCATGACCGCAAGACCATCTGTCGGAGACTTTTTAGCCAGCCTTTCCACTTTTCTGATGTATCATCCGGCCAAAGACTGGCCGGACTATCTGCGATAAAAAAATGTTATCGCAAAACATAAAAAGTACCATGTCAGGCATTTTCTCGTGTCAACATGGTACTTTTTGTCATTCTCGTGTCCCCGTTTGTTCTCTTATTCAGCCTGCAGTCTCTGTACCATAGCCCAAAGTGCCTGTGCTGAGTTAAAGTTTTCCGGAATAATGTCAGCAGGTGTTACTGATACATCGAACTCGTCTTCCAATTCTCCTACGATAGACAGGATTGCAAAAGAATCCAAGATTCCATCATCAATCAATGTTGTACATGTCTCATAGTCAGCATCCGGCTGAATGTCCTCTAAAATCTCAATTAATTTTTCCATAGTTGTTATCTCCTTTTCTATTTTTTCATTTTTTCTGTACATTCCGTGTTGATCGGGTAGCTTTCTGTTGCTTTTCTGGCCTCTGTAAATCCGTCTTTTTCAGACCAGAACAGAATCCTTGGCATGCGCCGGCTCAGGAAGAGATAGATTCCTTCTGTTACAGAATAAGCACCCACCCGTTCAAATACAAGAGCGTCGCCAATCTTTGCATGTTTCAGCGGCATCTGTTTCACCAGTACATCATTGACCGTACACAGAGAGCCACAGATGTTCCAAAGAACTTCTGATTGTTCTTCTGATTGTTCGTCCGATGCCTCCAATGAAGCATCCGGAATGTGTTTATGATGTGGCATCTTCATAGCCATTGCCTGTCCGTAGTAATTCAGATGGTTCAGTCCTCCATCTACGATACAGTAGTTCTGTCCGTGGTTGACTTTCTGATCTACGATACGAGTCACGTAATAACCACAGTATGCTGCAATATAGCGTCCCATTTCCAAAGTGATTTTCCCCTGGAATTTTAATGTTGCAAGTGTATCTGCAAATTGCTGCAGCAATGACTTATCATCTACCTCATCTTCATTTTCAAAATAAGGGATATAAAATCCCGGTCCATATTCCAGAACTTCAGCATCATAATCGCATGTTTCTTTCAGACGTGTAAGTATGTCATCCAGCCAATGCAGCTCTTTTTCAATCTTAGAGAACTTCTTTTTCTGAGTACCGGAATAGCACTGAATCCCTTCAATTCGCACATGTGGATAGTAGTCCTTTTTAGAAACAATATTAAAAACTTCTTCTTCGTCTATGCCGAACTGGTTTCCACTTGTCACACGAATCAGTGCATGAATCGTAATGTTTTCTTCTTTTGCACACATTTCCAAAAGTTCCAGATGCTTCCTGGATTCGATTGTATACACGCCTGCATTCCCGTAAGTATGCATTGCATGGGTGATGTCGCATTTTTCCTTATTCACACCGGACAGTACAATTCTCTCCATTGGAATTCCGACTGTCTCACAAATGTGAAATTCTCCTGGGGAACATACCTCGAATTTGTCTGCCGTATCCTTTAATGGTCCAATCAGAAATGGATTGGCTTTCATTGCAAAACAGATTTCTGTCCGTTCGCCCAGTATCGTTTTCATCATCTGAACTCTGGATTTTAACATATCCAGATCAAAGATATACGCAGGAGTCTCTTCCTGTCTAAGATAAGCTTGTAAGATTTCCTGATTCATAAGCTTCCTCCAGTTTCTTACGGTCGATTTTTCCATTTTTCGTAAGTGGAAATTCTTCTACTTTCACAAATACATTCGGAATCATGAATCCCGGAAGTCTTGTCCCGATTGCCCGGACGATTTGTTTCTTTTCCAGGTTTCCTTCATAGAATGCAAGAATTTTTCCCTTTGCCTCGTCATACATGCAAAGGCTCCGACCTAGTCCTTCCACTGTCTCCAGTGCAGTCTCAATCTCTCCAAGTTCAATGCGATGTCCCATATGCTTGATCTGGAAATCTTTTCGTGATGCGAAGTACAGATTCCCATCTTCGCCGTAATATGCCAGATCTCCTGTTCGGTAGATTGGCTCCAGATAAGATTGATTCAATGGATTTTGCACAAATGCTTTTGCCGTCTGTTCCGGGTTATTGTAATATCCAAGTGACAAAGCAGTACCGGATACGCAGATTTCTCCTTTTTCTCCAGGTTTTGTCACTTCCCGGTCTTCTTCATCTAAGAGAAATACCTTTTCATTTGGAAATGGTTTTCCAATCGGAAGATTTTCTCCCGGTTCATACTCCCGGTCAATAATATGATACGTACAGTTACATGTAATTTCAGTCGGACCGTAAACATTCACATACATAGCTTCCGGCAGATATTTCTTCCAGATATTCAGATGCTTCACCGGCATGACTTCTCCACTGAATATGACTTTACGGATCTTCTGTGGCACTTTATAATCAAATCCTTTTAATGTTGATATGATACACAGTGCAGAGACCGCCCAGATCAGAGTCGTTACTTCCCGCTCGACCAGATAATCCAGAAGTTTTGTCGGAAATGAGAAAAACTTCTTTGGAATGATCTGCATAGTTGCTCCACATTTTAAAGTAGAGTAGATATCTTTTACCGACACATCAAAATCGAATGGTGCCTGATTTCCAATAACATCATGTTCTGTAATGTTGAATAATCTCGTAAATTCTTCTATAAAGTCAATGACTGATCTGTGGCTTACAACTACACCTTTTGGCACACCAGTGGAACCGGAAGTGAAGATTGCGTAGAGCGGATCCACATCCCGGCTCTGTTTTCTTACATTATCAAGATACTCCGCATCTTCCTGTGTCTGAAGTGCCTCTTCCATCATAATGACTTTGCCGTCAAATTCCAGACGCTCTCTTGGTTTATCATATGCTGGATCCGTCAACAGGACTTCTGCCTGTAATGTATCCAACACTGATCTCAGACGTTCTGTCGGAAGTTTCGGATCCAACAGAATATAAAAGCAGCCTGCGGATACGATTCCCATAAATGCATAAATAGCTTTTACGCCTTTATCCATAAGTACAGGAATCGGTTTTCCAGGAGTTACTTCCCTTCCCAGTCTTGTTCCTACTGCTCTGGCACTTTTGATCAGTTCGTCGTATGTGCACGCTGTCTCTTCATCTGCAAAGGCAGTCTTACCCGGAAATCTCCGGGCAGACTCCTCTGCATAACATAAAATATTTCGAATCAATTTATTACTCCCCTAACCCGCTTTCTACAGCTTCTATCATTGCTTTTAATGCTTTTTCTTCTTCTTCCCCTTCACAGATCAGCAGAATCTCATCTCCGGATTTGATTCCGGCACCAAGGATACTTAGTACACTCTTGGCGTTGGCAATAGAATTCTCATACTCAAATGTGATCCGGCACTCAAATTTGTTTGCGATATTGCTGAAAATTCCAGCCGGACGCAGATGCAGTCCTGTTGGATTTGTGATTTGTACTTTCTGACTTACCATAGCTCTGCTCCTTATTTCTCTTCCAATATAACATTTACAGATACCGTGCTCTCAAGCACACAGCCATCCGGAACGCCTACCGTTACCGGGACTGTATAAGTTCCAGCCGTCTGGTAGTTCTTAAGATCAATGCTTACATTATCACTGATCTTATATTGATCCAGTATATCTCCCGGCCCACGGATCTGAATCTCCAGTACATCTGCTGATTCATAACTTAGTGATAATCCATTTGCCAGGTTATTTACCTTGATGGCTCCCATAGAAATATCATAAGATTTTGTTCCATTTTTGTCAATTCCTACAGTCACAACTACAGATCCGGCATTTTCATCTGTCAGTGAAATATCTTCTGGAAGATAATCTGTGATGTCCACAACTTTCTCTGTCTTAGAAGTCAGTCCGGACATATTGAGTGCCGATGCCGGAACTGAGATCTTCTTCAACTTTTTCAGTTCTTCCGCTCTTCCGGTCACATTTACATGATCCGGCTCATACTTGATATCGCTGACAGAATATCCGTCTGCTGCTGTAATCTGTGAAGTATCAAATTCAACCTTAACGCTCTTCGTCTCAAGCACCTGTACACTGACAGATACACCTTCCGTACCAAGGTTATTGGCAAGAAGTGACTGGTCGATCACATTGTTATCACTATCGTATAATACAAGCTCTGATTTTGTCACAACGTCTTCAGATAATCCGGACACACTGACAGATGCCTCAACTTTACTGATGGAATCAATGACAGACTTCGGTCCCCGGATAGATACCATCTCCGGCACTGCCTGAATCTCTCCAAGTGCATATCCATCTCGGACGGTTCCTGTCGTCTTTGGAACAATCGGGAATTTCTTCGTCTCTTCATCTTCCAGTTTTACCTGAAGATTACGTGGAGATACTTCTACACTTTCATAGTTGACTCCTGTAATCTCAACGCTGATCGGAATCTGCGTCTGAAGTGTCAGCTCTTTCATGTCTGCAGTCGCTTTTATATTATCTGCTTTTATCTTATTAAGTACAGATCTCTTTGCCCGTACTGTCACAGAGACATTCTGCGTGCCATCCTCAATCTGATAAGTCTGATTGGTCGCCGCAAGCACCTCTGCATTCGTTACCGCTACCGGTATATTATTAAATGTCTGGGTTGTTACCGGGTCATCGATATTTACCACAATCAGCCACAGCATCACTGCCAGGAGGAAGGATAATATCTTAAGGCCCCAATTATTCATCAGTCCTTTTTTCATCTTTATTCCTTCCTTTCCATATATGTTGCAGGAAATTCTTATTCTCCGGCTTTCTGTTCTGTATATAAGTCAGCTTCTCGCGAAGTTCTTCCCTCGTTACTGCCCGGTCAAGCACACCTCCCTGTGCTACAGATACCTTGCCGTTCTCCTCAGACACAACGATGATCAGAGCATCACTGACCTCACTCATGCCTACCGCTGCTCTGTGCCTTGTTCCAAGCTCCTTGCTAAGCCCCATGTTATCAGACAATGGCAGATAACATGTCGCAGATACAATTCTGTCACCACGGATAATGATAGCGCCATCGTGAAGTGGTGTGTTGTGCTCGAATATATTCATCAGTACCTGCATGGATACGAGACAGTCCATCTTAATCCCTGTACTTTCATACTCCGTCAGATGTATTGCCTGTTCCACCACGATCAGCGCTCCTGTCTTCACGCGTCCCATGTTGTAAGCTGCATCGATAATACTGTCCATGGTATCTTCACTGAACCTGCTGCTTTCTTTGTTCGTCTCAAATGGTACGATTGAACTCAGGAACTGCTTCTCCCCAAGCTTTTCCAGAGCCCTTCGAAGTTCCGGCTGAAATACTACAACTGCCGCCGTAGCCAGTACCGTTACCGAATTCCTTGCCAGAAATAAAATTGTATGCATCTTAAAAACTGCTGCAAGCAATACAAAGATACCAAGTACAACAATTCCTCGCATCAGCATCCATGCTTTTGTATTGATCAGCCACATTGCAATATGATAGATCAGATATGTCAAAATCAGGATTTCAATAATATCTGTCAGATGCGCATCTGGAAAATACAGTTCCTGACTGACAGATCCTAATACATGCATAATATACTGTTTCATCCGGTCACCCCCTTTTGCTATAATTATTTATCTTCCCATTTAAAATTCTTTTTTATCTCATATCAGGATCATTTTCAAAACTTCTTCTTAAAAGCTCCTGATCCACATCAGCGTCCATAACATTACGTCTTTTTGATGCCGGACGTTTTTTCATTTTTTGTCCCTGCTCGCTTTGACGTGCCTTTTCCTGTGCCTGTTTTTTTGCTTTTTTTCTAACTTCCGCAGTGTCCATGATCTCCGTTTCCTGTCGTTCATTGATCCGCTTCACCGTCTTCTCCGGTGTAGATACTACAATCTTCGGAACTGCTTTTACATAGTAATAGTATTCATCATCTTCGTACTGAAGATTCTCACTTCTTGAATAATCTACGGAAAAGAAGAACAATTCCAGAATCACTCCGATAACCGCTGCTCCGATACTTCCAAAAATCAGTGAACCGTAAGATGCATGGACTCCCATAGCAACATCTCCGATTGCCACTACTACAATATTCACAACAGCTCCCGTTATAACTGCAATAGTCCATGCATGTGCGATTGCCTGTTTGCGAAGCGTATAAACAACCAGGGTACAGATAATAAATGCAACAAGGACAATCCACAGTTCTTTATTCTGGAAGACCTGTTTTGCATATTTCCCAATCTGTCCCATCATACCTTTCACAGAACCGCCCTGCATACCGGAGGCTGCTTTTTTCATATAAGCCATCATATAATATACAACCGTTCCACATCCCACTGCCACCATGGAAATCGGTGACATTAAAAGCGCACATGAGATTGGAACAACAACCGGAATCTTAAGTGCAAATGCCAGTGGTGTCAAAAGTACAACGATTGCCATCTTCGGTGTAAAACGAAGATAAAAAATATACATGATCAGGAAAATCAATGCTGTTACAACAAGTGCTGCGATGGATACTGAATACATATGTACAAGGATCAGTGCTGTTGCCAGAATCACTGTAATGATCGGTGGAAAGAAAGTTGCAATAATCGCAAGTGCCAATGCCACCACCGGCGATGCCAGTATCTTCATAAATCCTACATTATTGTTGATCATGTAAAATGTCATGACCGCCAGAACAAATTGTATTGCTTTATCCGCCACAATTGAGTATCTGGAATACAAATCCTGCATTCTCTCCCGTATTACATATAAACTGTCCATTACTTTGTCTCCTTTTCATACATCTTCAACAGTCTCGTCAGAATGTGATTATATCTCTTTACCCGCTGTCTCGCTTCCTGATGCTTTTTATTATACAGGTGGCTTGCAATTCCAATATAAGACACAAGAACTACCACATATCCGACAACTGCCGCGAGAACCAACGTAATCAGTAATGCTGTTGACATCTTCTCCATCAGAGTATCAAGTCCTGCGATCATCGCAATTGCCCAGGCTGCTATATAGCCTATTGTCACCCACAGAACCGTATATAAAATGTGCACTCCGGCATAATCTTTTCGATAGTATTCACTGATTTTAAAATCCTCTTTTCCCTGCGTCTGATCATACAGAGCAAGCTGAGTCATTAGCTTGACTTTTCGCTCATCTAACATATATGCACCTCAAAATCCTTTTTTATCGATGAAACATCATTTTCAGTATAGCAAATCTCAGTACCCTTGTCCAATACTTATAGTCAAAAAGTAAACTTTTTGGAACCCCATAGTTTTCAATACTTTTGCTACTTGATCCACGGTATTCCCTGTTGTGTAAATATCATCGATAATAATGACACGTCGAAAATCTGTCGGAAGTCTGTCCGGATCTCCTCCCGGAGCAAATGCATGTTCCAGATTCTTTTTTCTCCCTATGGGATCCAGCTTTTTCTGATAACCAGTGTAATGAACCCGTTTTACCAGATTCGCAACGACCGGAATCCCAAGTATTTTCCCTATCTCTTCTGCCAGAAGCTCCGCCTGGTTGTAACCACGCTTCCTGCGCCTTTTTCTGTGCAGAGGCACCGGGACAAGTGCCTGCGGTCTCCATCTTCGGATCTCTTCTGCATATTTTATGCAGATTTCCTGTGCAAAATACTTCGCAACATATCTCTGATTATGATATTTTAACTGGTAAATTGCCTGGTTCACCGGAGGTTTATGAAGCCACACCGACAACCCTCTTTCATAAATGTGTTCTGTGTTATAGCAGTCATGGCAAAATTCCCTCTCTTCACAGCGGATTGGTTTCCCACATTTCAGGCATCGCGGTTCATGGATTTCTAATTTTTCCACAGCTTTTCTGCACAAAGGGCATACTCCCCCACGATTTACCTTTCCACAAAAAGGGCAGATCGAAGGCCAGAAAATATCCAACACCTTTTCTGACCATATTTCTCCTTGTCTTTCTCTGCTTTTTTCATACTTTATATTATATTTTACATTCTTTTTTTTATTATATTTTTCTATGATCACTATGCAAGTTCTAGGATTCGCTCCGCCAGACTTGTATTTCGCCGCTGCTCGCTGGTATTCTGGATCATTTCCTGAAATACTGAATCACTGCCCACAAGTGTGACACATTTTCTTGCTCTTGTCACTGCTGTATAGATCAGATTCCGGTTGTAAAGCTGTCTTGGTCCTTGAAGAAGCGGGATCACAACCGCCGGATACTCACTTCCCTGAGCTTTATGTATCGTGATCGCATAAGCAAGCTCCAACTCATCAAGAATCGCATACGGATACTTCACCTGGCGCTGTTCGTCATACTCAACCGTAACCGTCTCCTCGTAAGCATTGATGTTCTTGATGATTCCCATGTCGCCGTTAAATACGCCCAGTCCTTTGTCAATGGTCATTCCGTATTTCGTGCAGACTTCCCACTCTAGCTGGTAATTGTTCTTAATCTGCATCACCTTGTCACCCTCACGCAGCAGGCGGTCTCCCACTTCTTTTTCCTGCTTTTGGGGTGATGGCGGATTCAGATACTGCTGAAGGATTTTATTCAGCCTCTCCACGCCCAGATTTCCTTTTCGCATCGGTGTCAGCACCTGAATGTCATAAGGTGAGGCATCTACGAACTTTGGAAGTTTTTTCTGGATCAACGTAATTACAACACTGATGATCACATTTGGATCAGACCGTTTTAAAAAGAAAAAGTCCATACTTTTATTGTCCAATATGACTGGTTCTCCACGGTTAATTTTATGTGCATTTACGATAATATCACTCTCTTTTGCCTGCCGGAAGATTTTCTCCAGCTTTACAACCGGAAAACAATCCGATGCGATCATGTCTTTAAGCACTCTTCCAGGACCTACACTTGGCAGCTGATTTCCGTCTCCGACCATGATCAGTCTGGTCCCCGGCATAATCGCGTCAAGAAGTGCCTTCATAAGCGGCAGATCTACCATGGACATTTCATCAATGATAATCACATCTGACTCCAGCGGATTCTCTGCATTTCTTCCAAATCCATTTCCAAATCCGACATTATCTCTCTTATCATCATCTTCCGGATTGCCACTGACTTCCAACAGGCGATGAATGGTCTGAGCCTCACAGCCGGTTGCCTCTGTCATGCGCTTCGCCGCACGTCCAGTCGGTGCTGCAAGAAGGATATCTGCTCCTTCTTCCTCAAAGAAATGGATCATTGCATTGATTGTCGTCGTTTTTCCGGTTCCCGGTCCTCCAGTCACAATCAGAATTCCGTGCCGCACTGCTTCCATTACAGCTTCTCTTTGTCTGTCATCCAGTGCCAGTTCTGCCTGTTCTTCTATCATATGGATGCGATGCTCCAAAACAGACGGTGTCACATCAAAATCTACATTCAGATCATGCAACATCTTTGCAACCGTGAGTTCCATATAATAATAATGGGAGGAATAAACACGAAGCCCTTCATCCGACTCTTTCAGAACAACTTTTTTCTCCATGGCAAGATCCATCACATACTTTTCAATGTGCTGAACCTCTACATCAAGAAGCTGACTGGCACGATATAGCAGAACCTCCTGAAGAAGATAGACATGCCCTTCACTGACACTCTGAATCAATGTATAGAAAATACCACTTCGAATCCGGTAATCGGAATCTGTGTGTATCCCGACCTTCGACGCAATCTCATCGGCCGTCTTAAAGCCAACTCCCGGCACATGATCTGCCATCTGATATGGATTTTCTTCTATTACGCGATAAACGCTCTGACCATAATGCTGATAAATCCTTGCCGCCAGTGTCGTAGAAATGCCATATTTTTGCAGATAGATCATGGCTTCCCTCATATCCTTTTTTTCTTCTACCTGAATGGCGATCTCTCTGGCTTTCCGCTCGCTGATCCCTTTTACCTCGGCAAGACGCTCCGGTTCTTCTTCAATAATGCGGAATGTATCACCACCGAACTTCTTCACGATCCGTCCTGCCAGCGACGGTCCGACACCTTTGATAGCTCCGGAACCAAGATAACGTTCAATCGACACCTTATCTTCCGGCTGACATACCTTCGAAGTCTCTACCTGAAACTGGGTTCCATACACTTTGTGTACAATGTACTCTCCCGTCAGCTCCAACAGTTCTCCCTCTTCAATGTAGTGAAACTTTCCTACACAGGTCAGGTCTCCGTCATCATTATTCAAATTAAATACTGTATACCCGTTGTCTTCATTCCGGTATACAATGTGCTCTACATATCCCTTAATCTCTTCCATCTATTGTCCCAAATCTGCCCGACAGGTATATCATATTCTTTGCAGTTCCCGTCTTGCGCTCATAAGTTCCACATATTCTCCGGTTCCGATTGCTACGACCTGCGTAGGCTCCTCTGCAGTCATTGTATTGATTCCGGTTCTCTCCTCGATCATCTCTTCCAGCCCGCGAAGCTTTGCTCCACCTCCGGTCAGCATGATCCCGCGTTCCAGAATATCTGCGGAAAGTTCCGGCGGCGTACGCTCCAGAACGCTGATAATTGCTTCAATAATCTGGTTGGATGTTCCCTGAAGTGCCCGTTCTGTCTCTGCCGAAGTCACCGTAACTGTCTTTGGCAGTCCTGTAACCAGATTCCGTCCACTGACCTCCATCGCTTCATTTTCGATCAGAGGATACGTCGTTCCAATCTTAATCTTGATGTCTTCTGCGGTTCGGTCTCCGATCAGCAGATTGTGTTTTTTCTTCATATAACGTACAATTGCCTCGTCAAAATCGTCTCCGGCAACTTTCAGTGAGGTACTGACTACCGTACCTCCAAGAGAGATCACGGCCACATCGGTCGTACCTCCCCCGATATCTACGATCAGATTACCACATGCTTTGGAAATATCAATACCTGCACCGATCGCTGCCGCCACAGGTTCCTCGATCAGATAGACATCTCTGGCTCCTGCCGCAAATGTCGCCTGCTGTACCGCATTTCTCTCAACTTCCGTCACACCGCTTGGCACACAGATACTGATACGTGGTTTCTGAAATGTTCTTCTTCCCAGTGCTTTCTGAACAAAATACTTGATCATCTTCTCTGTCACAGTATAATCGGAAATAACTCCCTGACGCAAAGGACGCACTGCGATAATATTGCCTGGCGTTCTTCCCAGCATCAGACGTGCCTCCTCGCCGATTGCCTTCACTTCATTGCTGTCTCTGTCAAATGCAACGACAGAAGGTTCTTTGAGTATGACTCCCTTTCCCTTCACATATACAAGAATACTGGCTGTTCCCAGATCTATTCCAATATCTACTGCCATGATATAACCTCTTTCTTTCTGCTATCCCTTTTATCCATATCATTATCTTTCGTTTTCTCAGGAAGTGCAACCCTTTTTTCCTTAAATATTTGTGAAGATACTTATTTTTCAAGCATCGGCTTGATATATTTTCCGGTGTATGATACCGGACTTTCAGCCACTTCTTCCGGCGTTCCCTTTGCAATAACAGTTCCGCCTTTGTCACCGCCTTCCGGTCCCATATCAATAATATAATCTGCTGTCTTGATCACATCCAGATTATGCTCAATGACTACGACTGTATTGCCGTCCGCTGATAATCTATGCAGAATCTCTGTCAGTTTATGCACATCTGCAAAATGTAATCCTGTCGTAGGTTCATCTAGTATATAGATGGTCTTTCCCGTACTTCTCCGACTCAGTTCTGTCGCCAGCTTGATCCGCTGCGCCTCTCCTCCGGAAAGCTGTGTGGAAGGCTGACCGAGACGGATATAGGAAAGTCCCACATCATAAAGTGTCTCCATCTTTCTTCGGATACTTGGTACATTTTCAAAGAAATGCAATGCCTCTTCCACGGTCATATTGAGTACATCATAAATACTCTTTCCTTTGTATTTTACCTCCAGTGTCTCCCGGTTATACCTCTTTCCGTGGCAAACCTCGCAAGGTACATAAACATCCGGCAGAAAATGCATCTCGATTTTCAGGATTCCGTCTCCGGCACAGGCTTCACAACGTCCGCCTTTCACATTGAAACTGAATCTTCCTTTCTTGTACCCACGTGCTTTTGCGTCTGCTGTAGATGCAAAAAGGTCACGGATGAGATCAAATACTCCCGTATAGGTTGCCGGGTTTGATCTCGGTGTTCTTCCAATCGGAGACTGGTCAATGGCAATCACTTTATCCAGCTGCTCCAGGCCATCAATGGCATTATGTTTTCCCGGAATCACTCTTGCTCTGTTCAGATCTCTTGCAAGACGTTTGTACAAGATTTCATTTACAAGCGAACTCTTTCCAGATCCAGACACACCTGTCACACAGGTCATCACACCAAGCGGGATCTCTACATCCACATTTTTTAAGTTATTCTCTCTTGCTCCGCTAATCTTAATCCAGCCTGACGGATCCGCGCGGTGCTCCGGTACCGGAATCTGCATTCTTCCACTAAGGTAAGCCCCTGTGATGGATTTTTTATTCTTCATGATCTGCTCTGCGGTTCCACATGCAATCACTTCTCCTCCATGCTCACCGGCACCAGGTCCAATGTCCACAATATAGTCTGCCGCACGCATCGTATCCTCATCATGTTCCACGACAATGACAGAATTTCCAAGATCACGCAGATGCTTCAGTGTTCCGAGCAGTTTGTCATTATCCCTCTGGTGCAGGCCGATACTCGGCTCGTCCAGAATATAAGCCACTCCCACCAGACCGGAACCAATCTGTGTCGCAAGACGGATTCTCTGCGCTTCTCCTCCGGATAATGTTCCGGTAGCACGGGCAAGCGTCAGGTAATCCAGACCTACGTCCATCAAAAACTTGATTCTTGCCTGGATCTCTTTTAAGATTTGTCCTCCGATCATCTTCTGCTGCTGCGTAAGCTCCAGACTACCCATAAATGTTTGCAGGTTTTCAATGGACATCTCTGTCACTTCTGCAATATTTTTACCACCGACCGTCACTGCAAGCGCTTCTGCCTTCAGCCGCTGGCCGCCACATTTTCTACACGGAGTGATTCTCATAAACTCCTCGTATTCTGCCTTCATTGTCTCAGATGAAGTCTCCCGGTATCTTCGTTCCACATTGCGGATTAGTCCTTCAAATGCAACATCATAGACACCTTCTCCGCGCTGGCCTTTATAATGAACTTTCACCTCACGGCCATTCGTTCCGTGGATGATCACATCGTGGATTTCCTGTGGATAGTCCTGAAATGGCGTGTCCAGAGAAAAGTCATATGCTTTGCAAAGTGCATCAAGAATCGCATAGGTAAAACTCTTCTTATCCGTACAAGACTGCCATCCCATTACGGTAATCGCTCCTTCGCTGATGCTCAGTCTCTTATCCGGGATCATCAGATTCTCATCAAATTCCATCTTATATCCAAGTCCGAAACACTCCGGGCATGCGCCAAATGGATTGTTGAAAGAGAAGCTTCGCGGTTCTATCTCATCGATACTGATTCCACAGTCCGGGCAGGAAAAGCTCTGGCTGAAATTCATCGGCTCCCCGTCAATAATGTCAACAATCATCAGCCCCTCTGCCAGATGCAGTACATTTTCAATCGAATCCGTAAGACGCTTCTCAATTCCCGGCTTCACAACAAGTCGATCCACGATGATTTCTATATTATGCTTGATGTTCTTATCTAATGCGATCTCTTCGGATAATTCATACAGATTACCGTCCACACGCACACGTACATATCCGCTTTTCTTCGCTCTCTCCAGAAGCTTTTCATGGCGTCCTTTTCTTCCACGGACAACTGGCGCAAGGAGCTGGATCTTCGTGCGCTCCGGCAGTTCCATGATCTGATCTACCATCTGATCTACCGTCTGTTTCTTAATCTCACGGCCACATTTCGGACAATGTGGAATTCCGATTCTCGCATATAACAGACGAAAATAATCATAGATCTCCGTCACTGTTCCTACTGTAGATCTCGGATTGCGGTTCGTGGATTTCTGGTCAATGGAAATTGCCGGAGAAAGTCCTTCAATACTCTCCACATCCGGTTTCTCCATCTGCCCCAGGAACTGTCTTGCATAAGAAGACAGAGACTCCATATATCTCCTCTGTCCTTCCGCATAAATGGTATCGAACGCCAGAGAGGACTTTCCTGAACCGCTAAGTCCGGTAAGAACTACCAGTTCATTTCTTGGAATATCCAAGTCTATATTTTTCAAATTATGCTCATTTGCACCTCGTATTTTAATAAATTGTCTTTTTTCATTTTTTGCTGCCATATTTTTTAATTTCCTTTTATTATTTCAAAAATGCCTCGGCATTCTTGCTGCGAGGTGCGCGTCATGTAATTGCATGACATACTTCTACTGCGCACCTCTGCAAGTCTACACTCCGTTTCGGTCGGTGCAAAACCATTGTCCACCGGACAATGTGCGCCCTGCCGGAGGCTATATCTGTTCATTTATTGATAACCGGTTTAAAAGATTCGAAACTTCCTATGCTTACACAATGGTGGAATGACCTTTACTACTCTTTAAGCATCTTCTTCAGCTCGATCAACTTATCACGCAGCTCTGCTGCTGCTTCGAAATTCAACTCTGCTGCTGCCTTCTTCATCTGCTTTGTCACATCGGCAATCAACTTCAAAAGCTCCTTCTCACTCATAGATTCCGGATCTTTATCCATCTGAAGTTCTGTGGCAGCAACTTTCTTAGAAATGCTGATCAGGTCACGGACACTCTTCTGAATCGTAGTTGGCGTAATACCATGTTCCTCATTATATGCCATCTGGATCTTGCGGCGACGCTTCGTCTCTTCAATCGCATTCTTCATAGAATCTGTCATATTATCTGCATACATGATAACATGACCTTTTGCATTACGTGCTGCACGTCCGATTGTCTGCACAAGAGATGTCTCTGAACGCAGGAATCCCTCTTTATCCGCGTCCAGAATCGCCACAAGCGTGATTTCCGGAATATCCAGTCCTTCCCGCAGAAGATTAATGCCGACCAGAACGTCAAAAACATCGAGACGCATATCCCGCACGATCTCTGTCCGCTCCAGCGTATCAATATCCGAATGCAGATAGCGGACACGAATACCAAGTTCCCGCATATAATCGGTCAGATCTTCTGCCATTCGTTTCGTCAATGTAGTGATCAAAATCTTATGTTTTCCTGCAATCTCCTTCTTCACCTCACCAATCAAGTCATCAATCTGTCCCTCAACCGGGCGCACCTCTACTTCCGGATCCAGAAGTCCGGTCGGACGGATTACCTGCTGTGCACGTAAAAGTTCATGCTCTTCCTCATACTGTCCAGGTGTCGCAGACACGAACAGTACCTGATCAATCTTACTTTCAAATTCTTCGAAACTAAGTGGACGGTTATCCAGCGCAGACGGCAGCCGAAATCCATAGTCCACCAGCGTTCTCTTTCTGGACTGATCTCCGTGGTACATACCGCCAATCTGCGGAACCGTCTTGTGCGACTCATCGATCATTATGATAAAATCATCCGGGAAATAATCCATCAATGTATTCGGCGGCTGCCCTGGAGCAAGTCCTGCCAGATGCCTGGAGTAGTTCTCGATCCCGGAACAAAAACCTGTCTCTCGCATCATTTCTATATCAAAATTCGTTCGTTCCGCAATTCTCTGGGCTTCCAGAAGTTTATCTTCACCTTTGAAATATTTCACCTGTTCTTCCAGTTCAATCTCAATATTTTTAATTGCTTTTTCCATACGCTCCTTCGGTACAACGTAATGGGATGCCGGAAATATTGCAATATGATTCAATGTATTTTTAATCTCTCCGGTAAGCATGTCTATCTCCGAAATCCGGTCAATCTCATCTCCGAAAAATTCCACACGGATAGCCGTATCGCCACGGTCTGCCGGTACAACTTCTATTGTATCTCCGCGCACCCGGAATGTTCCCCGCTTGAAATCCATATCATTTCTGTCATATTGAATATCTATCAGCTGGCGTAACACTTCATCTCTATCCTTCTCCATCCCCGGACGGAGCGATACCATCATCTGCTCAAAATTTTCCGGTTCACCAAGACCATAGATGCAGGAAACGCTGGCAACTACAATTACGTCCCTCCGCTCGATCAATGCTGCTGTCGCAGATAATCTCAGCTTATCAATCTCTTCATTGACAGAAGAATCCTTCGCAATGTAGGTGTCTGAAGATGGGACATAAGCCTCCGGCTGGTAGTAATCGTAGTAAGAGACAAAATATTCCACTGCGTTATCGGGGAACATCTCCTTGAACTCTCCGTATAACTGAGCTACTAACGTCTTATTATGAGCGATGACAAGTGTCGGCTTCTGTAATTGCTGAATCACATTTGCCATCGTAAAAGTTTTTCCAGAACCCGTAACCCCTAGTAAAGTCTGGCATTGATTGCCTTCCTTGAACCCTTTCACAAGCTCTGCAATCGCCTGTGGCTGGTCTCCGGTTGGCTCATATGGGGCTTTCAATTTGAACTCATTCATGGTAAATCCCTCCATTTGTGACTTTTACTATGACCAATATCAGCCAAAAATTCGTATCCAGATTCGTAACGAAAAGCTCATTTTTATAGTGAATAGATGTGTTTCTCACCTCGTTACGAATAAAAGTCACATTACGTAGTATCCCTGTGGGAAAACTGATTTTTGCGGATAAAACAGCACTCGGAAATACCTGATGATACCAGGCTCCGGTTCTGTCATATTTTTACTGTTTGTTCTTGTGACAGTCCCTATTATATCAGACATTTTTTTGAAAGTATATAGATGAAGGTAAGAAAAAAGTACAAATGTTCGATTCTTATTTGTACTTTTCTCTCTTACTACTATTCTATTTTTTATCATGCTGCGTTGAAATATTCTTCTATAAAAATAAAAAGCTAATTGTTTTCACTTTTTAATACAATCAGCTTTTTACACTTTTTACATTGCTAATACTTCTTTTTTCTTTTCTTTTGATAACATTGAATTCATCACAATCTCTTTTTTTTCATTCAAATATATATTCGCCAAATCAACCAATTCATTTTTTAACTCAATATATTCATTGCTATTCCACACAATTTTTCCTTCCTTATTAATTTTAAATGATACAAATCTGTACTGATTAATCCCACATTTCAATGCTAAATCTACGATAATTCTTTTGTCTTTATTAATTTCTGGAGGAATCGTAATATCTAACAAACATTTTTTTAAGGAAATTTCATAATCTAATATCGTAATCATTCCCACATATGTACTATCTGAGATCTGATGAAATACTAATTTTTCCATTTCTTTTCCTCCTTTCAATGCCAATTTATATTAAAATAACGTGTAATATTCGTCTCCTAATTCTAAGCCATCCATTATTATTGCTCTTGCCGATTCACAATCTGTAATTACAGCAGTATCTAAGTCACTGGCAGACCAATGAGAATATGGATGTCTCACACTGTTATATTGTGTATAAAGTCTATTTAAATAATCACTCTGTTTTGCATTTAGTTTAACCACTGCTCTACTATTGCATACATATTTTCCCACATCATTTTTAGAAAAATATGAAAATTTATTATTTCCTTTATCATTTTCTGTTTCCAATTCCATTACATCACCTAAAATTCTATGTAAAAAGAATTCATAAGCTCTAAAAATTGGAGTAACCAGACAAGTATAATCCGGCATATACCCTGTTAGCATTGTATTATATACCGCTGACAACAAATTGGAATAATGTTTATCACTTTCATTTCTATAATGTGGCAAATATTGCTCAAATTTATTTTCCACTTCAACTTTAGTAATCGTAAGTGCATGATAACTATTCAACGTTTCTACTACTTTTTGTCCCGTTTGTAATAATTCTATTGCTGTAACTATTATCTTCTGAAATAAAACTGTTTGTTTTCCCTGAACGTATGATTTTGAATTAGAATAACAATTAATTACAACTTTACTCTGAGATTGAAAAATTGATATTTTATTTCTTGTTCCTATGTTTTCTACATTATAAGTGATTTCTGCAATTTCTTTTTCAAATAAATTTCTATTTTCCTCATTTATGCATTCAATTATCGTCTTCCAGTCCTCTAATCCATAGCCTACAAAATATACGGATCCATCATTATATGTCTTATACCCTTTGGCTAACAATGCATTTTTAGCTAATGTATCCACTTCTTCATTCAATTCTACTCCTGAATGAGCAGGTACTTTTATAAACTCAATCTCAATAACTTGCTTTTTATCAATTATAAAAGAAACATACTTTTTTGTTAATTCCTTTTTTGGTCTCCATTCACCTGTTGCCCATTTTTCAATTCCTTCATAATCATAAAAAACTGTTATTTTTTTCTTATTATATGTAACGGACCAATTTATGGCTTCCTTGACTCCCTCAAGCTCAGCCGCAACATTTCTTAATGCAATAAAATCTTTATCTAAATTCTTCGTAAAAGATTTATAAAGAGTATCCCTATTTCCTCCAGAAGTTATCATAATAGCAGCAAATGCTGATTTTTCTTGTGATACATCATAGCTTCCATCTACAAAAGCAATAACTTCATCATCTTTTATCGCAGCTATCTTAGCATCTACCATTTTATTAAATTCTTCTACTGGCATTGACTCTTGCAACAATTCAGTACAATTCATCAACGAATCCTCTTGTACTTCTTCCTTTGTCAAAAACTCTTCTGCTTCTTTCAATGTAGCAAAAGACTTATACTTTGCTCCTGACACTCCTTTCACTTGAGCTTCACATTCATTCCATGTACTATATATTCCTGGGATTTTTCCAACTTTAACAGCATAAAATTTTTTCTTTGCCATAAAATAGCTCCTTTCTATAAAAAGCCAGTTTTTCATTATATCTATTTTTAATGTTATTCGCAATACTTTTTTGCTAACTTTAGTATAAAATATCTTCTTTTTTTCGACAACCCGTTTTTATAATGGTTTTTATTATATCAAACAATTTTTTGAAAGTATATAAAAGATCATAAATAAAAAATACAAACATCCTGTTCTTATTTGTACTTTTTCTCTTACTACTATTCTATTTTTATCATGCTGCGTGGAAATATTCCTCCAGGATTAAGTCTATTTCAATCACTTCTGAATAATCATAATACTGATCTTTCCGCTCTTTTGGAATAACTTCTTCAATAAATGGTTCCAATACATCCAGACAGTCTTCTATGATTTCCTGCGTATCTCCATAGACATCTACGGATATGATTTCCTTGGCATGTCTCAATAAATGCGAAACACCTTTTGAATTAAAGCTATTCTTCATCAAAATAGTTGCATAGGTATTTCTCAACTGGTGAAAATGAATATCAGGCAAATCCAAGGATTTCAACAAGTCTTTATAGTATTTCTGATGAAAACCTTTACTCCTTGGATTCCCATATGTAGAACAACAAATATAATTCCAGTCCCGGAACTCTTTTGGTCTGCGTCTGCGGTTCTTCTCATAAGTTTTCCGTTCTTCCAGAATTGCTTCAAATACATAATCCGGTATTGGAAGTTCACGCACACCTGCAGGTGTTTTTGTTTTAATTTCCTGCTTTGTCAGCATCTTAGGTGCACAGTCTTCTGCTTTACTGTTTGGCTTCTTTCCCAACTGACGCTCTACTCTCAACGTCCTGTGAATGTAATCGACATCACTGTATTTCAAACCGTTGATTTCACTTCTTCTGAGCCCCATCAATACAGCAAATAAAATCTGCATATGAATCGGTGTTTCTTTACTTGCCTCAATCAACTGTAGCACCTGCGGAAGTGTCAATGTTTTCTTTTCGTCGATTTTCAGAACACGATACTCTGTCTTTTTTATTTTCTTCGGTAAATTGATTCCCTTCGCAGGATTAGTTGCCAGTACATTTTTGTTAAATGCATACTCCAATGATGTTTTCATGATCGTCCTGACATTTTTCGCAACTGATTCATACTTCTCTGCAACTGCATTATATAATTTTCTGATATACCCCTGATTTATTGTAGACATATACATCTTTCCAATCTGTGGAACAATGTAATTCTTAATGGCACTTTTGTAAGTTGTATAAGTGTCGTCTGTTATTCGGGGACGCATAATATCTTCCAACCAGAAGATCATAAACTCCTCTACCCGGATTTTTCCATACACAATATAGGTTCCGGTATGTAGCTGTCCGATTACTTCATCACGAAATGCATTAGCTTCTCTTTTGGTTGTGAATCCCGCATGTTGCTGTGTCTTTGTACTTTCGTCTGCAAACGTCAGCAACACACGAAATCCATATCCATTTTTGATTGTTGTCACCGAATAGACCTTATATTCAACATATTTCTTAAAGTCAAAGGTCTTATGCATGGCTATCCCTCCGTTCCAGTTCGTTGTGGTACAAATGTATTATTTACAAACGCAATAATCTTATCCTGCTCGTCCATAATCTCACAATAATATTCGTAAGTCGTATGAACGGAACTATGACCTAACAGACCAGATATTTTAAACAATGGAACTCCAAGCTCAATTAAAATGGTCGCAAATATATGTCTGAGTCCATGTACGGTGATATTTGGCAATCCATTTCTGTTACAGATTTTCGTAAGTGCCTGATTCATTGCCGTTAATGATCGGGGTTCGCCGTTTTCCTGACAAGATACATAATCATAATCCTTGTACGCTACCCCCATATCTGCTTTACGCTTATCAATTAACTGTTGTCTGTGTTTCACTTCCCGCATCACCACTTTCGGAACTCTTAATATCCGGTAACTGTTCTCCGTCTTTGGATTCCGTTCGATAACAGCATATTCCGTAACCGTAAATTCTTTTTCTTTCAGTTTCAGGTTTCCAACAAGCTGTCTGCTAATTCTGACGGTCTGTTTTTCAAAATCAAAATCCTGAAATTTCAATCCAAGAATTTCTCCTTTTCGTAATCCACAAAACAGTCCCAGTAAAATTTCCAGATACCAAGGATTCTTGCTCGCAGCTTCAAGAAAAACCTTCAATTTTTCTTTGCCTAATACCCTTACCTTTGGTTTTGCTCTCGGATATGGCTTTGTCTCAGGCATTGGATTATAGCTTATGAACTTATCTCCTGCTGCATCTTTCATGGCGATGCTCAAAAGCTCCCGCCCTTTATTTCCCGCTGAAGGACAGATTTTCGCAACACGTTCCAGTAGAGCATCTAAATACTCTACTGAAATGTATTTTAATTTGATATCCGCTTCCATACTCGGAAGAATCAGATTATATAATGTATATGCTCCAACCATTCTCGTGGTTGTCTCAATTCTCGGACTGAAAATATTTTCAAACCAGTATTCCAGATAATCGCCAAGCATCACATCTGTCTTTTGCATTTTTGCAATCTGGAGATCTCTCTGCTTCTTCTGGTATCTCTTTTCATATTCCCAGTAACTTTTCTCTGCTTCTTCCGGCGTTTCAAATCCACCTTTTTTCCCATATTTTGTCGTCAGATCGTCCTGAAGCTCTTTGGTTCTATGATACCATGATTTTCCTTCAAAAAAGACAACTCTCTTTTCCTTTGACATTGTCTCCTGCTGCGTTTCTTTCTGTTTCATTCTGCTCTCACTCTTTCTCTCTCCTCGTCTCCATTCAGCCACCTATCAAAAGAATTGCATGGGATACGATAAGATCTGCCAATCTTCAACACCCGGAATGGTTTTCTATCATAATAAACATTTTCTATAAATTCATACGCCTTGGAGCGTCCCAGCCCAAGCAAATTCTGAACATCTTCTACTTTATATACTTTCTTTTCCATTTCATTCTCTATCATTGCCATGACGTTATCCTCCTCGTCCTAATCTTTGCGCTTCACTACCGGTAGTTTTTAGCTGTATAACATCTAAAAACGTTACACCACTAAGATATCCATTTTCATCTACATCGTCCAATGTGCGAATTTTCAAATCGCACACTTGACTTTTATGTATTACTTGTTCTTTCTTCCTATATAATAGTCGTACCCATTCCGGACATTACAGAACATACATGTATCCTTATATCGCTGTTCTGGATTCACTCGCCGGATATAATGTCCCGGCACATCATAAAAATTGCCTGCACATACTCTGCACAGGCTCACTACTAACGGTTTTTCAATTATCTTCGGTATTCCGGTACTTCTTCGGATTGCTTTATTGATTTTCTCCATTTCAGTGCGGTCTAAGGTACACACATAATTTTCCAACCGTCTTTTATCTAAAGTTCTAAGCTGCTCCAACAGCACTACAGAATCTTTTTCTAACCCTTCCATTTCCGGGACTACAATGTGTGTCGGCAGTTTCATTTTTTCTTTACTTGTAATTGCTGCCACGATCACTGTCGGACTGTATTGATTTCCTATATTATTCTGAATCACCAGCACCGGACGATAACCGCCCTGCTCACTTCCAAATACAGGATCAAGGTCGGCGTGATAAATATCCCCACGCCTGACGTTTCTATCTTCCATCTTTGCTTTATCTCCTCTCGTCTTTCTAACTGTTGTTATCCCTAAATATGTAAAATACAAGCCTATTTGTCCCCGACGCCCCGACTTGTAATTGGGAAATCATCAGACGGCTGACTGCTAATCAGCTCCACAGGATTTTATCTAAAATAAATATATGGGATTAGGAGTTTTCCTCTCCAGGGATCTCCTGAAGCTGCCCTCACTTGTTGCGGCATCAAAGAAATATTTTGTATACACGACTTTATAACCGGACAGGAGTATCATTATGCCTGTTGTCTGTCATCGCCCTGCCAGAAGCAATCTGACAGTTATAACCAGATATTTTTCGCTCAACAGTCCGGGTAATACAAACTGAAACCAAAAGGAAGTATACGGGTGGGATTTCGCTGTCTTTACCCAGCCTGTGTTATGGCGTATCTGTTAATGTGGCTTACGCTCATCACGATAACAACAGGAATGTGCCTGATGAATGTATATGAATTTGTCAAGGTTCGTCCCGCTCCCCAGTCTTTTCGTGACAAAAGAAGAAACAGGCGGATCAGAATATTTCTCTTTCCACCTGTTTCCTCACTTAAACGCTATTTTTCAACCCACTATCTCAAAATCTTTTTCAAATTTCTGATTGCTGCTTTTACAGACTTTGCTACCATCTGAAAAGAGCAGCCTTCTTCCTGTGCAATCTGCTCATAATTCTTATCTTCAAAATAATACTTCATCAATCGTCTTCTCTGAATTTCCGACAACTGCTGAATTGCACTATGTAAACGTTCCGCTTCCAGTTTATTCAGAACAGTATCCTCTACACCTTCCTCCTTCTGAAATACCCGTTCATATAAACTGGAATCCCAGATTTCTGATTGTTCCAAATGCCTGTCCACAATATTCATATGCGACACGTCCTGCAATTCAAACGTATTAAAAGCCTCATATACATTCTTTCCTATTTCCAAATCCTTGTACTCTTTTTCACCATTGCGAAATGAAACATAATATTTTCCGTCCTTCTCATAGATTTCATATGGGTTGTATTTATCTTTTCTTCTTTTTGGCTGTCTGCCTTCCATGTCCTTTCCTCCGATCTGAATTTTTTTGAATTCAGATCAGTAGGCAGGGCACGACATCGACATATTGTCCGAGTATTTTCTAAAAATTGGAAACAAAAAACGCCAGATTTCCGCGATGGAAAACTGGCGCGCCAAGAACAGCCACTATTATACTGAATTACATGGAACGATAGTGCCGATGCAATGGTATACTTGCCCGGAGGAGGAGCAATGCTTTTTTTAACTGATGTAGATCATGCGACCTTTGAAAACGCAAACGAGACACGGCAAAATAACCTCCAATCGGCTACCGTGTCCCTGCAAGTCGTCATTGGT